>Ga0126306_10001240_pt1 | contig 13482 bp, 12 predicted proteins | sample Plot27_FD_92592 | JGI IMG/M metagenome (GOLD analysis project Ga0126306, IMG submission 92592) | Serpentine soil microbial communities from UC McLaughlin Reserve, CA, USA - Plot27 | ecosystem: Environmental > Terrestrial > Soil > Grasslands | place: USA: UC McLaughlin Reserve, Lake County...
AGCCGCCACGATCCCCTCGGCTACGACGTGCGGGCCGAGGTCTTCGGCTCCAAAGATAGCGTCGCCATCGGTGTGGACGGGCGCACTCCCATGCGCTCCGTCGAGCCCGGGTTTGCGGCTTCGGAGCAGGAAGCCTACCCGAACTTCCAGGACCGCTTCCTCGACGCTTACAGGGCGGAGATAGAGCATTTCCTCGCCCTGGTCAGGGGTGAGGCCGACAACGCGTGCACGGCCTTCGACGCGCTGGAAGCGCTCAGGATCGCGATGGCTGCAGACCTCTCGCTCACCGAACATCGCCCGGTCTCGCCATCGGAGATCGGATGATGGCGAGGCCGCGGGTGGCAGGGGCGCCGATCTCGTGGGGGGTGTGCGAGGTGCCCGGATGGGGCTACCAGATGGAGGCTGGGAGGGTCCTCGACGAGGCAGCTTGCCTCGGCGTGACGGCGGTCGAGGCGGGGCCCGACGGCTTCCTGCCAGGGGACCCGCAGGAGATGGCCAAATTGCTCTCGGACCATGGGCTCGAGTTGGTCGGAGGCTTCGTTCCCGTCGTGCTACACCGCCCGGAAGGGCGCGACTCGGAGCTCGCCTCGGTAGAGAGGCAGGCCAGGCTCTTCGCGGAGGCTGGCGCGGGCGTGCTCGTGCTCGCCGCGGCTACGGGGGAGGAGGGTTACGAGGAGTCTGCTGACCTGGAGGACAAAGAGTGGGATGAGCTCTTCGAAACGCTTGCGATGGTCGAGGAGATAGGGGCCGGGCAAGGCCTGAGCGTGGTGCTCCATCCGCACTATGGGACGGAGATCGAAAGCCCCGAACACGTGCAGCGATTCCTCGAAGGTTGCGACACAGGGCTCTGCCTCGACACGGGACACTCGATGGTCGGGGGCGGGGATCCCGTAACGCTGACGGAATCGGCCGCAGCGAGGATTCGCCACGTCCACTTGAAGGACGTGGACCGGGGCCTCACAGGGCGCGTGGTCTCGGGCAGCATGCCTTATGAGAGGGCGGTCAGGGACGGGCTCTTCAGGCCGCTTGGAGATGGTGATGTGGACGTCAGGCGGGTGCTGGACGTGCTGGACGGGGCCGGCTACGATGGATGGTACGTGCTCGAGCAGGACATAATGCTGGCCGATGATCCTGGCTCCGGTCCTGCCGTGGAGGTGGGCAGGAGCCTCGCCTACCTGGAAGATGTGCTCGAGGCGTGAATCCCGAGGTCATCACGATGGGCAGGGTGAGTGTGGACCTTTACCCCGAGCAGATCGGGGCTACCCTCGCCGAGGTCGAGACCTTCGCCAAGTCCCTCGGCGGGAGCGCGACGAACGTGGCCGTCGCCGCCGCCAGGCTCGGCCACGCTTCGGCCGTCATAACCAAGGTCGGCGACGACGCATTCGGCCCCTATATCCGCTCCGCGCTGGAGGGATTCGGTGTTGACGCCAGCTGGGTCGGTACTGACCCGGAGCTGCGGACCCCCCTGGCGTTCTGTGAGATCCATCCTCCCGACGACTTCCCGCTCCTGTTCTACCGCGAGCCAAAAGCCCCCGACATGAACCTGACGGTCGAAGACCTCGACTTCGACGCGATCTCGGCCGTGCCCCTGTTCTGGATGACAGGTACCGGCCTCTCCGAGGAGCCGAGCCGTACGGCGACCCTCGCGGCCCTCGAGCAGCGGCCCTCTGGCATCACGACCTTCGATCTCGACTACAGGCCGATGCTCTGGAAGTCTGAAGAGGAAGCGGCCCACTGCTACAGGGAGGCGTTGCGGCACGCCACGGTGGCCGTAGGCAACCAGACCGAGGTCGAGGTGGCCGTCGGCACAGGCGATCCCTTCGAGGCGTCCGAGGAGCTGCTGGATCTCGGCATAGAACTCGCGATCGTCAAGCGGGGGCCGGAAGGCGTGCTCGCCCGCACGAACGACGGCATCGCCGAAGCCCCACCGATAGAGGTGGAGGTAGTCAACGGGCTCGGCGCGGGTGACGCCTTCGGAGGGGCACTCTGCCACGCGCTTCTCTCCGAGTGGGATCCAGAGACAACCATCCGCTACGCCAACGCCGCGGGTGCCATCGTAGCCTCGCGCCTGGCGTGCGCCGACGACATGCCGACCCGCGAAGAGGTGGAGCAATTGCTGAAGGAGTCCTCAGATGCGTGAGAGGGGTGACTATCCCATGCAAATCCTGAAGCCTGAAACCTGTAGCCTGAAGCCTTGCACCGCGAGAAGCGGGGTGATCCCTTGGTCACGGTAAGGTTGACGGCGGCCCAGGCGCTGGTGCGCTTTCTGACGGAGCAATACTTAGAGCGAGACGGGGTCGAGCGCCGATTCTTCGCTGGTTGCTTCGGAATCTTCGGCCACGGTAACGTCGCGGGTGTCGGCCAGGCCTTGCAGCAGTACTCGGAAGGCCTCCCTTACTACCTGGCCCGCAACGAGCAGGCGATGGTGCACACGGCCTCGGCCTACTCCCGCCAGAAAGGCCGCCTGCAAACCTTCGCCTGCACCACCTCCATCGGGCCTGGCGCCACCAACATGCTCACAGGAGCCGCCCTCGCCACGATAAACCGTCTTCCCGTTCTGCTCCTGCCCGGCGACGTCTTCGCCTCGCGCGGACCCGACCCGGTCCTCCAACAACTCGAAACCCCCAACGACGGAACCCTCTCCGTCAACGACTGTTTCAGGCCCGTATCGCGATACTGGGACAGGATAGTGCGGCCCGAACAGGTGATTACGGCAGCCCTCGCCGCGATGCGCGTGCTCACGAACCAGGCCGAGACGGGTGCCGTAACCCTCGCGCTCCCGCAGGACGTTCAGACGGAGGCCTTCGACTATCCTGAGGCGTTCTTCGAGAAGCGGGTCTGGCGCGTCGGCCGCCAGGCGCCGGATGCCGGCGCTATGGACCGTGCTGTGACCATGATCCGGGCCTCCCGTCGGCCGATGATCATGGCCGGCGGCGGCGTTATCTACTCGGAGGCGACAGAGGCGCTGCGGCGCCTGTGCGAACGTACCGGCATCCCCGCCTGCGAGACGCAGGCGGGGAAGGGCTCTCTGCCCTACGACCATCCATGCTCCCTGGGCGCCGTCGGCGCTACGGGAACCTTCGCGGCCAACCGTGCTGCCCGCGAGGCCGACCTCGTCATCGGGGTGGGCACCCGCTGGTCAGACTTCACAACGGCCTCCAAGACGGCGTTCCAGAATCCCGAGGCACGCTTCCTCAACATAAACGTCGCCGACTTCGACGCCAACAAGCACTCGGGGGTGACCCTCGTCGGAGACGCCCGCTCAACCCTCGAGGTGCTCGACGATGCCACCGCGGGCTACGAGGTGGAGCGGCGCTACAGGGAGCAGAACGCCCGCGAGTCTAAGGAATGGGACGGGGAGGTCGGGCGGCTGTATGCCCTGGATCATGGACCCCTGCCGGCCCAGAGCGAGGTAATAGGGGCCGTCAACTCGTTCTCGGACCCACAAGACGTCGTCGTCTGCGCGGCGGGTTCCATGCCGGGGGATCTGCACAAGCTCTGGAGGACCAGCGACCCGAAGGGCTACCACGTCGAGTACGGTTACTCGTGCATGGGCTATGAGATCTCCGGCGGCCTCGGCGTGAAGATGGCGTCTCCGGAGCGCGAGGTCTACGTTATGTGCGGCGACGGTTCCTACCTGATGATGAACTCCGAGATCGTTACCTCCATCCAGGAGGGCTACAAACTCACCATCGTCCTGGTCGATAACTCGGGCTTCTCCTCTATCGGGGCGCTCTCGCGATCCGTCGGTTCGGATGGATTCGGCACCCATTACCGCTACCGCAAGGATGGTTCCATCGGCCTCGACTCGGAGGAGACGCCGGGCGACGTCCTGCCAGTCGACCTCGCCAAGGGCGCGGAGAGCCTCGGTGCGTATGTGATCCGAACCGAGAACATAGAAGATCTGAAGAGGGCCCTCGCAGATGCCAAAGACGTGGACAGGACCGTAGTCATACACATCCCCGTCGACCGCTACGAGGGCGTCCCCGATTACGACTCCTTCTGGGATGTGCCCGTCTCCGAGGTCTCAGAGATGGAGTCCGTGACTTCAGCCCGTGAGGAATACGCGGAGAATAAGGCAAGAGAACGCAGATACCTGTGAGGGAGGTCTCGGGTATCAGGATTCAGGGAGGGGTTGAGGACGTGTCGAAGCTTGTAGTGAGCACCAACGCGAGGCCGGACAGCAACGGTAGCGTCTTGAGGGTTACGCCGGAGTCCGCTGGTTGGGAGTACGTCGGCTTCGAGGTGCTGCGGCTCGCGGACGGTAGGATCGTCGCACGCGACACGGGCGGGGAGGAGGTATGCCTCGTCGTCCTCTCCGGATTCTGCACCGTGTCCACCGCTGACGACGAGTGGAGGGGCATAGGGAATCGTGACAGCGTCTTCGAGGGGCCGCCTTACGCGGTCTACCTGCCGCCGGGCACGGACTACCAGGTTGAGGCCGTAACCTACCTGGAACTGGCGATCTGCTCCGCGCCGGCCGAAGGGGGTGCCGCACCGCGCCTGATCCGACCGGAGGACACCGAAAGGAGCACCCGCGGTACGGGCAACATGGAGCGCGAGATCACCAACATCCTAATGGAGGACCAGCCGGCCGAACGGCTTCTTGTCGTCGAAGTCATCACCCCGAACGGACACTGGTCGAGCTATCCGCCGCACAAACACGACCGCGAGGCGCTCCCCGATGAGGCCTACCTGGAGGAAACGTACTACCATCGGGTCCAACCTGAGCAGGGCTTCGCGCTGCAGCGGGTCTATACCGAAGGGGGCTCGCTCGACGAGACGCTTACGTTCTACGACGGGGACGTGGTGCTCGTGCCGAAGGGTTACCACGTGGTCTCGGCGCCTCCGGGCTACGATCTCTACTACCTCAACGTCATGGCAGGACCCGTGCGCGAGTGGAGGATAAAGAACGATCCCGACCACGAGTGGCTGCTCGGTTAGAAGTTCTCGAACACGGCCGGAAGGGGGATCGGATGAAGGTCGGCCTCGTGGGCGCCGGCTTTATGGGCCGCGTTCATCTGGACGCCTACGCCGCCATCCCCGAAGTGGACGTGGCCGGTGTCGCCGATGCCAGCATCGAGGCGGCCGTCGCGGGTGCCGAGCTCGTGGGGACTCGACCTTACGCATCCTACGAGGAGCTCGTCGCGGCGGAGGACATCGAGGTGGTCGACATCTGCCTGCCGACACCCTTCCACAGGGACCTGGCCCTCAGGGCGGCGGACGAAGGCAGGCATGTCATCCTCGAGAAACCGATAGCCCGCACCATGGGGGACGCGCAGGAGATACTCGAAGCCTTCTCGGGCGATGGCCCCCGCCTCTTCGTCGGACACGTCGCCCGTTTCTTCCCCGAGTACGCAGGTATCAAGGAGAAGATCGACGCCGGGGAACTCGGGATGGTCGGGGTGGTCCGAACCAGCCGCCGCTCGCCTATCTTGCTGGGCTGGAACGACTGGTACGCTGACTGGCGCGCGAGCGGCGGTGTCCTCGTGGACCTGCTGATCCACGACTTCGACTTCCTGCGCTGGGCGCTCGGCAAGGTCAGGAGGGTCTACGCCCGCGGCGTACTCGGACGCGAGTACAACCGCCTCGACTACGCCCTCATCACGCTGCGCTTCGAGAGTGGCGCCATCGCCCACGTCGAGGGGCACTGGGGGTACCCTGGTCCGTTCAACTACTCCATCGAGGTTGCGGGGAGTAGCGCCCTCCTCACGGTAGACAGCACGGAGCCGACCTCACTGGAACTGGTGGGTGAGCCGCCAGTCTCGGGCGAGGTGCCCGACCTCGCCTCGGGAAAGAGCCCGTACGAGAAGCAGCTCGAGCACTTCATCCAGTGTATAGAGTTCGGAGAAGAGCCAGTAGGTCGGGCGCAAGACGCCTGCGAGGCGCTCAGGATCAGCCTCGCCGCGACTGAATCCGTTCTGACAGGGGAACCCGTTACGCTCGGAGGCTGGAGTTGAGCGTCAGGGTCGGTATCGTCAGCTTCGCCCACGTGCACTCTCCGGCGTACGCTGCCGTGCTGAAGGATCTCGACGCCGCGCATTCCGTCGGCATAACGGACGAAGACGCAACTCGTGGCACGGAGGCCGCGGAGCGTTTCGGCGTGCGCTTCTTCGATAGCGCCGACGCATTGTTCGAGGAGACCGACGCCCTGGTCGTCTGTTCGGAGAACAGCAAGCACGCCAGGGATGTGGTCCCCGCCCTCAAGGCCAGCGTGCACGTGCTTTGCGAGAAACCCATCTCGACCACGGTCGAGGACGCGAAGGCGATGATCCGGGCCTCCGAGGCCTCGGGTAGCCAGCTCAGGATGGCCTTCCCGGTACGCTACCTGCCCTCCGTCGTCCGCGCACGAGAGCTCGTGCGCGGGGGCGCCCTTGGCCGCGTCCTGGCTGTCAGCGGCACGAATTACGGCCAGATGCCTGGCGGCTGGTTCCTTGACCCCGAGCTCGCGGGTGGCGGTGCGGGGATGGACCACACCGTGCACCTCGCAGATGTACTGCGCTGGATACTCGATGTCGAGGTGAAGAGTGTCTACGCGGAGGTAGATTCGTTCTTCGGAGCAGGAGGAACCGACGACGCCGCTATCCTGACGCTCGAGCTCGAGGGCGGTCCCGTCGCCGACGGCACCTTCCCAACCATAGACCCCAGTTGGTCCCGCGGCGATGGCTACCCGACCTGGGGCGACGTAACCCTCAGGATAGCGGGCACCTCCGGCGTCCTCGACCTCGACCCGTTCGCGCAGCCTCTAAGGATCTTCGACCACGAGACGGGCGCCCCGTCGTGGACATACACCGGGGAGGATATGAACGCGCTCATGCTGTCGGACTTCCTGCGCGGCGTGGCCGAAGGTAAGCCGTCGGGCGCGAGCGGGCTCGATGATCTACGGACACTGGAAGTCGTCCTGGCCGCGTACCGCTCCGGAGAGGACTACGAACCGAAGAACGTTGAGCGCACGCCATGACCCCGCCTCCGACGCGCCTTCCGGCGAAACCCTGCGGGCACGGGTCTCGTATAATCTATATTATGGTAAACGTACGGAATCTGCATGAGTACTTCCGCAGCCCCGTAACCCGTCATTCCCGCGAAGCTTGTCCCCGCGAAAGCGGGGAGCGGGAATCCACGACTCGGCATCCACATTGCGCTTCTACATGGAGCTCGGCGTGAGCCCTGATGTTGCGATAGGACGTGCGGCCCTGATCGTCAACACGCGTTCGCGCACCGGGGAGCGGACGTTCTTCCGGGCCCTCGACCGCCTGCAGGAGCTCGATGTTCCCCTCGGCGTCACCTACGCTATTAGAGATCCCGCGCGGCTCCCCGAGACGGTGCGTGAGATCCTGGACGACAGCACCGGTTACAGGTTTCTGATCCTCGGCGGAGGCGACGGTTCCGTCAGCTCCGTGGTCGACTTCCTTGCGCACCACGATACGGTGCTCGGCTTATTGCCCCTCGGCACGGCCAACGATTTCGCCCGCACCCTGGAGATACCTCAGGACATCGAGGGGGCCTGCAGGACGATAGCGGAAGGCAAGGTCGTCGACGTCGACCTTGGTCTGGCCGGCGACAACTACTACGTGAATGTCGCCTCAGTCGGGCTCGGGGTAGAGGCCACCCGGGCCCTCTCCCCGTGGCTGAAGAAGAGCACGGGTCCGCTGGCCTATCCCGCGGCCGCCATCAGCGCGTTCCTGAAACACGAACCCTTCTCCGCCAGGCTGACCTTCCCCGACGGAGACCACGAGCCCGTCGAATACGACCGTCTGCTGCAGGTCGCCGTCGGCAACGGGCGGTTCTACGGCGGGGGTATGGTCGTCGCCCCCGAATCGGGCATAGACGACAGGACCCTCGACATCTACGCCATAGATCTAGGCCGGCACAGGAACCTCTTAGGGGTCGCCAGATACCTCAAGAGCGGGGACTTCATCAGGATGGAGGGTGTGCACCACTTCAGGACCTCGCGTGCCCGGCTCGAGACGGACCCTGAACGCGCCATCAACATAGACGGGGAAGTCGTTGCCCAGACCCCCCAGGACTTCTCCGTGGTCCAGAACGCACTCCGTGTGCTCGCGCCGGAAGAATCCACCGCGGCCAGCTACGACCAGGATGGATAAGAGCACCGGCTAGCAGTTCAAGATGGTTGATCCCGGGTTAGCATTTCAACAAGCGCAAAAAACTGACATGCTGAAATGCTGCTCTTGGCGCGCTTGCGCGGACAGCCTCGATTGCTAGACTGCCAGACATCGGTGGGGACCGAGACTAGGAGGAGAGAATGCGTCCTGACGACATCGAAGGTCTGACCGTAGGCGGTCTGCTCGACCTCGTCTACGAGCGGCGCCCCGACGATGAAGCCCTCATCTACGCCGACAGGAACCTGCGCTACACCTATGCTGAGTTCAGGGAGGCCGTAGAGAACTGCGCCCGAGCTTTGATGGCGCTGGGTCTTGAGAAGGGCGATCACGTTGCTGTGTGGGGCCAGAACGTTCCAGAGTGGGTGACCCTGCAGTTCGCCACGGGCAAGGTCGGAGTGGTACTGGTTACGATCAACCCCGCTTACAAGTCGCACGAGCTGAAGTACGTGCTCGAGCAGTCCGACGCTGCTGCCCTGTTCCTGACGGAAGGGGTCGGGGATGCGAACTTCCTACAGATCCTGCAAGATGCCATCCCCAAACTCGTCAGTGCCGATGACGGCGAGCTTTCGCTCGAGGAATTACCATTCTTGAAGAACGTTGTCCTGATGGGCCGAGATTCACCGGAAGGACTTCCCGTCATGAGCTTCAGGGAATTTCTGGGGAGTGGGGAGGAGGTTTCGGGCGAAGAGTTGCGCGAGCGGCAGGAGTCGCTCGACCCAGAAGAGGTCATCAACATGCAGTACACCTCAGGGACGACGGGCTTCCCGAAGGGCGTGCAGCTGACCCACGCGAACATCGTCAAGAACGCCTTCTACATCGGCGAGTGCATGGAGCTTGGGCCCGAGGACAGGGTGTGTATACCGGTACCGTTCTTCCACTGCTTCGGTTGCGTTCTTGGGACGCTCAACACCGTCACGCACGAGGGAACAATGGTTCCTGTCGAGAGCTTCGACGCCGAGACTGTGTTGCAGGCCGTGGATCGGGAACAGTGTACGGCGCTCCTCGGGGTCCCCACGATGTTCATAGCGGAGTTGGATCACCCAGGCTTCGAGAACTACGACACGAGCTCGCTAAGAACCGGGATCATGGCCGGCTCCCCTTGCCCGATGGAGGTCATGAAGAAGGTCGTCGACGTGATGGGGGCATCGGAGATCACCATCGCCTACGGCCAGACCGAGTCGAGTCCCGTCATCACCCAGACCCGCACCGACGATCCGCTGGAGCTCCGCGTCTCCAGCGTAGGCCGCGAGCTCCCCGACGTCGAGGTCCGCATCGTGAGCGTCGAGACTGGCGAGGACTGCGAGCCTGAAGAACAGGGCGAATTGTTGACCCGCGGCTACCACGTCATGCGCGGCTACTACAAGATGGAAGAGAAGACAAACGACGTCATAGACGAAGAAGGGTGGCTGCACACGGGCGACCTCGCGGTCATGGACGAGGATGGGTACGTCAGGATCACAGGGCGCGCAAAGGACATGATCATCCGTGGCGGCGAGAACGTCTACCCGCGCGAGATCGAAGAGTTCCTCTACACCCACCCCGAGGTCTCCGACGTCCAGGTCTACGGCGTCCCCGACGAAAAGTACGGCGAAAAGGTCGCCGCCGCCGTGAAGCTCCGCCCGGATTCCGAACTCACCGCAGAAGACATCAAGGACTACTGTCGCGAAAACATCGCTTACTACAAAGTCCCCGAGTACATCGACTTCGTCGATGACTACCCGATGACCGCGAGCGGCAAGATCCAGAAGTACAAGCTCCGCGAAGCCGCCGTCGAACGCTACAGCTTGAAGGGCACAACAGTAGAGTCAGGCTAAAGATCCCAGAAAAGTGCCGGGATCGAAACCCCGGCCCTCGAAACGTTCCTCCTACCTGGCTGCTCTGCTACTTACAAATGCTCTGTAGATCGCCAGCAGTATGACAGCCCCGATGAACCCCGAAATAATTGACCATATCCACGCTCCGGTAGCAGCGCCGCCGATGCCAAGAAGACTCAATAGCCAGCCTCCGAGAACAGCTCCCACAATGCCGATGATGATCGTCATTACTATTCCACCTGGGTCATCCCCCGGCATGATCAGCTTCGCTAGTGCGCCAGCAATGAGGCCCACTATTATCCAAAAGATTAGTGCCCCGAGCATTCGTGCCTCCTTTGCGGTCGGTCTTCTACCCTAAGTGTATCCTCTAATACGGTCGCCGGAAACTTAAGTTTCAGAAGCATCTAGAAAGACGCATCAAACGACGTTTCCTTGCCCACGAACTGTCAGAGCAAGACATCTCCTGCGCATCCCAACTCCCACAGAAATCCTGTAGCCTGAAACCTGATGCCTGAAGCCTCGCGCTGCTATCATGCCGTCAATTCGAGGCATCAGGAGGATCACTATGAATTTCGACCCGACCGAAGAACAGCGCCGCTGGCGAGCTCTTGCCCGCGACTTCGCCGAGGGTGAGATCCGGCCCCGCGCCGCCGACCTCGACCGCGAAGAGAAGTTCCCGTACGACATAGTCGCAGAGATGGCCCGCCTCGGCCTGATGGGGCTGACGCTCCCAGAAGAATACGGTGGCTCGGGTGGCGACTTCGTCGCCTACAACCTGGCGCTGGAGGAGATCTCCCGCGCAGATACCTCGGTGGGAATAACCATGGAGGCCCAGATCTCCCTGGGCTGCTCACCTCTTGCAGCCTACGGTACACGGGAACAGAAGGAGAGGTTCCTGTCCAGGTGCGCGACGGGCGAGAACCTCTGGGCTTTCGGCCTGACGGAGGAGGAGGCTGGCACCGATGCGGGAGGGACCCGGACGACGGCGGAGCTCGAGGGCGACGAGTGGGTCATCAACGGGTCGAAGAAGTGGATCACGAACTCTGGAACCGATATCACCGGCGGAGTTACGGTCATCGCAAGAACCGGCACCCGTGAGGGCGGAAGGCCCGAGCTCACCGCGATCATCGTTCCCCAGGATGCTCCAGGCTACACCCGAGGACCGGCCTACGAGAAACTCGGCTGGCGTGCCTCGGACCAGCATCCGCTCTACTTCGAGGACTGCCGCGTCCCTGGGGAGAACCTTCTCGGCGAGCGTGGGAAAGGCTTCAACCAGTTCCTCGCGACGCTCGACGCTGGCAGGGTCGCGGTCGCCGCCCTCTCCGTGGGGCTCGCGCAAGCCTGCTTCGACGAGGCCCTGGCGCGCGCGAAGGAGAGGGAGCAGTTCGGGCGTTCCATCTCCGAGTTCCAGGCCATTCAGTTCAAGCTCGCGGACATGGCGATGGAGATAGAGCTCGCGCGCAACATGGTGCTAAAGGCCGCGTGGCTGAAAGATCAGGGCCGGTCCTTCGGGTGCGAGGCGAGCATGGCCAAGGTTTTCGCCTCCGAGACAGCCAAGCGGGCTGCGGACCAGGCCGTCCAGATCTGGGGCGGCGAGGGCTTCATGGAGCCGAACGCCGTGGCCCGCTACTGGCGGCAGGTCAAGATCAACGAGATAGGCGAAGGCACCAGCGAGATAAACCGCCAGATCATCGCCCGCTCCCTGCTGGCCGAGAGCGCTGCCGAAGCGAAGGAACATATGGTCGCGCAATAGGATGGCGCTATACGCCCTGAATCTCTTCGGCCTCGCGGACAACGGTCTGTACCAGAGATATTCGTACCGCTCGGAGGAGGCGGTTGGCGAGCACGGTGGAAAGGTCGTAGCTCTCGGCCGGCTGGACGATGCGGTGCAGACCGAACCCGGCGTCGAGCCACGGATGGTCATGAGCCTTGTCGAGTGGCCTTCGCGCGAGGCGATCGACGCCTTCCTCGAAGACCCAGAACCCACCGACCTCCACCCGCTGCGGGAACGGGGGACCCGCAACGACCTGAGGGTCGATGCTTTCTTCAGAGGTGCCGCAGGGTCGCTCCCAACTCGCGTTCGTCGCTAAAGGGCCTCGGATTCGCGAAGTCGAACAAACTCGAGGAGCGGACCTTCGAGCCGGTTCGCGAGGGCTGGCTCGCCGTCACGAAGTTCGGCAAGGAAGGCTCGTGTGGCGACTTCGATCGCGCCGAGCAGAGACTCAGGAGCAAGGGAAGGGACGAGCGTATCCTCGAGGGGTGCCAGCTCTTCGACCGGCAATTCATCCACGTAATCGAAGAAGTCGGCGTAGAAGCCACGCCGCTCTTGCGCAAGCTTCAGGGTGCGGTTTCGGACACGCTCCATGTACCACAGTCCTTGCCAGGGGCGGCCGCGCCGCACGGCTGTGCAGGCGTGCAGAATGTCGTGCCATGCAAAACCTGCTTCGCCCGTCCGATCCGAGGTGGGAAGATCACTTGGCGTGGGCGCATTAGCGGCATCCGCAGCTCGGCCCGAGCGGTCGAACAACACCCGCGCAGGGCCCCAGATGGTGAACTTCTCAGACCGCTCGAAAGCTAGATCTATCTCTAGAAGGTTCTCGAGCAGGAAGCCGCGCACGATTGTATCTCCGAACGTAGTCTCGAAGTGGTGCACGACGGAAAGGAGTTCGTACAGGTTCCCTACCCAATCCTCCGTAACCGCAGGCAATTCCTCGTTGTCGTCGACGACGACTGCGATATCGATGTCGGACCAGCGGTCACCTTGGCCCACAAGGGAGCCTACGATGGCGACACCCTCGATGCGGTTATCGTTGCCGAGCAGGTTGGCTAGGCGCCTGGCAGTCTCTTCTCGCTCTACTGGCGTAAACAAGGACATATACCACCATTCTATTCGACCCTGGCATGCGCATTGCGGCGTCGCTCTCGGATGCGTACTGTGGCGCATGTGGGAAGTGGTCGCTAACATGCCCTCAGGAAGGCGAGCCACGCGGAGGGGGAAGGATGAGCAAGCTAAGGACCCTCGTGAATTCAAAGAGCGAAGCCTTCGCAGAGAGTGCGGAACGTTTCGGGGCGCTCATGGACGAGTTGCGCGAGCGCTCGGCCGAGGCCAGACGCGGTGGAGGGGAGAAGGCCCAGAGGAGGCACAAAGAGCGCGGCAAGCTGCCTGTGCGCAACAGGATCGAACGCCTCCTCGACCCCGGCACAGCCTTCGTGGAGCTCTCGCTCCTGGCAGCGTTTGGTATGTACGACGGTCGTGTTCCCGCTGCGGGAATAGTCACGGGGATCGGGCGCGTCTCGGGGCGTGAGGTGATGATCGTCGCCAACGACGCGACCGTAAAGGGCGGCACCTACTACCCGATGACGGTCAAGAAGCACCTGCGGGCGCAGGAGATAGCCGAGCAGAATCACTTGCCGTGTATCTACCTCGTCGACTCCGGGGGCGCTTTCCTGCCGCTCCAGGACGAGGTCTTCCCCGACCGCGAGCACTTCGGGCGCATCTTCTACAACCAGGCGCAGATGAGCGCGAAGGGCATACCCCAAGTCGC
>Ga0126306_10001241_pt1 | contig 13478 bp, 12 predicted proteins | sample Plot27_FD_92592 | JGI IMG/M metagenome (GOLD analysis project Ga0126306, IMG submission 92592) | Serpentine soil microbial communities from UC McLaughlin Reserve, CA, USA - Plot27 | ecosystem: Environmental > Terrestrial > Soil > Grasslands | place: USA: UC McLaughlin Reserve, Lake County...
CGGGCGCGCGCTGCTGCACGTCGGCGAACGTGAGCCCTTCCCAGTCGCCGAAGTCGGTCTCCACCAGGTCGTCGTCGATCGTCACGCTGACGCCGAGCGCGGCGGCGATCGCCTCGGCGGTCCGGCGGGCGCGGCGCAGCGGCGAGCTGACGACGGTCTTGATCTCGTCCCGGCCGGCCAACCGGGAAGCCACCCGGCGCGCCTGTTCGGCGCCGTCCGGGCTGAGCGGCACGTCGCCGCGGCCGGAGAACCGGCGCTGCGGCGAGAGGACAGAGGCCCCGTGCCGGACCAGCACCATCCGGGTCGGCGTGCTTGTCGCGGCACTCCAGCCGGGCGCCGGGTCAGGGTCCGCGGGCTCGTCGGCGTCCGCGTCGCCGGCGGTCGTGGTGCTGCCTGTCGCGTGGTCGCGGTTGACCGGTTTGCCGTCCATCGCCAGGTTCGCGAGCTTGTCGGCGAGCGTGTTCTGCAACCGGGGAATCCAGGTGAACCGGATCTCGTCGAACTGCCGGACCAGCGCGGCGGCCTGCGCGGCCAGTGGCTTCATCGCCGGGTGCTTTACCTGCCAGCGGCCGGACATCTGCTCGACCACGAGCTTCGAGTCCATCCGGACGTCGACCCGGCGGGCACCGAGGTCCCGCGCGGCCTCCAGGCCGGCGATGAGACCGGAGTACTCGGCGACGTTGTTGGTGGCGATCCCGAGGTGGCCGGACCGCTCGGCGAGTACCTCGCCGGTTGCCGGGTCCAGCACCACGGCGCCGTACCCGGCCGGCCCGGGGTTGCCACGCGATCCGCCGTCCGCCTCGACGACCACGGCCCTGGCGGGATCCCAGCTCACAGACCGGACTCCTTGGTCCGGACCAGGATCCGGCGGCACTCCTCGCAGCGCAGCACCTCGTCCTCGGCGGCCGAGCGCGCCGCACTGAGATCACTGCCGGCCAGATCGAGCCGGCACCCCTCGCAGCGCCGGGCGCGGAGCATCGCCGCGCCGACACCGTTGTGGGTGGAGCGGATCTTCTCGTACAGGGCGAGCAGGTCGGCCGGGAGCGAGCTGGCCAGCGGGCCGCGCTCGGCGGTCCGCGCGGCGGTCGTCTCGTCGATCTCGGCGAACGCGGAATCGCGGCGCTTCTCGGCGTCGCCCAGTGCGGCCGAGGCCTGGTCGAGCCGCGCCTGGGCCTCGTTGAGACGAGCCTCGGCCTCCTCGCGCGTCTCCATCAGCTCCAGCTCGGCGTCCTCGAGCTCGCTCTGGCGGCGGGCCAGCGAGGCCACCTCGTGCTGGAGGCTCTCCAGCTCCTTCGACGCGTGGACCGCGCCGGAGTCCATCCGCTGCTGGTCGCGGCGCGCGCGCTGGCGGACCTGGTCGATGTCGGTCTCGAGCCGGCGGATCTCGCGGTCGAGATCCTCGATCTCGGTGCGGGCCCGGACCACGTCGTCGCGGATGCCACCGAGCGCCGCCTGGCCCTGCTCGAGCTCGGCGAGTTCGGGCAGGGTCCGCCGCCGGTGGGCGAGCTGGTCCAGGTGCAGGTCGATCGCCTGCAGGTCAAGCAGGCGGAGCTGGTCGGCGGGGGCTGCTCTCACGGGCGCTCGACGTCTCCTCGTCCAGGGGGGACGGCGCCGGCGGGGCGCCGTGCAGGGTCCACGGATCGGTGACCAGATCGGACACCAGGGTCTCCACCGTAGTCGCCCCGAGCCCGTCGCGGAGCAACGCGGCCGCGTCGTCGAGCCAGGGACGTTCCGACGCCCAGTGCGCCACGTCCACCAGCGCCGGCCCGCCGGTCTCGGCGTGTTCTGAGGCGGGGTGATGGCGCAGATCAGCGGTGAGGTAGGCGTCCGCGCCGGCCCGGGTGGCGACGCCGAGGAAGCCGTCGCCCGCGCCGCCGCAGACCGCTACCGTGCCGATCATGCGGTCCGGGTCGCCGCTGGCTCGGACACCGGCGGTGGTGGCCGGCAGCACGGCGGCCGCGTGCGCGAGGAGGTCCGCGAGGCGAAGCGGGGTGGCCAGCTCACCGACCCGGCCGATGCCGATCCCCGGCTCGGCGCCGGGCGGCGACACCAGCGGGCGGGTGTTACGAAGCCCGAGCCGGCCGGCGAGCGCGTCCGAGACGCCGGGGTTGGCGGCGTCGGCGTTGGTGTGCGCCACGTGCAGCGCTACCCCGCCGCGGATCATCCGGTGCACGAGCCGGCCCTTGTAGTTGGTGGCCGCCACCCCGTGCACGCCGCGGAGCAGCAACGGGTGGTGCGCGACGATCAGCTCGGCGCCCGCGGCGAGGGCCTCGTCGACCGTGGCCTCGACGACGTCAACCACGAACAACACCCGGCGGACCTCGTCGTCCGGATCGCCGCAGACCAGCCCGACCGCGTCCCAGTCCTCGGCGAGCGCCGGCGGGTAGTGGGTGTCGAGCAGCGAGACGACGTCGGCGACTGTAGGCACGTCGGCAGGCTACCGGCCGCCCGGCCGGTGAACGCGCGACGCCTCAGGCCTTCGTCAGGTCCTCGTCCTTGAGCCAGTCGACCTTCACGCCGTTGTCGAATCACGGACCGCCCAATCGCCGCCGCGCCAGCACCCGATCACCGACCCGTAGCGCCACCCTGACTCTCCTCTTGCGTCAGCCGAAGTCGCCCGCTGTGAACGTGTGCTTCCCGGCGTCGTTGACGACGACCAGCTCGTCGGCCTTTCCCAGCGCGCCGCCGCGCAGGCCGGCCTCCTTCAGGGCGTTGCGGAGGTCGTCCTTGCCCAGGCGCTGCAGCGGGTTGGCGGCGTCGTCGATCCGGATCTGAACGAGCTGGCGGTAGCCCGCCGGCGGCTTCAGCGCGGCGACCGCCTGCTTCACCTCCTTGACGGCATCGTCGGCGTCGTCCGTGGTGACCAGCCGGACCTGCTGCGCCTCCTTGCGGCCTGCATCGATGACGTCCGCCGTCGCGGCGGTCTTCGTGCCCGGCGCGGTCCAGGACCCCAGCGCGACCGGCCCGGTGCCCTTCTTCGCCCGTTCGACCGCCTCCCCCAGCTGCGCGAGCCGGGTCAGCCCCGGAGGGGTGACCTCCAGGTCGCCGGCGAGCCGGGTGACGAACGCGCTGAACGACTTCGGGTCGGCCAGCCGGCCACTGGTCACGTATGCGTGCACGGCGGGCAGCTGCCGCGCCCGAACCGCCGCGGTGACCGTGTCCCGCGCCGTCTGCAGGGTGACCCCCGGGTACTTCAGGAGCCGCGCGAACGTCGCCATGCCGAGTACGCCGCCCTCGTCCATCACCTCGTAAGTAAGCGTGCCGTCGAAGTCCTTCTCATCGAGCTCCCGGACCAACTTCGCGTCCGTGCCCTCCCAGCCCGGGTTGAAGGTGGTGGCGCCGTAGTTGTACCAGCTGCTCTCGCTCGCTGTCCGGGCCCAGTTCTCCCACAACTGGTCGCTGACCACGCAGGAGACCCGGGTCGGCTTGTCGTTCGGCATCGGCGGCAGGTTGGTCGTGCAACGGCCGATGACCCGGCCGCCGACCTTGCCGGCTCTGATCGTGCCGATCAGCTGTGGCTTCGTGCCCGGCAGGGGGGCACCGTTGGACTTGCGGACCACGGCGATGAACCGGCAGCTCACCGGCGAGCAGTCGGCTCCGTCGCTGTCGATGATTTCATCGACCACGTAGTACGCCGGCAGCGTCTCCTCCCTCGCCGGGTCGATCACCGTCGGCGCCAGCTGGGTCATCTCGCGGCGCCGATCGTCCACGGCGGCTGCCTCGGCGGAGTTCAGCTCGTCGACGTCGAAGTCGTAGTGGCGCCCGGCGTCGGTGCCGTAGCCGGTAAGCAGGGTGCCCTCGATGTGCACGAGCCGGTACGGCGCGCGCACCGACACGTAGACCGCGCTTCCGCGGTCGTCGACGGTGATGCGGGCTGCCTTGACGCCGCGGATCGTGGACTCCGAGCGCTTCTCGAGCCGGTCCCGGTTCTCGCCGAGGAGTTGCTGTCGCAGCGTCCTGGCCAGCAGTTCCGGCTCCAGGTACGGCAGGCGGCCGAGGTGAACCGCACCCGAGCCTGCAACCCACTTTCTGTCGTAGGCGCCGGCGGAGCCTGGCTCCTCGCTGTTCCAGAACGCCTGGCTGCCACGGACGTAAGTGCCGGCGTCATGGGTGAGGAAGTCGAGCCGCTGCCCGTCGATGGTCTGCTGCCCGGCTGCCATGTCGGCGCTGAGCCGCAGGTCAACCCCGACCGGCCGGCCATGCATGTCGACGAGCGAGCCGCGGTACCGCAGGCCGGGTGTAGTCTCCAGCCGCTCGACCGCGGCCTCGGCGAGGTACGTGGGCGACGACGCCCGCCACCAAGGAACCACCACAAACACCGCGACCAGCGCCAGTGCGGTCGCCATCGCCACCAGACCACCGAAGATGCCGGCGAGCAGCAGCGCGATCCGCCGCCCACGACCCGGCCGCGGCGGTACCGCCCCAGCGGCGGGCTGCGCCGCGTCCGCGAGGGCCGGCGGGTTTGCGTCAACCGCACCCGGCGAAACTGGGCCTGGCGAGGCCGGACGAGACTCCGGCGGCGCTGGCCACGGGCCCGGCGGCGGAACCGGACCATGCCCGGCGCGCGGACGGCGATGCCCCCACACCCGCCGGCACCAGAGGGGTCGCCGGCTCCGGCGGGCCTGGCTCGCCGACTCCTGGGTCAGATCCGTCGTTCACCGCGCGCCCTCCGCCCACCGACGCCCAACGCGTCGCCGGCACAGCATGGACTATGCGGCCAAGCGAAGACAACCAGGGGATTTCACAGCCAGAAACGCACCATTTGTGCCATGCTCATGGTGCCAAGGACTATCCGCCGATGACGCTACCTGTCCACAGGAAGTCGCGCGCCCGGGTGAGGCCGACCAGCGTCTCCCGCACGCCGACCTCGCGCCGCTCGTCCGCACCGCCGTCGACCCGCGCGGCCGCCCGGTCATGACCTGGCAGAAACACCGCCTTGAACTCCAGCCCCTTGGCGCGGCGGATCGTGCCGACCTTCACCGCGTCGATCCGGCGGCCCTCGTAGTCGGCCAGCCGCACGGCCGGGATCTGGGCGGCGTGCAGCACCCGGCGGTAGTGGCTCGCCGCCTCGGGCGTGCTGGTCAACACCGCGATGTCGGCCGGTCGCACCCGGCAGCAGCGCAGCGCGGTAACCAGCTCCACGTCGTGATCCTCGGGCGTCGTCGCGGTGTAGTGCTGCGTCGCGCCGCCCGGCAGCGTGGCGTCCACGTCGCGCAACCGGACCGCCGCGACCCCATCCAGGTCGTCGAACCGGTTCACGGGGTCTACCTCCCGCGCCACCGCTAGCACCCGCTGCGCGTTGCGGTAGTTGACCCGCAGGGTCTCGGCGCGACCCTGGATCGGGATGCCGGCCTCGGACAGGCGGCTGGCCACGGGGTACACCGCTTGCTGCCCGTCCCCGACCAGGAGCAACGCGTTCGGTCGGTCGCCGCCGATCAGGTGCAGCAGCCGCAGCCCGATCAGGTTGATGTCCTGCGCCTCGTCAGCGACGACCACCGCGTACGGCGGCTCGAGCGGGGTGCGCCGCAGCTCGGCGGCGGCCGCGAGGAGCACGTCGTTGTGGTCTGCCACCCCATGGGCGTCCAGCAGCTGCTGGTACTCGGTGTACAGCTGCCACATAGCGTTGCGCCCGCCCACGTCGAGCCGTAGCCGCCGGCCGGTACGGGGCAACCGGCGGTACTCGGCCAGCTCGGCGACGCCCCGCCCCTTGACGACGTGGTCGATCTCCTCGCGCCAGTACCGCCGATCCGCCGCAAGCGCGGACAGCGGCCCGGCCTCACCGACCCGGGACCAGGCCTGCGCGAACGCGGCGTCGACGCCGCGCCGGTCGGCGTTGAGCGCGACCCCGCGCCGGAGCAGCAGATCCTGCGCCCATGCGTGTACGTGGGTGAACTCCGCCCGGTGCGCGCTCTCCGGCGCAAGACGGCGGTACATCGAGGCCGCGACCTGCGGCAGGTTGCGGACGAACGTCACGTAGAGCAGCCTGCCGGCGCTGCGGCGGGCGAACGAGGCCATCCGGTGCAGCGCCACCACGGTCTTGCCGGTGCCGGCCGGGCCGCTGATCCGCGCCGGGCCCCGGTAGTCGCGGCGGACCACGCCGAGCTGGCGCGCATCCAGGAAGCTCAGCCACTCCTCAACGGGCCCGGCCAGCACCGCAGCCCGCCGCGCAGCCAGCACGGCCGCGGAGTCTAGGAGCGCCTCATCCGGACGTCCGGCGGCGGCCGCCGCGCCACGGGCGGGCACCTCCGGCAGCCCGTACTCGCCGCCGTCGAGCTGATCGGCCAGCGCCCAGATGTGACGCACTGTGAGCAGCGGCGGCCGGCGCTCCGCCAGCTCGCGGACGTGCCGTTCCGAGGTGAGGAGCACGTTTGCCCGCTGCTCCGGCACCGCGTCGCCGGGGCGGATCACCACCGCGCGTACGGCCACCGGCGACAAGCCGCGCTCGGCGAGGATCTGCTCCACCCGCCGCGTCGCCGCCAGCAGCGGGTCGACGGCCGCGCCGGCAGCGGGCAGTGAGACCACCAGCACACCGGGTGGCCCGATCAGCACCAGCGCCGCATCGGCCGCGTCGCCCGGCCAGGGCCGCCGGACCAGCAGCCGCCAGCGCGCGGCCGGGAACGCGAGGAACGTGCCCAGCACGCGCTGCTGCCACTCCGCCAATGCCGGAGAATCCGGCAGCACCGCCCTGATCTGGCGCCGCAGCCGCCCTGCGTCCCGACCGCCAACCATGGGCACCCCTCCCCGAGGCCGTATGACCGTCCGTGGTCAACCTATGGCGCAACGCAGCCCTCGCGGGCGGATATCTCACAACGGACCGGGACAGATCGGCGACCCACCGGGTGTCCGCCGCGGAACACTCGGGGAAAGTGACGCCTCCCCACCGACTCAGGCGTGACCTTCCCCGAGTAGTCCACAATGGACGAGCGAGACACCCCCTTGACTTCGGGCTTCGTTAGTGACAGCTTACGGTTCGTGGAAACTTACGAAGTCGTGCTGGAGGCGCTGGGTGACCCCACCCGGCGGCGGATCCTGCACCGGCTACGCGCCGGGCCGGCCCCGGTGAACGAGCTGGCGGCCGCGGTGCCGGTGAGCCGCCCGGCGGTCTCCCAGCACCTGCGCGTACTGCACCGCAGTGGCCTGGTCCGGTACGAGGAGGTCGGCACCCGCAACGTGTACCGGCTCGACCCGTCGGGGATCGAACCGCTTCGCGGCTGGCTCGACGACTTCTGGCAGACCGCTCTCGACAGCTACGCCGAGCACGTCCGCCGCGACGCCGAGCGCGCCGGGCAAAGACAGGAGGAGGACCCGAGATGACCAAGAGCCGCACCACCCTGGCCCCGCTCCGCAAGGTCGTCACGGTGCCAGCGACGCCGCAGCGCGCGTTCGAGCTGTTCACAGCTGAGATGGGCGCGTGGTGGCCACTGCGCACCCACTCCGTCGGCAAGGACGCCGCCGCCGGCGTCGCGATGGAGAGCCGGGTCGGCGGTCGGATCGTGGAGACGCTCGCCGACGGGAGCACCAGCATCTGGGGCACGCTCACCGCGTGGGAGCCGCCGCACCGGGTCGCCTTCACCTGGCATCCGGGCCACGAGGAGCGGCACGCGACGGATGTCGAGGTGCTGTTCTCCCCCGCCGGCGACCAGACCAGGGTCGAGCTCGTCCACACCGGCTGGGAGCGCCACCCCGGCACCGAAGGCGCACGTCGCGAGTACGACACGGGCTGGGACTTCGTCCTGGGCAAGTATGCGGAGGGCGTCGCCGGCTGACTTCCGGCGGCCCATTTCGTCACGTACACGTCCCGCGTCTGGACCCACCGCTGACGCGCGAAGGCCGTCCCGCCGGGACCACCACCCCGGCGGGACGGCACCGCACCCGCGCACCACCCGTGGGGCGTGCAGCAGGTTCCGCCCACGCCCTCATGACCAGCGCATCCCGGCCGCTGCCGGGATCACCGCGAAGCTCCACTCGGCGCCGCTCCCAGGGAGCGTCCGCACCGCGGACCAGATCGACGCCCGGCGCGGCCACGCGAGCGTCGCGATCAGGACGAGGACACCGAACATCGTCTTGCCTCCTTCCGAATGCGGCAGTACGGAGGCCAGACAGCGAAGAGCCGCCCAGCCGGGGATTCCCGGGGGCGGCTCCGTGGCAGCGTGACGCTACGTCGAAGATGCTCCCGGGTCAGGCTCGCTGGCGTCGCGACGGCAGCCGCGGAGCCAGTGCAGGGTGGTACCGGACGGCAGGATCCTCACCGGACAGTCCTTTCCCGAGCTCGGTCGATGGAGTGGTGTTGCTGCTGGAGACAATGCCCGATGGACGCGTCCGGACGCAACGGAGTTAGCGCCGTCCCACCGCCGGTCTCGGTGCCGGGCACCGCGGCGAGCACGCAGACCTTCACCTGGCACCTCGACCATCGTCCGGCGGCGGTACTAGCGTCGGGACAAGGCAGTGCCGACCGGGGAGGTACCGATGGCAGGCGAGACGCGGGGACGGGTCAAGACCGCACCGTCCCCCAAGCGGGTCCGTGGCTACTTTGGCGGGGAGCAGATCTTCGACACCACCGAGGCCAGGCTGGTCTGGGAGATCCCGTACTACCCGGCGTACTACATCCCGGCCGACGCTGTCCGGACCGGGCTGCTCACCCCGAGCAACCGCACCGAGCACTCACCGAGCCGCGGCGAGGCGCGCTACCTCACCCTCACCGTCGGCGACGCAGTCGCCAAGGACGCCGCCTGGCGGTACCCCGATTCGCCGATCGAGGAGCTGCGTGAGCTGGTCCGCTTCGACTGGGAGTCGCTGGACGCCTGGTTCGAGGAGGACGAAGAGGTGTTTGTCCATCCGCGCGACCCGTACAGCCGCGTCGACATCCTGACCAGCTCGCGCCATGTCGAGGTGCTCATCAACGGCGTGACCGTGGCCGAGTCACACAAGCCGACGCTGCTGTTCGAGACCGGCCTGCCAACCCGGTACTACCTACCGCAGGTTGACGTCCGGATGGACCTGCTGCGGCCGTCGTCGTTCAGCAGCCGCTGCCCGTACAAGGGGACCGCCAGCTACTGGTCGGTGGAGGTCGGCGGCGAGCTGTTCGAGGATGTGGTGTGGATTTACCGGACCACGCTGCCGGAGAGCCAGAAGATCGTCGGGCTGGCCGCCTTCTACAACGAGCGGGTCGACCTGATCGTGGACGGCGTGCCGCTGGAGCGCCCGCGTACCCCGTTCTCCCCGCGTCCGCAGGGCCAGCCGCCTCAGCCGGGCGTCTTCACCTGAGCCTGCGCATCGGCTCTCGCGTGCGCCTGGTGGGTGACCCAGCGCTCGACGAAGAACGACGCGAACGGCAGCGTGCCGGCGAGCAGCACCCAGAGGGTCTTCCAGATCGACCACTTCGACTTCACCGCGAGGTCGAGCGAGGCAAGCAGGTAGACCATGTAGAGGAAGCCGTGCATTGGGCCGATCACCGAGATCGGGCCCTCGTTGTGCGCGACGTACTTCAGCGGCATCGCGACCAGGACGAGTAGCAGCAGGAAGACGCCCACCACGTACGCCATCACCCGGTAGCGGGTCAGCGCGGAGTTCACCGACGGCACCTCACGTCCTCGATTCATCGCTGGTTCTGCTGATCCTGCTCGTTGAGCTGGGCCAGGCGACGGTTGTACGCCGCCAGCTCCTCGTCGTCCTCGTCGTCGATCACCGGTGGCCGGTAGCGCGGCACCACGGGCCCGCGCCGCGCCGGCTCGACGGGGGCCGGCGCCTCGGTAGACCGCCCGGCCGCCTCGGTCGTGCGCCCGTCCTTGGCAAGCTCCAGCCGGAGCACCCGCCACCAGCCGTACACGACGAAGAACGCGAAAAACGGCCACTGCAGCGCGTAGCCGAGGTTCTGGCCACCGCCGTCCGCGGCGTGCGCCCGCTGCCACTGCCACCAACCGAGCCAGAGGAACGCCACGAAACAGGCGACGACCAGCACATGACCCACCAGCCATCGAGGTGAGATCAGCAGCCGGCGCACGGCCTTGAGCGTACCTTCGACGCCCGGACGCGAGCCGGACGGGACCCGTAGGCTGGAGGGCCACCCCGCCGCACCCCCGGAGCACCGGTTTGAGCGACACCCCCTCCGACCTCGATCTCGAGCTGGCCGCCGAGCAGGCCCACGTGGACCGCGTCTACGCGCGGCTGGAGGCGGTGAAGGCGGACGCCGCGGCGGTGCGCGCCGACGGCCACTCCCGCGCCCAGCTCGGCAACAGCGGGGGCCTGTACGAGCGGGACGTGCTGGTTCACCAGGCCACCCGCCGGCTTCAGGCGCTCGACAGCGAGTACGACGGCCTCGTGTTCGGCCGGCTCGATCTGGACAGCAGGGCGGTTCGGTATGTCGGTCGCCTCGGCCTGCGCGACGAGCGGTTCGAGCCGCTGGTGATGGACTGGCGCGCCCCGGCGTCGGCACCGTTCTACCAGGCCACGCCCGAGGCGCGGATGGACGTGGTGCGGCGGCGGGTGATCCGTTCTCTCGGCGCCAGGGTGGTCGGCGTCGAGGACGACCTGCTCGCACCGGCCGCCGCGCCGGAGGACATGCGGGTGATCGGCGACGGTGCGCTACTCGCCACGCTGGCCCGCGGCACGGGTACCGCGATGCGCGACATCGTCGCCACCATCCAGCACGAGCAGGACCGGGCGGTGCGCGCCCCCGCGTCCGGCGCCACGCTGGTCAACGGCGGCCCCGGCACCGGTAAGACCGCGGTCGCCCTGCACCGGGTCGCCTACCTGCTCTACAACGACCGGCGCCGGTTCGAGGGCGGCGGAGTGCTGCTGGTCGGGCCGTCCCCGGTCTTCGTCCGCTACATCGGTCAGGTACTGCCCTCGCTCGGCGAGGAGTCGGTGAACCTCCGCTCGCTCGGCGAGCTGCTCGACGGGGTGACCGCGCTCCGCCGGGACGAGCCGGAGGTGGCCGTGCTCAAGGGCTCGCTGCGCATCCGTGACCTGCTGGTACACGCGGTTCGGGAGGCGCCGCCGGGCGCGCCGGAGACGCTGCGGATCGTGTACGCCGGCGAGGTGATCGTGCTCGAGGCTGCCGAGCTTGCGGCCATCCGGCGCCGGGTGCATGCCCGCCGGACGCCGCCGAACGCGTCCCGCACCCAGGCTGTCGAGGAACTGATCGCCGCGCTCTGGAACAAGGTGCAGGGCTGGGCCGAACCGCCGCAGGGCTGGGACCGCGACCTGTTCAAGGCCGAGATCTGGGATCGCCGGGAGTTCGTCAACTTCGCCTACGACTGGTGGCCGACTTTGACCCCGGCCAGCGTGCTCGGCTGGCTTCGCGACCGGCGCCGCGTCGAGCGGGTGGGCCGGCGGCTGTTCACGGCGGCGCAGCTGGCGGCGCTGGCCGAGTCCTGGTCGCACGACGGCTTCTCGGTCTCCGACGTCCCGCTCCTGGACGAGCTGCGGGTGCTGGTCGGCGAGGCACCACGCAAGGTGCGGGGCCGCCGCCCGCCGCGTGAGGAGGGCGGGTACCGCGAGCTGAGCACGGTCACCGACCGGCGGCTCACCCGCGAGCAGTGGGACCGGCCGCCGCACTACGACGAGTACGCGCACATCGTCGTCGATGAGGCACAGGACCTCTCCCCGATGCAGTGGCGGATGCTCGGGCGGCGCGGCCGGTACGCCAGCTGGACAGTAGTCGGCGACGCCGCGCAGAGCTCGTGGGGCGGCGACCCGCGCGAGGCCGAGCGCGAGCGGGACCGGGCGCTCGGCCGCGGCCCGCGCCGGGCGTTCACGCTGAGCACGAACTACCGGAACCCGGCGGAGATCTTCGACTTCGCCGCCGGCCTGGTGCGCTCCGCGGTGCCAGACGCCGACCTGCCCGCGGCGGTCCGCTCCACCGGCCGCCACCCCGAGCACCGCACGATCTCCGCGGACGGTCTCGCCGACGCCGTGCGCGCCGAGGTGGCGGAGCTGGTCGACCAGGTCGAGGGGACGATCGGGGTGATCAGCACGGTGGCCCGCCGGGACGAGGTGGCCGGCTGGCTCGATCAGCTCGCCGGCCTGCCGGGCGCCGGCCGGGTGCAGGCCGTCGGCAGCTTGGACGCCAAGGGAATGGAGTACGACGGGGTGGTGGCGGTGGAGCCGGGTGAGATCTTGGCGGAGTCCGCTGTGGGCGCGCGCACGCTCTACGTGGTGCTCACCCGGGCGACGCAACGGCTCGTCACCGTCGCCACCGACGCGGCGTGGCTGGCCACAGTGGACGGTATTGCCACCAACGGGGAGGGTGTCGCATGACCGAACAACTCGACAGGCAACCATTCAGCGCCGCCCATGCGCGGAACCCGCATCCGGCGTACGCGTGGCTGCGCGAGCACAGCCCGGTGCGCCGGATGGTGCTACCCAGCGGGACGCCGGTCTGGCTCGTAACCCGCTACTCCGAGGCCCGGCAGGCGCTGAGCGACCCGCGACTGTCCAAGGACGATCGGCGCCGCGCCGAGCTGGCCGCGGTCCGGTTCCCGGACCCGATCGGCGCCCGGATGAACCACCACATGCTCAACGCCGACCCGCCGGACCACACCCGGATGCGGCGCCTGGTGTCGGCCGCGTTCACCGCACGCCGGGTCGAGTCGCTGCGGCCGCGGATCCAGGAGATCACCGACCAGCTCCTCGACCAGGTCGCCGGGGCCGGCGAGGTCGACCTCATCGACGCGTTCGCGTTCCCGCTGCCGATCCAGGTGATCTGCGAGCTGCTCGGCGTGCCACTCGACGACCGGGACGACTTCCGCGCATGGTCGAACACGATCGTCGCCGGCACCCAGTCCGGTGACCGCCTTTATCCGGCCGCCGTGGCGCTGACCGGGTACATCGGCGAGCTGATCGGGCGCAAGCGCGCCCAGCCGGCCGACGACCTACTCTCCGCGCTGATCGAGGTGCGCGACGGCGGCGACCGGTTGACCGAGGACGAGCTCTCCTCGATGGTGTTCCTGCTCCTGGTGGCCGGCCACGAGACGACCGTCAACCTGATCGGCAACGGCGTCCACGCACTGCTGACCCACCCTGCCGAGCTGGCGCGGGCGCGCGCCGAGCCGGGGCTGCTGGCAGCCGCGATCGAGGAGTTCCTCCGGTACGAAGGCCCGGTCGAGACGTCCACCATCCGGGTCACCACCGAGCCGGTCGAGATCGCGGACGTCACGGTGCCCGAGAACGAGATCGTCCTGATCTCCTTGCTCGGCGCGAACCGCGACCCGAGCCGGTTCCCGGACGCTGACCGGCTCGACCTCGGTCGCGAGGCCAGCCAGCACGTAGCCTTCGGACACGGCATCCACTACTGCCTCGGCGCACCGCTGGCGCGGCTGGAGGGCCAGATCGCGATCGGCTCCCTGCTCGCCCGCTTCCCGGAATGGGAGCTGGCCGCGCCGGCCGACCAGCTTGCGTGGCGCCCCGGCATCCTCCTCCGCGGCCTGGAGTCCCTCCCCCTCCGCCTCCACTGACGCCCGCCCGTCCCCGCACCCTTC
>Ga0126306_10001243_pt1 | contig 13468 bp, 10 predicted proteins | sample Plot27_FD_92592 | JGI IMG/M metagenome (GOLD analysis project Ga0126306, IMG submission 92592) | Serpentine soil microbial communities from UC McLaughlin Reserve, CA, USA - Plot27 | ecosystem: Environmental > Terrestrial > Soil > Grasslands | place: USA: UC McLaughlin Reserve, Lake County...
CGCGGCGGTGAAGCCCTGGACATGTTGCAGGCAATGAACACGGGTCATGATGGATCGTTAACCACGCTCCATGCCAGCTCTCCGCGCGATGCGATCTCGCGTTTGGAAACCATGGTCTTGATGTCAGGCATGGACCTCCCATTAAAGGTCGTGCGGCAGCAGATCTCCTCTGCTGTTGACCTCATTGTTCAGCAAACGCGTTTGAGGGACGGGTCGCGAAAAGTAACCGCCATTACCGAGGTGGTTGGCATGGAGGGGGAAATCGTGGTGCTCACTGACATCTTCAAATTCGATCAGACCGGCTTGGGGGAAAATGGGAAGATCCTTGGCGAATTAAGAGCAACCGGTATCCGGCCAATCTTTGGTCCGCGCCTGGAGTCGGCGGGCTTCAAGCTTGGCGGTGAAATATTCATGCCGCCGGGCGGAATGAATATTGGGCAAAGACGATAACATTTCAGAGCCTCTGCTATAATCGGGTGCATCAGGTATTGTAGAGGACTCATGGATACAAAGTCACAGATCACGATTCGTACAAAAACACTTGGGGTATTGATCCGTGATGCGCGCCTGGCCGCGCGCAGGACTGTGCAGGACTGTGCAGAGGCCATCGGCATCCGGAACAGCATCTTCCGTGCCTACGAGGACGGACTCAAAGCTCCTTCGCTGCCAGAACTGGAAATGCTGGTCTATTATCTTGACCTGCCCATGGATCATTTCTGGAGCAGGGAGATCAAATCAGAAAACGTTTCACGAAACGCAAGGCTTGACCTGCCAAAGCTGCTGGCAGTACGCCAGCGCAAGGTCGGCGCGCTGTTACGGCAGGAACGTATGAAAGCCAGTATTTCCATTCGTAACCTTGCCAATGAAACAGGGATCGCCAGTTCCCGCATCAAGGCCTATGAATTGGGGGAACGTGCCATGCCGCTGCCGGAGCTGGAAGTGCTGGTCCGGACGTTGGGCGGCAGGATCGAATCTTTTTTCGACCAGCACGGACCTGTCGGCCAGTGGATGATCAGCGAGGATACAGTAAAACAATTCCTTGAGATGCCCATGCAGCTGCGCGAGTTTGTTGCAATGCCGGTCAACCGTCCGTATCTGGAACTGGCGATGAAATTAAGTAACATGTCCAGGGATAAACTGCGTTCGGTGGCAGAAGACCTGCTTGATATCACCTTTTAGGATCGTCTGTGTCTCAACTCAATCCCATAGTGCTTGCCGATGAAGGCAAAAAAGAATACGAGCTGGGAAATTATTCCGGCGCGGCAGGCCTGTTCCTGCAGGCCGCGCAACTTTACACATCTGCGCAAGATCCTTTGAATGCAGCCGAGATGAAGAACAATCAGAGCGTTGCCCTGCTCCAGGCTGGAAAAGCAAAAGAAGCCCTGCACGCGACAGACGGAACGGAAGAGATCTTTCAAAGAGCCGGTGACATCAAGCGCCAGGGAATTGCCGTCAGCAACCGCGCAGCCGCACTCGAAGGGCTAAAAAAATGGCAGGACGCCCTGGCGGAATATGACCGGGCTGCCTCCCTGTTTGAACAGATCGGTGAAGGCGACATGCATTCGATCGTGCGCAAAGCGGCAGCCAACCTTAACCTCAAGCGCGGACGGATCGTCGACTCCCAAATGGATGTATATGACTCCCTGCGGCTGGTCGAGAAACCCACGCTGACACAGCGCTTTATGAAATTCCTGATGCGTATTGGGCTGGTGAAGTAGCCAGGGAGATTCCCTTGCGCATCGATCGAAGTAAGGTAAATCGTGATCAACACCCTTGTTCGCCCGGCGGACCCCAGCGATCATCAACAATTATCAAACCTGATCTTTTTTGAGTCGCGCCTCCACCGTCACCTCGATTGGCGATCGCCGCTGGAATGGCTGGGTGCCCCATTTTATTGGGCACTGGAGGAAGGTGGACAGATTACGGCTGCACTGGCTTGCCCCCCGGAACGAGCGGGAATCGCCTGGGTGCGGCTGTTTGTTTATACGGGTAGATGGTCTGCCCGGGATGCGTGGGGTATGATCTGGCCCACAGCCAGGGAGGAGATCGCTCGGGCAGGCGGCGCGAAGGTCGCGGCGATCGCGATCCAGCCGTGGTTTCAGGAATTGCTGGAGGCGGTCCAGTTTGAGAACCGCCAGCAGATCGTGATGCTCGAATGGCGCTACCAGCCGTCAACTGCGCGTGACCCGGGCGGCACTCGGATCCGCAAGATGTCGGAGGCAGACCTCCCGGAGGTTGAACAGACAGATGCCGCCTCCTTTGATCCGTTGTGGCAGAATCCGCTGGAGACCATCCACAAAGCGTTTGCTCAGGCACTTTACGCGACCGTCGCTGAAAGTGAAAGCGGTATCATCGGTTATCAACTTAGCACGGGCAGCGGGCAGCGGGCCCATCTGGCGCGGCTGGCTGTCCACCCGTCGGTGCAGGGCCGAGGTGCGGGGCGGGCTCTGTTAAGTGATCTTTTCAGATACCTCAACTATGCTGGCATTCCGAGGCTTTCAGTGAACACACAAAGTGATAATCAGGTTTCCCTGAGTCTGTATCAGCGCATGGGGTTCGTACGCACGGGCGAGGAGTACCCCGTGTATACGTTCGATATCCCTGCCCGATCATAAAATTTACGAAGGCTTGCCCAGGACCCGCTTAACGGTAAACGTTTTTCTATACTCGATCAGAAGCTATCCATTAATGCATGAGGAGGCAGGATGAACATCAGAGAAGATGCCATGATCATTAATTCACTGGTACGGCAGGCATTGACTTCTGCTCAGGAAGTGATGGGGGATAATGGTCTTAATGCTGTTCTGCGGACCAGTGGGCTGGAACGATTTATTGCCAATTTCCCGCCAAATAACCTTGAGCCATCCATCCAGGCTTCGCAATATGCCCGGCTGAATCAAGCCATTGAAGATTTTTATGGTCGCGCCGGAAAAGGAATGCTGCGCCGTATTGGCAAAGCTTCCTTCCAATACGGCGTGAAGGAACAGGCTGCCCTGCTGGGTGTTGCAGGGGTCGCCCTCAAACTGCTGCCTGAAAAACAGCGGATGAAATTTATTCTGAACGGCATGGTGGACGCGCTGAAAAAGAGCAACCCGCAGGTAAATGCCTGGGTGGATGATCGTGGCGAACGGCTTGCGTACATTGAATCCACATGTGCTATTTGCCACAGCCGTCAATCCCAGACGCCAATCTGTTACCTGTATGCCGGTTCCATCGGTGAAGCCGTGAAATGGGCAACCGGAAAAGAACACGATGTGGTGGAAACACACTGCCTTGCAAAAGGCGATCCATATTGCAGGTTCGAGATAGGAGAAGCCCGCGAGTGAGCGAGACTAAATTTTCCAGCCGCATCCTCCGCCGCTTTGTGGAAGCGGTTTCCGTGGAATTGGGGAACGACCAATTCCATGGCATGCTTGCCCTTTCCAAGCTGCCCCCTGAATGGGCAAAGCCAGAAACATTCCTGAAAATGGATGCAACGGAATCGGCAAAAATCTACGCGGCACTTCAGGCTGCCCTGCGCACATACTATGGACGCGGCGCACGGGGAGTTCTGCTGCGAGTGGGGCAGCGCTTGTGGAGTCTTCTTTTGGAGGACGCTGCCCTGGGAGGCAAAACGCAGGCAGCCTTGATCAAACGGCTGCCTCTCACTACGCGTCGAAAATCCATCCTGGAATTTTTAGGACGCGTGATCGGGAATCAGTCAGGCGACATCTCCGTTCATACGCTGGACCTCGACCTGCTACTCGTTGACCATACCTCTCCGGCCGCCCAGGGTCAAAGCGAAGCGCAGCCCATTTGCTTTGTGACCCAGGGCTTGATCCGCGAAAGTCTCTTCTGGGCAACCGGGCAGCGATTTGACGTGGAAGAGACCTCCTGCAAGGCAACAGGGAAAGACACCTGTGAGTTCAAAGTGACGACTGTGAGACAAACGTGAAGGCTTTTGAATCCAAATGGGATGATCTGGACGGGACAACCTTCTTCATCCAGGGCTGGGAGCCCGAAGACGGTAATCCCAGAGGGCTGGTGGCACTTGTCCATGGACTCGGCGAACACACCGCTCGCTATCGTCACGTTGGAAAAGCCCTGACAGAGGCAGGCTATGCATTGGTTGGCTTCGACCTGCGCGGTCACGGAAAATCAGGCGGTCCCCGCGGGCATTCCTCTTCATTGGCTGCCTACATGCAGGATATTCGCCAATTCTTTAAGTTCCTGGCACAGCGTTATCCGCATATTCCCCGTTTCTTATACGGGCACAGCCTCGGAGGACTGTTATCCCTGGCGTATGCAATTCAAGCTCACGAAGGGCTGACGGGTGTGGTGGTAACGGGCCCCGCGTTGCGCTCCTCTCTGCAGGAACAAAGAGCAAAAGTGGCTATGGTAAAACTGCTCGGATCCTTTGCGCCGAGTGTCAGCGTTCAGAGTGGGCTGGATGCAGCAACCATTTCACGCGATCCTGAAATTGTGGAGGCGTATAAGAATGATCCGCTGGTCCATTACAACACCAGCCTGGGGTTCGGGAAAGCCGCCCTCGAGGCAATCGATCTCTGTTTTGCAAAGGCGAAGGATTTCTCCGTTCCGCTGCTGATCATGCACGGCAAAGGAGATAAGATCAGCTATCCCAGTGGAAGCGAAGATTTTGCGAAACGTGCCCGGGCTGCAGGCGGCGATGTGACCCTGAAGTTATGGGATGGCCTGTATCACGAAATCCACAATGAGCCTGAGAAGGAGTCTGTTTTCCGGTTTATGATCGAATGGCTGGACAGACACCGTTAGCTCGCGCAGCGATTTCTTAGGAATCCCTAACCTTATCCTAGACAAAAGGTTTTGCGCATGGGAGAATCTAAAAAGTACTACCGCGTAAAGACCTAAACAAGGATTGTTATCCTTTCTTGTGGTTCATGCACAAACGTAGTCCCTTGTGCAATAAGCGGCGGTACCAAAATCATTTTATCTGCATTAAGGAGTTTTCATGAGTCCCGAGAAGAAGAGTAAACGCCAGGAACGACGACAAAAAATGGTTCAGCAGGAAAGGCGCAATCGTCTGGTCATGATTGGCCTCATCATAGCGGGTGCAGCGCTGCTGGTCTTTGCCGTTGTCTGGCCGCAGCTCAGGCCCATTGCCGAAGTGGTCGCGGTAGATCCTGGAACATACCCGACCCCGGATGACAATACGATGGGTGACCCAGATGCACCGATCAAGATTGAGGAATTTTCAGATTTTCAGTGCCCGTTTTGTGAACGCTTCCATGAGGAAACCGAGCCTCTTCTCAGACAGTATTATATTGACACCGGCAAGGTCCAATTTGTCTATCGTTCGATGGGTAATTTTGTTAGCGATAACATTGCCAGAGCCGCTGGGACCCCCGCAAAAACGGAATCGCAGGATTCTGCAATGGCAGCCTATTGCGCCGGTGACCAGGACAAATTCTGGAACATGCACGCTCACCTCTTTGCAAATGCACTCGGGGAAGACGTCGGTTCCTTTACAGACAAGCGACTGAAAGCCATCGCTGAAACAGCCGGGCTGGATATGAATGCATTCAATTCCTGTTATGACAGCGGCACATTTCGAGACCGTGTCCAGCAGGATGCTGAAGATGGTCAGTCTGCCGGTGTCAACGGAACCCCGGGGTTCCTGGTGACCTATACTGTTAATGGCGAAACGAAGACCAAGTTGATCGAAGGGGCACAGCCTTTTAGTACATTCCAAACAGAATTGGAAGCGGCGCTTAACGAGATTGGTGTACCGTCACAGTAAAACTTTGAATCCACAAAATAAGGAATGGTTATGAGTCCGGAAAAAGTAAGCAAACGTCAGGAGCGCCGCGAGCGGATGCAGCGTCAGCAGCAACGTCAACGGCTGCTCATCATTGGAGGCATTACTCTCGTCGCCGCACTTCTCGTTTTTCTGGTGGTCTGGCAGCCGCTGAGTACCATTGGTGAAATTGTTACGGTGACCCCGGCTGCGCTGCCCAACGCGGATGGATTAAGCCTGGGTGATGCCAGCGCGCCTGTGACGATCGATGTGTTCGAAGATTTTCAATGCCCGGCCTGTCAACGATTTACGGAAAACACGGAACCTCTCGTGATCCAAAATCTGGTTGCCACCGGAAAGGCACGCTATGTGTTCCACAACTATCCATTCCTGGATGGAGGCGGCGCGGGCAGCAGCGGTGAATCGGACCAAGCTGCCAATGCCGCCATGTGCGCAAACGAGCAGGATAAATTCTGGGAAATGCACAGCTCCCTGTATGCCAACTGGAATGGCGAAAATCAGGGCGCGTTCAGCAACCGCCGCCTGCAGGCAATCGCCGAGAGCGTTGGGCTCGATACGGATGCCTTCAACAGCTGCTTCAATTCAAATAAATATGAATCAGAGATCCAGGCAGATTTTGACCTGGGTGAGTCGATGGGGGTAAGCGGCACCCCGACTGTCTTTGTGAACGGCAATCCTGTGGTGCAGGGGAATCAAGTCCCTTCGTATGAACAGATCGCTCAGGCGGTGAACGCCCTCAACCCCGGTGAGTAGTCAAAAAGGACACGGCTCAAGCCGTGTCCTTTTTGATTCTCTCGCGTGTATAATGAATCTTCCAGGTTAACTTTACCAGAGTCCAGGACTCCTGACTTCCCTCACTGAAGTCGTTGGACTCCCTTTCCACCGAGGAACTATGGCGAACCGCCGCGTCACTTTTACATTGAATGGCTTTCTGCTACTGGCTTTGCTCCTCACCTCCTGCACCGGGGCGCCGCCGAGCATTAGCAGCACGTCCACGCCAGCCATCCCCACTCCTACTGCATTTCAACAATCTCTGCCGCCAGCTCTGATTGAGACTGATCCTCCACTGGGGAGCATGATCGGTCATCAATCTCCCATCACCTTTTACTTCAACCAGCCGGTCAATAAAACCTCAGCCGAATCTGCACTGACCGGTTTGCCCGCCGGGACGTTTACCTGGAACGATGACGCGACGCTCCTGTTCACGCCCACGCAAGCTTATCAACCAAATACCTCATTAAAGTTCTCGGTTGCAAATTCGCTCCAGTCGGCAAATGGATTTGGGCTTGTGGAACCCATTGAGCTTTCCTTTACGGTAGCAGATAATTTGCGCGCCACAAACCTTTTGCCAAAACCTGGTGCCGAGGATGTGAACGTCGATACGGCGATTGTAGCTTCCTTCAATCAGCCAGTGGTTGCCCTGGGAGGCGACCCTGCTTTGCAACCGCCTGCGTTTAGCATCCAGCCTTCTGTGGAAGGTCGGGCGGAATGGATCAACACCAGTACCTATATCTTTTATCCGGAGCCGGCGATGGCGGGGGGAACAGAATACACCGTCAGCTTGAACCCGGAATTGAAAACGGCTTCAGGAGTCGCCTTTCCCAAAGAGGGAAATGAACCGTCTGCATGGACCTTCACCACCTCCCGCCCCGGCATAGTCGCGCTGGAACCGTCCATTATGGAGCTGCTGCCGCTTGACCCTGAAATTAAGCTGACCTTCAACCAACCGATGGATACCGAAAGTGTGGAGGCGAACTTTTCCTTCCGCGGCACAGAGGGCGCGCTCGAAGGAGAATTTTCGTGGAATGAAGATGAGACCGAAATGACATTCATGCCCGATGATCTGTTGGGGCGTGACGTGGGATATATCTTAAATCTGGGCGCAGCGGCCAAATCAAAGGGTGGCATGGTGCTTGGCACGGACTATGGCGCGGTCTTCAACACATACGAAAACTTTGCCGTCAGCAATACAAAGACAGAATTCGGATCCACCACATTTACATTCACTTCGCCGCTGGCAGATGTTAGCTACAATCACCTGGTCACAGCATTTCCAGACGTGGATAACTTTCAGGCGGTTGTGTCTGATACTGGCCTGGAACTCTACCTCTACGGAGATTTCCTGCCGGACACGAATTACACATTTGAGCTGTCGGCGCGCCTCAGGGACCGGTGGGGGCAGTCCTTGGGCGATTCATTCATCGTCGAAGTCCATACGCCGCCCCTGCCCTCGATGTTGAATGTCCCGTTATTCGGCTGGTCGATGGCGTTCGTGCGCCCCGATGAACCAGTGTTGTATGCCAACGCGGTGAATGTACAGAACACGACCACAGCCATTGCGCCATTGCCACTGCAGGATTTCTTCTCCCTGCAAAACTCTTATGAGAACCAGCAGGCATATTCCCCGGACAACCTGAGCACCTATTCGCAGACATTTGAACTGCTGCCGGGTCGTACCAACGATGTGAAGATCGGGCTCGCCCAGCCGAATACACAGTTATTGCCGGGTCTATATTTTGTGCAATTATCCTCGCCCCAGGTGGAAGGGAAAAATGTATACCTGGTTGCCTCCAGCCAGGTGAATCTCACCTTCAAGCTGGGCGCGACCGAGGCGCTGGTCTGGGCAGTTGACCTGCCTTCGCAAACACCCGTGGCGAACGCCTCGATCACCATTTACGATAATACGGGCGTTCCGATCGGTTCCGGGACAACGGATGAGGACGGGCTCTGGAAGGGACCTGTGGAGGCTCACAGCACCCTGGCCTACGCCATGCTCGGTGCGCCAGGGGATGAGAATTTCGCGTTGTCTGTTAACGTCTGGAACTGGGGATTAAGCGCCTGGAACTTCGGCTATGCTCAGCGGGTGCAGGCTCCGCATACCCAGATCTACATGTATACCGACCGTCCAATCTATCGTGCCGGGCAAAAGGTTTACTTCCGCGGCGTGGCGCGCCAGGCGTTCAATGGACGCTATGAGCTGCCGCCGGTCAATACGATCCCATTCACTTTGCGAGACGCGAACGGCGTCCAGCTTGCCACGTATGACGCCCAGCTTTCTCCCTATGGCACGTTCAACGGTGAATTTACACTATCGTCCGAGGCCGTGCCCGGCTATTACGTCTTTGAGAATAGTTCGCTCGAATTTTATTTTTCCTTTCAGGTTGCCGAATATCGCAAGCCTGAGATCAACCTGACCGTGGATTTTTCCAGCCCTGAGATAGAACTTGGGGATGCAGGCGAGGCGGTCGTCAATACACGTTATTTCTTTGATGCGCCTGCCAGCGATGTGGAAGTCAACTGGTCGCTTTTTTCAAGTCCGTATCACTTCGATCTGCCAAATTATGCGACCGGTCTGGTGGACACCTCATGGCTGAACGCATTCGGTTTCCAGGGAGCGTTTGGGGAAGGGATTGCGGATGGAACCGGTCAGACGACTTCGCAAGGGACGCTGGCGATCGAGGTACCCGCCATCCCTGAGAGCGAGATCGGGCGGGTCGTGACCCTAGAGGTGACCACGCAGGATGAATCCAATCTGCCGGTCAGCGCGCGGACGGAGATGCTCGTCCACCCCGCCGATTTTTACATTGGCTTGCGTCCCGATCAATGGATCGGCCGCGCCGATACCCCGATTGGCTTTGACGTTTACACCGTCGATTGGGCGAAGAATCCCAGTGGTGACCGGAAGCTCAATGCCGAATTCAAACAGGTGCGTTGGGAAAAAGAGACGGACCAAAATGGGTTCCCGACCTACACGCCTGTTTATACACCCGTCAGCAGCAGTGACCTGGTTACTGCGCCAGATGGCAAAGCGCGGCTTTCGTTTGTCCCACCCACCGCAGGGACGTATATGCTCGACGTCACGCAGCGTGGCGGCGGGGCGCGCACGCAGACATTGATCTGGGTTGGCGGGGCAGGGAGCGCCGCCTGGCCTGAGCTGCCAGACCAGCGAGTTGAACTAACAGCAGACCATGAGTCCTATCAGGCTGGCGAGACGGCCAGAATCTTTATTCCGAATCCGTTCCCAATGAACTCGCTGGCGCTGGTTACTGTCGAACGCGGTCTGGTCTCCAAAGCAGAAGTCCTCACATTGAGCGGGAGCGGAAGTGAATATTCAGTGGAGCTCACGGAGGCTGATGCGCCAAACGTCTATGTCAGCGTGACGGTGCTGGGTCAGGGCAACGACTTCCGTTATGGACTCGTCAACCTTCCGGTCGCGCCCGATGCGAAAGCCTTGGACGTACAGGTGACATCGAACCCGATTAAAGCAGGACCGCGTGATGAGGTGACATTTGATGTGCAGGTGACCGATAATCAGGGTCAGCCCGTGGAAGGTGAGTTCTCACTTTCCGTGGTGGATCTGGCAACACTGGCCCTGGCAGACCCGAACGCAGAGGCTATCCTGCCTGCGTTCTACAAGGAGCAGCCGCTTGGCATCGAAACAGGGCTTTCAGTCGCCGCGTACACAGGACGCAACACGACAGAGGTCGGTGGAGGCGGCGGGGGTGGGGATGGAGGCTTGCCTGTTGTTCGCGAGGAATTCCCCGATACCGCCTATTGGAATCCATCGCTGATTACCAACTCCGAGGGGCGCGGTCAGGTGACCATGACCCTGCCCGATTCACTCACCACCTGGCAGGTGGACGTCCGCGGATTGACGGTGGATACGAGAGTGGGGCAGGCGGAAACACAGATCGTCACGACGAAGCCTCTGCTCATCCGGCCGGTCACGCCAAGGTTCCTGGTCAGCGGCGATCATGTATTGATGGGGGCAATCGTCAATAACAATACGTCGAACGAGCTGACTGCCAGTGTCAACCTGGAAGGCGAGGGCTTTGTGCTGGATGAGCCTGAGAAAGCCAGCAACCAGGTGAACGTACCAGCCAATGGGCGCGCCCGTGTCGAATGGTGGGGCACCGCCGCGCCGGCTGACTCGGCCGACCTGGTTTTCTCGGTGACAACGACAGGTGGGGACTCACTGCAGGATTCAGCGCGGCCCGTTTGGGGCGCCTTGCCGATCCTGCAATACACCTCGCCCCAGGCGTTTGTTACAGGCGGGGTGCTGCGCGACGGAGTGTCGCGGCAGGAGATCATCTCGCTGCCGCGCACATTCACGCCCACGGCTGGCGGCCTGGATGTGGAACTCAGTCCCTCGCTGGCTGGCGCATTGTTACCCGCGCTGGATGCGATGGACCTGCCCGATACGGCCATGAGCGCGGAGTCGACCATCTCCTATCTCCTGCCGAACCTCGAGGTCTATCGGGCCCTCAACGGCGCCGGCTTGAGTGACCCGGCATTAACAGAACGCGTCAACGCGAATGTTACGGCCAGCGTCAGCCGGTTGTTGAGTCTGCAAAATGAGGACGGCGGCTGGAACTGGTGGGGCAAATCGTTCTTTCTGGATGACGGGACACAGGCAAACGCCTCTGACCCGTATATCTCTGCCTATGTGTTCTTCGGCTTGCTGCGCGCCCGTGAAATAGGAATCGCGGTCGATGAGAATTCCCTGCAGCGCGTGGGGGCATATCTGGGCGGGCGAAAACCTGAGATCACAAATGATACGGCAGGTGCCAAGCTGGACGAGATAACCTTCATCCAATTCGTCCTGGCGCAGGCAAATGCCTTCGACGAAACGATTGTTGGCAGTCTGTATAACCTGCGTGACCGGATGAGTCCCTCCAGCAAGGCATTGCTTGCTTATATCATCAACAAGATCAATCCTGCCGATGAGCGCGTGCGCGACCTGCTCTCCAACCTCGAAAGCAGTGCGATCCTCACCGCCTCCGGTGCCCATTGGGAGACCCCCGCCGAAAATATTTTCACCACGGGCTCACCCCTTTACACCACCTCAGTGGTTGTCTACGTGCTCGCCCAGCTCGACCCGGCCAACCCGGTCGTGTTCAACGCGGTGCGTTATCTCGCCGCGCATCGGGATGGGCGCGGCTTGTGGAGTGTGGGTCATGAGAACGCCTGGGCGATGATCGCGCTCAACGAAGCCATGGTCGGCTTCGGCGATCTCGAGGCGGATTTTGCGTTCCATGCAACGCTCAACGGCGGTCCGCTGGCGAGCGGCGATGTTTCCGGAAACCAGGTCCTTGCGCCGGTGAATGCACAGGTGCCGCTCGAATTCCTTTCGCCCACCTCGCCCAACCTGCTGACCATTCAGCGGGAGGAAGGGCTGGGACGGCTGTACTATCGCGCGGTCCTGAATGTCAGTCGTCCTGTGGAAGATGTGAAGCCGGTCAACGCAGGGATGCAGATCGAGCGGGTCTATTGTGAATCCACGCTGAACGGACAGCCCGCGCGCTCCTGCCCAGCTCTATCCACGCTGCAGCTTGGCTCCGAGAAACCGCTCATCGCCCGGCTGACGCTGGTCCTGCCGCATGATTCACATTATGTCATGGTGGAAGACTTTATCCCCGCCGGCATGGAGATTTTGAACCGTAACTTGAAAACATCCCAGCAGGGAATTGAGTTGCCAGAAGCACAGGTACAAGCCCAGTTCGATGATAGCGACCCCTTCGCACAGGGCTGGGGCTGGTGGTTGTTCCATGAGCCGCAGATCCGCGATGACAGTATCCTGTTCACGGCTGATTATCTCCCTGCAGGAACCTATGTGCTCACATACACGCTCATTCCATTGCAGGCGGGTGAATATCGCGTACTGCCCGCGCATGCCTGGGAATCCTTCTTTCCCGAAGTGCAGGGAACCAGCGCCGGCGCAGTCTTCGAGATCAAGCCTTAATCCAAATTAAAAACGAAGACCGCAAAGCTAAGGAAGAAAATCCTTGCGACTCTGCGGTCTTCGTGATTCGTTCTGCTCAACACTCTCCACGAAAAGTATCAAGACTTTTTCCTTTACCTCACCATCCCCCACATTGCCAGCGCGCCAAAGATCAACACCACCGTCGCTGCGCCGATGATCACGGCCCGCACGGGGCGCCTGTCCACAAGATGATAGGCCGGGTGGATGCCTTCAATATCCCATTTAGGACCGGCAAAGGAAGTGAACATCAGCCCGCCGAGCAGGCCGCCGATATGCCCCCAATTGTCGATGCCGGGCAACGACCCGATGATGAACAAATTGATCGCAGCGATAAAGATGATATTTCCGATCGCGCTCCTGAACTGCCCCGGAAACACTTTGCGGTTCTGAATGAGGAAGACCGCCTCTGCGCCCAGCAGACCAAAGATCGCGGTCGACGCGCCGACTGAATAACCGGGGGAAAAAAGGAAGGAAGCCACATTGCCCGTGAATGCACCCAGCACGTAAAGCAGGAAGAAGCGCCCGTGCCCGAAGTGGCGTTCAAGGCTCGTCCCAAAGGAAAGCAGGGCATACATATTGAACGCAATATGTGGGAGAGACCCGTGCAGGAGCGCGGGCGTCAGGAACCGCCATAATTCTCCGGCAAGGATCGCTTCATTAATACGCGCGCCATAAAGCACGAGGAGGTCCCTGCCGAACAGGTACGTGCTCAGAAATTGTAAAATATAAAAAAAGACGGTAACGCCAATAATTGAATACGTTACATAGGGGGCCGAGCGCGGCATCGCCACAGAAATGGCTCGTGGCGGCGGGGCCGGCTGAGGGGCATCAGAAACAGGGGGATAGTCGTTCACAGATTAACCTTTCGCGGTTTCACGCGGTGATGTTCCGCTTCAATGATCGCACGGATCGTGTCCACTGTTTCATCC
>Ga0126306_10001245_pt1 | contig 13442 bp, 9 predicted proteins | sample Plot27_FD_92592 | JGI IMG/M metagenome (GOLD analysis project Ga0126306, IMG submission 92592) | Serpentine soil microbial communities from UC McLaughlin Reserve, CA, USA - Plot27 | ecosystem: Environmental > Terrestrial > Soil > Grasslands | place: USA: UC McLaughlin Reserve, Lake County...
ATCACCGGCGTGTCGGCGCACCTGCTCAAGGAGGCTCTGGATCAGGCCAGGAGGGGAAGGGTCGAGATCCTGGACATCATGGGCGAGACGATCGCCGAGCCGCGTCCCGAGGTCTCGGACTACGCCCCGCGGGTGGAGATCTTGCAGATCCCGACCGACAAGATCGGGCTTCTCATCGGCCCCGGCGGCAAGACGATAAACGCCCTGCAGGACGAGTACGGCGTCAGCATCTCCGTCGAGAACGACGGAACGGTCTTCGTCGCGGGGGTAGACGGCGTGTCGGTGAAGGCGGCGCTCTCTGCTATAAACGGCATGACCAAGGACGTAGAGTCCGGCGACATCTACACGGGGAAGGTTGTCAAGACCACCAACTTCGGCGCCTTTGTAGAGCTCATGCCGGGCCGAGATGGCCTGATCCACATCTCCCGCCTCGCGCCCGGCAGGCAGCGGGTGGAGCGGGTCGAGGACGTGGTGAGCGAGGGCGACCGCGTGAAGGTCAGGGTCCTCGAGATAGACAAGCAGAACCGCATCTCCCTCGAGAAGCTAGAGGAGTAGCCTTTGAGCGATCCTAACATAAAGAAAAAGGAGCTTTCAGGGGGTTTGAGGGTGTTCTCCGAGCCCCTCGAAGAGGCTACGAGCGTCTCGCTCGGGGTCTGGATCCGGGCCGGCAGCCGCGACGAGCGCGCCGAGGTCGCGGGGATTACCCACCTTATGGAGCACATGCTCTTCAAGGGGACCCCGCAGATGGACGCACTCGGGGTCGCCCAGGCCTTTGAGGGCATCGGCGCGCAGGAGAACGCGGCGACCGGCGAAGAGTACACCGTGCTCTATGCCCGCTTCTTGCCCGAGCACCTGGAACGGGCCCTCGACATCATGAGCGATATGGTGCTCCGTCCTACTCTGGCCGACCTCGAGCGCGAGCGCGAGGTCATCGTCGAGGAGATCCGGATGTACGAGGACCGGCCGGACCAGCTGGCCGACGAGTACCTCTCCGGGCTGATCTTCCACAACGACCCGCTCGGGCGGCCGATCATCGGCTCTGCTGAGACTGTCCGCGGCGTGGACCACGACACCTTGAGGACGTTCCACGAGGGCGCCTACTCGGCCCCTAACGTCTTCGTCGTGGCCGCCGGCAAGTTCGACCGCGAGGAGCTGGAGGCCACGGTCGAGGAGAAGTTCTCGGGCCTCCCGGAGGGCGAGTCTTTTCTGCGTGAGGCGCACCCCCGCCAGCCCGAGAGCCGCTTTTTCTACAAGCACAAGGACACGGAGCAGTACCACGTCTCTCTGGGCTCCCAGGGGATCCCGGCGAGGAGCGAGGACCGCTACGCGATGGCCGCCCTGAACAACGTGCTCGGCGGCGGGATGAGCAGCCGGCTCTTTCAGGAAGTACGAGAGAAGCGCGGCCTCGCCTACGCCGTGTACTCCTACCACCAGAGCTACTCTGACGCCGGGGCCATAAAGACCTACGTGGGCTCAACCATCGGCAACGTTGAGGAGGCTGTGCGGGTGATCTCGGAGCAGCTGTACAGAGTCCAGGAGGAGCTCGTCTCAGGCGAGGAGCTGGACCGAACCCAGCAGCAGCTCAAGAGCTCGACGCTGCTCGCGCTCGAGAGCACCGCCGCCAGGATGAACCGCATCGGCAGGAGCACCATAACCGGCACGGAGCTCCTGACCCCCGAGGAGATCGCCGACCGCATAGAGGCGGTCACCGCGGAGGACATAAGGCGCCTCGCGAGAAGGCATTTGAACCTAAAAAACATGTACCTCTCCGCGGTCGGGCCGAAGGAGCTCGACCTTGGGAGCCACCTGAAAGGAAGCTAGCCAGCTTGTCGGGTCAGCAAGACAAACGCTAATGTCTGATTGGCTGACCTGCTTGTACAGGTAAAAGGAGGTAATCCGAACTGCTAAGCGACAACACCTTGCAGGTCGTGCCCCTGGGAGGCTTGGGCGAGATCGGCAAGAACATGACCGCTGTGCGAGGGGGAAGCGGCATCCTCCTGGTGGACGCCGGGATGGCGTTTCCGGATGAGGAGATGCCGGGAATAGACCTCGTGTTGCCGGACTTCACCTATCTCAGGAATAACTCGGACGAGATCCGGGGCATCGTCCTCACCCACGGACACGAGGACCACGTGGGGGCTCTTCCCTACGTGCTACGCGAGTTCCAGGTCCCCGTATATGGCACGAGGCTCACCCTCGGGCTCGTCCGCAGCAAGCTGCAGGAGTTCGGCATAAAGAACGCGGACCTCAGGGAGGTGCAGGCAGGCCAGAGCACAGAGCTCGGGGACTTTGGACTGGAGTTCATAGGGGTCAACCACTCCATACCGGACGCGGTCGCCATCGCCATCCGGACGGGCGCAGGGCTCATCGTTTTCTCCGGCGACTACAAGATAGACCTGACGCCCATCGAGGGTAGCCCCATGGATCTAGGGAGGCTCGCCGCGCTGGGGGAAGAGGGCGTGCTCGCCTATTTCGGCGACTCGACCAACAGCGAGCGGCCCGGCTACGTACCCTCCGAGCGCATCGTCGGCGACACCTTCAACCAGATCTTCGAAGAGGCGGAGGGTAGGATCATCGTCGCCTCCTTCGCCTCTCACATCCACCGCATTCAGCAGGTGGTGGAGGCCGCAAAGAAGCACGAGCGCCTCGTCGGCGTCACGGGTCGCTCGATGATCCGCAACGTCCAGATCGCGCGTGATCTTGGTTACCTCGATCTGCCCGACGCGATGCTCGTGGACCAGCGCGAGATCAACCGGGTCCCCGACGGGGACATAGCCGTCCTCACCACGGGCTCCCAGGGCGAGCCCATGGCGGCCCTCTCGCGCATCGCCAACGGCACCCACCGCACCATCGAGACCGGCCCGGGGGATGTAGTCGTCATTGCTGCTCACCCCATTCCCGGCAACGAGCGGGGAGTCTCGCGCACCATCAACAACCTGATGAAGCGCGGTGCCGAGGTCTACTATAGCCCCCTGACACCCGTGCACGTCTCGGGCCACGCTGCCCAGGAGGAGCAGAAGCTGGTGCTTAACCTCCTGAAACCTCGCTATCTGGTCCCCGTCCACGGCGAGTTCAGGCACCTCAGGCACCACGCGGACACCGCCATGTCCTTGGGCATTCCCGAAGAGAACATTTTTATTTTGGATAATGGCGGCCGCTTGGAGTTCAGGGACGGCAACGCCCGCCGCATCGAGAGCGTCCCGGCCGGCATGTTCCTGGTGGACGCGGGCGCCGTAGCGGACACCCCCGAGTCGGTCATGCGCGAGCGGCAACAGCTCTCAGAAGAGGGGATGTTCATCGTCGTCGCCCGAGTAAATGCCCAGACCGGAGCGCTCCTCGGGCCGCCCGACGTGATCTCGCGCGGTGTCGTCACCCCGCAAGGCGCCAACGGCCTCGTCGAAGAGTCCGTCGAGGTCGTCAATCGCACCTTGCAGCGCACCGCGAGCCGGAACGTCACAGACTGGGGGGAGCTGAAGAACGCGATCCGCAGGGATCTTGCCGGTTTCCTCTCCCAACGCACCCGCAAGCGTCCCCTCATCCTGCCGCTAATAGTTGAGGGATAAACGTAAACCTCTACTACATGGTGTAGTTGACGTTTAGCGGTAACCTTATGCGCTAGACTTAGGCCGTGGCTACCAGCAAGCGTGCGCCGAGCAAGCCGCGCAAGAGAGGCAAGGGCGGCAAGAAGGGTGGGGCGAAGGCCCGCGGTTGGGCCGGACTACTGCTCGGGGCGCGCGACCGCGTAACCGAGACGGTCACCGGGGAGGTGATCGGGGGCGTGCTCCTCGTCGCCGGCCTGTTCTTTAGCGCCGCCTTCTTTAGCGGCCGCGGGGCGGTCTTGGGGGAGGTGGGGCTCCTCGCGGCTACGCACCTGATGGGCGTCGTTGGGTTCGCGCTCGCCCCGACCGCGGTCGTCGTAGGCCTCCTGCTGTTAATCAGGCTCCTGTCGGGCAGGGTAGCCTTCGGTGCCGGGCTGCTGCTCGTCGCCGCGGCAACCACCCTCGCGGCGGGTGTGCCGCGCGAGCTGCGCTTCCTGAGCGAGCTCTACACCGAGGCCGGGGGCATCGTCGGGAGCAGCGTCTACGCCGGCGTGGATTGGGCTGGGGGCGCGATAGGCGCGGCTCTGGCCTTGATCGTGCTGTACGCCATGAGCTTATCCTTGATCACCGGAGTCACCCCTCCAACTGCCATCTCCGCCGTAAGGGGGGTGGTAGAGAGGCTCCGGACCCGCCTGCGCGACCGCCGCGAGAACCGGGTTGCGGAGCGGGAGCCCCACCCGCCCCGGCGTGACCCGAGGGCGGAGTCGCCGGAGGAGTTCGCGGACGTACCCGGTTCGCGCGAGCAAGGCGCGCAGCCCCCCGAGGTCTCCGATTCGGACCCGACCAAGGAGTTCGAGGTCGTGCTGCCCGCGCGGCCGGAGCCCATGGGGTTGGACGGCGGACGGGAGGTGAGACCGGGCGAGTACACGCCGCCTTCTGCGGCGCTGCTCGGCCTCGGCCGCGGTGACCCGGAGCACAACGTCGAGGAGACCAGCCGCCGGCTCACGCGGGCGCTCTCGGACCTCGGCGTGGAGGCTCAGGTAGTCAGGGCGGTGGTAGGCCCGCGGGTTACTCGCTACGAGCTACGCTTGGGGAGCGGGGTCAAGGTCGGCAAGGTGCGCAATTTGCAGCAGGACATAGCGTATGCGTTGGCGGCCACCGAGATCCGGATCCTCGCGCCCATACCCGGCAAGAGCGCAGTCGGGGTAGAGGTACCGAACACGCGCCCAGCGAAGGTCACGCTCGGCGACGTCTTCCTAGAGTACCCCGAGGGCAACGATTGGACCTTGCCGGTCGGCTTGGGGAAGGACATATCTGGGCGGGCTGTGTTCTTCGACCTCGCGGACATGCCGCACCTGCTCGTCGCCGGGACAACCGGCAGCGGCAAAAGCGTTATGCTCAACGCGCTCCTCACGTCGTTGCTGCTCACGACGGACCCCAGGCAGGTCAAGATGGTGCTCGTAGATCCCAAGAGGGTCGAGCTCACCCACTTCGCGCGCATACCTCACCTGATTACCCCAGTGGTCACCGACGTCAAGAAGGCGGCCAACGCGCTCGCGTGGGCCGTCTCGGAGATGGAGCGGCGCTACGAGGTGCTTGAGAAGACGGGGGCGCGGTCGCTCGAGGGGTACAACGCGCGCAGCGAAGTCCCCATGCCCTACGTCGTAATCGTGATAGACGAGCTCGCGGACCTCATGATGCAGGCCGCGGCTAAGGTGGAAGACGCGGTGATCCGGATCGCCCAGAAGGCCCGGGCTGTGGGTATCCACCTCGTCGTCGCGACGCAGCGCCCGAGTGTGGACGTCATAACCGGTATGATAAAGGCCAACATCCCGAGCCGCATAGCCTTCGCCGTCTCCAGCCAGGTGGACTCGCGCGTGATCCTCGACTCGGTGGGCGCCGAAGCCCTGCTCGGTATGGGAGACATGCTGTTCAAGCCGGTCTCCGCCCTGCGGCCCTCGCGCGTGCAGGGAGCTTTTATCTCCGAAGCCGAGGTTGAGCGGGTGGTCTCCGCCGCGGCCGCCACGGGCCACGGGCGCGCTGAGCCGAGCTACGTCCAAGAGGTGACGGAGCCCAAAGAAGATCCAAGAGCATCTGAAGATCCCGACGACGAGCTCTTGCCGGAGGCGGCGAGCTTCGTCGTGGCGACCCGGCAGGCCTCGGTCAGCGCCGTGCAGCGGCGTTTCAGGGTCGGGTACTCAAGGGCAGGTAGGATCATCGACGCGCTTGAGCGGAAGGGCATTGTGGGACCGTACGAGGGGTCCAAGGCCCGCTCGGTGGTTGCCTCCGAGCTGGACCTGGAGGACATCTTTGGCGCGAACGGCGCCCCGGGCGCCGAAGCCGGCGCGCGCGGGGAATCTGGGGAGGATTGGTAGCTATTGTGATAGGCTGGTAGGCGCCATGGAAGACGAGCACGGCACCTCCCGAACGCCGAGCGGCGACGCAAAGGTCGGCCCCGTCCTCGAGAAAGCCCGCAAAGAGAGAGGCCTCACCCTCGAAGAGGCTGAGCACGCGACCAAGATCCGCAAGCGCTACCTGGAGGGCCTCGAGCGCGAGGACTACGGTGTGCTCCCCGACGCCGTCTACGCCCAGGGATTCTTGAAGACCTACGCGAACTACCTTGGCCTCGACGGGGAGGGGCTCGCCCGCGAGCTCAGGGATCGCAGGAGGCCGCGGCGGGAGCGCGCGGTCACCTACGGCTACGGCACGCCGGGCACCAACGAGTTCGATAAGCCCCTGGTCAGCCCCGGCCAGTTTGGCCGCAAGGAGAGAGGCCGGATCCCCGCTGCCACAATCCTTACCTTACTCGTCGCCTTGCTCGCGCTCGCCGCCGTCGTCGCCTCCCTGTACTACGTGGGCCGGGGTACCCAGAGCACGGGGCAGGACCTACCCTCCCAGGCAGGCGTCGCCAACCAGCAGGAGGACGCCAACGGCCAGGAACCGGAGCCCGAAGGAGGGACGCCCGCCAGGGAGACGCCCGACAGGGGGACGCCCGCCGGGGGAGGCGGGGGCGAGAACGCCGCTGCCGCCGAGCCGCGCCCCGACTCCCTGAGCGTCGTGGTGAGCGTGGAGGGGGACCCGTCCTGGTTAAGCGTCCTGGTAGACGGAGAGTTGGCTTACGAGCAGATCGCCGAACCCGGCTTCTCGCGGACCTTCGAGGGTCAGCGCGGGATCAGCATCAAAACCGGCAACGCCGGGGCCGTGGGCGTCGAGGTTAACGGCCAGGACCTTGGGAGGCTCGGCGATAGTGGCGAGGTCCTTACCCGCGATTTCACCCTCAAGAGCGCGACCTAAGTGCGGGTTGGCAAAAGGCAGATACGCTCTTGGGAGCGCCCACTCCCTACAGTATAATCCGTTGCGGTAGAAGCCGACACTTATAACCGTCAGCACGGTCGCTTTTTGGAGGATGCATTGGACAAGAGCAAGGCCATAGACGCCGCCGTCTCGCACATAGAGCGGCAGTTCGGGAAGGGCTCGATCATGCGCATGGGCGACGAGGAGCCTCAGAAGGTAGCCTCGATCCCCACGGGCGCCCTGGCGCTCGACCTGGCGCTGGGTGTCGGTGGGGTCCCGCGGGGCCGCATAGTCGAGATCTTCGGCCCCGAATCCAGCGGCAAGACCACCCTCGCCCTGCACATCATCGCCGAGGCCCAGAGGGCTGGCGGGCTCGCCGCCTTCATCGACGCCGAGCACGCCATCGACCCCACCTACGCCCAGGCCATAGGAGTGGACCTCGAGAACCTCTACTTCTCCCAGCCGGACAACGGCGAACAGGCCCTCGAGATAGCCGATACCCTCGTGAGAAGCGGCGCACTCGACGTCGTCGTCGTCGACAGCGTGGCCGCCCTCGTCCCTCGAGCCGAGATAGAGGGGGAGATGGGAGACTCTCACGTCGGGCTTCAGGCACGGCTTATGAGTCAGGCATTAAGGAAGCTCTCGGGCTCGCTGAGCCGCTCCGGGACGACGGCGATATTCATCAACCAGCTGCGGGAGAAGATCGGGGTCATGTTCGGCTCGCCGGAGACGACGCCGGGTGGTCGGGCGCTCAAGTTCTACTCCAGCGTGCGCCTCGACATCCGGCGCATCGGGGCCTTGAAGGTCGGCAACGACGCAGTCGGTAACCAGACGCGGGTCAAGGTCGTCAAGAACAAGGTCGCGCCGCCGTTCAAGACGGTCGAGTTCGACGTGATGTACGGGGAGGGCATCTCCAAGGAGGGGAGTCTGCTGGACATCGGGATCGAGAACGGGGTGATCCAGAAGTCGGGCGCCTGGTTCGCCTACGGTGATGAACGCCTCGGCCAGGGCCGCGAGAACGCCAAGCAGTTCTTGAAGGAGAACGACGAGGCGCGCGAGCGCATCCTCGAGGACATCTACGAGAAGCTGGGTTTGAGCAGTCTGGCCGACGCGCCCGGTGAGAACACTGGTGAGGACACTGGTGAGGACGGGGCCGAGCTTACCGAGCGGCCGCCGGTCGAGGAGCCGGCCCCGCAGGTCTTCTAGAGGCTCTCTCCCTTAGGCTTCAGGCGTGCCCGAGATCACCGGCGTGCGCGAGCGGCGCGGGAAGGCCAGGATCTGGGTTGACGGCGAGTTCTGGGCTGAGATTGACGCAGAAGTGGCCCTCGAGCGCGGCCTCCGGGAGGGGGTCGCGCTCGGTCTTGGGGAGCTCGACGAGGCGCGGGCGGCGGGGGAGAGGGCGCTCGCGATGAACCGCGCGCTGCATTTTTTGGGCTACCGCGCACGCTCTCGGAGGGAGGTACGCGACAGGCTGCGACGCTACGGCTACGGCGAGGAGACCGTCGAGGGGGTAGTCGGGCGCCTCGAGGATCTCGGCTACCTCGACGACGAGGAGTTCGCCCGGACAGCGACCCGCGAGAAGGCGCGCAGGTACGGTCCGAGGAGGGTCTCGGCCGACCTCAAGCGCAGCGGGGTCGACGCGGAGCTGGCGCAGAACGTGGTGGACGAAGAGTTCGCGGGCAGGAGCGAGCTGGAGGAGGCTCGATCCGCGGCCGCTCGGCGGTATAATAGGGGAGGATCCGACGCCGAGGCGCGGAGGGTCTACGGCTTCCTGGTGCGCCGGGGGTACTCCTCGGACGTGTGCGCAGAGGTCGCCCGGGAGTACCGCGGGGCTCCGGGAGCCGGACAATAGTCCAGCTAGCTTGAGCCGGGGCCGGCCGTGAGGCGCGGCCCGTTGGAGGAAAACCCGTGAACGTTCTGTTACTGGTCCTGGGGCTGGTCGTCGGGCTTGCCGGCGGCACCGCCCTGGGCTTTCTGATTTGCAGGTCAAGAATTGGAAGCCGCCAGTCTGAGGCCCGGTCGGACGCGCGTTCGATCGTCGAGGATGCCAACCGCGCCGCGGAGACGACGCGCCGGGAAGCGGAGCTTGAGGCCAAAGAGGCGGCACTGAGGATCAAAGATGAGGCCGAGGCGGAGGTACGCGCGCGGAGGGCGGAGATCGCGCGCGTCGAGGAGCGCCTCGACAACCGTGACACCGCCCTCGACCGGCGTGAGGGGGAGCTCGACGAGCGCCGGCGACGCCTCTCGGAGGCCGAAGAGGCGCTGCGCGCCAGGGAGGAAGAGCTCAAGGCGCGCGAGGCCGAGCAGCTAAGGGCGCTTGAGGAGATCTCCGGTCTTGGCAGGGGAGAAGCCGAACGGAGGCTCGTCGCAGGCCTCGAGACGGAGCTGGAGGACCGGCTGGGGCGGCTGGTGCTCGATCGCACCGCGGAGGCCGAGGAGAAGGCGGACGCCGAGGCGCGACGCCTCATCTCCACGACTATGGAGCGGCTCGCCTCGGACCTTACGTCCGAGTCGACGGTAAAGGCCATAGCGCTCCCTTCGGACGACATGAAGGGACGCGTGATAGGCCGTGAGGGACGCAACATCCGTGCGTTCGAGTCCGCAACCGGCGTAGACGTCATCATCGACGACACCCCCGAGACGGTCGTCATCTCGTGCTTCGACCCGGTCAGGCGCGAGGTGGCGCGGGTCTCTATGGAGCGGCTGGTGCAGGACGGCAGAATCCACCCCGGCCGCATAGAGCAGATCGTATCCAAGGCGAGAAAAGACGTCGAGAAGGAGATTAAGGCCGCAGGGCGGCAGGCGCTCTACGACGCGAAGATCTCCGGCGGTATGCACGGCGATCTGCTGAGGCTTCTCGGGGCGCTGAAGTACCGCACCTCCTACGGCCAGAACGTGCTATCTCACTCGGTCGAGGTGGCGAACCTGTGCGGCATGATGGCCCAGGAGCTCGGGGCAAACGTCAAGGTCGCCCGGCGCGCTGCGCTGCTGCACGACGTGGGCAAGGCCATTGACCACGAGGTCGAGGGTACGCACGCCCTGATCGGGGGCCGCTTCGCCAAGAAAGCCGGGGAGCCCGACGACGTGGTCCGCGCTATAAGCGCTCACCACCACGAGATCGAGATGGAGACTATAGAGGACGTCCTGGTGGCGACCGCCGACGCCGTCTCCGCAGCCCGCCCCGGCGCGAGACGCGAGACGAGCGAGCTTTACCTCGAAAGGCTGCGTTCGCTGGAGGACATCGCCCTCGGCCACCGCGGCGTGGACAAGGCCTACGCGATCCAAGCTGGACGCGAGATCCGGGTGATGGTCCAGCCTAGCGAGGTGGACGACCGCATAGCGGCGAAGCTCGCCTACGACATCAGTAAGCAGATAGAAAGCGACCTCGAGTACCCGGGCCAGATCAAGGTAACCGTCATCCGCGAGAGCCGCGTGAGCGAGGTAGCGCGCTAACGCGCCAACGCCAGCAACGCGTCAACGCGCTAAAGGAGTTCTAAGGGATTGGAGGGCCCCTACCGCGACCTCGGCTCGGGCTTCGCCCGCCTCGCGGGGCCGGAGGGCGCCCGCCGCCAGCCCTCGCGTCTCAGGCACGTAGAGGAAGCCCTCTTCGAGCTCCTCCGCAACGCCCGCGACGCCGGTGCCAAGAGCGTCTACGTAGCCTCTACCCTCAAGGGCCGCCGCTACCGCGTCTTGAGCGTGATCGACGACGGCTCGGGCATACCCGAGACGCATCGGGATCTGATCTTCGAGCCCGGCGTCACCTCCCGCCACCTGAGCCCCGTCACCGACCCCCTCGGTCTGGAGGGCGCCCCGCATGGAGCGGGCCTCTCCCTCTACCACATAAGGAACGCCGCCCTGGACGCTCGCCTCCTCTCGGCCTCCTCCCCGACCGCCATAAAAGTCACCTTTGATACCCGCGTCCTCCACGAACGTGCCCTCCAGTCGGGCTCCCGACCGTCGAGATCCAACCTCCAAGCCACCCTGCAACGCTTCGCCAGTCTCCGCGGCCCGACCCTCTACCACGGCCCCCCATCTCGCATCCTCGCCACGCTCCTGAATAACCGCATAATACAATTCTACGACACGGCCGTCTCGCTGAGGGAGAGGGCGCGTGGCCTCGGCCTTGAGGTTTCGCTGCGGACGGTGCAACGGGTCTGGCGCGGGGAGGTGGAACCGGTCGGCGCAGTCTTCCCGGCCGCCGCTGGTGAGATGGCGGGGGAGAAGGGGTCGCGTCGGACGGCGGAGGACGAGCCGGTGCTCGCGCTAGGCGAGGAGGAAAAGGGTGCCGTGGTGGATATACTTAGACGGGCGGCGAGGGCTAGCTACCTTGAGGTCGGGGAGCTCAGGCTCGAGAGCCGTCCCGGAGAGATCTCCGTGAAGGCCCGCGTCTACGAGCCGGAGGAAGACTATGAGTGACGCCGCCCAAAGTGCCCAAACGCCACCTACCCAGGTCTGTATCCCCAGGAAACCCGGGGGAAGTGACGCTCTTGGATCCCCCGTCCCGTCAGGTGAGGCCAAGACCGCCTGTATACGCACCTTCGGCTGCCAGATGAACGTCCACGACTCAGACCGGATGCGGCGCATGATCCTGGACGCCGGCTACGCCGAGGTCCACTCCTACGAGGAGGCTGACCTCGTCATCCTCAACACCTGCTACGTGCGCGAGAACGCCGTGGATCGAGTCCGCGGTCACCTCGGCGAGCTCAGCCGCCTCAAGCGAGAGGGCCGCCTAAAAAAGGTCGCCCTCACCGGCTGCATAGGCTCCTCCGATGAATCCACAGACCTCCAGCACCAGTACGGCATAGACCTCGTTTTGGGTACTCATAATACTTACGAGCTGGCGGAGTTTGTGGGGTTGCCGACAATGCGGGAGACATACACCCCGGATCTCCCGGGCATGGAAGGCGAGCACAGCGCGTTCGTAACGATAATGACCGGCTGTAACTACCAGTGCAGCTACTGCGTAGTGCCGTCGGTTAGAGGTCGAATGATCTGCCGACCCCTCGATAACGTCGTCGAGGAGGTCGAGGGGCTGGTGCGGAGCGGAACGGGTTACGTTACGCTACTGGGGCAGACGGTGGACGCCTGGCGGCACGAGGGCAAACGGTTCTGCGACCTCCTAGAGCAGGTCGCCAATGTGGCGCCGCGGGTTTGGTTCACGACCAGCCACCCGTCTAACATGGAGGACCGAACGCTGCGCCTGATAGGCGAGAAGGGAACGATAGTAAAGAGGCTGCACCTGCCCGTGCAGTCGGGCTCGGACCGGATGCTACGGGTCATGCACCGCGGCTACAAGGCGGAGAGATACCGGCGCAAAATCGAGGTGTTCAGGGAGGCGGTCCCCGACGGCACCTTGAGCACCGATATCATCGTCGGGCACCCCGGGGAGAGCGAGGAAGACCACGAGCAGACGCTCAAGCTGGTAAATGATTGCGCCTTTGATTCGGCCTACATCTTCAAGTTCTCCCCGAGAGGGGGTACGGAGGCCGCGGGGCTCGGGGGCACCGTGCCGCCCGAGGTGGTGCAGCGTCGCTTTCTCGAGGTACTCAGGGCCGTCGAGCACAATGCCTTCACCCGCAACCAGCGCAAGGTCGGCAGCGTTGAGGAGGTGTACGTGCGCCACGGGAGCACCGAGGACGGTAAGGCCATAGGCGAGACCTGGAGCGGGCACGCGGTGCACGTGAAAGCGGACGTCGCGCGGCCCGGGGACTACGTGAGGGCCAGGATAGATGCCGCGGGACCGCACGTCCTGTACGCTGGGGAGCCGATCGCCTGACGGAAGAGTCCCAGAAGAAGGCCCTCGTGGTGTGCGGGCCGACGGCGAGCGGGAAGAGTGAAGTCTCCGACGCCTTGGCGGAGGTGCTGAGCGAGCAGAACGGGGGGTTCGTCCCGACGCTCGTTGTGGATTCGATGCAAGTCTACCGCGAGATACCCAAGATAACCAACCAAGCCCGACGCCGGCCCGCGGAACTCGTGGGTATCGTCTCGGTTACCGAGCGGTGGACCGTCGCCAACCACAAGGCGCGCGCGGAGCAGATCGTGGCGGGCACGGAGACGCCGTTCGTGCTCGACGCGGGGACCGGCATGTACCTGAACGCCATCATACTCGACGTGCCCCTCGCGCCGAAGGTGGCACCGAGCACGAGGAGGATCGCCGAGAACCGCGCCTCTGGCGCCGAGAACCATCGGCGGGCCTCCCGCCAGAAGGAGTTAGAGCTGGCCGGCACCCCGCCTCGGCGCTCGATCTGGGACGGCGAACCGCGCTACAACACCGCCGTGATCTACCTGCGCCCCAACAGAGAGGCGCTCGACGCTGCGATCTCGCGTAGATCTGAGAAGTTAGCCCGCGAAGGACTCGGAGAGGCGGCGAAGCTGATCGAGATGGAGAGTACCGGGTCGCAGGTCAACGCCTCCGTCGCCGACTCCATCGGGGTGCGCGAGCTGGCCGAGCGCCTCGCCGGTTGGCTCACCCTCGAAGAAGCGCGTCCCCGCATGACCACGCGCACCCGTCAGCTCGCCCGCCGCCAGATTCGCTGGTTCGACAAACTCTCCCAAAACCTCCGCGGCCGCGTCCCCACCGCCGTCCTCGAAAAGTCGAAGGATGTAAAT
>Ga0126306_10001246_pt1 | contig 13440 bp, 9 predicted proteins | sample Plot27_FD_92592 | JGI IMG/M metagenome (GOLD analysis project Ga0126306, IMG submission 92592) | Serpentine soil microbial communities from UC McLaughlin Reserve, CA, USA - Plot27 | ecosystem: Environmental > Terrestrial > Soil > Grasslands | place: USA: UC McLaughlin Reserve, Lake County...
AACCTCAGGGCCGCGAACGACGCGGCGAACCCGAACGATCTCGCCGCCTGGTGGCTGCCCTTCACCCCGAACCGCGCCTTCAAGGCGCGCCCGCGCCTGATCTCGGGCGCCAAGGGGATGCATTACTACACCCCGGACGGACGGGCGATCCTCGACGGCGCCGCCGGGCTGTGGTGCTGCAACGCCGGCCACAATCGCGACGAGATCGTCGCCGCGATCCAGCAACAAGCGGCCGATCTCGACTTCGCGCCGGCGTTCCAGTTCGGCCACCCCAAGGCCTTCACCCTCGCCTCCCGCATCGCCGAGCTCGCGCCGGGCGACCTCGACCACGTGTTCTTCACCAACTCCGGCTCCGAGGCGGTCGACACCGCGCTCAAGATCGCGCTTGCCTACTGGAACGTCTCGGGCCAGGGGCAACGCACGCGCCTCATCGGCCGCGAGCGCGGCTATCACGGCGTCGGCTTCGGCGGCATCTCGGTCGGCGGCATCGTCAACAATCGCAAGTTCTTCGGCGCGCTTCTCGCCGGCGTCGACCACCTGCCGCACACCTACAATCGCGGCGAGCAGGCCTACTCGAAGGGCGAGCCGGACTGGGGCGGGCACCTCGCCGATGCGCTCGAACCCATCATCGCGCTGCACGACGGCTCGACCATCGCGGCCGTCATCGTCGAGCCGATGGCGGGCTCGACTGGGGTGCTGCCGCCGCCCAAGGGCTACCTGCAGAAGCTGCGCCAGATCTGCGACCGGCACGGCATCCTGCTCATCTTCGACGAGGTCATCACCGGCTACGGGCGCCTCGGCTTCGCCTTCGCGGCCGAGCGCTACGGCGTCGTGCCGGACATGATCACCTTCGCCAAGGGGGTGAACTCCGGCGCCGTGCCGATGGGCGGCGTGATCGTCCGCAAGGGCATCCACGACGCCTTCATGAAGGGGCCGGAATGGGGCATCGAGCTCTTCCACGGCTACACCTATTCGGCGCATCCGCTCGCCTGCGCGGCGGCGCTCGCGGCGCTCGACATCTACCGCGACGAGCGCCTGTTCGAGCGCGCCCGGGCGCTCGAAGGCCCGTGGGCCGACGCGATCATGACCCTGAAAGGACTGCCGAACGTCGTCGACATCCGCACCCTCGGCCTCGTCGGCGCGATCGACCTCGCCTCGAAGCCCGACGCCGTCGGCGCCCGCGCCTACGAGGCGATGGAGCGCGCCTTCCACGACATCGGCCTGATGTTCCGCATCGCCGGCGACACCATCGCGCTGTCGCCGCCGCTGATCGTGTCAGAGGACGAGATCGGCGAGATCGTGGAGAAGGTGGGGAAGGTGTTGCGGGCGGTGGGGTGATCCCTGCGACCCCTCGGCACAGGCCAGCTGGATTCAATCGGGAGACCGCAATGGGCGTGCTGAAGCTGAATCTGCCGGCGGCCGCGGAACGTGGATTGGCGCGTTTAGCCGCGCAGACCGGCAGCTCGGCCGAGGTCATGGCCAGTGAGGCCGTGGAGCGCTTCGTCGCCGAGGAACTCGCAACGATCGAAGGAATCGAGCGCGCGCTCGATGACATGCGGCACGGTCGGCTGATCGCGCACGAGCGCGTGTCGAAGGAGGTTGATGGTTTGCTGGACCGGCCTGAGGGATAGATCGGTGAAGCCGATCGTCTGGTCGGAGACGGCAAGCCTCGAATATCAAAACCTTGTCAGAAGGATTGGCGCCGACAGTCCCGGCGCGGCGCGTAGCCAACCGCATCGCCGAGGCAGTCGAAGGATTGGCTCACGAAACACTGGCAGACCTGGCCGGGTGAGAGACACTTTCGAGAAGAGTATCGTCGGCTTGCCTTACATCGTCGCTTTTGCCGTCGAGGTGCACGACGGCGTCGAGCGCATCGTCGTGCTGCGGGTCATCCATACGGCCCGGCATTGGCCGCCGGGCAAATGGCCGAAGCCCTAGACTTGCGGCGCGACTCCCGTCCTCCGGGGAGAGATCACTCCAGCGCCACGCCCTTGCGCTCCGGGATGAGCAGCGCCGTCGCCAGCATGTCCACCACATAGATCGCGGCAAGGAGCGCGATCGCCACCTGCCATGAATACGCGCTGGCGAGCGCGCCGATGACGAGGGGGCCGAAGCCGCCGACGGCGCGGCCGAGGTTGAACAGCACGTTCTGCGCCGTCGCGCGGGCCTCGGTCGGGTAGAGCTCGGACATGAGGGCGCCGTAGCCGCCGAGCATGCCGTTGACGAACATCCCCATGACGGCGCCGCCGACGAGCGCCGCGGTCGGGTCCTTGAGCTGCGAATAGACCACCACCATCACGGCAGCGCCGGCCTGATAGGCGAGGAACACGGGCTTGCGGCCGATGCGGTCGGCGAGCTCGCCGAAGAGCCAGATGCCGAAGGCCATGCCGAGGATCGTGACAGAGGTCCACACCGCCGCCTGCGGCAGGCCGAAGCCGAACTGGCGCGCCAAATAGCCCGGCATCCAGATCATGATGCCGTAATAGCCGAAGTTCTGCACCGAGCAGAGGATGAGCATGCCGAGGCTGATCCTCGCCGTCGCGGCGTCCTTCACGAGGAGGCGCAAGGGGGCCATGGTGCGCGTCGCAGCTTTTGCGCCCTTCGCCCGCTCGACGAACAGCGGCGGCTCGCCGACGGCGCGGCGAATCAGGAATGAGGCGAGGGCCGGCACGAGCCCGACGACAAACATGCCGCGCCAGCCGATCGCCGGGAGAAGCAGCGGCGTGACGAGCGCCGCGGCGAGCACGCCCGCCTGCCAGCCGAGCCCGACATAGGACGACACGCGCGCCCGCTTTGCGGCCGGCCAGGCTTCGGCTGCGAGCGCCATGCCGATGCCGAACTCGCCGCCGAGCCCGAGGCCGGCGACGGCGCGGTAGATGGCGAGGTCCCAATAGCCGCGCGCGAGCGCGGAGAGCCCGGTGAAGACCGCAAACAGCAGGATCGTCCAGGTTAGCACCCTGACGCGCCCGAGATGGTCGGAGAGGATGCCGAAGCCAATGCCGCCGGCGACCGCGCCAAGCAGCGTCCAGGTCGCGAGCGAGGCCGCCTCGGACTGCGACAGGCCGAGATCGGCGCGGATCGCGGTCAGCATGAAGCCGAGGATCAGGAAGTCGAACCCGTCCATGGCATAGCCGGCCGTCGAGGCGATGAGCGCCTTGCGGGCATAGGGGGTGACTTCGTCCGCGGTGGCGGTGGCGGTGGCGGTGCTGGCGGTCATGCTGAGACTCCCAAACCCGGCATCGTTAAGCGGCTGCCGGTGGGAGGTGAAGCGGGCCAAGCGCGGTCGGCACCCCTTTACAGGGTCACCCCGCCCTTCTACTGTCCATCTAGACAGTCTGGATAGAACGCATGGAATGGCAGCTTCAGGACGCCAAGAACCGGTTCAGCGAACTCGTGCAACGGGCTCGGCAGGAAGGGCCGCAGGTGGTCACGCTGAGGGGGCGGCGCGCGGCCGTCGTGCTTTCGGCGGAAGCTTACGACGCGCTCTTGCGCGAGCGCCCCTCGCTGGTCGACCATCTCCTTGCAGGCCCATCCTGGGACGATGATTTCGTCGAGGCCGTGAACCTTCGCGCGAAGTCTCCGAGCCGGCCACCGGCCGTCTGATGTTCCTCCTCGACACCAACGTCGTCTCGGAAGCGCGCCGCCGCACGCCGGCGGCGGTCGATTGGCTGAGATCGGCCGATCCGGCGAAACTCTATCTGAGCGTGATCACCCTCGGAGAGATCGCGCGCGGCGTCGCCATGAAGGAGCGCGATGATCGCCCTGCGGCCGGGCACCTGGCCGTGTGGCTCGAGACGCTCCGGCGGGACTTCGCCGACCGCATTCTTCCGGTGACTGACGAGTTTGCCCTCGAATGGGGGCGCATCGCGGCGCTGCGGCCCCGCGGCGATGCCGATGGGCTGATCGCAGCCACTGCGATCGTCCACAACCTGGTTCTCGTGACCCGCAACGAGGCCGATTTCGCAGACACGCGAGCGCCGATCGTCAACCCATGGCAGGGCTGAGGCGGCGTGCCATGCCGATGCCGAACTCGCCGCCGAGCCCGAGGCCGGCGACGAGATGCCCAGTAGCCGCGCGCCAAGGCACCGGGCACGGTCAATCGAGCGTAGGCCGCGGCAAGCTCTTGGCGAGGGGTTGCGACCTCATCTGTTAGACCGTAACCCCTCGCCCCTGCCCCTCTCCCTCCGGGAGAGGGATCGCGCGACCCAGAACCCGAACCTCATGGCCAAGGACAAGATCAGGCCGCGCCTGCCGCGCGGCTTTGTCGACCGCGGGCCCGGCGATCTCGCCGCGACCGAGCGCATGCTGGCCGCGATCCGCGAGACCTTTGAGCTCTACGGCTTCGAGGCGCTGGAGACGCCGTGCGTCGAGTACACCGAGGCGCTGGGGAAATTCCTGCCCGACCAGGACCGGCCGAACGAGGGCGTGTTCTCGTTCCAGGACGACGACGAGCAATGGCTCAGCCTGCGCTACGACCTGACCGCGCCGCTCGCCCGCTACGTCGCCGAGAATTTCGACGCGCTGCCGAAGCCCTACCGCAGCTACAAGGCCGGCTGGGTGTTCCGCAACGAGAAGCCGGGGCCGGGGCGCTTCCGCCAGTTTATGCAGTTCGACGCCGACACCGTCGGCGCAGCGTCCGTCGCGGCCGACGCCGAGATCTGCATGATGGCGGCCGACACGCTCGAGCGCGTCGGGCTGAAGGGCCAGTACATCATCAAGGTGAATAATCGTAAGGTTCTGGACGGGCTCCTGGAGGCTATTGGCCTCTTCGGAGATCACTTGGCAGAACAGCGCTTGAGAGTGTTGAGGGCGATCGACAAGTATGACCGCTTGGGATGGAATGGTGTCGCTGCTCTATTGGGGGCAGGCCGAAAAGATGAGAGCGGCGACTTCGCAAGGGGCGCTGCTCTGGAAGCGTACCAGATTGACCAGCTGAGATGGTTCTTCGACACGACTGCCGGTGGTCGATTTCTGACACTCGATCTGAAAGTCGATAACGAAAAGATGCTCTCTGCTTGGGAAGAACGAGTGATCGTCGAAAGTCAGATTGGTCGCGAAGGAATCCAAGAACTCCGAACGATAATACAGTTGACTGAAGCGGCCGGCTACGACAGTTCACGCATTCAGATCGCACCCGAAACCGTCCGCGGTCTCGAATACTACACCGGCCCGGTCTACGAAGCCGAGCTCACCTTCGAGGTGCCGAACGAGCAAGGCCAGCCGGTGCGCTTCGGCTCGGTCGCGGGCGGCGGGCGCTATGACGGGCTCGTCGGGCGCTTCCGCTCCGAGCCGGTGCCGGCGACCGGGTTCTCGATCGGCGTGTCGCGGCTGCTCGCGGCGCTCAAAGCCGTGAACTCGCCGCTGCTCACCGCGCAAAAGCCGCTGCCGCTCGTCGTCGTCACGGCGATGGACCCGGAGCGCATCGGCGACTACCAGCGCATGGTCGCGCAGTTGCGGGGCTTGCGTGACGGCGACGGCAAGCCGCTCCTGCGCGCCGAGATGTATTTGGGAGAGGGGCGCTTTGGCGCCCAGCTCAAATATGCCGACCGGCGCGGCGCGCTCTGCGCGGTCATCCAGGGATCGAGCGAGAAGGCCGAAGGCAAGGTCCAGATCAAGGACCTCAGGGTCGGTGCCGAGCTCGCCGCAATCGCCAAGAACGACCGCGAGGCCTATCTGCAAAAGCAGGCCGAGGCGCAGCTCTCCTTCCCGGAGGACGAGCTGGTCGACGCCGTCCGCAAGGTGCTGGCGCGGCACTTCGCGTGAGAGCGGAAGCCGGCCGGAACGAATAAGGCGAGGCTCGCCGCGGCCGGCGCACATTCCCCTTCCCCTTGCGGCGCTACCAGATTCACACATGTCGGCTTGTCGCTCCTCCCTCCCCCCGCTCGGCGCAGCCGAGTGGCGGGGAGGGGTAGGGGTGGGGGGTGGCTGGGCGAGGTGAGGTGGCGACGAGAACGACGCGGCGGTTGGGCCAGGGCAGCCATCGACAGCTGCGCCTGATCGTCGACGAAGCGCCTCGGGGAAGCGCCCCCCCCGCTCGGGCTTCGCCCCAAGTCGGCCCTCCCCGCCACTCGCTTCGCGAGCGGGGGGAGGGAGGAGGTGCGCGCCGCCGACCTTCGATGCGTGAATGCCGTAGCCTTGCGGGGAGGGGTAGGGGTGGGGGGCGCCGGATCGAACTCGGGCGCTTGGCGCAGGCGCCGGTACAACCCTCCTTCGCCGCACCGCACTAAGCCCGCGCCCCCCACCCGCATCGATGCCGGCGATCCCGCCGGCACGGTTGGCGGTAAGCTCGGGTTCATCGTAAGCCGCGATACTTGCGGGCTCCCCGACCGCCCGAAGAAGATCCTGCGGTGCAGCTCTATCTCCCGATCGCCGAGATCCCGGTCAACGTGCTGCTCATCCTGGCGATGGGGGCGGCGGTCGGCTTCATCTCGGGGCTGTTCGGGATCGGCGGCGGCTTCCTGATGACGCCGCTGCTGATCTTCCTCGGCATCCCGCCGGCGATCGCGGTCGGCACCCAGCAGGCGCAGATCGCCGCCTCGTCGATGACGAGCGCGCTCGCCGCCTGGCGGCGCGACGCGATCGACCTCAAGCTCTCCGCCTTCCTCCTCGGCGGGGGCTTTGTCGGGACGATGCTCGGCGTCTGGTTCTTCAGCGTCATGCGCCGGGCGGGCCAGCTCGAGCTCGTCATCGTCGTCTCCTACGTGACCCTGTTCGGGGTCATCGGCGGGCTGATGCTGAAGGAGAGCGTTCGCGAGTTCGTGCGCCAGCGCCGTGGCATCGCGCGGCCGGTGCGCAGGGCCGGCGACCACCCCGCCTATCTCGGCCTGCCGCTGCGGACGCGCTTCCCGAAATCGAAGCTCTACGCCAGCGTCATCCCGATCGTCGCGCTGTCGCTCTTCGTCGGCTTTGCCGGCGCGGTGCTCGGCATCGGCGGCGGCTTCATCGTGGTGCCGGCGCTGCTCTACCTCTTCCGCGTGCCGCCGACGGTGGTGGTCGGGACGTCGCAGTTCCAGATTCTGTGGACGACGCTCGCCGCGACCGTCCTCCATACCGTCGTGAACGACGCCGTCGACGTGGTGCTGGCCCTGATGCTGATCCTCGGCGGCGTCTTCGGGGCCCAGTTCGGGGCGCGCGCCGGGCGCAATCTCAGGGCCGAGCTGTTCCGCTTCCTGCTCGCGATCCTCGTGCTCGCCGTCGGCCTGCGCTTTGCGATCGAGCTCGTGCTGCGACCGGCCGAGCCGTTCTCCGTGCAAGTGCTGGAGATCAAGCCGTGAGGGCCGCCGCGGCGCTCGTGCTTGCCCTTGCGGCCGCCGCGCCGGCGCGGGCCGAAAGCCTCGTCGCCTCGCTTTCGACGTCGCGGGTGCAGATCACCTCGAACTACACCGGCGCCGCGATCGTGGTCTTCGGCGCGATCGAGAAGGATGGCCAGACCGTCGCCCGCGCCGGGCCCTACGACGTCGTCGTGACGGTGCGCGGGCCGCGCGCCTCCCTCGTCGTGCGCGAGAAGGAGCCGATGGGGCCGATCTGGCTCAACCGCGACCGCCAGCCCTTCGCCGACGTGCCGCTCTACATCGCGGTGCTGTCGTCGCGGAAGGTCGAGGAGGTCACGACCGACGCGCTCAGGAACCGGCTCAAGGTCGGGCTCGAGGCGATCGTCAACGCGCCCGATTTCACCTATTCGCGCGGCGGCGCCGACCGGCCGTTCCGGGCCGCGCTGCTGCGGCTGCAGAAGCAGGAGCGGCTCTATCTCGAGAACGCGCGCGGCGTCACCTTCCTGACCACGTCGCTGTTCCGCGCTCCGGTGCCGATCCCGGCGATCGCACCGCCGGGCAATTACGAGGTCGACGTCATCCTGTTCTCCGATAACGTCATGCTGGCCCGCAACCAGACGAATTTCGAGCTCGTCAAGACCGGCTTCGAGCAGGACGTCGCGGCGATCGCGCGCGAATGGTCGCTCCTCTACGGCCTCGCCGTTGCCGCGATGGCGGTGCTGTTCGGCTGGATCGCCAGCGTGATCTTCCGGCGCGACTGACCTTGTCGGCGGGGCCGTTGAAGGTTTGGCCTGAACGCGGCCGAAACGCCCCTTGCCTTGACAGCGCAGAGTCGGACCCGTTCACTTCGCACGTTGCTGATATGGCACGCTGATTCGGCCCGAATGCTTAAGCTATACGTTTCGCCCCTCGGCCGCTTGCGGGCAGACTGAGCGTGTCCGTCGCCGGAACACACGATACGACGCTCGTCGCGCTCTCCATTCTGATCGCCACCGCGGCTTCCTATACGGCTCTCGATCTCGCCGGCCGCATCCGAGCCTCGTCGGGCTGGGCCTGCCACGCGTGGCTCGCGACATCCGCGGTCGCGATGGGCGGGGGCATCTGGTCGATGCACTTCGTGGCGATGCTCGCCTTCAGCATGCCTGGGATGGACGTGAGCTACGACGTCCCGCTGACGGCCCTGTCGCTCGTCGTTGCCATTCTCGTCACCGGCATCGGGCTTCACGCCGTCAGTCGCGAAAAGGCGACACCGAAAATCCTCCTCTTCAGCGGATGCTTCGTCGGCCTCGGCATCGTCGCCATGCACTACACCGGCATGGCGGCTATGCGGATGGGCGCGCATGTCGATTACGACACGCTCTGGGTCGCGATTTCGGTCCTGATCGCCGTGGGAGCCGCCACGGTCGCCCTTTGGCTCGCCTTTCAGAACACGGGCCTTGTCCAAAAGCTTGTCGCAGCCGTCGCGATGGGGCTCGCCATATCGGGAATGCACTATTCGGCGATGCAGGCGGCGATCTTCACCGCGCATTCGGCCGCTGGTCGCGCGCATGGCGACGCGAGCCTCGCCCAGACGGCACTCGCGGCGGCGGTCGCGGGTACGACCTTCCTCATCCTTTTCCTCGCTCTCATCGCCGCGATGTTCGACCGACGCTTCGCGCTCCTTGCCGAGCGCGAGGCCGCCGCATTGCGCGTGAGCGAGGAGCGCTTTCGAAGCCTTTATCGCCGCACTCCGCTCCCCTTGCATTCGCTCGATGGGGATGGCCGCATCGAGCACGTCAGTGACGCTTGGCTCGATCTCCTCGGCTATCGCCGCGAGGAGGCGAAGGGCCGGCCCTTGACCGAGTTCATGACGGAAGCGTCTGCCGGCAGACGAACGAAGGTCGATTGGCCGCGGCTGCTTGCGCTTGGCGAGCTGAGGGACGCGGAATACCGGTTCGTTTCGAAAGCCGGCGAGGTGCTGGACGCCGCTGTCTCCGAGCAGGTCGAACGGGACCCGAGCGGTCAATTCATCCGCGTTGTCGGCGGCCTTCTCGACGTGACCGCGCGCCGGCGCGCCGAGGCCGCACTTCGCCAATCGCAAAAGATCGAGGCCATCGGCCAGCTCACCGGCGGAGTCGCGCATGATTTCAACAACCTGCTCTCGGTGGTCCTCGGCAATCTCGAATTGCTGCGCAAGCGCCTGCGGGACGACGACAAATCGAAGGCGCTCCTCGAGAACGCCGTCGAGGGTGCCGAACGCGGCGCCGCCCTGACCCAGCGCATGCTCGCTTTCGCGCGGCGGCAGGACCTCGACCCGCAGGCGGTCGACGTATCGGCCCTCGTGCGCGGCATGGCCGACCTTCTCCAGAGGTCGATCGGACCGATGGTGCGGATCGAGACGCATTTCCCGCTTCGACTTCCGCCTGCGCTCGTCGACGCCAATCAGCTCGAGCTGGCGCTTCTCAACCTCGTCGTGAACGCGCGGGACGCCATGCCGGACGGCGGCACGATCACCATCGCCGGGCGCGAGGAAGGCTCCGGCCGCTTCATCCGCCTGTCCGTGACCGACACCGGCGAGGGCATGGACGAGACCACGCTTGCCCGTGCGACCGAGCCGTTCTTCACCACCAAGGGCACCGGCAAGGGCACCGGCCTCGGTCTTTCGATGGTGCACGGGCTCGCGGAGCAGTCGGGTGGCGGGTTCGCCCTGAGGAGCCGCAAGGGCGAAGGCACGACGGCCGAGATCTGGCTGCCGCTCGCAACGGCGCAGGTCCTCGATGAGCCTGCGGCTCCGGCGGCTGAGCCCGCTCCGCAGGTCGCGCCGGTTCGTGGGCTCACCGTGCTGGTCGTCGACGATGACCCGCTCGTCCTCGCGAACACGGCGGCGATGCTGGAAGACCTTGGACACACCGCCTTGCAGGCTGCATCCGGTGCCGAAGCGCTTGGAATGCTTCGCGGTGCGCACGCGGTCGATGTCGTGCTGACGGATCAGGTCATGCCGAAGATGACCGGCGCGCAATTGATCGCTGCCGTCAAGGCGGAGTGGCCGTAGCTGCCGCTCATCATCGCGACCGGCTTCGCCGAGTTGCCTGCCGACCTCGACCCGGAACTGCCGAAGCTCAAGAAACCGTTCCAGCAGGCCCTGCTTGCCCGAACGATCGAGGCCAGCATGCAGAGAGCCGCCAACAGTCAGAAGATCGTGGCGTTCCGCCAACGGCGCGGTTGATACGCCGGGCACGCTCTGTTCAGTCCCGGCACAGCATCCCCTGGGCGATCGCGAAGATGCGGCCTTCGCCGATGAGGTGGGCGGTGAACCCTTTCGGGAAAAGCCGGCGGATCGCCGGGTCGCAGGCGTTGAGGCCGCCCGCATAGGCGCCGAGCGCCGGCAAGAGGCAGCGCTCGCCGTCGGTGACGAAGCAGCGCCGGCGCACCGCCCGCCCGCGCATCACCACCTTGCCGACCGGATGGAGGTGGCCGGCAAGCTCCCGCACCGCGCCGGCGACGGGCTCATGGCGCAGCACGAGAGCGCCGAGCGCGAGCTCCTCGACGACCTCGCCGCCGATCGAGGGCGGCAGCGCCCGGTCATGGTTGCCGGTGATCCAGATCCAGCGCCGGCCGCGCTGCAGGCGGGCGAGCGCGGCGCGGTCGTCGGCGACGAGCCGCTCCGGCCCGTCGAGATCGTGGAAGCTGTCGCCGAGCGCGATCACGGTCGCGGGCCGGTAGCGTTCGATCGCGAGCGCCAGCGGGCCGATCGTCTCGCGCGTGTCGTAGGGCGGCAGGAGCTGGCCGCGGCGGGCGAAGGACGAGCCCTTCTCGAAGTGCAGGTCGGCGACGACGAGCGCGTCGTGATCGGGACAATACATCGCGCCCGAGAGGTCGAGCGTCGCCGCGACGCCCGAGACGGCGATCTCGCATGTCATCGACTTCAGCTGCGGCAACGCCGTCACGCCATGGCCTCCTCGAGCAGCGCCGCCTCCGCCTCCGCCAGCACCTCGTCGGCGCCCTCGCCATGGACCCGCTCGCGGCCGATCTCGAGCATGACGGAGACACCGAGGGGCGAGACGCGGTCAAGCGGCTTGTGGATGATTCGCCCCCGGATGCGCTTCAGCATCACGCCTAGCCGCTTCACGTCCAGGAGTCCCGTTGCCGCATCCGCGCGCGCCGCCCGCAGGAGCACGTGGCGCGGCTCGTGCTTGCGCAGCACGTTGTAGACGAGGTCGGTCGACATCGTGACCTGGCGCCGCGTCTTCTCTTGGCCCGGATAGCGGCGCTCGATCAGCCCGGCGATGATGGCGCAGGCCCGGAAGGTGCGCTTCATCAGCGCCGATTCGGCAAGCCAGTCCTCGAGGTCGTCGCCGAGCATGTCCTCGGCGAAGAGCTCGTCGAGGAAGCGCGGCTCGGCGGCGGCGCGGGCGGTCATGTCGCCCATCGCCCAGACGGTGAGCCCATAGTCGTTGGCGACGAAGCCGTAGGGCTTGAGGCCGGCCCGCTCGAGCCGGCGGGTCAAAAGCATGCCGAGCGTCTGGTGGGCGAGCCGGCCCTCGAAGGGGTAGCAGACGAGGAAGTGGCGGTTGAGGCGCGGGAAGGTCTCGACGAGGAGGTCGCGCCGCCCCGGCAGCACCGAGCGGCGGCGCTGCCACAAGAGCAGCTCGACGAGCTGCGGCGGCAGCCGGTCCCACTCGAACGGGTCGGCGAGGAGGCCGCGGACGCGCTCGGCGAGGAAGCTCGAGAGCGGGAACTTGCCGCCGGCATAGGACGGGACCTTGGCGTCGGTGCCGGGCGTGGTGCGCGTCGCCAGCACCTCGTCCTCGTGGATGCCCTCGAAGCGCAGCACCTCGCCGGCGAAATAGAAGGTGTCGCCGACCGTCATGGTCTCGGCGAAATACTCCTCGATCTCGCCGAGCATGCGCCCGCCGCGTGGGACGACCGTGCCGGGCTTTCCCCGCGCCCCGCGCCCGAGCCGGACCTTGATCATCGTCGCCTCGATGATGGTGCCGACGTTGAGCCGGTATTGCTGCGCGACCCGGCCGTCGCGCACCCGCCAGAGCCCGTCGGGACCTTTCCTGATCTTGGCGAAGCGCTCGTAGGAGCGCAGCGCGTAGCCGCCGGTCGCGACGAAGGCGAGGGCGTCGTCGAAATCCTCGCGCGCCATCCAAGTGTAGGGCGCCGCCGAGCTCACCTCGGCGTAGAGCTCGTCCTCGGCGAACGGCTCGGCGCAGGCCATGCCGAGGATGTGCTGGCAGAGCACGTCCAGCGCCCCGAGGCGGGCGTCGGGCGTGTCCTGCGCCGCCTCGTGCACGGCGTCGAGCGCGGCGCGGCATTCGAGGATCTCGAACCGGTTCGCCGGCACCAGGAACGCCTTCGACGGCTCGTCCATGCGGTGGTTCGAGCGGCCGATGCGCTGCATGATGCGCGAGGCGCCCTTCGGCGCGCCGACGTTGACGACGAGATCGACGTCGCCCCAGTCGACGCCGAGGTCGAGCGTCGAGGTGCACACCACCGCCTTGAGCTTGCCCTCGCCCATCGCCGCCTCGACGCGGCGCCGCTGGCCGACGTCGAGCGAGCCGTGGTGGAGGGCGATCGCGAGCCCGTCGTCGTTGAGGTCCCAGAGCGCCTGGAACACGGCCTCGGCCTGCATGCGCGTGTTGACGAAGACGAGCGTCGTCCTGTGCTCGCGGATGAGGCCGTAGATCGCCGGCATCGACTGCATCGCGAGATGGCCCGCCATCGGCAGCGGCTCGTCGACGGCGAGCATGTGGATATCCGGCCGGGCGCCACCCTCGACGACGAGGAGATCGGCCGTCTCCCTCTCCCCGCTTGCGGGGAGAGGGCTGGGGTGAGGGGCCGGGGGAGTTCGCACGGAACCCGGCCCCTCACCCGGTCGCTGGCGCGACTCGACCTCTCCCCGCAGGCGGGGAGAGGAGAGCCCCTGCGGCACGAGATACCGGCGCAGCTCGTCCGGCTCGCGCACGGTCGCCGAGAGGCCCGTCGCCGTCAGCCCCGGCGCCAGCCGGTAGAGGCGGGCGAGGCCGAGCGCGAGGAGGTCGCCGCGCTTCGAGGTGACGAGCGAGTGCAGCTCGTCGAGGATGACGCGTTTCAAGCCGCAAAACAGCGCCCGGGCGTCGCGGTGCGCGAGCAGCAGCGCGAGCTGCTCCGGGGTCGTCAGCAGGATGTCCGGCGGGCGCTCGAG
>Ga0126306_10001247_pt1 | contig 13436 bp, 8 predicted proteins | sample Plot27_FD_92592 | JGI IMG/M metagenome (GOLD analysis project Ga0126306, IMG submission 92592) | Serpentine soil microbial communities from UC McLaughlin Reserve, CA, USA - Plot27 | ecosystem: Environmental > Terrestrial > Soil > Grasslands | place: USA: UC McLaughlin Reserve, Lake County...
GCTCGAGCTTGGCTGCGGCACCGGCAAAGCGACGGTCGGACTCTGCAAATCCGGCGCCTTCCCGTGGTACCTCATCACGGACTCGTCCAAGACCTTTATCCACATCACGCGCCGGAAGCTCCAGCGCAATGGCATCGCCTTCGACAACATCCGTTTCGCCGTGCTTTCGGACACTGATCTCGACCGGCTGCCGCCAGCGTCGCTGTCGGCGATCGTGCTGCGGTCCGTCCTGCACCACTTCACCGACGTGCCGCGCTGGATCGAAGCCGCGGCGCGGACGCTACGTCCCGGCGGAACGCTGATCTTCGAGGAGCCGTGCTCGCCGGGCTACCTGCTCATGGGACTCGTTGCCAAGGTCGCAGCGACCGCGCCGGCCAGCGGCCTCAGGCGCGAGCAGCGCGACCAGGCGGCGCTCCTCGCCGAGACGATGAAATCCTATCATCGCCGAGACGTCGATAAATCGAGCTGGGAGGACAAGCACATCTTCCGACCGGACGAGATGATCGTCTGTGGCCGCAACGCCGGGCTCGTCACGCATTTCCTCCCGAACAGAACCTTCGAGAGCTATGCCTACTCGACCCACCCGGACATCGGGCGGATGGATTTCGAGAAGTTCGTCCGGGACTACCTCCACTACTGCATGGGCTTCGGCGAAGCAAACGCGGCCAGTATCGCCAAGGCTGGGAAGCCGTATCTCGAATACGTCACCGAGGCTTGCCGCGGCACAAGCGAGCCGTACCTCCTTGGAACCTTCCTGCTGCAGAAAGCCGCGCGGACGAGCTGCCTGAGCATGAAGGACGTCGAGAGCCGGAACCCGGAAGCCACCGCGACGGCGGATATATCCTGGCCGCTCAGCGCGCTACCCAGCCTCGGGCGCGTCGTCCTCATGGTGGGGGCGAACCCGCATGTATACAGCCAGCTCCGCCGTCGCCTGCCGGTGGGGGCCCAGCTCTTCGTGCTGGATACGAACCTCGAGCGTTTGCGCAAGCCGTGGGCCGGCTCGCTCGGAAGGGACGGGATCACGCCCCTTTTCTTTCGCGGCGGCATCGAGCGCTTTTTTCGCGAGCTTCCGATTGTTCCATCGGCGGTGCTGATCGAGTCCGGCGCCGCCGGGGGCCAGAGCGACCTCGTCGATCAGCTTTGCTCCCGCGTCGCCGACGAGACGACCATCCTAATTTACGGAAAGGGGGTCGAGCTCCATCTCGATCGGGCAATGTGGTCTGACGCGGGCTTCCTCATCTGCGAAGCCGAGGCTTCGCACGCGGTCATCGCGGCGCGAGGTGTACCTGGCGAGGTGAAGGGCCTCGAGGAGCCGCTTTTTCGCCTCGGCGCTGCACGGCGCGTGAAGTTATTGTTCGGAACCGGCCGCGGGTCCGCTGCGCCCTCGAATCCCGCGGCCATGACGCCCGCCTCTACGCCGATTGCAATTTCAGCGGCGCGATGGCCCTTCGCAAAGGACCATGCCAGACCGTTGCCCGCGACCATGCCGGACGGCTCGCCCTGGCCCCGTATCTCGATTGTCACCCCGTCCTTCAATCAGGGCGCCTTCATCGAGGAGACAATCGTCTCGGTCGCGAACCAGAGCTATCCGAACCTCGAGCACATCGTCATTGACGGCGGGTCGACGGACAAGACGAAAAGCGTGCTCGCCCGCCATTCCGACCTTCTCGCTTATTGGGAGAGCGAGCCCGACAGCGGCCAGAGCCACGCGATCAACAAGGGCATGGCGCGCGCGACCGGCGAGATCCTGACCTGGCTGAACAGCGATGACCGTCTGGCTCCGGGCGCGCTTGCCTCGGTCGCGATGGCCTTTCATCATTCGAAGGCCGATGTCGTCGCTGGCGTCGCCGAGCTATATCAGGACGACAAGCTGATTGGGCAGCACATCACGGCCTGCGACGACGGCCCCCTGCCACTCGATGATATCCTCGACCTCCAGCGCTGCTGGTACGCCGGCCAGTTCTTCTATCAGCCGGAGGTGATGTTCACGCGGGCGATGTGGGAGCGCGCCGGCGGCCGGGTCGACGAGTCCTTGTTCTACAGCATGGACTATGAGCTGTGGTTCCGCTTCGCGGAGGCGGGCGCGCGTCTGCATGTAATTGGGCGGCCGGTTGCACATTTCAGGATGCACACCGCGCAGAAGACCCACATGAGCCACGCTTTCATGGCTGAACTTGAAACACTGAACGAGAAGCTCAGACACAAACGCGGCAAGGTGGTGGTTGGCACGGCTCCGAAACCGCGGAAGCTAAAGATCACACTCGTAAATGATGTCGGCTTTCACCATGGCGCCGGCATCGCGCACCAGAGGCTCGCTCAGGCGCTGGCGTGGACCGGGGCCTCAGTGACGGCGCTCTCCTTTATGAAAGGTCCTGAGGATCGGACGCCCGAGCTCTTGGACCCTCGGCGGGCGACCTCTGCGATTGAGCGGGCAAAACCGGATCTCGTCATCCTCGGAAACTTGCATTCGGCGAAGGTGTCGCTCGATGTCATTGATGCGATCGCATCGCGCTGGCCCGCTTACATTATCATGCACGATTTCTGGACACTAACCGGGCGCTGTGCTTATACCGGCGGCTGTGAAAAGCTCATCCGAGCCTGCGATGCGGCCTGCCCGACTGCCGAACAGTATCCTGTACTTCCGCGCCATCTAATCGGCCCTGCGTGGCGGGCCAAGCGGCGGCTGCTGACGAGCGCGCACGCGCCAGTTCTCCTGGCGAACTCGTCGTACGCGCAAGACTTCGCCCGCCGGGCGCTTGGCTTTGCCGAGAGACCGCGGATAGAGCCCATCCGTCTCGGTGTGCCGACTGACGTGTTCACACCTCACAACAAAGGGGCTGCCCGGCGGATTTTCGACATCCACGACGACGCATTCGTGATCTTGGTTGCCGCCACCGCAATTGACGACCCGCGTAAAGGCGGTGATCTCCTTTCGGAAGCCCTTAAACAGATCAAAATACCCGAGCTTCTCGTCGTCGCCGCGGGCTTGTACGACCTGTCGAAACCGGCCTCCATTCCGGGGCTGCGCCGAATCGGCTACGTCGATGAGCCAAGGCGCATGGCACTCCTGTACTCGGCCGCCGACCTGTTTGTCGGGCCCAGTCGGGAGGAAACCTTCGGTCAAGTCTATGTGGAGGCCGCAGCTTGCGGAACGCCGTCGGTCGCGTTCCGCGCGGGTGGGGTCGTCGACGCCATCAAAGACGGGATTTCCGGGGTGCTCGTTCCGGAGTTCTCAGTGGCCGCCCTGGCTAGGGCAATCCGGGAACTCTACGCCGATCCCGAGCGGCGGCGGAGGTTGTCCGCTTTAGGGCGCATTTTCGTCGAGAACGAATTCTCACTTGCGAAGTCGCAGCAATCGTTCATAGCCACGCTAGTGCGCACCGGTCTTTTAGATAGACTTCACCTGCCGCGAAACGCCTCTATGCAACCGACCATTCCGGCGGTCGACAGCAAGAAAATCGATGGAGAGCAGCTTCATAGGCCGCGCTAATATGGCATCATTGTCCTTCGATTGTACGCTCCCAATCGGGAGTCCTTACGAGGCCGATTGCCTTTCCAAGACGTCGCCAGCGTGACTTCTGGAGGTAGCTGGCGAGTTCGCGTATTCGATCGCGTTCCGCCTCCCGTAGTTGGCGCAAATCCCGCTCGAACCGAAGCGCTTGCTGAAGCTCCTCCACAAGGTATTGGTGTTCCGCGAGATCGGCGACGACGTCTGCCAGCTGCGACTCCAAAAGCAAAATGCGCGCCTGCTCAGGTCCGGCCGCAAGCCCCGCCTCGTCCGCTAGAGGCGTCTCAGCCTCTTCTGCACGTCGCTGCATTGCCGTCAGCTCGTGCTCGAGCTCCTGAGCCTGGGCCAACTCGGTCTCGACAGGAGCGCGGCGGGCGACGTGCTCCCGCCATACGGTGAGCAGCTCACGAATAGCCGCATCAATGCTCGTCAACCGTGCCTCAAGGTCCATGCCGCCGTTATCGATCACAAACTCACCTCAACCTTCCTCCGAGCACTGAGGCCCGAAAAAGCCCTACCGGGCAGCTCCCCAACCGCCGCACGGCGACGGTTAGGGGAGACGCTGACTAGGCAATTGGTGCCGAAATCCGCCGCCTCCGCAAGAATCGCACGAAAGCGCGCAGCCATTGGGGCCGCCTCCTGCGCCGGTCCTCACGCTCGATCAGGATTTTCGACAGAAGCACCCCGAGCTCACGCCCTTTGGCTGCGCCTGCCTGCCGGGGTGAAAAGGTCGAATCGCATTCGACTCTAAGAATAGCGACGTTCCTGCTGCGGGCGAACCGAAATGGTCGCTCAACGCGGATCAGGACCCATGCCCGGACCGGGCCGTTATAGATCGGCTGATCGTCCATTGAAATCCGAACATTCTGAGTGGCGGTCGGGGAAGCGCCCGAGGCCGCAAATTCTAAGAGGATCCGGCCGTTCTGAATGAAATCGCTCAGCAGCAACCGCATATAGCTTCGGGTGGCGCTCGTCCAAACCCCGGCCGGTTCCCCCGGGTTAAGAGCTCCGCCTTGAGAGCGCGCGACAACGTCGGGATTGAAAGCGGCGGCTACGCCAAGCTCCAGCACGAACGGCGGCTGCGCCACTCGAGAGAGAGTCATGGTGGCAGGCAGCGGAACGTACGCGAGTCGAAGAGTCAATTTGGCCGCAGCGCGGCGCCATCTTTCGCTGTCAACCACCAACATCGATTGATCGCGGGAAACAGACCTCCAATGCCAAATTGCCGTCGGCCGGAATGAGCTTCGGAATTCGGTCTGCGATGCCAGGAGCAGGAAGAGATAGACATCCTCCGCGACCTCCAGTTGTGGATCGCAAAGAATGCGCCCGTTCAGGAGTTCCGCCCGGCCTATGAATGAGTTGGAGGTGATGTAGTTGTCGAAAAGCATCAATCGGGAAAGATCGTGCTGCTCAAGAAACTTCAGCTCGCGAGGCTCGCGGAACTGGCCCATGAGGTTGGGCGGCGACACGCTACCCTCGTCCTCGACACGGATTGTGCCGGCGTAAAAGAACCCGCTTGCTGGGTGGCGGGAGGCGAGCTCGATTAGGCTCGGGAAGTGGTCGGGAGCAACCGAGTCATCGTCGTCTAGAATGGAAAAGAACGGTGCCTCGACCCGGGCGAGGCCGGCCCAAAGGGCCGTGCTCCGATAGCCGGTGTCCGGACTCCTCACATAGGTCACGACCATGTTCCGGGCCCTGAAATCTTTGGCGAGTGCCTTCAGCGCCGCGTTGCCTTTGTAGTCGACCAGAATCGCGCGATAGGTGCCGCCGTCCTGGCGTGCGATCGACCGCAGCGCTCGCTGTACGATTTCGGGGGGGCGCTCGCCGATGCGGACCACGATGTCGACCAAGGGGCGCTCGGGTAGATGCGCCTCGGCTCGCGCCGAAGACTGGGGCCTCAGCGCGACTGGTTCCGTCTTCTGAAGAGCCCGGATCGCGTCCAGCCTTGACCGTTGTGCCCGCTCGATGACGCTGCGCGCGAACACGCAGCATTGCGCCAGCATGGTCTCGAGGTCGAACCTGCCTTGTAGGGCCTCGCACGCCTGGGCGGCCAGGCGCTCGCCGCGACCCGGATCCTCATCAAGCCAAAGCAGATGGCGCCTCACCTGGTCGACGACCCCGGCGCGGCTCGCGGTCGAGTCGATGAACAGTGCTGCATCACCTAGAACGCGTCGAGCGAACGGAAGCTCGTCCGTGACGATCACCGCGCCGGCGGCCGCGGCCTCAAACAGCCGGCCGGAGGGCAGGTCGGCCTCGCGTTGCTCGTCGGTGTGCAGGCAGAGCGCGGCGCCGTGCTCGATCGGCCTTAGCCGATCCGCGCCGCCCTCGGCCGAGGCGGTGTCATCCCCGCTCCCGGGGGGGGGGCCGCCCGCAGTCGACACCAGACCGGCTGCTTTTAGAGCGGCGACGAGGTCTGGTGCCGGGTGATCGTCGCCTGCGGCGATCTCGTAAGCGAGCGTCCGGTGCGGGCCCCGGGGCTGTGCCAAGCCCGCAAAGGAATCGGTCGGCAGGAACAGGAAGTCGGATTTCGGCTTATCGACACCGAGGGAGAACTCGAGATGGTTCAGGTAGGACCGGACGGCCTCAGAGCCGACAAGGTACCCGTCGTAGCTCAGGATCGATCGGGTCCGCCGGACCTCCCGGTGATAGCGGATGGGCGGGGTCCACATGGCCCCAAACGTCGGAAACGCCGTCAGCTTCGGCGAGATCTCGTCGAGCGCGATGACGAAGTCCGGGTTGCAGGCCTCGATGTCGTCGGAGGTAACAACCGCGAAGGCCCGATGGCCGAGCTTCTCGGCCGCGCATCTGAAACGCCGAATAAACGCAATCTGAGCCGAATTCACTAGATGGGGCCAGCTGTTGATGAGAGCGATGTCCATGTCGGAAGGCGGCATCCCTAGCGAGACCCCTGCGAGGCTCCGCGGGTCGAGTTGGTCTGTAGAGCTTCTCGGCGGGTGTGGCGCTAATCGGCTGCGAGGGTGGGGTCAAGATAGCCTGTGCGCTCCCCCGCGGTTGAATCCCGGTGAGGCCCCTTCTCAGAGCGCACTCGAAGGAGCATTGCTCACGCCGAGCGGGACCTTTGATCATCAGAGCGATGTTCAATTGGGTGTGTTGTTTCATTCATTAGCCGAGCACTGCGCTAGGGTCGGCCAGTGACCTTCGCCTGCTTGGACGATCGCGAAATCGTTCGAACTCCGGTTGGGCGTTGCCCTGAGTCCCGGGAGCGGGTTACAAGGCTCTGATTGCGACTAGCTGCCCGTCGGGTTGAGACGCACAAGTTCCGATTACCCGATCCAGCGGGAATGGCCGCACGCCGGATTTCTCGATCAGCAGTCGACGGTCTGGAAGAATCGTTCGCAACGGCTCGAGCGCCTCCGGCGGGAGCCGCACGCACAATCGGAAGCGCCAAATCCGATATGCCAGTATCCCTGCATCCAGGATGGACCCTCGGATTATGGATGCTAACTCCGCGAGAGCGCCCGGCAAGTGCCTGACGAGCCCCAGGGCTCGGAATCGCTGATTGACAGAGTGGGATGCGCTTGCCTGCTGCTGTGCGTGCACCACGGAAACCGATCCCGGCGAGACCGTGTAATCATAGAGGGCTTCTTCGATTATGTTCGGTTTGAAGAAGCGAAGCCAAACGCTCCATAGGGCGTAGTCCTCACAATGGGTAAAGGTAGGATCCTGGGGATAGCCGCCGAGCAATCCATAAATTTCTTGTCGCGCCACGACGCTTCCATGAGGTAAGGGACATCCCAATTCCGAGCAGAATTTCAGGACTCCGATCCAATCGCCCTTGCGGATATGCAGTTCGATTTCCTGCTCCTGAGGGGTGATCAGAGTCATTCCCGTAGCGCTTATCGTGAGATCAGGGTCGGCCTCAAAGAGGCGGAGCTGCTTTTCCAGTTTACCCGGGCGCCAACGGTCATCCGCGTCGAGGCGCGCGATCAGCGGGAACCTCGCTGCCACGAGGCCGCGATTGAGCGCATGAGCAAGCCCCTGATTTCGTTCAGACCGCAGCATGCGAATTTTGCGATGTGCTTCATTCACAAAATCCAGATTTCTGATTGGTGTGGGGCTGCCGTCATCAACGAGGATCACCTCGTGCTGTGCTGGGAAGGTCTGGACGGAAACGGAATCCAGCGCTCTGCGCAGGAGCCGGATTTCCTCCACTCCCGCCTTCTTGAAGTAGACGGGAAGCAGGACTGACACCGAGAGCGTATCCAGCCTGTCACCCACGGAGCGCTTCCGCGTTCTCGAATACGTGACGAGCCTCGATGAGTTGAGCGATCTCTTCGGGGGAAAGTGGCGGGCGATCCGAAAAGTCGAACTCGGCGACATCCCTCACGAACTGAGCGGTACCGAGGGTTTTGGCTACGTCGCGGCGTCGGGCTAAAACACGCTCCCGGAAATCAATCGCGGGGCCTTTCTCTGGATCTTCTACTTGACGGACCGTCCGCGCTTCGCAAAGCGTCTCCGGTAGGTGCCAAAATTGGGCACCGGCAGTAAGCAACGCCAACAGGAAGTCCCACTCCTCTAGACCCCCCATGTAGTCGCCAAAACGAGCCCGGCTGCGCACCAGGAGATCGGTTCTGATTAGACAGCACTCAAGTGGAACAAAGTTAGCGGCCACAAGGGCTGCGGTTGGCAGAGCCGAATGGCGCAGCTTGCGCGCATCCCCGGGACCGCGCTCGGTCGAGAGAGCGAAGGAAATATCTGCCCCCGTCAGCTCATGCGCCTCAGCCAGGCGCGCTGCATAGAAGGGATAGAGGACGTGATGCTCCTCAATGCAGGAGACGAATGTGAAGCGATCGCGCTCACGGTCGAGGTAATCGAGTGCCACATTGATCTGCTCCTTACCGCGGCCCGAGGACGGTGCGCGCAAGATCACTGCGGCTGGGGCGATCGCCCGAACGTGAGCTTCGATAGCACTTACGCGGTCCATATCGCAGCAAACGACAACGCACGGAACCATCGGTACAGTTTGTTCAAACACCGATCGGATTGCATCGTTTAGCAGCTCGAGGGACTGCCCCTGGGTCCTGATGATGCATAGACCGCATTGTACAGCGGGCTGCACTGAAGCATCGCGAGGCGCATTGCGCAGATGCTTCGCAACAAACGTTCTCAGGAACTCTCGCCTGACCGCTGTCGCGATCCGCTCCTGACGCCCGGCGCTTCCCACGGATTGCGAAGCCTTATGCCAGCGGTAGCGGTACAGATGCTCAGGGATCAACAGCAGCGGTTCACGAAGCGCCGCACGCAGAGCGAAATCGTAGTCTTGGCAGCCGGAGAACTCCGGCACATACGGGAGGAGTTCCGCAATAAGGTCATGTCGGATCGCCTTGAGGTGGCCGGCGACCATGCCATTGTGGAATAGCGTAGATGGTGGCACGATGTGCCGACGGAAGCGCAGGATCCTATCCTGCGCATCGATATCAGTCATGGCCGAGGAGATGTACCTGCATTGCGGAAATCGGCTCAAATAATAATCAAGAACCAAAGTGGCGTTTGCCTCGATCAGGTCGTCGCAATCCAGAAACAAGATCCATTCAGAGTCAGCTTGCGTAATGGCTTCATTGAGTCGGGTAGCAATCCCCTTATTCGCGCCATCGGAGAGTACACGCACGAACGGGATTAGCATAGCCGGAATCATGCTGAGAAGTTGGTGCGATGAATAGTTTGAATCATCATTTGCTATGATCCATTCAATTCGATTTCTTCCATTCGCCTGCCTATCGGCTTCGATCAGAGATTCGACCGAGCGCGCGCAACGATGGAAGAAATGTTCGTGCTCAAAGTAAGCAGTGACAATCGAGTATGTTGGCAGGGTGACGTTCTCGGGCACATCCAGGCGAGGCTCAGCCGCTGCAAGGCAGCTGTCGATCACCGCAGCTGGAACAATTCTCTGGAGGAGATCTTGTTCTGACACAGCGTTACTGAGATATTTTTGGCAGATCGCATTCGTGCCAGCGAGGTGCTGATCATCGCTTTTCACTTGCTTTGCCGATGATTTGGTTCGCGGACCAAGGCGCTCGCTATCTGTAAGACGACGTCCGCCGCACCATCCGTCGCTGAACGCGCCAGCCCACTCAAGCTTCTCCATCGAAGAGACGACCCGTCCCTTGGATATCCTACTGAGCGCCTCACGAAGACGTGATACTACACGCCGTTCCTGCCGGCGGAGATCAGAATGCCTTGATAACCACGACCAGTTCGTGTGCATCGATCTTCTACAGCGGCGAGAGCGGGGACTGGGCGGGCACCCGAGCGCCGTCCTTTACCAGAGTAACGTCCATCATCGGGATCCCGCATAGACCTCGTGAGACGTGAGATGAATTCACCCGAAAAAAGAGCGCGTCGTCGACCCAATGCTGCGGAACATAGTCTTCCTGAGTGCCGGTAGCGATCGCCACTGAAACCGCGTAGTCCCCCGTTGGGAGATAGGGCATCTGAAACCTGAATCTACCACTCAGGCGCGAGCCCGCTGCCATGGAAACCTCGGAGGTGCGATAGACCAGATAGGTGTTGTCGCCAAAAACCATCTGCCCAAGCTTGTTGAGCACGTGGAATCCGATAATGGGGTGCTGCAAATCCTTATTGAGCTCGGCTTCGATCTCGAGTTCTACCTCCTCACCGCCCTCAAGGCAGTTCACGTTTCCTGTCGCGGCTGAGGTGAGAGTCACTGAAATTATGCTTGCGCCGCGTTGACCAAGCCAAGCCGCATTTGGGTTAAAATCGAAAAGCTCGATATCGTTGCGCAGGTTTGACGCTCGGAGCAAGTCCGCACGCGGGTCATGTACGCGTCGCGGCATAGGGGGCCGTTGTCGCCGGCCACCAAAGCGGAGAGAGTCGCTGTCGTCGCCCTCGAGCTGCAATGCGCGCGCATATTCTGCGCAAACGTCTTTGGCCGGCCCTTCCATCCGGACTGACCCACGGTCTAGCCATACCACACGGTCACAAAGCGTAGTTACCGATTGCGCATCGTGAGACACAAACAGCAACGTTCCGTTCTGCTTGAACCGATGAATGAACCGCATGCACTTCTGAACGAAAGCCGCGTCACCGACCGCGAGGATTTCGTCGAGGATTAGTATGTCGGCGTCTACGTGCGCAGCCACCGCGAATGCGAGCCGAGCATACATGCCGCTCGAGTAAAGCTTCACGGGCTGATCAATGAAATCGCCAACGCCTGCGAATGCTATAATATCATCGAGGCGGTCATTGATAACGCGTCGCTCAAGTCCAAGTATCGTTGCCGACAATAACACGTTTTCCCGGCCGGTGAATTCCGGATTAAAGCCTGATCCGAGTTCGAGGAGTGCGGCGACTCTTCCGACAGATACAACCGACCCGGCAGTCGGTAGGACCGTACCGCAGATCATCTGCAGAAAAGTACTCTTCCCCGAACCATTTCGGCCGATAACGCCGACGGTCTCCCCGCGCGCGATCTCCAGTGACACGTCGCGCAACGCCCAGTACGGCTTGAAATAAGTTTTGAAGCGACCAAAGAGCATTTGCTTCAGCCGGTCGCGCGGCTGAGCGTAGATCAGGTACGCCTTGGAAAGCCCAAGCGCGCGAATAACGTTTTCAGACGACATCGGCAAACGCTCGGCGGCTTCGCATAAAGAAGAAAAATCCGAGGAGTGCGAAAGCAACCGCAGCGGCAAGATACGCCGTGAACTCGGCCACTCGGGTCACTGTCCCCTGAAACAATATATCCTTCGAGAGCTCGATGGGAAGAGTTAGGGGATTGATCGCAAGTAGCCATTGATAGCTTTGCGGCACAGCGGTTCGAGGGAAGAAGATCGGGGCGAGGAACATAAGAATTGTGGTTACCAGGGCCACAAGTTGATCCAAGTCCCGAAGGAATATTCCAAGTGATGCTAAAATCCAGCTTGCTCCCAGTGCAATAGCGGCCACCGGTACCAAGAGAACAGGCAGGGTGACGATGGTCCAGGGCGGAAGTCCGATAATAAAGGCGTATGCGACCAGGAATATGACAAAGGATGTGATGAAGGTATGGAGGGCTCCAATGAGGGAAACCCAAGGCAGTATTTCGAGAGGAAATACAACCTTCTTAATGTAAGCAACATTGTTGAGAAGCAGCTTCGGCGCGCGTGCGACCTGATCGGAGAAGAAGTCAAAAAGAATCATTCCGGAAAAGATATATAACGTGGTGACCGCTGTGCTTTCAGTGTGTTGGCCAGGCCATTTTGTGGCAAAAATTCCGCCGAAGATCAAGCTAAAGATAGCGAGCCTCGCCAAAGGCACAACGGCCACCCATCCAAAGCCAAGGAAGGAGCCGCGGTAGCGGGTTTCGATATCCCTCCTCGCTAAACGCCAGATCAACACCCCATGAGCCCACGGCAGCAACAGGCCGCGCCATGGGCGATAAGCTGTCCGAACCGGGTCTTGATCTAAGTTCATTGTTTATGCACGCCAAAGCTGGGCCGTAGGATGGTCGCTGCAGCGGTCCACTGGGTGCTCCCAAGCGCCTGCGCCAGCGGCCCGCGCGGCAAGAACGGCGGCGCGTAGCACGGGCGCTACGCACTGCCAACCCTTTCCGTCGTGGCCGCCTAGCGGGCCACGGACCTGGCAGGGCTAGCGAGGCGAGTTGGCTGGAAACATGCGCCGTTCAATGAGAGCGCAGAGAATGTGCCCGAGTATCTCACCCCTCCTGGATCCGTGGTGTTTCCGTGGAGGGTACGCGGATGCAATAGTCGCAGAGCTCTAGCATCCCGCCCATCCGCACCCGTTAACCCGACGGTGATGAGCCCTCGCGCCCGGGCGGGTGTTAGGCCTCGCACGACGTTGGAGGAACGTCCGGAGGTGGACAGGCCGATGAAAACATCGCCCTCGAGTCCGAGCGCCTCGATCTACCGCGCAAAGATGTAGTCAAAGCCGTCATCATTGCCGATCGCGCTCACCGAGGTTATTATGGCGGGCTTGTTTTGGGATCGAATTACCTGCTCGAGCGGCTGACGCCGGTCTGCCACGACTGGGGTTTTCGACGCCAGGCGGGGGCGCCAGGGAGGAGAGGCTTCGGGCTATGCTCGGAGCGGCTCTGCGAAAGCCGGCTGTGACTTGGTCTGAAGTCGTGCAATGCGTGTGGCGCGCGCTCGGCCACGGCCTAGAATGGGCGGACCGAGCCCTGAGCCGCGCTGGGGAGCAACTCGCGCGCCTCCCAGGCGACGTTCTCATCTGCGTAGCGGCCTACTGCGCGCTCGTGGCGCTCGTAGCCCTCGTAGGGTGGTCACGCGCTTCAGGACGGCGCAGACGCACTGTTGTCTCGCTCCTCAATGCGGAACGCGAGCTAGCGGAGCTGCAATCGCGATATGAGACGGAGGTGAAATGGCGCACAGCCGCTCAGAAGGTGCTCGGTAACCCGACGCCGGAGAAAGAGATCTCGGAACGATGAGCTCGGAACTGCCGCTCCCGCACTCGGGAGGCACACACCTGTTTTTCTCGCAGGATTCACGTACGTAAGGGCCACGTGGACATGTCCGCCGCGAGGGCGAAAAGTGGGGGACGGCTTGAACATCTCGCAACGCCGAGCGCTATCCTCAGGGGGCACATCGAATCGCAGTTGGGGTGCTTCGTCATTAGACGACGGTATACTGGCAACGATAACGGCGCGTGGCTTGGCCAGGACGGTCTGCAGCCCCGACTTGCGAGGTGCTCCGCTCTGGCGGATGCAAGGGAGAGGAACAGTACCGGCTCGCGCGTCCCCAAGTTCTGACGGTTCCTTAACCATAACGGGATGAAGCTAAGGGCCCAAAGGAATGGGCCGCCATGTTTCGCCGTGCTTCTCTTACTCGACGTGGCGTTCGTCGCCATGCACGTCCTGTCTGAGTTCAGATAGATGTGAGACGGGTCTGCTCGGCCCTTGAAGCGGATCGGGGATCTCTGAAGCTGGTGTGTCGAC
>Ga0126306_10001248_pt1 | contig 13430 bp, 10 predicted proteins | sample Plot27_FD_92592 | JGI IMG/M metagenome (GOLD analysis project Ga0126306, IMG submission 92592) | Serpentine soil microbial communities from UC McLaughlin Reserve, CA, USA - Plot27 | ecosystem: Environmental > Terrestrial > Soil > Grasslands | place: USA: UC McLaughlin Reserve, Lake County...
ATAAGCGTCCTGGAATAGGCCGCGTATGGCGGCCTCATCCAGGACGGTCGTCACGTAACAGCTGGCCAGCAGCCCCTGCTCTACCGGGATGAGGTGCGGGACGAACGTGAAGCGCACGCCGTTCAGCTCCTGTTCGAGCTCCGCGGCGTGGCGGTGGCCGTCGACCTTGTAGGCCTGCACGTTCTCGGTCACCGACACGAAATGCGTGGCCTCCGTGGCCTCGCGGCCAGCGCCGGACACGCCCGACTTGGCGTCCACCACCACGTCGTCGATCCGCTCGCGGAGCGGCCAGAGCGCCAGCAGCGCGGCGGTCGGGTAGCAGCCGGGGGCCGCCACGAGGTCCGCGCCGCGGATTTCGTCACGGTGCGCCTCGGTGAGCCCGTAGACGGCCTCGTCGAGCAGCTCGGGTGCCTCGTGCTGGGTGTACCAGCGCTCGTACCGGTCCCGGTCGAGGCGGAAGTCCGCCGACAGGTCCACGACCTTCAGGCCCCGGTCGCGCAACGCCTTCACGGCGGGCGTGGCGGCGCCGTGCGGGTAGGCCACGATCGCCGACGCCGCGCGCCCGGCGATCGAGTCGGCGTCGAACGACTCGAGCTCGAGCGGCACGCGGTAGCGCGGGTAGAGCTCGTTGTGGCGGCGCCCGGCATCCGAGCGTGCGGTCACGGCCGTCAGCTCGAGCGACGGATGCCGGTGCAGGATCGCGGCGGCCACGGCGCCGCCGTAGCCCGCGGCGCCTATGACGGCGACGCGCTCGGCGCTCGACCCGCTAGGCACGCAGCTTCCCCCCGATCGATTCCAGCTCGCGTTCGATCGCGGCGCGCCGCTCCGCGACCTCCTCGTCTGTGAGTGTGCGGTCCGGCGCCCGGAACTCGAGGCGCAGGGCAAGCGACTTGTTGCCCTCGCCCACCTGCTCGCCGTGGTACAGGTCGAACACCCGCAGTGACGCCAGCAGATCTCCGGCACCGGCCCGCACCACCTCGGCCAGCCGCGCGGCCGGAACGTCCTCCGGCACGATCACGGCGATGTCCTGTAGCACGGCGGGGAAGCTGGTCACGTCGCTGTAGGTCGAGGCCGCCGGAGCGAGCTCCAGCAGCCGGTCCACGTCCAGCTCGAAGCCCGCCACCGGCCCGTCAAGCTCCCATTCGCGCAGCACGAGCGGGTGCAGCTCGCCGAGCCAGCCGAGCTCGACCACCTCCGCGGCGCCCCCCGCTGCGGCGGCCACGATGGTCGCGGCGCGGCCCGGGTGCAGGAACGGCGGGCCGCCGTCCTGTGCGCGCCACTCGACCCCTGCGGCCTCCATCAGGCCCTCGAGCAGCCCCTTGACGGCGAAGAAATCCGCCGGGCGCGCCGGCGTGCGCCAGCCGGCCGGCGCTGCCTCGGTGAGCAGGGCGCCCAGGTGGTGGTGCTCGTCCGCAGGCGCCTTGCCGCGCGGCGATCCCTCGGGGGCCGGCTCCAGCGGGCCGGCCGGCAGGTACACGTGCGCGGACTCGAACAGGCGCACCCCGGTGCGGCCGTGGGCAGCGTTGTGGTGCGCGGCGTCCAGCAGCCCAGGGAGCAGTAGCGGGCGCATCACGCTCAGCTCCTCGCTGAGCGGGTTCTGCACGTGCAGCAGTTCGGCGTCGGCGAGCCGCAGCCGCCTCAATGCCTGCGGCGAGGTGAAGCTGTACGAGATCGCCTCGAGCAGCCCGCGGTCGCGCAGCAGGTCCTCCAGGTGGCGCCGGAGCGGCTGGCTGCCGGTGAGGTGCCCGATCGCCTCGCCGCGCGCCGGCAGCGTCGTCGGCAGCTTGTCGAGGCCGTGCACGCGCGCGATCTCCTCGATCAGGTCGGCCTCACGCTGGACGTCGCTGTCGCGCCAGGGCGGGACCAGCCAAGCGCTTTGGCCCACGGACGCGAATCCCAGCCGCTCCAAGATGCCGCTCGCGGTCTCGTCCTCGATCTGCTCGCCGAGCAGCCGCTCCATCCGCTGGGCACGCAGCGTCACCTCGCGCGGCTGGGCGGGGCGCGGGTAGGCGTCGATGGTGCCCGGCACCATCCGGGCGCCGCACAGCTCGACCATCAGCCGGGCGGCCAGTCGCTGCGCCGCGATGGCCTGCTCCGGGTGCAGCTGCTTCTCGAAGCGTGCCGACGCCTCCGTGCGCAGCCCCAGTGCCTTCGAGGTCCGCATGATGTTCGGTCCCACCCAGGTGGCGGCCTCCATCAGGACGCGCGTCGTGGACTCCGAGACCTCGGAGATCTCGGCGCCCATGATGCCCGCGATTCCGCTCGACCCCTCGGCGTCGCAGACGAGCGCCATGTCGGAGCTGAACGTGCGCTCCACGCCGTCGAGCGTGGTCATCCTCTCGCCCTCCTGCGCCCGCCGCACGATGATGCTGCGACCGCGCACCCTGTCGAGGTCGAAGGCGTGCAGCGGCTGAGCCGTGGTGAGCATCACGTAGTTCGTGATATCCACCACGTTCGAGATCGGCCGCTGGCCGGCCGCCATCAGGCGCTGCTTCAGCCACGGCGGCGAGGGGCCGATCTTCACGTCCTCGAACACGCGCGCGGTGAAGCGGAGGCAGATCTCGGGATCCGCGATCTCGACGCTGGCGTGGTCCTCCGCACTGTCCTCCCCCTCCACCTGGGCATCGGACCCGGTGGGGTCCTCGGCAAGCGGGGCAGCCGTAACAGCATGAGCGTCCCGAGCCACGCCGTACACGCCCATTGCATCCGGGCGGTTCGGGGTGATCTCCAATTCGAGCACCTCATCGATGATCGGAAGGTGCTCTGAGAGAGGAGCGCCCACGGGCAGGCTGTCGTCGAGAACCATGATTCCGTGGTGGTCCTCGCCGATGCCCAGCTCGTCTTCGGCGAGAATCATTCCGCTCGACTTCACTCCGCGCAGCTTGGCCTCGCCGAGCGTCGTCCCGTCAGGCATGACCGCGCCCGGGAGCGCCACCGCGACCTTCTGACCGGCGGCGACATTTGGCGCACCGCACACGATCGTTTGCTTGTCGGCACCGATGCTCACAGAGCAGACGGTGAGGCGATCAGCGTCTGGATGAGGCTCGGCGGACAGGACTTCTCCGACGAGGAAGTGCGAGGCATCGCCCACCCCCACGCGGTGCAGGCGCTCGACCTTGAGACCCGACATCGTGAGCGCGTCGGCGATCTCGGCCGCCGGCACGCCGGGGTCGCAGTACTCCTTCAGCCAGGCGACCGGGACCCTCATGCGCCGAACTGCTCCAGCAGGCGGGCGTCGTTCTCGTAGAGCATGCGCAGGTCCGGCACCTCGTGGACCACGCTTGCGATGCGCTCGATGCCCATGCCGAACGCGAAGCCCTGCACGCGCTCCTTGTCGTAGCCGTTGTCGACCACGTAGTCGAGCACGTTCGGGTCCACCATCCCCGAGCCGAGGATCTCGATCCAGGCCTCGCCCTTGCAGGTGAAGCAGCGCGACGCGCCCTCGTAGCCGGTGCCGCCGCAGCGGAAGCAGGACACGTCCACCTCCACGCTCGGCTCCGTGAACGGGAAGTAGCCGGGGCGCAGGCGCACCTCGGTGTGCTCGCCGAACATCTGGCGGGCGAAGGCGAGCAGCACGCCCTGGAGGTCCGCCAGGGTGATGTCCTCGTCGATCGCGAGGCCCTCGAGCTGGTGGAACATCGGCACGTGCGTGGCGTCCGGGGTGTCAGGCCGGTACACCCGCCCGGGGATCACGATGTAGATCGGCGGTGGCTGCGCCTCCATCGCGCGCGTCTGCATCGGCGAGGTGTGGGTGCGCAGGAGCACGTGCTCCGACAGGTAGAACGTGTCCTGCGGCGCCCGGGCGGGATGCTCAGGCGGATGGTTCAGCGACGTGAAGTTGTAGTACTCGTAGTCGATCTCCGGGCCCTCGAGCACCGCGAAGCCGAGCCCGACGAAGATGTCCTCCATCTGGCGCCGGATCTGGGAGACCAGGTGGAGGCGACCGGCCGGCTGAGACGGGTCGCCGGGCAGGGTCACGTCGATGCGGTCCTCGGCGAGGCGGCTGTCGAGCTCGGAGGCCTCCAGCTCCTCCGTGCGCTCCCTCAGGAGCCGCTCGAGCGCCTCCCTCACCTCGTTGGCAGCCTTGCCCACCGGTCCGCGCTCCGCCGGCGGCAGCTCGCCGATCGAGCGGAGCGTGGAGGTGAGCTCCGACTTGCGGCCGAGGTAGCGCACGCGCAGCTCCTCAAGCTCGGCGCTGTCCGAGGCGGAGCCGATGGCAGCCTCGGCGTCGCTGCGCAGCTGGTCCAGGTCAGCCATCGGCGTGCTCCGGGTCAGCCATCGGCGGCCATCCTATGCGCCACCTCGTACAGCGCCACGGTCGCCGCCATCGCCACGTTCAGCGAGTCCGCATGCACCGCAATCCGGACGGCCTCCAGCCCTCCGCCCGCGTCCTGGGGCAGCTCCCCCCGCTCAGACCCCAGCACCAAGACCACCGGCGCCGTCAGCTCCACGTCACGCACCTCGCGCTCCGCCGTCACATCGAGGGCGACCTTGTGGCCATCGAGTGCGTCCAGCTCGGCGCGAGCGGGCGGCCGCGTGAAGATCGAGCCCATCGATGCCCGCACGGCCTTCGGCGAATACGGATCCGCGCAGCCGGGACCGAGCACCACGGTGGCATCGGCCAGGGCGTGGGCGGAGCGGATGATCGTGCCGACGTTGCCGGGGTCCTCGACTCTGTGGAGATAGACGAGCAGGTCGCCCTTGGGCTCCGCCCACTGCTGCTCGTACACCCCGATCACGCGCGTGCCCGAGCCCAGCGTGCTCACCGCGTCGAGCAGTTCGGGCTCCACGTCGACGCCCGCGCGCAGGACGAACTCCGGGCCCGGCCCCTGCAGGTCCTCTCCCTCAGCGCTGAACAGTCCGAGCTTGGTCCGCCAGCGCTTCTGCTGGAGCTTGCGGATGGTCTTGAGCTTGTCGTTGTCGGCTGAAGTGATCACGGGAAACAAAAAGGGCGCCTCAGAGAGGCGCCCGGGAGAAGTTTGGTGTTCCGCGTCGCCTAAGCGGCCGCGGCCTCCCGGGCTTTCTCGGCAAAACGTCGGAACGTATCGGGGTCGCGGACGGCGATGTCCGCGAGCACCTTGCGGTCCACCTCGATCTCAGCCAGCTTCAGGCCGTGCATGAACTGGCTGTACGACATGCCCTCCTGGCGGGCCGCCGCGTTGATGCGCACGATCCAGAGCCGGCGGAAGTCGCGCTTCTTGTTGCGCCGATCGCGGTACGCGTAGGTGTCGGCCTTGATGAGGGCCTCTTTCGCCCTCTTGTAGCTGGAGTGCGCCTGCCCGCGGAAACCCTTGGTCCGCTCGAGCGTGGCGCGGCGCTTCTTGCGCGCGTGAACTGACCGCTTGACCCGGCTCACTTGTGCAACAGCTCCTCGACGCGCTTGCGGTCGGCGTCGGCTACGACGACCGGCCGGCCCAGATGACGCTTGCGCTTGGCGCTCTTGTGCCCGAGGTAGTGACTCGTGAAGGAGTGACGCGCCCGCAGCTTGCCCTTGGCGGTCTTCCTGAAGCGCTTCTTGGCGCCAGAATGGGTCTTCATCTTCGGCATCGAACGGTGTATTGAAGCAGAAGCCCCCGGGCGGACCCGGGGGCTTCTCCGTTCGATGCGGCTAGGGATGCGCCCCGCCGAATGGCGTGGGGGCCTCCGGCGCAGCCTGCGGTCCCTCGATGCCCCGGTCGGTCTGCTGACCGCCAGATCCAATGAGCGACACGGCGAGCACGCTGGCGACTGCGGCGACCAGAACGGCGCTGAGCAGCCACATCGTGATCCTGTTGGGCGTCCGACCCGGAAGTCTCAGGGGCCGGTGTGCGATGGTCGGCATCTGCCTTCCTCCTGTTGAGTACTGCGGTCTCGACCACACTGAGAGCTGCCGGTTGCACCACGGCTTCACGGCGGTAGCGTGGACCCATGGATTTCCGGATCCTCGGTCCGCTCGAGGTCGACGAGGGCGGACGGGCGATCCCCATCGTCGGCGATAGGCAGCGCGCGCTCTTGGCGATCCTCCTGATCAATGCCAACGAGCCCGTCTCGGCCGACGAACTCATCGACGAGCTCTGGGGTGAGCACGCACCCGCGTCGCCGAGGAAGGGCCTCCAGGTGCAGGTATCGCGGCTCCGCAAGGCTCTTGCAGAGAGCTCCGTTCGATTGGTGACGCAACCGAATGGCTATCTGCTTCGCGTGGAACCAGGCGAGCTCGACCTCGACCGATGCGAGCGCCTGGCCGGCCAGGGCCGCCAGGCTCTGGATGCCGAAGGTCCGGGTCGGGCTGCCGAGCGGCTGCGCGAGGCGCTGGCGCTCTGGCGCGGACCAGCGCTCGGCGAGTTCGCCTTTGAATCGTTCGCGCAGCCCGAGATCGGCCGCCTGGAGGAGTTGCGCCTCGGATTGCTCGAGGACCGCATCGACGCCGACCTGGCCTGCGGAAGACACGCGGAGCTGGTCGGCGAGCTCGAGGCGCTTGTGGCGCAGCATCCACTCCGCGAACGCCTGCGTGGAGCGCAGGTGCTGGCGCTGTACCGCGGGGGTCGCCAGGCGGAGGCGCTGGAGGCCTATCGAGCGGCGCGCGCAATGCTCGACGAGGAGCTGGGCCTCGAGCCCACGCCTGCGCTACGCGACCTGGAGCATGCGATCCTCACTCATGACGCCGGTCTGCGAGCTCCAGCGGCGCCGGCCCCCGCGGTCAGCCGGCTGCCGGCACCGCCAACACCCACAATTGGCCGCGACGAGGACCTGCGTGCCATCGCGGAGTTGTTTCACCGGGAACACCACCGCCTCGTAACGCTCACCGGTCCGGGCGGCGTGGGCAAGACGCGCCTCGCTCTCGACGTGGCGCGGCAGCTCGAGTCCGAATATCCGGACGGCACCTGGCTGGTCTCCCTCGCGGCCACCGCACAGCCGGAGCACGTGCCGAGCGCGGTCGCCCAGGCGCTCGGCGTAGCGCTCGTGCCCGGCGAATCGCCGCTGGCGGCTGCCCGGCGCTTCCTCGGCCCCAAGCGCGGACTCCTGGTCCTCGACAATTTCGAGCACCTGCTTGCCGCGACTCCGCTCGTGAGCGACTTCCTCGCGTGCTGTCCCGCCCTGTGCGTGCTGGCGACCAGCCGCGAGGCGCTCCGGCTCAAGGCGGAACACCGCTATTCCGTGGCCCCGCTTGACGTGCCGGAGGACGGTGCTCCCGAAGCGGTCGCACAGGCCGCTGCAGCGGCGCTGTTCGTGGAGCGCGCCCGCAGCCGCGACCAGGCGTTCGCGCTGACGCAAGCCAACGCACACGCGGTCGCGAGTGTGTGCCGCCGTGTGGACGGGCTACCGCTCGCGGTCGAACTCGCCGCGGCGCGCCTGGCGGTGCTAGACCCGGACGAGCTGGACGCCCGGCTCGCTCAAGCCCTCGACGCGCTTGGCAGCGGTCCCCGGGACGCCCCCGCGCGGCAACGAACGCTGCGAGCCACCCTCGAATGGAGCCACCGCCTGCTGAGCACGGCCGAGGCGGAGGCGTTCACGTGCTTCGCTGCGTTCGCGGGCGGAGCCACGGTTGAGGCCGCAGAGGAGGTCACCAGTGTTGGTGTCGACGTCCTCGAAGGGCTCGTGGAGAAGAACCTCCTGCTGCGCGAGTCCGGCCGGTTGCTCATGCTCGAGACCGTGCGGGCGTATGCCCGTGAGCTGCTCGACCTCGATCCCCGCGGTTCGGAGGCGCGGCTCCGCCACTGCCGGCACTTCATCGCCCTCGCCGAGCGTGCCAGGCCACACCTCCGAACCCACGGCGAGGCAGGATGGATGCGGCGGCTCGACGCCGAGACCGACAACTTCAGGGCGGCACTCGAGTGGGCACTCAGCCACGGTGAACCGGCATTGGCCCTGCGCCTCGCCGGTTGGCTCGGTGAGTACTGGGAGCTCAGGAGCGCCTCCGCGGAAGGCGTTCGCTGGCTGAAAGCAGCCATCGAGGCCGCGGGCGAAGAGGCGCCGCTCGATGATCGCGCCCGGGCGCTTCGGTCCCAGGCTCTCGTGCTCGAAGAACAGGGATCGTTATATGACGCCGGCGGATCGCAGGCGGCCGGTATGAGCATCGCGTCCGAGGCGGTTGCGCTGTCTCGCCGTACGGGAGACCCGGCTGGGATCGCAGAGGCACTGCTACGCCTCAGCTCCTTCGAGCAGGACGTACCGGGGCAGGACCGCTACCGGGCGCTCCTGGAGGAGGCGCTGCCCTACGCTCGCACAGCCGGCGACGACGGGCTGATCGCTGACGTCTTGGCGGCTCGGGCACTGTCGTTCCCGATCGTGGACATAGACGCCGAGATTGCGGAGGCGGCCGCGCTCTATCGCAAGGTGGGCGACATTCACGGCATCGCCGGGCTCTACTGCAATGCGGGCTTCGTCGCCACCGGGCAGGGCAGCTACGGACGCGCGGCCGACTACCTGGACGAAGCGCTACCGCTCGCCGAGAGGACCGGCGAGCCGCTCAGGGTCATCATCTGCTTCGGCAATCTGGGACTCGTCGCGCTGTTCATGTCCGATCTCGAACGTGCTGCGGCCCACTTCAAAGAGGAGCTCCGGCTCTCCGTCGAGTTCGGCGTGGACTGGGTCGCATCCGACGGCATCTGCGGTCTCGCCGCCGTTGCTGCCTGCCGCGGTGAGGCTGAGCGTGCCGTACGCCTGCTCGGCGCAGCGGAATCGATGGCGAGCGTCCTGGTAGATGCCGTCGGGGTGAGGCTCGAGCGCGAGGTCTTCTCGCCGGCTCGAGAGCGAATGGGCGAGACGCTCTGGGACGCGGCGCACGCTGACGGCGCCCGGCTGAGCTCCCATGAGGCGATCAGCCTCGCTCTGGACGAGGGCTAGGAGCTCTCGGCGGCGGCGGCGGGGGCGTCCGCGGGTGCTTCAGCCGGCGCCTCGGCGGGTGCTTCAGCCGGCGCCTCGGCGGGTGCTTCAGCCGGTGCCTCGGCCGGCGCGGCGGCCGGCTCCTCGTGCTCGGGCTTCTTCTTGCTCGGAGCGAGCAGCATCGTCATGTTGCGGCCGTCCTGCTGGGGCGACTGCTCGATCGTGCCCAGGTCGGCCACGTCCTCCGCGAGCCGCATCAGCAGCCGCTCGCCGCGCTCGGGGTGGGTCTGCTCGCGGCCGCGGAACATGATCGTGACCTTCACTCGGTCGTCGCCCTTGAGGAAGCGGACCACGTGGTTCTTCTTGGTCTCGTAGTCGTTGGTCGCGATCTTCGGACGCAGCTTGATCTCGCGGACGTTCACCTGCTTCTGGTGCCGCCGCGCGGCCTTCGCCTTCTGCTCCTGCTCGTACTTGTACTTCGAGTAGTCGAGCACGCGGCAGACCGGCGGCCGCGCGTCGGGAGCCACCTCGACCAGGTCGAGGTCGCGCTCCTGCGCGTAGCGAAGCGCCTGCTGGGTATCGACGACACCAATCTGGTTGCCGTCCTCCCCTACGAGGCGAACCTGAGGCACCCGGATGCGCTCGTTGATGCGGGTCTCGTCCCGCTCCGGCATCCGCCGATCGAACTTACGAGGGATCGGCACTAGGTGAGGCTATGGCCGGACGTCAAACGGGCCTTGGCGCGGTTCGGGTCATTCGCGGGCGAGTATAGCGGCGCTTAGCGCCTCGATGAAGTCGCTGACGGGCTGCGTGCCGAGGTCGCCCTCGCGGTGGCGGCGTACCGCAACGTTGCCGTCCGAGCGCTCCTGATCGCCCACGATCAGCATGTGGGGGACCTTATGGAGCTCGGCGTCGCGGATCTTTTTCCCGATCGACTCCGTGCGCTCGTCCACGTCCGCTCGGATGCCAGCCTCCTCGAGCTGGCGCTCGACGTCGCGCGCGTAGTCGAGGTGGCGGTCGGCGATTGGGAGCACAATCGCCTGGACCGGCGCCAGCCAAAGCGGGAACTCGCCGCCGTAGTGCTCGATCAGGATGCCGATGAAGCGCTCGAACGAGCCCATCAGGGCCCGGTGGATCATCACGGGGCGGTGCTCCCGGTTGTCCTCGCCCATGTAGGTGAGCTCGAACTGCTCCGGCATGTAGTAGTCGCACTGCACGGTGCCGAGCTGCCAGGAGCGCCCGATCGTGTCGGTCATGTGGAGGTCGATCTTGGGGCCGTAGAAGGCGCCGTCGCCCTCGTTCAGGTCGTAGTCGAGGCCCTCGTCCTCGAGCGCCTTCATAAGAGCCGCCTCCGCCATGTCCCACATCTCCTCGGTGCCGACCCGCTTCTCCGGCCTCGTCGAGAGCTCGAGCCGGGGCTTGAAGCCGAACTGGTCGTAGATGAAGAAGCCGAAGTCGAGGCAGCGGATCACCTCCTCCTCGATCTGGTCCTCGCGGCAGAACACGTGGGCGTCGTCCTGGGTGATGTGGCGCACGCGCAGCAGACCGTGGAGCGTGCCGCTCGGCTCGTGACGGTGCACGAGGCCCTGCTCGGCGTAGCGGATCGGCAGATCGCGATAGGAGTGGAGGTCGCGCTTGTAGATCTGCACGTGCGCGGGGCAGTTCATGGGCTTGAGGCCCATCGGCTTGCCCTCCACGTCCGTGAAGTACATGTGCTCGCGGTACACGTGCCAGTGCCCGGACTGCTTCCACAGCTCGACGTCGTAGAGGATCGGCGTGCGGACCTCCTCGTAGCCGCGCTCCACGTTCGAGCTGCGCCAGAGCGTCGTCAGCTCGTTCCAGATGTGGGTGCCCTTCGGGAGCCAGAACGGCGAGCCCGGGGAGAGGTCGGACAGCAAGAACAGGTCGAGCTCGCGGCCCAGCTTCCGGTGGTCGCGCGCGCGGGCCTCCTCGAGGCGCTTGAGGTGCTCCTCGAGCTGCTCCTTCGAGGCCCAGGCGGTCCCGTACACACGCGTGAGCATTTGGCGCTCCGCGTCCCCGCGCCAGTAGGCGCCCGCGACGCTCGTGAGCTTGAACGCCTTGATGCGCTTCGTGCCGGGGCCGTGCGGGCCGAGGCAGAGGTCCGTGAAGGGGCCGTTGCGGTAGAGCGAGACCGTGTCGACCCCCTGGTCTCTCACCAGGTCCTCGATCAACTCCACCTTGTAGTCCTGGCCCTCCCCGCGGAAGCGCTCGATCGCGTCGGCCACCGGGATGTCCTCGCGCTCGAAGTGCTCGTCGGCCTTGATGTGCTCGCGCATCTTGGCCTCGATGGACTCGAAGTCCTCGTCGGACAGCCTCACGTCGTCGGGGAACTCGAAGTCGTAGTAGAAGCCGTCCTCGATCGGCGGCCCGATCGAGATCTTCACGCCGGGGTACAGCTCCATCACAGCCGTCGCGAGCACGTGGGCGGCGTCGTGGCGAATCAGCCAGAGGCCGTCCTCGTCGCGGCCCGTCACGATCTCGATCCGGGCGCCGTCCTCGAGCTGGGCCTCGAGGTCGCGCAGCTCTCCGTCCACGCGGATGCCGAGCGCGGCGCGGGCGAGTCCCTCGCCGATGGCGCGGGCGGCGTCGGCGCCGGTCGCGCCGTTCTCGAGCTCTAGCTCTGTGCCGTCCGGAAGCAGGGCCTTCATCGGGCCTGCACGGTAGCGCCGAGTGCGCGCAGCTCGCGTTCGAGCGCCGAGGTCACGAGATAGCGCTCGCGCACCCGCTCGCGGCCGGCGCGGCCCATCTCGATCGCGAGCCCCGGATCGCGCACCAGCTCGACGATCCTGGCCGCGGCGTCCTCGGGCTCGGGGGCGAGAAAGCCGTCGACGCCGTCCCTCACGGTGAGCGGGAGCCCGCCCACCACGGGGGTCCGCTTCCAAAGCGCCTCGAACGGGGCCAGCTCGAAACCCTCGCGCAGCGAGCGCTCTATTACCGCGCGCGCGAGCAGGAGCAGCGCGCCCACCTCGAGGCTCCCGAGCCCCTCGTAGGTGGTGAGCAGCAGCACGTCGTGGGTGTCGGCCGCGTAGTCGGAGATCTCCTTGGCCGCCTGCCAGCTCTCGGTGGCCGCACGGTCGAGCAGGGCCGCGAGCACGAGCTGGAGGTCCGGCTCCTCCGCCTTGGCCACGCGGAACGCGTCGATGGCCGCGTGCGGGTCGTCCCAGCGGTCCAGCTCGAGGACCTGCAGGCAGAAGGGCCGCTCGAGGTCAACCCCGAGCGGGCGCACCACTCGGCCCGGCAGGCGCGACTCCAGCTCGAGGTTCCGCGGGTCGAGCGGGTCGATGCCGGGCGGCGCCACGTGAAGGCGTTCGTCCTCCAGGGCGAGAGGCGCGAACGACCCGTCGGGTACGAGAACGGCGGAGCAGGCATCCGCGAGGCCGGCGGCTCGCGCAAGCGCGTCCGGCTCCGCGCGGGAGGCGTCCTCGTGGATGCGCCAGGCGAGAGCGGGCCCGCCCCCGCCACCCGCGCCTGCGCCGAAGCCCGCGGCCAGGCCGATCGCCGCGTCGTGCAGCACCACGGCGTCGTAGCCGTGGCCGAGCGAGCGGGCCGCGCCCTCGCAGGCTTCGAGGTACTCGGCCCAGGCACCGTCCTCGATCGCGGACTCGCCGCCGCGCAGCCCGGACTGGAGCGCCGCGGCCGTGGCGCGCTGCTCCGGCGGTCCGAACAGCACGCGCCATTCCACCTCCACCCCGGCCCCCGCGGCCAGCGGCAGCAGCCCGCCGAGGAACTCTGGGATCCGCCCCTCCGCCCCCGCCGGGCTCACATGCAGCACACGCGCGCCCCGCAACGGCTCCGCGGCCTCCCCGAGCGCCTCGATGGCGCGCACGCCGGCGGCCGGCGCGTAATCGCCGGGCGCGCGCGGCGCGACAGCCATCGGCTGGAGGTCGGCGGCGGCCATGAGCGCAGGCAGCGTAACCGCGCGGCGCGCCTGCCGGCTGCGCCGGTCGGCTGTCCTGCCTAAGTCTGGCTATGGCCGCCCTAGGCAGGACAGTCGCTCATTCGGCCCGCGCGCCGAGCGCCGGCTCGATGCGCCCGCGCACCTCGCCGAGCGGGTCGCCTCGCAGGACCACCTCGTCGCCGTCCTCGAGGAAGGTGCGGGTGGAGCCGTCCGGCAGCTCGATCGGCTCGGTCCCGTTCCAGCTCAGTTCGATCAGGCTGCCGCGCTCGTCGCGCTCGGGGCCGGAGATGGTGCCCGTCGCGAGCAGGTCGCCCGTGCGCATGCTCGCGCCGTTCACGGTCAGATGGGCAATCTGCTGCGCGATGGACCAGTAGAGATGACGCGTATTGGAGCTGGCCACCTCAGCCCCGTTCAGCTCGACCTTCAATGCAATGTCGTAGGCCCACGGCTCCTCGCGCAGGTACTCGAGCGGCTCCGGCTCCTGCGGCTCGCGCGGGACTCGGCGCTCGGCCAGCTCGTTCAGCGGCACGACCCAGTGGCTCACCGAGGTGGCGAACGACTTGCCCAGGAACGGCCCGAGCGGCTGGTACTCCCAGGCCTGGATGTCGCGCGCCGACCAGTCGTTCACCAACACAATGCCGAAGACGTGGTCGAGCGCCCGCTCGACCGGCACCGGCTCTCCCATCGTGCTGGGCGTGCCGATCACGAA
>Ga0126306_10001249_pt1 | contig 13427 bp, 12 predicted proteins | sample Plot27_FD_92592 | JGI IMG/M metagenome (GOLD analysis project Ga0126306, IMG submission 92592) | Serpentine soil microbial communities from UC McLaughlin Reserve, CA, USA - Plot27 | ecosystem: Environmental > Terrestrial > Soil > Grasslands | place: USA: UC McLaughlin Reserve, Lake County...
TACCATGCCGAGGCCCGCCGCGACCGACCAGCAGATGTCGATCTTCAGCAAGTCGCCCGTGGGCACCCGCGCTTTGGCGCGCTCTTTGAAATCGATCCCCCTGAGCTTCAATTGCGCCCGGCGAACGATCAGCGAAAGAAGCGCGCGTTTCGGCCCGGCCGCCATCTTCAAGCCCACGGCATCGAGGAGGGTCCGGATCACGTCGAGCCCTTCGTCGAGCAACTCGGCCCGCGCATGCGCATCCTCGTCCTCTCCGAAGCGCTCGAACTCACCACGACCCCCGCCGAGGCCGGCGCCGAAGACGACACGTCCCGGCGCGAGCCGGTCGAGCGTGGCGAGCTCGTGCGCCACTACCTGCGGGCGACGACGCGCGACGGGCGTGACGCCGGGCCCGATCAGGATCCGCTCGGTCGACACGGCGACCGCGCCGAGGGTCACCCACGGGTCGGCTGCGGGCTTGTCCCAGACGAACGCGAGATGGTCCCAGATCAGGTAGGCGTCCCACCCCGCGCGCTCGGCCGCCTGCGCGACGCGGACCGCTGTGCGAGGCTCTGAGTACGAGCCGATGTTCGAGCTGAGCAGTCCGAACCTCACGGCTCGCGAATGTACCCCTCGACGAGCAGGTCTTCGCCGAGCCGACGTGCGGTCGTGCGGGTGAGCGCGGCCGATCCGGTGAAGTCGTTGAAGACGTGCGGCCCTGCACCCGAGAGCATCGGCGCGACGAAGAGCAGCAGCTTGTCGATCAGCGCGCGCTCGAGGAACGCTGTCGCGATCGTCGGGCCGCCCTCGAGCAGGAGCGACTGCACGCCCTCGGTCGCGAGCGCGCGCAGCTCCTCGACCGGTTCGCCCGAACGCAGCTCCAACTCGGAGCCGTCGGGCAGCGGCCCGAGCCCGAACGCGAGCCGACGCGGTTGGCGCTCGGCTCCGACTTCGCGCGCGTCGAGCTGCGGGTCGTCTGCACGCACGGTTCCCATGCCCACCGCAACCGCGTCGGATTGTGCGCGCAGCTCGTGCACGAGCCGCCGCGACTCCTCGCCCGAGATCCAGCGCGAGCCCGGGATCGTCATCCGGCCGTCGAGCGTGACCGCCGCCTTGTACGTCACGAACGGCCGCTCGAGCGTCGCCCACACGCGCCACGCCTCGTTCTGTCGACGGGCCTCCCAGAGGTCGAGCACCTCGACCTCCACCCCGAGCTCGCGCAGGCGTTCGATGCCCTCCTGCGACGGATCGTCCGAACCGACGACGACCTTCGCGATTCCTGCGCCGACGATCGCGTCGACGCACGGCGGCGTCCGGCCCAAGCGAGAGCACGGCTCGAGCGTCGCGTAGAGCGTCGCCCCCTTCGCGCGTCCCCCGGCGGCCCGCAGCGCGACGAGCTCGGCGTGCGGCCCGCCGGCGTGCTCGTGCCAGCCCTCCCCGACGACGGTTCCCCCCGGCGTGACGACGACCGCGCCGACGACGGGGTTCGGGTGTGTTGTCCCGCGCCCAAGCTCGGCGAGCTCGAGCGCCCTTTTCATGAGTGGATCACGCGGCACCCCCCTCCGCGCTTCCGAACCGCGATCAGACTGCGCCATGCCGCGTCCTCAGTCGCGCGCGTACCATCTGGTACGCACGCTCCCTGCGTCCTTGCCTGGCTTGCTGCTCGCGGCCCGGAAGCGCGGCAAGGGCACCACGTGACCCACTCTCACGCCAGCGCTTGTACCAAGCGGCGATAGGACCGCGCGAGATCCTCGCGTCCGAAGATCGCGCTCGCGGAGACGAGCAGCGTCGCGCCGGCGTCGTACGCCGCGCGGATGTTCTCCTCATCGATGCCGCCGTCGACCTGCACGTGCACCTCCGGTGGCAGCAGCTCACGCGTCAGTCGGATCCGCTCGAGCGACCCCGGCAGGAACTCTTGGCCCGAGTATCCGGGCTCGATGGTCATGCAGAGCACGACGTCGACGTTCTCGGCCGTTGCGACGGCCTCCGCGACGGGCGTGCCCGGCTTGAACGCCAGCCCGACCTCGAGGTCGTGCTCGCGGGCGGCCTGCACGTTGCCGCGAACGTCGCGCACGGCCTCGTAGTGGAACGTCACGCTGTCGGCGCCCGCGCGAGCGAAGGCGCCGAAGTGCTTCGACGGGTTGCTGACCATCAGGTGGACGTCGATCCGGCCGTCCATTGCGTGGATCTGCTCGGAGATCGACGCGAGCACGATCGGCCCCATCGTGATCGGCTCGACGAAGTGGCCGTCGCCGCAGTCGAAGTGGAAGATCCGGGCGCCCGCGTGCAAGAGCACTTCGATCTGGTCCGCGAGGTGCCCGAAGTCGGCCGCGTACAGCGATGGCTCGACCTCGACCGTTCGGACCCACTCGCGCCAGGGCACGGGCCGATCTTACGAAGCTCTGAGGCGCGCGATGAAGAACCCGGACGTCCGGTGCAGGTCGGGGCGGGTGAGCAGGAACTCCGGGTGCTTCGGATGGGCGAACTGCGGCCATTCCTCGCCGAGTGAATCGACCTCGAGCCCCGAGGCTTCGACCACCGCCTCGTTCTCGTCAGCGTTGATCGTGCAGACCGCGTAGACGACGCTTCCGCCGGACCGCATCCGCGCTGCCGCTTCGCTCAGGAGTGCGAGCTGGAGCTCAGGCAGCGGACGGGCGCGCCAGCGAAGGTCGGGGCGCGCGGCCAGGACGCCCAACCCGGAGCAGGGCGCGTCGACGAGCGCACGGTCGAACCCCTCCAGCTCGGGCGGCAGCGCGGTCGCGTCGGCCTCGACGACGTGCACGTTCGTGGCGCCGAGCAGCGCGGCGTTGTCACGTAACTCGCGCGCGCGTCCCGGGTTCAGCTCGACTGCCGTCACCTCGCCGGCCAGCATCGTCGCCTTCCCTCCGGGCGCCGCGCAGGAGTCGAGGATCCGCTCGCCCGGTTGCGCCCCGACGACGAGACCGACGAGCTGCGAGCCGCGACTCTGCGGCCAGATCCGGCCCTCCGCGAGCGCCTGCTCGTCGACCCGGTCGACGCGGTACGCGCCCGGCACGTCGGTCGGCTCGCCGGGCGGGTCGCCCCGCACGAGCCGGACGACGGTTTCCGGCGGCTCGTTCTGCGCGCGCATCAAGCTGAACGAGGCCTCCTCACCGAGGTCGCGCCGCCACGTGTCGTGGATCCAGTCGGGGTAGGAGTGCCTGAGTGGTCCCTCCGGGAGCGAGCCGAGCAGGCCCCGGAGACGCTCCGTCATCCGGCGCATGACGGCATTCGTGAAGGGGACCGCGCGCTCGACGCCGGCGCGTCGGACGAGCTCGACCGTGTCGTCGACGACCGCATGCGCCGGGAGCTCCGTGTAGCCGACCTGGTATGCGCCGAGCCTGAGCGCAGCGAGCACGGGCGGATCGAGCTTGCGAACCGGGCGACGGCCGATCGCCTCGATCGCGTGGTCGAGCGTGCGAACGCGCTGCACCGTGCCGTAGGAGAGCCGCTGCGCGAGCGCGCGGTCACGATCGTCGAGGTCGGCCGCAACGGTGCGAAACGAACGATCGGCGTACGACTCGTCCTCGAAGACGCGTCGCACGACGGTGTAGGCGGCGCGGCGTGCCGGTGCGATCACCGCAGCCCTCGGCGGAACTCCTCGTACGTCATGCGTCGGCGGCCGTCGGGCTGCACCTCGAGTGGGACGAGCTTGCCGTCCTCGAGTCGCGCACGCCAGATCGTGACCGGTCGCCCGTTGAGTTCCGCGCGCGCGCCGATGTGAGGCGAGAGCGCACGGATCCGCCGCAGCGCGTCCTCCGGGTCGGCGAGGTCGAGCTGCCGATCGCTCGCCTCCAGCTTGTGCGCGTACGTCGGCTCGCCCTCTTGCTCCCGGAACGTCGGGTCCGGCAGCACCTCGTCGAGCAGAGCTGCCGCGAGCTCGGCGGAGCGCTCGTAGATCGCGCCCGCGTCGTCTTCCTCACCGATGCGGAACGCGCGCTGCGCTGCGACCGGGCCCGCGTCGAGCTCCTTCACGAGCTTGATGATCGAGACGCCCGTCTCTCCGTCGCCCTCGAGCAGTGCGCGCTCGACCGGAGCGGCGCCGCGCCAGCGCGGAAGCAGCGACGGGTGCACGTTCAGCCAAAGCGCACCGGCGAGCAGGTCGTCGGGGATCAGCACCCCATAGGCGACGAGCACGATCGTCTCCACGTCCGCGATGTCGTCGAGCGTTGGGCGCTCCGGCTGTCGAACTTCCAGCTCGAGCCGCTCCGCCGCGACTTTGGCGGCCGGCGCGCGTTGCCTGCGCCCGCGGCCGGCCGGCCGATCGGGACGCGTGAGCACCCACGCGACGTCGTGCCGCTTGGCGATGCGTTCGAGCACGTCTGCTCCAAAGGGCGCCGTCGCGGCGACGCCGAGTCGGCTCAAGCGAGGGAGAGTTGTGCGCGGAGCGTCGCCATCGCCTCGCGCCGTGCGTCGTCGGTGGTCTTGTCGACGATCAGCACCCCGTCCAGGTGGTCGAGCTCGTGCTGCGCGATGCGTGCCGCGAGCTCGTCGAGCTCGAGCCGCACGTCGTCGCCGTCGAGATCCTGCGCCTCGATCGTCACTCTTGTGCTGCGCTCGACCGGCACGAGCACGCGCTGCATCGAGAGGCAGCCCTCGTCGTCCGCTTCCAGTTCGGCGCTGCTCTCGACGATTCGCGGGTTGACGAGCACGCGCGGCTCGTCGCCGCCGACCTGGAAGACGAAGAGCCGCTGCAGCACGCCGACCTGCGTCGCCGCGAGGCCGACGCCGTGGGCGTCGATCATGAGCGCGGTCATCCGCTCGGCGAGCTTCCGCAGCGCGTCGTCGAAGTGCTCGACCTCGTTCGCGCGCATTCGCAGCGCGGGGTCGGGGTACTGCCGGATCTGCGAGAGCGCGAGGCGCCGGCGCGCGAGAGCCTCGGCGTCGAGTTCGCCCGTGTCGCGCAGCTCGCCCGCCTCGTCCGCCACGGCGGGGAGTCTAGTCCGGGAGACTCAGAGGCTCTGCGGGTCGACGTCGACGACCGCGGTGAGCCCCGCGCGGCGCATCGCGGGAGCGGCGTCGGCGAGGAGCCGGCCCGCCCGCGCCGCAACGCGTCGCGGCTCCCCCGTCTTCGCGATCAGCTGGGCGCGGTGGCGCCCGCGAAGACGAAGGAGCGGCGCCGGACCGAGCAGCTCGCCCTCCTCGAACCTCGACGCGAGCTCCCGCAACGCCGTGAGCGGCTGCTCCGGGTCTGGCCCGGCGACCACCACACGGACGAGGTGACAGTAGGGCGGGTAGCCGAGCTCGCGCCGCCGCTCGAGCTCTCCGGCGAGAAACCCAGCGACGTCGTGGCGCGCCGCGAACGCGACCGCGCGCGCGTCGGGCTGGAAGGTCTGCACGACGACCCTGCCCGGCGCGTCGCGGCCGGAGCGTCCCGCGAGTTGCGTCAGCAGCGCGAACGTGCGCTCCTCCGCGCGGAAGTCCGGCAGCCCGAGCTGCGTGTCCGCGTCGACGACGGCCGCGAGCGAGACGCCTGCGAAGTGATGGCCCTTCGCAACCATCTGCGTGCCGAGCAGCACGGCCCGGTCGGTCTCGGCGAAGCGGCGCAACGCCTCGGGCACCGCACCGCGCTCCGCTACGACGTCCGCGTCGAGCCGGATCCGCTCGAGCTCCGGCACGCGCGCGGCGAGCTCCTTCTCCAGCTTCTCCGTTCCGGCGCCGATCCGCGCGAGCTCGGGGGAGGCGCACGCCGGGCAGATCTCGGGAGACGGGACGACGTGCCCGCAGTGGTGGCAGTGCAGGACGTCGTCGCGGTGGAGCACGAGCGCGACGTCGCAGTTCGGGCAGCGCAGCGTGGCGCCGCAGGCGCGGCAGTGGATCGCCGGGGCGATTCCGCGCCGGTTGAGCAGCAGGATCGCCTTGCCGCCCTCCTCCGCGACACGGCCGAGGGCGGCGAGGAGCGGCGCCGAGAGCGGATAGCCCGCCTCGCGCCGCAGGTCGACGACGCGCACGGGCGGGAGCGGACCGACGAGCCGCCCGCCGAGGTCGACGCGCTGGAGCCGCTCCCAGCTCTCGGGCCTCGGCGTCGCGCTGCCGTAGACCGCGACCGCGCCCTCGAGCGCGGCGCGCTTCGCGGCGACGGTCCGCGCGTCGTAGCGTGGATCGGACTCCTGCTTGTACGACTGGTCGTGCTCCTCGTCGACGCAGATCAGCCCGAGGCCGCGCACCGGCGCGAAGATCGCGGACCGTGCGCCGACGACGATGCGAGCCTCCCCGCGCGCGATGCGCTCGCGCTCGTCGCGGCGCTCCGCGTCGGTCAGTCCGGAGTGCAGGATCGCGAGCCCGTCGCCGAAGCGTTGCGCGAAGCGCCCGGCCGCCTGCGGCGTGAGCGCGATCTCGGGCACGAGCACGATCGCGCCGAGCCCGCGCTCGAGCGCAGCTGCGCACGCCTGGAGGTAGACCTCGGTCTTGCCGCTCCCGGTCGCACCCGCGAGCAGGAAGTTCCCGCCGCGGCCGAGCGCGCCGACGATTCGTTCGACCGCGGCGCTCTGCTCCTCGGTCAGCTGCTCCGGCTCGGCCTCGCCCGCGAGCCCCTCCCGCGAGAGCGGTGCAGGACGCTCGCCACGACGCTTCCGGACGCGCGGCGCGACGAGCGCGAGCGTGCGCGCGGGCGTCGAGCCGTAATACTCGGCGAGCCAGAGCGCGAGGTCGACGAGCGCCGGCGGGAGCTCCTCCACGACCCGCTCGATAGCCGCGACCTCGACTCCCTCAGGGGCGCCGCCGTCGACGTCGACGACGACGCCGCGCGCCTTGGAGCGGGCGAAGCGCACCTCGACCACCGCGCCCTTCTCGACCTCGTCGGGCACCTCGTAGGTGAAGATCCGCGAGGCGAGGGCCCGCGCGTTGACGAGCGGATAGACCGATGCATAGCGGCTCACGCAGCCGAGCGTAGTCAGCCGGTCGGCCCAGCCCCCCGGCCTGTCAGGCGTGCCTTACAATCCGGGCATGGCCTGTGGAACCATCTGCACCCACGGCGTGACGAAGCGCTTCGGCGACGTCGCCGCCGTGCTCGAGAGCGAGCTCTGCGTCGATCGGGGCGAGTTCGTCGCCCTGCTCGGCCCGAGCGGCTGCGGGAAGACGACGCTGCTCCGCCTCGTGGCGGGCTTCGAGCGCCCCGACGCCGGCGAGATCGCGATCGAGGACCGCCCCGTCTTCGGCCCCGGCGTCTTCGTCCCCTCGCACGCACGGGGGATCGGGATGGTCTTCCAGGAGTACGCACTCTTCCCACACCTGAGCGTCGAGCAGAACGTCGGCTTCGGCGTCCGCCGCGGCGAGCGCCGCGAGCGCGTCCCGGAGCTGCTTCGCCTCGTCGGCCTGACGCAGTACCCGCACCGCTTCCCGCACGAGCTCTCGGGAGGTCAGCAGCAGCGCGTCGCGCTCGCGCGCGCACTCGCCCCGCGGCCTTCGGTCGTGCTGCTCGACGAGCCGTGGTCGAACATCGACCCGCTGCTCCGCGCCTCGATGCGCGCCGAGCTCGCCGAGATCCTTCGCGGAATCGACGTGACGGTGCTCTTCGTGACGCACGACCGCGAGGAGGCGTTCTCGATCGCCGACCGGATCGCGCTGATGCGCGACGGCACCGTCGTGCAGACAGGCTCGCCCGAGGAGCTCTACCTCCACCCCGCCGACCGCTGGGCCGCCGAGTTCGTCGGCGCGGCGAACTTCGTCCCGGGCACGATCGACGGCGGGCTCGTCGACACGCTGATCGGCCGCTTCCCCGTCGCGAACCTGAACGGCAGCACGAGCGTCGAGGCGCTGATCCGCCCCGAGCAGCTCGAGCTCTCACTCGACGAGGCGGGGATCGGCGAGGTGGTCGGCCGCGAGTTCCGCGGCCACGACGTGTTCTACCGCGTACGTCTCTCCGACGGCGCGACGGTGATCTCCCAGCGCCCCTCCACCGAGGTCGTGCCGCTCGGCTCGCGCGTCTCGGTGCACCCGCACGAACGCCGCGTCACGGTGTTCGAGCGGGTTCCCGCTTGACGCGTCAGGACCGCCTTACATAGTCTTCCAGCGCTTGTAAGGCGGACCTGACAACCTGGGAGGGAATGAGACGTGCGCAAGGTGACGGTGTTGGCGGTTGCGGCGCTGCTCGGCGTCTCGGCCGGTTGCGGGGGAGACGACGACGCGGGCGCGAACGAGAAGCTCGTCGTCTACTCGGGCCGCGAAGAGGAGCTGGTCGAGCCGCTCTTCGACCGCTTCGAGCAGGAGACCGGCATCGACGTCGAGGTGCGCTACGGCGACAGCGCCGAGCTCGCGGCGACGATCGCCGAGGAAGGGGACAACTCCCCCGCCGACGTCTTCTTCGCGCAGGACCCCGGCTCGCTCGGGGCGGTCGAGCGCGAGGGGCTGCTCGCGAAGCTGCCACAGGCCGCACTTGACCGCGTGCCCGCGCGCTTCCGCGATCCGGACGGCCACTGGGTCGGCACGTCGGGCCGCTCGCGCGTGATCGCGTACAACACCGACGCGCTCACGGATGACGAGGTTCCGGACTCCATCTTCGACCTGACGGACCCGAAGTGGAAGGGCAAGATCGGGATCGCGCCCACGAACGCGTCGTTCCAGGCGTTCGTCAGCGCGATGTTGCTCGAGCTCGGCGAGGAGCGCACGCGCGCCTGGCTCGAGGGACTGAAGGCGAACGACCCGAAGCGCTACGAGAAGAACCTGCCGGTCGTCGAAGCCGTCGCCGTCGGTGAGATCGAGCTCGGGCTCGTCAACCACTACTACCTCTACCTCGCGAAGGAAGAGAACCCTGACGCCGCCGTCGCGAACCACTTCCTGACCGGCGAGGACCCCGGCGCGCTCGTGTCGGTCGCAGGCGCGGCGATCCTCGAGACCGCCGAGCACGCCGATGCCGCGCAGCACTTCGTCGAGTTCCTGCTCTCGGACGCGAGCCAGCGCTTCTACGTCGACGAGGCGGAGGAGGCCGAGTATCCGCTCGTCGCCGGCATCGACGCGAAGGCAGGCCTGCCGCCGCTCGACTCCTTGCAGGGGCCGCAGATCGAGCTGGACGATCTCGGCCCGGAGCTCGAGAAGACCCTCGAGCTGCTGAACGAGGTCGGGTTCACGACGTGAGCCGCACGAGGGCGCCCGCCGCACTTGCCGTCCCGGCGATTGCGGCGGTCGCCCTCGTCGTCCTCCCGCTCGCCTACCTCGTTCTGCGCGCTGCCGGCGGCGGCGTCGACGCGTTCGAGGTGCTCGGGCGGCCGGGGACGCTGACCCTCGTCGGCAAGACGCTCGCCCTCGTCGCGGCCGTCACGGGTACGGCCGTCCTCCTCGGCCTGCCGCTCGCCTGGCTCGTCGCGCGCACCGATCTCCCCGCACGGCGGCTGTTCGCAGTCGCCACACCGCTCCCGCTCGTGATCCCGAGCTACGTCGCCGCGCTCGCGCTGCTCGGGGCCTTCGGCCCGCGCGGGCTCCTACAGCAGCTGCTGGAGCCGCTCGGCGTCGAGCGGCTGCCGGAGATCTACGGGTTCGTCGGCGCATGGCTCGCCCTGACGCTCTCGACCTACCCCTACGTCTTCCTGCTCGCGGGAGCCGCGCTCCGGGGCCTCGACCCCGCGCTCGAGGACGCGGCGCGGGGTCTCGGACGCTCGCGCTGGGGCGTCTTTCGGCGCGTGACGCTTCCGGCGCTTCGCCCGTCGCTCGGGGCGGCTTCGCTGCTCGTTGCCCTCTACACACTCTCCGACTTCGGCGCGGTGTCGCTCATGCAGTACAACGCGCTGACCCGTTCGATCTACCTGCAGTACCGTTCGTTGTTCGACCGAACGCCTGCGGCGGTGCTCGCGCTCGTGCTGGTCGCGCTCGCCGCCGCGCTGCTCGTGCTCGAGGAGCGCTCGCGACGTGGTGTCCGCGCGTCTGCCAGGGGCGCCGAGCGGCCGCCGACGACGATTCCACTCGGGGCGTGGCGCTGGCCCGCGTTCTCGTTCTGCGCGGCGGTCGTCACCTTCTTTCTGGTCGTGCCGCTGACCGTGCTCGTCTACTGGACGGTGCGCGGGGTCGAGCTCGGCCACGGGATCGCGTTCGCTTGGGAGGCGGCGCTCTCGTCCGTCTCGGCATCCGCGCTCGCTGCGGTGATCGCGATCGTCGCGGTGCTCCCCGTCGCGCTCCTCGCCGAGCGGTACCCCGCGCGCTGGACGCGCGCGCTCGAACGGCTCGCGTACACCGGCAACGCGCTGCCGGGGATCGTGATCGCTCTGTCGCTCGTGTTCTTCGCGGCGAACTACCTGACCCCGCTCTACCAGACGCTCGCGCTGCTCGTGTTCGCCTACATCGTTCGTTTCTTCCCACAGGCACTCGCGGGCGTCGAATCGGCGCTGCACGCGGTGCACCCGCGGATCGAGGAGGCGGCGCGAAGCCTCGGACACGGGCCGCTGCGCGTGCTCGCGACGGTGACGGTGCCGTTGATCCGCCGCGGGCTGCTCGCGGGCGCTGCGCTCGTGTTCCTGAACGCGATGAAAGAGCTTCCCGCAACGCTGCTCCTGAGGCCGATCGGCTTCGAGACGCTCGCGACCGAGATCTGGAAGTACACCGCCCTCGGGTCGTACTCGCGCGCCGCTCCGCCCGCGCTGCTGCTGATCCTCGTCTCCGCGCCGTTCGTCTATCTGCTCGCCGCAAGGCGTGGTTCCGACGTGTCGGCGCCCGGGTAGAGTGGCCGCCGTGGCGCCGCAGGGACATTCGGTCGACGAGTACCTCGAGACGATCTACTTTCTGGCCTTCCCGATCGGCGAGTACCGGCCGATGGCCGAGGGACTCCCGACGGTTGCGGTCCGCGTCGCCGAGATGCTCGGCGTCTCGCGTGCATCGGCCGGCGAGATGCTCAAGCGGCTCGAGTCGGAAGGCTTGATCGAGCGCGGCGAGCACAAGGAAGCGCTCCTCACCAAGACGGGACGCGCGCGCGCCGAGAAGGTCGTGCGCAAGCACCGCCTGATCGAGCGGCTGCTCACGGACTTCATGGGCTACACCGCTGCGGAGGCGCACGTGCACGCGGACGAGCTCGGCGACACGTTCAGCGACGACATGGTCGACCGCATTGCGGAGAAGCTCGGTAACCCGGAGCGGTGCCCGCACGGCTGGCCGGTCGACCCCGACTTCGAGCAGCGCGAGAACGACGAGCTCGCGCCGCTTGCGAACCTCACCCCGGGCACGAAGGCGACGATCGTTCGGCTCGCCGAGCACGACGGCGAGCTCTTGCACTGGTTCTACGACCAGGGTCTCGAGCCCGGCCGCGAGCTCGAGGTGCGCTCGACCGAGCCGTTCGCGGTGCAGCTGAACGGCGGCGAGGTCGCGCTCACGGACAAGGCCGCCGAGGGCCTGTTCGTGCGCCCGGCGTAAGACCCCGGTGTCAGACACCGGGGTTCGAAAACGCCTGCAACCAGCCAGGTGGCATGTCCGAAGCGGCTCACTCCGGTGTCTGACACCTGGGGCTAGGGCGCGACGTCGACGAACTCGATCGTGACGCTCGTGAAGCCGAGCGCCTCGAGCAGCCCGGTCAGCATCAGGCGCGTGTTCCGCTCGGCGCGGGCGAGGATGCCCGAGCTCTCCTCCGCCGCGTCCATCAGCTTCTCCTGCGCGAGCACGTAGAGCTCCTGCTCGCTCGTCGGGTTGTCCTGGAAGATCGAGGCGACGCGGTCGATCAGGCCGCGGTCGCGGTCGTAGACGTAGCTGCGCGCCGGGTCGACGCGCGCGCCGAAGAACTGAGCGTGCGGCAGCTCGAGGTGGACGCTCCGCCGGTTGTCCGAGACGCGCACCGCGTCGCCCTTGATGCCGGAGAAGTCGACGCCCGCTTCGACGTCGCCGACCGCAACAAACAGCACTCGCTCACCGCGAATCGGCGACGGGACGAAGCGCGTGTCCTTCTCGAGGTCGACGATCACCTCGTAGTGCCCTGTCGCGGCCTCGAAGCGGTGCAGGTTCTCGATCGACTTCAGCACGACGGGGCTGCTGCGGTCGACCGTCTCGGTGCGGAACGGGTTGTCGAACGACGGCAGGCACCCGCCGAGCCCACCGAAGGCGAGCCAGAGCGCGATCACGAGGAGGGCCGCGCCCGAGAGCAGGCGGGGAAGGTCGGTGCGAGGCCGGGTCGGGTTCGGTTCCGGCGGCCCGGTCAGGCGTCGCGCTCGCCAGCGCCGACGGGTTCGCCCGCACTCACCGGAAAGGGCGGCTCGCCGTTGAGGCCGGCGGCCTCGCGGAGCTCGGCGGCCTTGTCGACGCGTTCCCACGAGAAGTCGTGGTCGTCGCGCCCGAAGTGCCCGTAGGCCGCGGTCTTGGTGTAGATCGGCCGCCGCAGGTCGAGGTCGCGCAGGATCGCGGCCGGCCGCAGGTCGAAGTGCTCCTTGACGAGCTCCTCGATCTTCGAGACCGGGATGTGCTCGGTGCCGAACGTGCGCACGGTGACCGAGACGGGATGCGCGACGCCGATCGCGTACGCAACGTTGATCTCGCAGCGCTCGGCGAGCCCTGCGGCGACGATGTTCTTCGCGACGTAGCGCGCAGCGTAGGCCGCAGAGCGGTCGACCTTCGTCGGATCCTTGCCTGAGAACGCACCGCCTCCGTGCCGCGCGGCGCCGCCGTACGTGTCGACGATGATCTTGCGGCCGGTGAGGCCCGTGTCGCCCATCGGCCCGCCGATCACGAACTTCCCCGTCGGGTTGACGTAGACGAAGTCGCGCTCCTGGAAGCGCTTCTCGTCGAACAGGTCACGGGGAAGAATCGGCCGCAGCACGTACTCGATGATGTCGGGCTTGATCATCGCGTCGGCGTCGAGCCCGTCCGCGTGCTGCGTGGAGACAAGGAGGCGCTCGATCGCCACCGGACGTTGCACGTCGTGCTCGTCGGTCTCGTAGCGGACGGTCACCTGCGCCTTCCCGTCCGGCCGCAGGTACGGGAGGATCCCGGCCTTGCGCACTTCGGCGAGCCGCTTGCAGATCTTGTGCGCGAGCATGATCGGCAGCGGCATCAACTCTGGCGTCTCGCTCGACGCGTAGCCGAACATCATCCCCTGGTCGCCGGCGCCGACCTTGTCGAGCGGATCGTCGTCGCCCGGGTCGTGCTGAATCTCGTAGGCGGTGTCGACACCCTGGGCGATATCGGGCGACTGCTCGTCGATCGCGACGACGACGCCGCACGTCTGCGCGTCGAACCCCCACTCGGAATGCGTGTAGCCGATGTGCGCGATCCGCTCGCGTACGAGCTTCGGGATGTCGACGTAGATCTCGGTCGTGATCTCGCCCGCGACGACGACGAGCCCGGTCGTGATCAGCGTCTCGCAGGCGACGCGCCCGTCTGGATCGTCGCGGAGGACGGCGTCGAGGACTCTGTCCGATACTTGGTCGGCGATCTTGTCCGGGTGTCCTTCGGTGACCGACTCGGACGGGAAGAGGAACTCGCGGCCCGTCATCGGCGGCAGCCTACCTACTGGATGTGGACGAAAA
>Ga0126306_10001251_pt1 | contig 13391 bp, 10 predicted proteins | sample Plot27_FD_92592 | JGI IMG/M metagenome (GOLD analysis project Ga0126306, IMG submission 92592) | Serpentine soil microbial communities from UC McLaughlin Reserve, CA, USA - Plot27 | ecosystem: Environmental > Terrestrial > Soil > Grasslands | place: USA: UC McLaughlin Reserve, Lake County...
CGAAGCCTCTCTGAAGCGAGAGCGTACTGCAACCCGTACTGCAACCGGGCTAGTACGCACTGGTACACAATGGCTAAAGGGAAGCCTCCAGAGCATCGAAAAACCCCATAAACAAGCGGATTACCGGACGGACCAGGACGGGCTAGAACGTGCGCAAGCAAACTCGTAGCTGGAGCAGGTCAGCGGTTCGAGTCCGCTCGTCGGCTCTTTATTTTTGCTTTGATTTGCAGGTAAAACGCGGAGTAGCTGCGAGCCCCGGTCCTGGACCGAGGCTCGTGTACACCAGTTTGTACACCAACGTGGCGCACGACAAAATGGTTTGCGGAGTTGTTGGTGGGAGCGGCGATGGCGGTGCCGCTGTTGGCTGTGGTGGAGATGGCTTGGGCTGCTGACTCTCCAGGACTCTGCCCAGCTTACGAACCTTTTCTGTACGTTATGGACGTGACCTCGGTCGGGAGAGCGATGGGCTAGCGCCCCCGTCAACGTCAGGGTCGGATTCGACAGCTCCCTCGACCCGGACACCGTCAACGCCAGGACCATCAAGCTCAAGAACAAGGGTGCTCGCAGGGTTGTGGCCGTGATGTACACGTTCGGTTCCAATGGCACTACCCCGCACAGCGTGGTCGCTTGACCCGAACAGTAACCTCAAACCATGTGGCACCTGCAAGGTGACGGTAGTGGGCAGCGCGAACGGGTGAAGAGCATATGCAAAAACAAGCTCAGACTGTCCCTGTCCGATGAACCGACTACCACGTTCGAGGACGGGAACGTGATCTAGAGTTTCACCACCAGCAACTCTGGCGGCACCGCAGGCGGCTGCGGCGAACTTTGCGGGAACTAATGAGCACGCTCAGCGTCATTTCCTAATATTTACACTGGACTTGCTGAAACTGCTCTTGCCTTTGAACCTTACGGCGATCTCTTTCCCGCCCGACTTCCAGACCAATTCATAGACTTCATCTGGCTTGAGCTTCTCTACGGTTGTTGGACCTGGAGTCCCAATGATCTTCCGGACTTGCTCTGGCGTCATGCCGTCCTGAATCTTGTCATAATTCCCTTTGGAGAGCAGTTGAGCTTGATCCTCTGTAAGATCATACAAGACCCTAGTAGCTCGATCTTGAGTGACCTCGGTAACTTGCAGGGCAATCAGTTCCTTCGTCCGGGAGAACAGTACCACATATGGCAGCACACCAAGCATAACTACAAAGATGACCTCTTGCACCAGGTCTTCCTCACCCCACTGATTCACTACCCATACGACGACGGCAATCATGAAGAAAAAGGGCGGAACAAGACATGTGAGATTCCTGATCCCTGGATCGGGACTTGTGGTGAAACTCGGGAAAGTAAGTGCAGCGTCACGCAGCTGGTCATTCTTGATCGCTCTGGCAGTACTTGTGGCGAGGTCAATGCTGGCCCAGGCCATAAACCCAGCAGCAACATATACTGCCCCGAGAATGACCTTGGCTGTGCTTGGGTCTACCGGGACGACGGGGCCGGGAACTTGAATAGGTTGTGCGGGTGCCGTGGAGACCTGCAACAACATAAGTGATAAGGATGTCACAACACCTAGCACCAGGAATCGCTGAACTTGGCGCAGCGCCTCACGAAGATTCTCGATAAGGATGTCAGTTACATCCATATGGACCACCTCTCGATGCCCGAGTGATGTCCTAGGGCCTTTATTATCGTAGACTTCACCCGGTTCTGCAGCAAGCACCATCCGCGCAAGGTGGTAGCCGTTGAGATTCTTGCCTATCTATCCCACCTGGATACAGACGCTTGCCGATCAGGAAAATACCGTATCCGCCTCGACCCCAGAGTGTGACTCTCTCGACGTTGCCCTTTATCCACCGACAAGCGCTTCATGTAGAACCGCTCAAAGCTGTTACCCCCACCAGACACAACCTAGCCGCTCGACGCGTGCCGGGATTCCTACGCTCCGGTCTTCTCTTTGGGAACTTCTGGTGCAGACGCGTGCCTTCTAGCGCAAGGTCACTAAGGCTACGCGGGGCGCTCTAGCGAACCTGCGCCTCGTTATCCGGCGCGTCCTTCCCTTCGAGTGCATCGTCCATAGCGCTCGCAGTGTGCTTGCCCATCGAGGGCATCCAGTGTGAGTACCTATCGAGTGTAAGCTGTATCGAGGCGTGGCCAAGGAGCCTCTGGACATACTTCGGGTGCGTGCCGCGCGAGAGTAGCAGGGTTGCGCACGTGTGCCGGAGGTCATGCCAACGTATGTCCGGCAGACCGGCACGCTTCAACAGCGGTTTGAAGTGACGGTTGATAACGTTCTGTGCGTCCACGGGCGTACCGACGATGGTGGCGAACACCAGACCGTTATCCTGCCAGTTAGAGCCGACCCTAAGCTGTTCCTCTACCTGTCGCTTACGGTGGCTTCTGAGCGCTTCTACGGCTCTCTGAGGCAAGTCTATGGTCCGGCGGCTGGCGTTCTTCGGTTCGGAGAAGACGAGGTGACCGGCTCGGTCGCCGTGTCTGCGCATACGTTGGAGCTGGCGGTTCACGCGCAGGGTGGCGGCGTCGAGGTCTACGTCTGACCACCGCAACCCTAGCGCCTCACCCATGCGGAGCCCCACCGTCAGGGACAGGACGTACAAAGCCTCGAATTTGTCTCCGCGCGCGGCGTCGAGGAGCTTGCGCGCTTGGGCAGCGTCGAGGGGCGTTATCTCCTCCTGGCGGAGCTTCGGCGGGTCAACACTAGCCGCTGGGTTGCGTGGAATCATGTTCCAGCGGACGGCTTGCTCCAGCGCGCGGTGCAGGACGGCGTGGATGTAGCGGACGCTCGAAGGTTTCAAGCCTTGGCGGAGCTTCGCTGCGTAAAGGCTCTGGATACTGGCGGGGGAGAGGTTCTTGAGCTTGGTCCTACCCAGGGCCGGGACGATGTGTCGCCTCACCTGCAAGCGGTAGTTGTGGTACGTGCGCGGTGCGAGGTCGCCTTTGGCGGAGTCCTCTAGCCAGCGCGTGATGAAGTCGCCGAAGGTTATGTACTTGTCGTCAAAGACGATCCCATCCGCACGGTCAGCGAGGGCCTTGGCCAGCTTATCCGCGACTTCCTCCCGCTTCTTCCCGTATATGGTCTTGCGCTTCGGCGCGGGGGTGGGTCGCGAAAAGTAAGTGGTTGATTCTCCCGCCCGCACACCTCGTCGAAAAATCCGCCACTGGTTTCGCAGTACAAGGTCGCGCCAGACGTACGCGGCGAGATTAAGCTGGGTGGCTCCTCGCAAACACATGCACTACAACCCCGTGCGTGGCACCATGTCTGTGGTGGAAAGGGGCTGATCCGCCGGTGGATCGAGAAGGTCTTACAGCAAGGGAGGTAAGCGATGGATGATCCGATCCTCGCACCTGCACACGAAGTGGCGACGGCGATCCAGCGAGGAGAGGTATCGTCGGTGGAGATCGTGGATGCCTACCTCGCCCAGATTGACCGCCACAACGAGCGGTTGAACGCGGTGGTGACCCTCGACGAAGATGGCGCAAGAAGGAAGGCTCAGGAAGCGGGCGCTGCGCTCGGGCGGGGAGAGGTGTGGGGACCGCTCCACGGCGTGCCAGTGACCATCGAGGACTGTCACGCCACGGCGGGCATCCGATCCACCTGGGGCGGCTATCCGTCCCTCGCCGACCACGTTCCGGCAGAAGATAGCGTCGTGACGGCTCGCCTGAGGGCCGCCGGTGCCATCGTGCTCGGTAAGAGCAACGGACCGCTGATCTGGGGACCAGACAGCGTGTTCGGCCGCACGAATAATCCCTGGGATACGGATCGCACGCCCGGCGAATCGAGTGGCGGACCGGCCGCTGCAGTGGCAGGGGGACTGACGGCGTTGGACATCGGGCTCGATACGGGAGGGTCGATCCTCTACCCCTCGCATTGCTGCGGCATCTTCGGGATGCGGCCGACCGAGTATCGCGTCTCACTGAAGGGCGGCTTTTTCATCGACCCGATACAGAAGTTCCACATCATGTCGGTATTCGGCCCGATGGCACGCAGCGTAGAGGACCTGCGCCTCGCGCTACGAGTTATCGCCGGACCCGACGACCGGGACCTGTCCGTGCCGCCGATGCCGTGGCGAGAGGCCCCCGCACCAGTCTTGCGCGACCTGCGTATCGCCTGGGCTTCAACGCTCCCCGGTGTGCCGATCATCGCCGAAACGCGCGCGGCGATCGAGGAGCTGGCCGGGGAGTTGGGCCGGTGGGGTGCGCAGGTCGAGCAATGCCTACCCGAGGTGGACTTCGTCGAGCAGTACCGGTTTGCGGATCAAACATTCTGGCTGATCGCCGGAACCTTCGAGTCTGAGGAGGAGTCGAAAGCATCACTAGAGGACTACCTCACGGCCCTCCACCGTCGGGAGGCGTTCATTCTGGCGTGGGATTGGTTCTTCCGCGAGTGGGACGTGCTGCTCTGTCCCGTCCACTCCGGCGTCGCTCCACGACATGAAGATGAGATGATCCTGGTAGACGGAGAGTCGGTTGCGTTGGCCCAGGCGGAGATTCCTTTTGCACTCTCCCCGATCTCCGGCTGCCCAGCGGTCGTGATGCCGCTGACCAGTAACCAGGACGGGTTGCCCGTCGGCATGCAAGTCGTCGGGCGGCGCTGGGACGACGAGCGCGTGCTGGCGATCGCCCAACTACTCTCGGAACTCACGCGCGGTTTCAAGCGTCCACCTGATTACTGAGCTATTCACCGAGCTGCTTAGAAGTAGTTGGAGTAGTGAATCAAGATTCGCTGCGGCGAGAATCTCGCGTACAAGCCACTTACCGCACCCGCGAAGGCCGACGCGCCCGCGCTCGTAAGACAGCGGGGGTGGGTCTTGACGGAAGTGTGGGCGATCATCGTGAGCACACACCCCGCGATAAATCTGCGCCTAATTTATCAACCCATCGTAACGCACTAGCAACCGAAAAGATCACTCATTTAGGGGATGCGCTCTCTGCCTTGCTCCCTCCATACATTACTTAGAGTGCCAGTGCTTACGGGGCGGGGGTCTGACACCCTTCTTTCCTCCGCCCCACTAAAGAAGGGTGTTGTGAGGATGAGGAAGTCCGTTCTACTGCTGGCCTCGACGGCTATAGCATTGCTCTTGGCTAGCGGCGTGGCCCTTGCCGAAGAGAAGCTTGACCAGCAGACCGTCCGGCCGCCACACCCAGCTTACTACTACGAGTTCGATAGCAACTATCAGCACCTCGCCCAGGTATTTACGGCGGGGAAGTCGGGCTATTTGAGCAAGGTGTCCGTTCGGATCGAAAAGAGCGTCTGTGGCGCAGGTGCGTCCACCCTGCTCTACAAAGACATCAACGTGCAAATTTACTCCGTTGGCCCCAACGGCTATGGGGGTTGGGCTTCTTCACGGAGCACTACCCTACCTGCTTCGCAGGTGCCTTACCAAACTGAGTGCACTCATCTTTGGACCGCGCCGCCGTGGACCGACGTAACTTTCGCTCCCGGCAACCGCACGTACGTCATTGCCGGGAGGCAGTACGTCATCGCCTTGGTGCCCGAGCCGGTGCCTGCGGACGTTGGGAGCGTGCCCAGCTATCGTTGGTATCACGATGGTGATACCTATCTCGGCGGGACTGGCTACCGCCGCTGGATTGACTGGGTATCCGACGATTGGTCGCGGCTTGCGCTCGACTTCTTCTTCAGGACATACGTTGACGTGCCCGATACCGATGGGGATGGCCTAACCAATGATGTAGACCAGTGCGACTACGACCCTGGCCCAGCCTCTAACAACGGTTGCCCCGTCCCACCGGATACCGTGAGCCCTACGGGGAGCGTGGAGATAAACGGCGGCGCGCGCATCACAAATAGCAGGACGGTTAGGCTGGCCTTGCAGGCCACCGACCCCTCCCCGGGTACCGGAGTGGTCTCGATGCGCCTCAAGAACGCGGGCGGTGACTGGACCGCGTGGCAACCCTACGCCAAGCGCAAGGACTGGAGGCTCGCGCGCGGCGAGGGCAAGAAGTCAATCTACGCCCAGTACAAGGATGGGGCGGGCAACGTCTCAGGTACTGCATCGGATACGATCATCTATAGACCATAGAGTTGCTCTTATTCACCGATCCGGGCCAACTTCCGCTAAGTATGGAATTCTAGGAAGGTCGCGCAAGACTGGAGTCGGTGGCATCCTGCTTGTGGTGGAAAAGGGCAGGACCCGCCGGAGAAAAGCGGGAGGAAGGAGGAAGACAGCGATGCCCCTCTACATGACGCAGTTCGCCTACACCTCGGAGGCCTGGGCGACCCTCACGGACAACCCGGAGGACAGGAGCGTCGCCGTGCGCGAACTGTTAGAGACCCAGGGTGGGCGGCTGATCGGTTGGTACCTGAGCTTCGGCGAGTATGACGGATTGCTCATCTACGAGGCTCCCGATGATGCCACCGCCGGTGCCCTAGTGTTGGCTGCAGCTAGGCACGGGCACCTCAGAGCGACCAAGACTACCCCGCTATTCACCAGCGAGGAGAGCATGGCGATGATGCGCAGAGCAGGGGCTACAGCCTTCAGGGCACCGAGGCAGTTAAGGTAGGACTCTGTTTCTGTTGAGGATGCCGGAGCTCTCAGCCGCTCCGGCATCCTCTTTGCCTTTATTCACCTAAGTGCCTAGAAGGTGAATTCGCGGAAGTTCGTATCCAGATTCCTGCATAACCCTCCTGCGTCTGGCTGGAGAAGGCACCTTCGCCTGGGCACCGAGGAGCGTCTCCTACATCTTATGGTACTGGATAAAGTTGCAGCGTGGTGGAAAGAGGGTCGTCGAAGGCTCCGGAGAGAAGCGAGCTTTGTCGTGGCAGGCGTGACCGAGACTGACGTAGCATTCCTGTTGCTATGCTGATCCGCCCCGAAATTACTGTGTCCACTGCGTCGGGGGGGCCGTCAACGCCCGCCGAGTACACCTTAGTACACCAGTTGTACACCAGTGCGGGTATGTTCGGGTAAGTCCGGAAAAGTACGCGCTGAAAGTATTGGGCTTAGTAATGCGGGTTTCTGTACTGTGACGGACTCGCGTGGACAGTCCGAATCTCACTCGTAATGAGACCTTAGGTCAGCGGTTCGAGTCCGCTCGTCGGCTCTTTTGGATTTGGCTTAGATAAGCCAATATCTCCTCACAAGGCGATTGAGCCATCAATCATCCTTCCTGGCCAAGTCTGCTACGCAGAATCGCCTCGGATCGCTCTCGTTTGAAAGACTTCGCTTCTCATGCTCGGTTATGTTAGATTAGTTGCATGAGGGAACACCGCTCCATCGTTGGGCAAGTCGAGCCCGTCCGGGTGAGAATGCTTGGCGTCTTTTCAGTCTCGGTGGGAAACAGGGCCCTGCAGGAGGACGCGTGGCGTCTGAGGAAGGCTGCCAGCCTAGTAAAGCTGCTCACCCTGGCTCCGGGTCACCGCCTCCACCGCGAACAAGTTATGGACCTCTTGTGGCCCGACTCGGGTAGGAAGGCAGCCTCTAACAATCTGCGAGGGACTCTCCATGCTCTCCGCAGGAGCCTCGCCGCCAGCCCGACGATGGGCTCCCGCTACCTGGTTGGCGAGGACGAGGCGCTTATTATGTGCCCAAGCGGAGAGCTGTGGGTGGACGTGGAGGCCTTCGAGGAGGCTGCGGCAACCGCCCGTCGTGCTCAAGACCCGGCCCCCTACCGGGCGGCTCTTGACCTATACGGTGGCGAACTATTGCCTGGAGACCGCTACGAGAATTGGGCGGAAGGTAGGCGCGAAGAGCTGAGGCGGCTGTACCTCGCGCTGCTTCTAGAGCTTGCCAGCATCTACGAAGAACGCAACGAGCGTGAGGCTGCAATCGAGACGCTGCAAAGAGCGGTGGCGGAGGAGCCAGTGCTGGAGGAAGCGCACGCGGGCCTGATGCGGCTGTACGCACTCTCCGACAGGCAAACGCAAGCGCTGGCCCAATACGATCGGCTGCGCAAGGCCCTCTCAGAGAGACTCGGCATGGAGCCCAGCGCTTCGTCGCGTCATCTATACGGCGAGATAGCGGCCGGTAGAGTCCTGCGAAACGAGCCCTCCGCTCCTGCGGTGGAGGAACTACCGGACGCTAACAATCACAACCTGCCCGCTTCTAGAAGCAGCTTTGTCGGGCGAGAGCGGGAGATGCTTGAGGTAAAGCGGGAGCTGGCCATGACCCGGCTCTTGACCCTCACGGGGGCTGGCGGCTCGGGCAAGACGAGGCTAGCACTTGAGGTAGCCCGTGAGCTTGTGGGGGCATACCCTGATGGGGTGCGGCTGGTGGAGTTGGCTCCCTTGTCGGAGGAAGGGCTGGTGCCGCAAACTGTGGCCGGCGCTTTGGGAGTGCTTGAACAGCCTGACCGCTCACTAACCCATACGCTCGCAGAAGCATTGCAGCGTAAGCAGACGCTCTTGGTGATGGACAATTGCGAACACCTCATAGACGCTACCGCGCACCTTTCGGAGGCCCTCCTAGATTCGTGCCCTCGGCTGCGGATCCTGGCGACGAGCCGGGAGGCGTTGGGCATCGCCGGTGAGACCGTGTGGCTTGTGCCGCCTCTCTCCGTGCCCGAGCAAACCCGCTCGCCTAGTGTGGAGGAGCTGGAAGGCTACGAGTCTGCAAGGCTTCTAGTAGAGCGTGCCAGGCGCCGCAACCCCACCTTCACGCTAACGCCTGAGAACGCTGAGGCCGTAGCGGAGATATGCCGAGGACTCGAGGGGCTTCCGTTGGCAATAGAGTTGGCCGCGGCGAGGGTGGGGCTCTCTGCGGAGGAGATCGCCGCGAGGCTTGAAGACTCTTTGCAGCTGTTGACAGGGGGCAGCCGGACCGCTTTGCCTAGGCAGCAGACGCTGAGGGGTGCGCTGGACTGGAGCTACGAGCTCTTGAGCGAGTTAGAGCAAAAGCTCTTTAGAGGTCTCTCGGTCTTCGCGGGAGGCTGTACGCTTGGTGCGGCAGAGGTTGTAGGTGCGAAAGACGGCATCGAGGCGGCAGACGCCCTGAACTTGCTCTCAGGGCTCGTGGATAAATCCTTGGTTGTAGCTGAGGCAAATGGGAGCGGCGGCGTACGCTACAGAATGCTCGAGCCCCTTAGACAGTACGCCAGGGAGAAGCTGGAGGAGGACGGGGAAGCGGAGAAGATCCGTAGACGGCATGCGGAGTTCTTCCTATCTTTGGTGGAAGAGGCCAATTTGGTGGAAGAAGCAAAGCCGTGGCTGGAGGGCCCGGAGCAGGCGGATTGGTTCGAGCAGTTCGAGATCGAACACGACAACCTAAGGGTTGCGCTGTCGTGGGCGCTGGAGGGCGAAGACCCTGAGGTCGGCTTGCGGCTGGCGTCAGGGCTCTCGTTGTTCTGGGACGCTCAGGGATACTTCAACGAGGGAGCGAGGTGGCTTGAGGAAGCGCTAGCCATAGGCAGCGCGGCACCCCCGCGCGTGAGAGCCGGGGCGCTCGATGGTTTAGCCGCCATCTCACGGATGCGAAACACCTACGAACGGGCAGTAGTGTGTCACGAGGCGGCTCTTGCCCTATATGAGGAGCTGGGAGACTTCGAGGGCATGGCCAAATCCCTGGCCGACCTAGGATTGTTAGCACAGGGGCGGCATGACGCTGCGCAGGCGTCGACCCTCTTGGAGAAGAGTCTGGCGGTGGCCCGGCAATCGGGCGACGAGAAGCTCATCCACAGCGTCCTCAGCCGAGGGGCGTGCATCGCGTTCGAGAGAGGAGACTTTGAGCAGGCACAGCGGCTGTGGACCGAGGACCTTGCGGTGGAGCGCAAGCGGGGAAACGCTTCGGGGGTGTCCAGCCTCCTCTTTTACATAGGCTACGCCGAGCTAGCTAGAGGCAACAACCAGCGTGCTACGGAGCTGCTTGAGGAGTCCCTGGATCTGAACCGGGGGCTGGGACGTAAATGGTTCGTGTCAGGATGCCTCGGACAATTGGGGATCGCCGCAACGCTGATGGGCGACCCGAACCGGGCAAAGACCTCAATCAAAGAAGCCTTAGGAATAGACTTGGAATTGGGAGAAAAATATGACATCGCCGAGGACCTGGCGGGTCTGGGCGAGGTGGCCAGCGCGCTTGGGGACAATTTGCGAGCGGCGCGGCTTTGGGGGGCAGCCAAGGCGCTGCGCGAGATTCTGGGCTATCCTACTTGGTCACCTGCTGAGCGTGCAATACACGATCCTCAACTGGTTGCCGCTCGCTCCCGGCTAGACGAGAAGAGTTGGGAAGCTGCGTTCGCGGAGGGACAGGCGATGTCCTTCGAAGACGCCGTTGAGTACGCCCTCTCAGAAGCGGAGCCCGCCACGAACGCACCTCTCACACCAAGACAACACTCCACCCACAAGAAACCACCAACCCTAACCTGCCGCGAGAGCGAGGTGGCGCACCTGGTGGCGCAGAGGCTAACCAACCGCCAGATCGCCTCAGAACTCGTGCTCTCGGAGCATACGGTTCATCATCATGTAACGAACCTCCTCAAGAAGTTGAACCTCAACTCCCGCGAGCAAGTTGCATCCCACCTGGGCGACTCGTAAGCGTATCTAGGCCTGACCTTTGCTCCACGCGGAGCCTTGGGTACCCGGCAAATCTCCTGATCGATACCTTTCTTCCAGGTCCTGGGCCCGGATGTGGTGCCGTTGAGCGCCCTCTCGCTCCTTGCCTAACTCTTCGGAGGTAGGCAGAAGAAATAGCCACTTTATGGCCACCCCAGCTAACGGCCAGCTAACACCCCGCGGATAAGCTGATCGCAGATGATCTGGCAAGCGGCGAGAGAAAGGCAAGGAGGAAGACGATGAGCAAGGCGATAGGTGGCCACAACCTCAAGGCAACGGTGGTGACGGCCCTGCTTGCGGCGCTGCTCCTCCTCGTGGCCCTGGTCTTTGCGGTCGAGCCAGCTGCAACGACCAGCGACCGCGATGGCAACCCCGCTATACACGCGACAAGCCGGACCGGAGGGGCAAGCGTCACCCATGATCCCTACATCGACCGCCACGTCGAAGTGGTTGCACGCTTGGGCGGAGGCAGACTGCGCTAGGAGTTGCGAGAAGGCGACCATGAGCCGTGATCACGACCTGAAGCTACGGCGCCCTGACTTCCGGTCGCCTTCTCTACGCCCAAGCAGCGCCTTCGGGAGTTAGGGGTCTGCTGTTAGAGACCTACCGCGCAGGGATGTCCCCTTCACGGGGCTTAGAGCATCATAGCAAGCGAGCAAGGAGAGGAGCGAAGAGGATGTACAGCTTAGGAATGAAATACGTCTTTCGGTTGGGAGTGGTGGTGATGCTCGTTGTGGCGGTGAGCGCCTGTGGTGGGTCTGCACAAGGTAAGGCGGCCCGCCCCATACCTGAAGGCCACAATGCGACCCTGCTCCCAGGAAAGTACGTCTCTGATGAGTTCAAGCCGAGAGCATCTTTCAGCCTGAACAAGGGCTGGAGAGACCCGTACCAGACATCGAGCACCCTCTCTTTATTGGCGCCCGAACGCTTTTGCGGCCCTAACTGCACTTACCTGGACTTCTGGGTGGTTCGAAGCGTCCTTAGGGTCGTAAGCCCTTACGAGGCGGAGTCTCAACCGGCGCCAAACGACATAGTCGCCTGGCTGCAGGCTAATCCCAACCTCAAGACAGAGGAGCCGCAGCAGACGTCAATCGGTGGCCTAAAGGGTGTGCAGGTGGACGCTGCGGCTTCTCACGTGCCGCAGGAATACTTTAGCGGCTGCATGAAGGCTTGCCTGCCACTTTTCGAGGATCCCACTGACACCAGCCAACACTTCGGCTTGTACGAGGGCGACAAGGCAAGGTTCATCGTGCTGGATGACGTCGGGGGAAAGACGGTGACCATCGCCATCAGGGCATCGGCCGACAACTTCGACGCATTCTTACCCTATGCGCGCAAGGTGCTCGACACGGTGGAGTGGAAAGGTAGGTCAGGAGAGTCAAAAGCGACGTGCGTATGCACTTAGGGCGTGTTCGCCAAGACCAAATCACCGGATAGGAGGATCAAATGAAGAGGTTTCTAATCACAAGTTTGACACTGTTAATGGCGCTGACGTTAAGTACCAGCGTAGGGTCGTCAAAGGTGGCTGCCAAAGAGCTGCCATATACCTTCTTTTTCACTCATTACGAACTGCTTGGCGATCCGAACAACCCCGAGGGCGTCAGGTATCACTCCGACGGCCAACCCTTCGCCAAAGCGCCGGATGGCTCCAAGATCACCCTCTCGGGTAAGGGCGGATGGGATCCGAGCAGCCAGAGTGCTCAGGGCGGCGGTCGATACACCATCGAGGATGCCTCTGGAAGGGTCACAGCAAAAGGATCGTGGCAGGTGACCGACTTCACCTCCTTTGAGCAATTGGATGGTTGGTGGGGTATGGGACCGGAGTTCAAGGAGAAAGGGTGGCAGGGACCCAAAGGATCTACCTCCTTCTCAGGGTTTCTGAAGCTCAAGGTGCATCTTGAGAACAAGGGAGACGGTGATCTCACCGCATGGTGTCTTATGCCCGCAGTTTCCAAGCCCGACAACCATCAGGGAGATGGTATCTCGCTGACAGGAGCTAATTTCGACTTCACGGATTTTAGCGAAAGTGAGATGAGTTTTGAGGGCGTGATGTTCTATTCGAGCGATCCAGCGAGCAAAGGTTATGTCTTGACTTCTGATGGGCATACCATTCGCAAGACGGCTACTGTCTCCTCCACCGCTAGTGCTAGTACGAGCGCTAGCGCGATGGCTAGTGTGAGCCCGCTGCCCACCTCCGGCGGTCCTTCGCTAGTCTGGCCGCTCACTTTGGTGGGGGCGTTAGCGTTGGCAGGGTCCGGCGTGATGGCGATGGTGCTTTTGCGGCGTGGCCTTTCGTAGGCGTCGAACCTGTGCTGACGAGTCGGGTGTCGCATGCTTTCTTGGGTCGGGGCTCCTTATGGTAGCCCCGGCCGAAGCTCGCCCTAAAGGTGGGTTCCCATGCCGAAGTTGTAGGTGAGGCAGCTTATTTCCTAGACAACTGGGTAGGGTCGGGCTGGACACCCCTACCCGCGCATCGAGCGATCTGAGATTACCCGAGCCGCAGATCCGGCTTGCAAAGGAACCGGCGACGCGGCATCCACGGCCTTCCGACACCACTTGACCCTGATCACCGGTGACCTTTTGATACCACTCTGATACGACCGCGAACGCAATACGGTGCAACACGCAGCAAGGCAGGGAAAGGAAACCCCTCTAAATATGCGGCATTTGCAACCTCCTGCAAACCCCTGCAACGCCTGACTGATCACTCGTAATGAGCAGGTGGGCGGTTCGAGTCCGCTCGTCGGCTCTCTTTTTTGTCGTAGTTTGCAGGTAAAAATTGTGACGTAGGCGTTGGCGCAGTGTTAAGAGAACAGGAGAATCCCCGAACCGCACAAGAGTTCTCGGAGGCTTCACGCCGTAGATCCCG
>Ga0126306_10001253_pt1 | contig 13382 bp, 14 predicted proteins | sample Plot27_FD_92592 | JGI IMG/M metagenome (GOLD analysis project Ga0126306, IMG submission 92592) | Serpentine soil microbial communities from UC McLaughlin Reserve, CA, USA - Plot27 | ecosystem: Environmental > Terrestrial > Soil > Grasslands | place: USA: UC McLaughlin Reserve, Lake County...
CGCTACTACGCCATGGACCGCGACAAGCGCTGGGACCGCACCGAGCTCGCCTTCGACGCGATCGTGAACGGCGAGGCGGAGTTCTCGGCGGACAGCGGGAAGGAGGCGGTCCGCGCCGCATACGAGCGGGACGAGACCGACGAGTTCATCAAGCCGACGCTCGTGGGCGACCATGGCCGGATCCGCGAGGGCGACCGGGCGATCTTCTTCAACTTCCGCCCCGACCGCGCGCGCCAGCTCACCGAGAAGCTGGGCGAGGCCGGCGTCCCGCTCACCACGCTCACGGAGTACAACGAGGACTGGGACTACCCGATCGCCTTCCCGCCGGCGCGCCCGGAGGTCACGCTCGCCTCGACGCTCTCGGACCGCGGGAAGGCGCAGCTGCACGTCGCCGAGACCGAGAAGTACGCGCACGTGACGTACTTCTTCAACGGCGGCGAGGAGAACGAGTACCCCGGCGAGGAGCGCGAGCTGGTGGATTCGCCGCGGGACGTGCCGACCTACGACAAGAAGCCCGAGATGAGCGCCCGCGAGGCCGCGCAAGCATTCACCGAGCACTGGCGGGACGGCGAATTCGCCTTCGGGATCATCAACTTCGCCAACCCCGACATGGTCGGCCACACCGGCGTGATCGAGGCCGCGGTGAAGGCGGTCGAGACCGTGGACGAGTGCCTGGGTGAGGTCGTGAAGGCGGTGGAGGAGAAGGGCGGCGTGTGCGTGATCACGGCCGACCACGGAAACGCCGACCAGATGCTCGAGCCGGACGGGAGCCCCAACACCGCCCACTCGAAGAACCCGGTCCCTCTGGTCATCACAGCCGACGTGGGCGAGCTCCGCGGCGACGGCACGCTGGCCGATGTGGCGCCGACGATCCTGGCGCTGCTGGGCGAGGACCAGCCCGACGCCATGACCGGAAGGGGTCTGACCCCTCCCCTGGAGCGGCCGCAAGAAACTTGACAACGCGCCACTCAGGTTTTATCCTGGCCATGTCATTACGGATGGAGGTACGACATGGCCCTACTGATGAAGCCAGAGCCTTTTTCCCGTGAGATCGACCGCGTCTTCGACGCATTCTTCGGACAGACCGACCAGGCCAGGCGGTGGGTGCCGCCGATCGACCTCGTCGAGGCGGAGGACCACTTCGTCCTCAGGGCGGACCTTCCCGGCCTGAGCGAGGGCGACGTGAACATCGAGGTGCAGGACGGCACGCTCACCATCTCTGGCGAGCGCGGGGCCGAGCACGAGCAGCGCGAGAAGGGCTGGTATCGCATCGAGCGCTCGTTCGGCCGCTTCAGCCGCTCGCTGTCGCTCCCGGACGGCGTGGACCCGGACGGGATCCAGGCGTCCTTCAGCCACGGCGTGCTCGAGGTCCGGATCCCGAAGCCCGAGGAGCGCAAGCCGCGCCGTATAGCGATCTCCAGCTCCAGCGGCGACGGGAACGGACAGCCCGCGGCCGTCGAAGGCTCGGCCAAGGAAGCTTGACCGGCGCCCACAGAGCCGGTCGAGACGAGGCCGCCCCCGGGCGGCCTCGTTATTTTCAGGCGTCGTGCCCGCCTTCGAGATCACGGCCCGGGATGGAGCCGCGCGAGCGGGCGTCATCCAGACCGGGCACGGCCCCGTGCGCACGCCGGCGTTCGTGCCGCTCGCCTCGACCGCGACGGTGAAGTCGCTGCACGCCAGCGAGGTTGCCGAGCTGGGCTACGACATGGTGCTCGGCAACACGTTCCACCTCTTCATCCAGCCGGGCCACGAGCTGATCGCGGAGATGGGCGGCCTCCACGACTTCATGGGCTGGGAGCGACCGATCATGACCGACTCGGGCGGCTACCAGGTGTTCTCGATGGGCCACGGCTCGGTGGCGGAGGAGATCAAGCGCCGCCGCGACCCCCGCCAGTCGATGGTCGTCTCGATCGCGGAGGAGGGCGTCCGCTTCCGCTCGTACGCCGACGGCCGCGAGCGCTTCATGGGCCCCGAGACCTCGATGGAGGTGCAGGCGGCGCTCGGCTCGGACATCGCGCTCGCGTTCGACGAGTGCACGCCGTTCCACGTCAAGCGCGCGTACACCGCCTCGTCGATGGAGCGCACGCACCGCTGGCTCGACCGCTGCGTCGCGTGGTGCCGCGAGAACGCGCCGCCCGGCCAGCTCCTCTACGGGATCGTGCAGGGCGGCGTGTACGAGGATCTCCGCGCCGAGTCGAGCGCGTACGTGGCGAGCTCCGACGTGGACGGCATCGCCATCGGCGGCTCGCTCGGGCAGGAGAAGGACCAGATGCGCGAGGTGGTGGGGTGGGCGCTCGCCGGGCTGCCCGAGGAGCCGCCGCGCCACCTGCTCGGGATCGGGGACGTGGACGACATCGTCCACGCGGTCGGCGCCGGGATCGACACCTTCGACTGCGCCACGCCCACACGCCTGGCCCGCCACGGCACAGCGCTCGTGAACGACCCCGCCGCGCGCTGGCGGGTCGACCTCACGAAGGGCGCGCACCGGGCGAGCCGCGAGCCGATCGACCCGGACTGCCCGTGCCCCGCGTGCCGAGAGCACACGCGCGCTTATCTGCACTACCTGATCCGCATCGATGAGCTGACCGGCAAGCGGCTGCTCACGCTCCACAACCTCACCTTCATGGAGCGGCTGATGCGTCGTCTCCGGGACGCGATCGGCGAGGGCGCCTACGGCGACGAGGCGGAGCGGGTGCTCAGCGGGTGTGCGATTGGATGAAGTCGCGCAGCGCGTCGATCTGCTGCTCAACGTCGGGGCGCTGCACGGAGTCCACACCGCCGCTGTCCGACGAGGACAGCAGCGCGATGGCAACGATCGCCACCGCCGCGATGGCAGCCAGCAGCGCGAGGAACGTGCCCCAGCGGCGGCGGTTCGCCGCGCGGCGGGCGGCGTCCCGCTCGTCGCGGCGCGCGCGGGCGGCCTCCACCGGAGCGGGGGGCACGGCTTGCTGCACGCGGGTCGGGCTCGGGCCCACGGTCGTGCGTTGCATCGCCCGTGTCGCGGCGGTCTGGTCGATCGCCTCGGTTACGTCGAGGTCGCTGATCCCGAGCCGCTGCGTGGCCTCGGTGGCCTCGCCGTGCATGCCGGCCTCGATCGCCTCCGCCATCTGGAGCGCGCTGCTGTAGCGAGCGTCCGGGTCGCGTTCGAGCGCCACTCGCACGGCCTCGTCGAGCTCCGGCGGCACCTCGGGCCGGTAGTCGGTGATCGGGGCCACGGCGTCCTGCTGCTGCTTGAGGGCCAGCTCGGTGAGCGAGGCGTACTCGTGCGGGAGCCGGCCGGTGAGGAACTGGTACGCGCACACGCCGAGCGAGTAGATGTCGGACGGCGGCCCGGCCTCCTCGCCGCGCGCCTGCTCGGGCGACAGGTACGCCGCGGTGCCGAGCACCGAGCCCACCTGCGTGATCCGGGTCTGCTCAGCGGCCTTGGCGATCCCGAAGTCGGCGAGCTTGATGGCGCCCATCTCCTCCGCGTAGAGCAGGTTGCCGGGCTTCACGTCTCGGTGGACGACGCCGGCGCGGTGGGCGTAGTCGAGGCCGTGGCAGGCATCGCGCACCAGCCGGACGGTCTCGTCGATCTCGAGCCGCTTGCGCTCGCGGAGCATGTCCGCGGCCGACGGCCCGTCCACGTACTCCATGACGATGTAGTGGCGGTGGGTGTTCGGGTCCTGGCCGGAGTCGAAGACCTGCACGATGTTCGGGTGCTGGAGCCGCGCCGCGGACAGCGCCTCGCGGCGGAAGCGGTACACGAAATCCTCGTCGTCGGCGAGGTGCTCGGCGAGGAGCTTGACCGCCACGGGCCGCTCGAGCACCGTGTCGTTCGCCTCGAAGACCGTTGACATCCCGCCGGCCCCAAGGCGGCTTCCGAGGACATAGCGGCCGGCGATCTCGGTCGGCGGGCTCATCACCCGCCGCCCTCGTCACCGGAGGGGCCGACTCCGCCGCCACCCCCGTCACCGGCACCGGGGACGCCGCCGTTCCCGTTCCCGTCATTTGGGAGCGGCGCGTTCTCCGGCGCGGTCTCGGTCGTGGTCGGCGCGGTCTCCGTCTCCGTTGGAGTGGTCTCCGTCTGGGTCTCCGTCGGCGTGGTCTCCTGCTCGGTCTCGGTCGGCGTCGTGTTGGTCTCCTCCTTGGACGCCCTGTCCTCGCACTCCTGCTCCACGAGGTCCCAGAGATGGTCGAAGCTGTCCTGGAGCGCCGACTTCACATCCGCATCCACGTCGTCCGGCAGGGAGTCGATCGCGTCCTGGACCCGCTCCTTGTTGGGGCCGCGCGGTCCTTCCAGGATGTCTTTGCACGCCCCTGCGCTGCCTTGTGTGATCCGCGCCTGCACGTTGTCGAGCTGCGCGAAGAGGCTGTCGGCCGTCGCGGCCGGGATGCCCTTGCCCTCCTCGTCGCCGCCGCAGCCCGCGAAGGTGGCCGCTGCGGCGGCCACGAGCGCCAGCGCGACCATGCGCCGCGGACCCCTCATTGACCGCTGAACAGGCGCTCCGCGAGCATGTGGGGCAGGCCCGCCTCCTCGATGGCGCGCGCCGCCTCCTCGATCGGATATTCCACTCGACGCCATTCGGCCGTCCACGTAGAGGTGTCTAGCAGGAGCCACGCGGCCCGTGGGTCACCATCGCGCGGCTGGCCCACCCCACCCGGGTTCACGAGCCAGCGCCCGCCGGACAGGTCCCTCTCCTCGCCGGCGTCCGCGACGGCCCCCGACACGTTGCCCTCGTCGTCGCGGTTGATCCAGAGCGCCACGTGCGAGTGGCCCACCGCGGCAACGCGCGCGTCCGTGACCTCGAAGCACTCCTCGGCCTGCCAGGTCGACAGCACGTACTCCCACACCGGATCGCGCGGGCTGGCGTGGAATAGAGCCGGGTCCCGGCCGGGATCCGCGGGCTCGAGCCCCTTCAGGTACGCCATCGTCTCCTCGGAGATCGTCTCCTGCGTCCAGCGGGCGGCGGCTGCCGCGCTCGCCGAGAAGTCCGAGATCGGTATGTCGCCGGTCACGACGAGATCGTGGTTGCCCGCCAGGGACATGTCGCACCGGTCGCGGGCGAACTGCACGCACTCGTCGGGCTGGGCGCCGTAGCCGACCAGGTCGCCCAGGCACCAGACCTCCTCGACCGACTGGTCCTCGACATCGCCCATCACCGCCTCGAAGGCGGGCAGGTTGCCGTGGACGTCGGACAGGATGGCGATGCGCATCAGGTGCCTACAGTGTCGGGGGAGATGGGGCGTTCGCGGCTGCCGGTTGCTGTCGTGGTCGCGGTGGCGGCCGCCGCTGCGGCGACCTTCCTGCTGCGGCCGCGCGGCGTGATCGAGCCCGTCCCAGTCGACGCCCAACAGTACTTCACGACCTCGCAGCTCGACCGGGCGGAGGACTTCCGCAGCCTCCAGCGGCTGCTTGGGCTCGCCGGCCTCGGCATAGGTATCGGCACTTTGGCAGTGCTCGCCTGGCGGCAGCCGCGGAGCCTGATCGCGCGGCTCGAGCGGCGTCCGCTGCTCGGCGGGGCCGCGGCGGGAGCCGGGATATCGCTCGTACTGGTCGTCACGGGCCTCCCGGTGAGCGCCTGGATGCGCGCGCGCTCGCTCGACGTGGGGCTCGCGACGCAGTCCTGGCCCGACTGGGCCGTCGACGTCGTCAAGGCCGCGGGCATCAGCGCGGTGACCGCGGCCATCGGCGGACTGATCGCCATGGCGCTGGTGCGGCGGTTCCCGCGCCGCTGGTGGGCGCCCGCGGCGCTGCTGGTGCTCGCCTACGGAGTGGTGACGATCTGGCTCTACCCGATCGTGATCGACCCGCTCTTCAACCGGTTCGATCGGCTGCCGCAGGGCAAGCTGCGCTCGGAAGTGCTGCAGCTGGCCGACCGAGCCGGAGTGGACGTGGGAGAGGTCTACCGGGTGGACGCCAGCCGCCGGACGAGCGCGGCGAACGCATACGTCATCGGCCTTGGGCACAGCAAGCGCGTGGTCCTCTACGACAACCTGATCGAGGACTTCACCCCGGGCGAGGTGCGCACCGTGGTCGCGCACGAGCTCGGGCACCAGAAGCACGACGACCTCCTGCGCGGGCTGGCCTGGCTCGCGATCGTGGCGCCGGCCGGGACCTTCCTCGTGCAGGCCCTGGCGGAACGCGCGGGCCCCCGGGGGCGGCTCGCCACCCCCGCAGCCCTCCCCGCGATCGCGCTGGCGATCTCGGTGGTGGGCCTCGGCCTCGGCTGCGCGTCGAACGTGCTGTCGCGCAAGGTGGAGGCGAGCGCCGACGGCTTCGCGCTGCGGCTCACGCGCGACCCCGAGGACTTCATCGGCTTCCAGCGGCGCATCTCGGTGCAGAACGTCGGCGACCCCGACCCGCCGGGCTGGTACCAGGCGCTGTTCGGCACGCATCCGACGACGCTCCAGCGGATCGGCGCCGGGGTCGCGTTCGAGTCCAAGTAGGCTGCCGCCGCTTGTGTCGCGCCGTGCCGTCATAGAGCGGGTGATCCGCGAGCTGGCCTCGTACGAGCGCGGGTCCGCCTCGCCGGGTGAGCGCCGCGCCGCGGAGTGGCTGGCGGAGGAGCTCCGCGCCGCGGGCTGCCGCGACGTGCGCGTCGACGAGGAGCGCGCCCACGGCGGCTACTGGTGGCCGCTCGGGCTCCTGAACGCCGGCTCGGCACTGGCGGCGCTGCTGGGCCGGCTGCCCGCGGCGCTCTTCGGCGGTGCCGCCGTGGCCGCTGTCTACGACGACGTGAGCGGCGGGAAGCTCTGGTTCCGGCGGCGAACGCTGCCGCACCGTCCCACGTGGAACGTCATCGCCGAGCTCGGCGACTCGGACGCGCCGCGGACGGTCGTCTTCATCGCCCATCACGACGCGGCGCAGAGCGGGCTGGTGTTCCACCCGGCACTCCCGCGGATCGGCATGCGGCTGGCGCCCAGGCAGCACGAACGCGCGAACCAGAGCGTGCCGATCATCTTCGCCGTCGTCCTCGGCCCACTGCTGCTCGCGCTCTGGGGCCTGCTGGGCAGGCGCTCGCTGAGGCGGGCCGGCCTTTTCTTCGCGGGCGGCGCCACCGCCGCGATGGCGAACATCGGCGCGAGCCAGGTCGTCCCCGGCGCGAATGACAATCTGAGTGCGGTGGGCACGGTGGTGGCGCTCGCCCAGGAGCTGGCCGAGCGGCCGCCCGAGGGAGTGCGGGTGCTGCTCCTCAGCACCGGCTCCGAGGAGGGCTTCATGGAGGGCATGCAGGCGTTCGGACGCCGTCACTTCCAGGAGCTCGACCGCGAGACGACCGAGTTCGTCTGCATCGAGTGCGTGGGGTCACCGCACCTGTGCGTGGTCGAGGCCGAGGGGATGCTCAGGATGCGCCACTACACAGAGGCGTCACGCGAGGCGCTGGCGCGCGCCGGCGCCGAGGCGGGCGTGGAGCTCACGCGCGGCCTGCGCACCGTCGCCGCCACGGACGCGCTGATCGCGCTGCGCGCCGGCTACCCCACCTGCCTGCTGGGCGGCGTGGACGACACGAAGTTCCCCGCGAACTACCACTGGCCCACGGACGTCCCGGACAACCTCGACTGGTCGAGCATCGAGCAGGCCGTGGAGGTCTGCCTGCGCTACGTGCGCGACTAGCTCGTCCCGCCGGGCTCGTCGAGCTCCGGCAGGTCGCGGATGCCCTCACGCGTGCGCCACTTGGAGAAGTTGTCCTCCATGGCGTCGATCAGCTCGCGCATGAAGCGGGGGGAGAGGTTGATCCGGGAGACCACCACACCGGGCACCTCTCCCTCCTCGACCTCGTGGTCCACGCGCGCGAAGGTGAGCGTGAACTCGTAGTCCGAGTGCGACACGTTGGCGAAGTTCGCGTAGTGCCCCGCCATCGTGTCGGGGTCCGTGTGGATGTTGAAGTGGCGTTCGCCGTCCTCGGACACGCGCGTAGTATCGCACCCGCTGATGCGGATCTCGGTGATCGCGGTGGGGCGCCTCAGGCCGCCCTTCCAGGACGACGTGGAGCACTACCGCAGGATGCTCGCCGGACTCGCCCGCGTCGAGCTGATCGAGGTGCGCGAGGACGAGCGCGTGCCCCAGCGCATCCCGGAGCGGGCACACCTGGTGCTGCTGGCGGGCGACGGGCGCGAGTTCGACTCCGTGGAGCTGAGCGAGTGGCTCGAGCAGCGCCGGCAGGACGGCCGCGACCTCTGCTTCATCATCGGCGGGCCGCGCGGACTCGACCTGGAACAGGCCGACACCCGGCTCTCGCTGGGGCGCATGACCCTGCCGCACCAGCTCGCCCGCGTGGTGCTGCTGGAGCAGCTCTACCGGGCCCACAAGATCCTCGCGCGCGAGCCGTATCACTATTAGTTGTGACATGGACCCCGTCGCCAGCCTGATCACCGCCGTCGAGGAGATCGCCGCCGAGGTGGCCGGCGACGGCCGCCGCGCCGGGCTCAAGCTCGACCGGCCGCCGCGCGCGGACTTCGGCGACTACTCCACCAACGCCGCCATGCTGCTCGCTCCGTCGCTCGGCGAGCCGCCGCGCGCGGTGGCCGAGAAGCTGGGCGACCGGCTCGGCGAGCGGCTGGGGGAGACCGTCGAGCGCGTGGAGATCGCCGGGCCCGGCTTCCTCAACCTGTTCATGGCGGACAGCTGGTATCTCGAGACGCTCGCCACGCTGGTGGAGGCGGGTGACGAGTACGGCGCGGGCAGCGGCGGCGAGCACGTGAACCTCGAGTTCGTGAGTGCGAACCCAACCGGCCCGATCACGATCGCCTCGGCGCGCCACGCGGCGTACGGGGATTCGCTGGCGCGGATCCTCGAGCGCGCCGGCCACAGGGTCGAGCGCGAGTACTACGTGAACGACGCCGGCACCCAGGTGCGGCGGTTCGGCGAGTCGATCCGGGCGCGCGCCCGCGGGGAGGAGCCGCCCGAGGACGGCTACCGGGGCGACTACGTGGCCGAGCTTGCCGAGCGGATCGAGGGGGCGGCGGACGCGGACCCCGACGAGCTCGCGCTTCGCGGCATCGAGCTGATGCTGGATGGCGTGCGCGCCACGCTGGCGCGCTTCCGCGTGCACATGGACGAGTTCTTCTCCGAGCGCCGGCTGCATGATGGGGGCGACGTCGAGGCCGCGATCGAGCGGCTCGGAGCCGACGTGTACGAGCACGACGGCGCGCTCTGGCTGCGCACGACCGCGCACGGGGACGACAAGGACCGCGTGCTGCGCCGCTCGAACGGCGAGTGGACCTACTACGCGTCCGACATCGCCTACCACGTCCACAAGATCGCGCGCGACTACGACCGCGCCATCGACGTCTGGGGCGCCGACCACCACGGCCACATCCTCCGGATGAAGATCGCATGGGAGGCCCTCGGCGGCCATCCGGACGCTTACGAGATCATCATCATGCAGCTGGTCGGCCTCACCGAGGGGGGCGAGCGCGTGACGATGTCGAAGCGCCAGGGGGCGATCGTGACGCTGGACGACCTGCTCGAGGACATCGGCATCGATGCGGCGCGCTGGTTCCTGGCGTCGCGGAGCCCCGACACGACGCTCGAGATCGACCTCGAGCTCGCGCGCAGCCAGTCGCAGGACAACCCGGTCTACTACGTGCAGTACGCGCACGCGCGGATCGCGTCGATCCTGCGCAAGGCGGGCGAGGAGCGCGTCGCGCAGGCGCTGGCGGCGGACCTGCGCGCGAGCTCGGAGAGCTTCCATCCCTCGGCGCGGGCGCTCGTCAAGCGGCTGCTCGAGCTGCCCGGCGAGATCCGCGAGGCGGGGGAGCGGCGCGCGCCGCACCGGATCGCCGCGTATGCCACCGAGACGGCGCAGGACTTCTCCGCCTTCTACCGCGACTGCCGCGTGGTGGGCGCCGCCGCGGAGGGGGGCGACGAGGACGTGCGGATCGCGATCGCCGCCCTTACGAAGCGCGTGCTCGCGCAGGCGCTGGACCTCCTGGGCGTGGAAGCGCCGGAGCAGATGTGAGGCTGCTCGGGCTGACGGTCGCGATCGTGCTCGCGCTCGCGGCGCCTTCAGCCGCGGCCGTGCCGGTCGCCGAGCGCTACGTGCCCATGAGGGTGCCGGCCGGGCCAGGTCCGGCCAAGTACGACCGCGTGTTCGTCGAGAAGCTGCTACCGCCGGACAGGCCTGCCACGAGCGTGCTCGTGCTTGTGCCGGGCACCAACGGCGGCGCGGGCGGAGTGCTGCCGGTGGCTCGCGACATCGTGCAGCGCGTCCCGCGCATGCAGGTCTGGATCGTCGACCGCCGCGAGCAGGCGTTCGAGGACACGTCGGTCTTCAAGACGGGCGATCCGCAGGCGGCGCAGGACCATTACCTCGGCTTCCAGTACAAGGGAGTGCGGGGCGAGGACGCGAAGTTCGCGGCGAACTGGGGCCTGAAGCTGCAACTGAGCGACCTGCGCAGCGTCGTGAGGCGTGCGGGCGCGGACGGCCGCCGCGTGATCCTCGGCGGCCACTCGGCCGGCGCGTCCACCGCCGTGGCGTACGCGGCCTGGGACTTCGCCGGCCGTGCCGGCCACCGCGACATCGACGGGCTCGTGCTGATCGACGGCGGCCTGCTCGGCAGCTTCGACTCGGCGAATCTGGCGCGCGCGAAGAGGGAGCTGGCCGACATCCGGTCGGGGGACGTGTTCTACGACGTCCTGGATCTCGGCATTCCGGAGATCGGCCCGATCTTCACCGAGGTGGCCGCGCTGTGGGCGTCCAAGCTTCCGGATCAGCCGTCGGTGCTCCAGGAGTACCCGCTGCTCCCCGCGTCCGTGAATCCCCCGGTGCGCGTCACGAACGAGGCGCTGTTCGGGTATGCCTTCGACGAGACCACCTCGCCGAAGGCCCTGTCGATCATCCACATCCGCGCCGGGCGGCTCGCGGCCAAGGGAAGCCCGCGCGGATGGGCGGACGGCGAGCTCACCCCGCTCAGCCGGATGACCCGGGCGTGGGCCGCGGAGTCGCCGAACGCGACGGAGTGGTACTACCCGCGCCGGCTGCTGCTCGACATCGACGCCGCGAGCCGGCTGAGGCAGACCGCGGCCGCTCGCTACCTGGGGCTGCGGCTGAAGCATGGCGCGGGCATCGACGTTCCGCTGTATGCCTACTCGACCGACATGACCCGGGGCCGGGTGGCCCGCGGCGCCCGCCGGCTCGTCCGGAGGTCGAAGATCGGCATCTCGCGGGTGGTGGACGACCGGAGCGCCGCCCACCTCGACCCGCTGTCGGCGCCGCCTGGCCGCAACCGCTTCCTGAAGACCGTCGTGCCGTTCCTGCGGCGCCTGGCGCCCTAGAGCTCGCTGAAGAAGTTCAGGTTCAGGTCGTCCATCGCCTGGAGCGCCTCGGAGTTCAGCCGGGTGAGCTCGTTCGTGTACAGGAGCACGCCCATCACGACGAGGATCACGCCCGACACGACCGTGATCGCCGTGTAGTGGTTGCGGAAGAACCTGAAGATGCCGGCGAAGGTGCTGAAGGCGAGCGCGCTCAGGATGAACGGCACGGCGAGGCCGAGCGCGTAGAAGGCCAGCAGCACGCCGCCGCGGCCGACGGTGGACTCCTGCGACGCGGCGGTGAGGATGGCGCCGAGCGTCGGCCCCGTGCACGGCAGCCAGGCCACCGCGAACGCGAGCCCCGCGATGATCGGCCCCCCGGTGTGCGCGCGGCGCATGAGCTCTTCCGGGCGCCACTCGCGGTTCAGCTTCGGGACGAACAGGGTGGCGATGAAGAGCACGCCGAGCGCGATGATCACGATGCCCGAGATCTGACGGAGCAGCGCGCGGTGGTCCTGGAGCGTCTGGCCGAGGCCGGTGGCGGTCATGCCGAGGGCGACGAACATGCCGGTGAAGGCGAGGCAGAACAGGACCGCCGGCCCCAGCACCTGCGCGCGCCCCTTCCCCTCCTGGATGTCGGCAAAGGAGACGCCCGAGATCGTCGACAGGTAGCCGGGCACGAGCGGCAGCACGCACGGCGACACGAACGAGACGAAGCCGACGGCGAAGGCGGCGAAGATCGTGGCGTCGACGCTCTGGTCGGCGATCACAGGTCGTAGCGCTCCATGTCGTCTTCGAGCCGGGTGCCGTCGGCGGTGGTGAGGGCGCCGCCGGTGCCCGCCCGACGCCGCGCGCGCCGCCAGCGCACCACCGCGAAGGCGATCCCGGCGGCCGCGAGCACGATGCCGAGCGCGGGCACCACGTACACCAGCACGTCGCCGACGCCGGTGTCCCCCTCGTCGCCCGGCAGCGCCAGCACGCTGTCGCCGAACTCGGCCACCAGCGCTCGCTTCACCTCGTCCTTCGACTTGCACTGCGCGATCAGCCGCTCGATGTACGCGCGCTCGCGCTGGGCCTGCGGCGACTCGCTGGCGAGCCCGAGCGGCGTGCCGCAGATCGGGCACATGACCTCGTCCTCGATGTCGCCCAGGGTGGTCTGCGGGCAGTCCTTGGCGACGGCCGCGGCCGGCATGCCGGCCATGGCGAGCACGGTCAGGAAGGCAGCCGCTCGCCTCACAGCCGCGGCTCCACCTCGGAGCGCATGAAGCGCTCGTCCACAGGGCCGCGCTGCACCGCCACGATCCGGCCTCGACGGTCGATGACGAAGGTCTCGGGATACCCGACAACGCCGTAGCCACGCGACACGTCGCCGTCGCGGTCGCGCAGCATCGGATAGCTCAGGCCGTACTTCTCGATGAAGTCCTGCGCGTCGGAGGTCACGTCGTTGCCATCTATGCCGAGCACCGTGCCACGGCCCTTCATCCTCCTGTGCCAGCGCTCGAGCAGCGGCGATTCGGTGCGGCATGGGCTGCACCACGAGGCCCAGAAGTTCAGGACCACCAGCCGGCCGCGGTAATCGGTGAGCGAACCCCTGCCGTCGCCGCCCAGCTTCGGCAGGTCTATCTCAGGCGCGGGCTGGCGCTCGCCGGCCGCGAGCGACTGCTCGACTCCCCGGTCCGGCTCGTTCTGGATGAGCCCGTAGGCGAGTAGCGCCACGAGCGCGACGAGGACGCATATGACCGCGACCGGGACGGGGGAGAGGGCTCTCCGCATGACCGTTCCGAACCATAGATTGCGCCCTCGCGCGCCCCGGCACCACGGCTAGAATTTGGCCCCGCGCGGACGTAGCTCAGTTGGTAGAGCGTCGGCTTCCCAAGCCGAAGGTCGCGGGTTCGAGGCCCGTCGTCCGCTTTCACCGTTCTGCCTGCAAACGCACCCCTCCCATGCCGAGAGGCCCCTGAAGGAGCCTCTCGGTCACGCCCAATAGACGCCCAACGTCCGCAGCACGTCACGGCACAAGGCGATCTACGCGGGGTGCGCAGAGTCCCGCTCGCCTGTCGTGGCGACTTCGGGAGTGTCGTCACTGCCGAAAAGCAGGGTCTCGTCCTCACCTGGGGCGGTCGCCATTCGCGCTGGCCCTATCGAC
>Ga0126306_10001254_pt1 | contig 13380 bp, 13 predicted proteins | sample Plot27_FD_92592 | JGI IMG/M metagenome (GOLD analysis project Ga0126306, IMG submission 92592) | Serpentine soil microbial communities from UC McLaughlin Reserve, CA, USA - Plot27 | ecosystem: Environmental > Terrestrial > Soil > Grasslands | place: USA: UC McLaughlin Reserve, Lake County...
AACGCCTACACCTCCGACGGCGATCGGTACGTCTTCAACAGCCCGAGCGGGATCATGCTCGTGGACGTGACGACGCTCGGGACAGCGCCGCCGAAGGCAGAGCTCATCGTGCCGCGCGCGGGCGGGACCTTCATGGCGCGCCGCACACGCGAGGTCTATTTCGCGCAGCGGACGCCCGGTGCGCCGCGAGGCGCGGGCGGCGAGGTGTACGCCTACAACGTCGACTCGCGGCAGACGCGTCGGGTTCCCTATGCAACGCGGACGCTGATCAACGCCGACGAGAGCTACACCGTATCGCCGATCGTCGCGGAGGATCCGTCCGGGAAGACCGTTCGGCCGCCACGGCGCGAGCCACGTCCGCAGGTCCAGCGGATGTTCCCCGGCAAGACCATGGTGGACCTCAGCCCGGAACAGCAGTACGCGGTCACGAAGGAGGAGGGTCTGGCACGCCGCGCGCTGAACCCGGAGGGGATGGCATTCGTCGTCACGAGCCTGAAGTCCGGGAAGGCTGACACCGTCGGGTACCAGTACGGATGGTTGAACCACATGCAGTTCAACCCGAAGGATCCGGGGCTGCTCCTCTACTGCCACGAAGGGACGTGGCACGAGGTCGACCGCATCTGGACGATCCGCACCGACGGGTCCGAGATGACCCTGCGCCACCGGCGCGCGATGGACATGGAGATCGCCGGCCACGAATTCTGGAGCTGGGACGGCCGCACGATCTGGTACGATCTGCAGACGCCGCGCAGCCAGGTGTTCTGGATCGCCGGCGTCGAGATCGAAACGGGGAAGCGGACGCAGTACAGGATCGACCGTGGCGCATGGTCGGTGCACTACAACGTGTCGCGCGACGACTCGCTCTTCATGGGCGACGGCGGCGACGAGACCCAGGTCGCGTTCGCGCCGAACGGCCGGTGGATCAACCTGTTCACCGTGCAGCGCGACGGAACGCTCCGGCGCGAGAGGCTGGTGAACATGGCGAAGCACAACTACGTGACCGGCCGCGGCGGCGTGGAGCCGAACGGGTCGATCACGCCCGACAAGCGGTGGGTGATCTTCACCGGCAACTTCGACGGCGCGCGCCACGTGTACGCCGTGTCCACGGCGAAGGTGCGCTGACCAATCGCTGTGTGCGCTGGTGTCAGCGCGCCCAGGCGGGATTCAGCGTCAGCGTTGCGGCGAGCTGGCGGATGGCCGTACCGTCGGCGCGCATCACGTAGAGTCCATCTCCCGCTCCCCGACCGGAGATGAAGAGCAACTCGGTTCCGTCGGGCGACCACACCTGCATGCCGTCGTAGCCGGGTGTGGCGGTGAGCCGCGTGCGCGCGCGATCGGCCACGCGTACGACCTCGAAGTCGTACTCCTTGCCGCGGACGCTCTGAAACGTGATCCGTGATCCGTCCGGCGACCACTTCGGCTCGTCGTCGTCGGCGGGATCGTCGGTGAGCCGCTCCAGACCGCTTCCCTCGGGATTCACGAGATACAGCTCCTTATTGCCGTCGCGCGTCGATCGGAAGGCGATGCGGGACCCGTCGGGCGACCACGCCGGACGATCGTCGACTCCCGGATCCGAGGTGAGGCGTCTGACGTTCCGGCCGTCGGCATCCATCACGTAGATCTCCCGGTTGCCGTCGCGCGCCGAGCTGAAGACGATGCGTCGCCCGTCCGGCGACCACTCGGGGTTGCGATCGTCGTCGGCGTCGCCTGTCCGCGAGAGTCGCACCTCCCCGCTCCCGTCGGCGCGCGCGACGAGGATGGCGCCCTTTCCGCCATGCGAGGTTTCGTAGACGATGCGCGAGCCGTCGGGGGACCAGCCGCGGTTACTCTTCGCGGCGAGCCGCGTGCCGATCCGCTTCGGATCTGTCCCATCGGCCCGCATCACCCACAGCTCCCACCCGCCCTCACGCTGCGAGCCGTAGGCGATTCGCGACCCATCGGGGGACCAGAGCGGGAAGCGATCCTGGAGTCGGTCCGTCGTGAGCCGCTTCACATTCGATCCGTCGGCGTCGGCCGCATAGATCTCCCAGTGTCCGTCGCGCTTGGAGGCGAAGGCGATGCGCGAGGCGCGAGGGCTCGCGACATGGCGCTCGCCGAGCAGGCGCGCTTCGACGGCCGGTGCGACGAGCGCGAGGCCGCTGATCACCCACGCGATGCCAATCAGAACTCGAGAGGACGTGCGCATGCTGGCTCCGGGTGCGTGAGTGCGCGGGTGCGCGGGTGCGTGCGTCGAGTCGGCGTGGCACGGCGAGCGCTGCAATCGCGTCGATCTTGGTTCGATGCCGTCCGGGCGGCTGGTGCGTAGTCGACGCTTGAACATCCTTGCATCTTGACCCTCTGGCGAGTTCGACCTAGCGTCGTCGCGCCGCCATTCTCGCCGTCGATCCCCCCGACATCAACCGAGAGGCACCATGCTCCTTCCCATCCTCACCGTCCTCGCCGGCGGTCTCGCCGCCCTCGTCGGCTATGCCGCCACTCGGCCGGCCGACTTCCGCATCCAGCGTCGCGCACGGATCGCCGCGCCACCGAGCCGGATCGTTCCTCATCTGGACGATTTTCGCGCCTGGGCAGCGTGGTCGCCGTGGGAGAAGCTCGACCCGGCGATGAAGCGGGAGTACGGCGGACCGGCGCGCGGCGTCGGCGCGACGTACGCCTGGGACGGCAACAAGAAGGCGGGTGCTGGGCGCATGCAGATCACCCGCGCCGATGAGGAGCGCGTGGTCACGTCCCTGGATTTCACCCGCCCGATGCGCACGTCGAACGTCGCCGAATTCGCCCTCGCTCCGCAGGATGGAGGCACCGAGGTGACATGGACCATGACCGGCTCGAACGACCTGATGGGAAAGCTGTTCGGGGTGTTCGTGAACATGGATCAGCTGGTCGGCCGCGACTTCGAGACTGGCCTCGCCAACCTGAGGAGCGTCAGCGAGCGGTCGTCGAGCTCCGCTGGAGTCGCGTCGTGAGGTGTCGCTTCACGTCGGGCCACTCCGCGAGGAGAATGCTGTAGATGTAGGTGTCGCGCGCCGTACCGTCGCGGCGGGGGTGATGATGCCGGATCACCCCGTCGCACTTCGCGCCGATTCCCTCGATCGCGCGCTGCGAGCGGAAGTTGAAGTTGTCGGTGCGGAGCCCGACCACCTCGCATCCCACCGTCTCGAACGCGTGGGTGAGCAACAGCAGCTTGCACGCCGAATTCACGTGGCTGCGCTGCCAACGCTGCGCGTAGAACGTGTAGCCGATCTCCACGCGATCCACGGCGGGAACGATGTCGTGATAGCGCGTGCTGCCGATGACGTCGCCCGACGCGGCGTCGCGCACCGCCCACGGCAACATGTGGCCCGCCGCCATCCCCCCGTTCGCGGTCGCGATGTACTGCGCGACCTCGTCGGGCGCGGGAACGGAGGTGTACCACAGCTCATGGAGCCGGCCATCGGTCGCGGCGTCGCGGAGGCCGGCCTCGTGCTCGAGGGCGAGCGGCTCGAGCCGCACGCCATGGCCTTCGAGCGTGACGGGGGTGAGCGAGATCACGGCGGCACGAGCGTACCGGAGATCGGCTTCCCCGTCGGGCGCTCGGCGCGCTTGTACAGGTACGCCATCTTCACCGACCGCGCTCCCTGTGCGTCGCAGACGGCATACGACCCGCCCTCGTAGCACGTCGCGCCGGCCACGTCGCCGCGCTTGTTGACGGCGTAATACTCGAGGTCGAAATACGGCCGCCCGCGCTCGTTCAGCAGCCGCTTCTCGGTCATCGCGATCACGCGCTCCATGACCTTCATCAGCGCCGCCTCGGGTGTCATCCCTTGGCGCATGAACTCCACCGCGAGGAAGGCGCCGCACACCTTGATGTTCGCCTCGCCCCGTCCGGTCGAGCCGGCAGCGCCGACCTCGTTGTCGCAGTACTGCCCCGCCCCGATGATCGGGCTGTCACCGATGCGGCCGGGAATCTTCCACGAGAGCCCCGACGTGGACGTGCACGACGCGATGTCTCCGCTCGCCGTGACGGTGTTGATGTTCACCGTGCCGTAGCTGTAGGGGACGCCACGCTCGTCGAAGTAGAGATGCGAGCCCGGCGCGCGCTCGTGCGATGGGAAACCGGACGGACGACGCGAGCTCCGCGGCGGTGCGGTCGGCTTGGCGATCTTCACGTCGTCCTTGTGATCGAGCCAGTTGTCGTCCGCGTTGAGATTCGCCTTCCAGCGCAGGTAGTACTGCCGGCTCTTCTCGGTGAGCAGGTTCTGCGGCGTGAAGCCCATCTCGAGGGCGAACCGCCGCGCGCCCGGTCCCACGAGCATGACGTGGTCGGTGTAATCCATCACCGCCTTCGCCACGAGCGACGGTGTGGCGATGTCCTCCAGCGACGCGACCGAGCCGGCACGCTTGGTCGGCCCGTGCATCACGCTCGCGTCGAGCTGCACGACGCCATCCGCGTTCGGTAGGCCCCCGAGACCGACCGACTGGTCTTCGGGGTCGAGCTCCTGGATGTTCGCGCCGGCGATCGCCGCGTCGAGCGGGTCGGCGCCCTTGGCCAGCATGTCGTAGGCGATCTTCACGCCGCGCAGCGCGTTGTCGCTCGCCACGACGACTGGCCGGCCGGCGAGCGTCGCGGGCGGCCGCTGCTCGGTGTTTTCGAGGATGCGCGTGAACGACGGCCCGGCGCGCGGAGGGAGGACGAGCCCCGCCGCCGCGGCGGCGCCGGTGGTGAGGAAATCGCGGCGAGTTGTGGACATGCGCCCAATATGTGCTCACGCGAGCGTGCCGCGTAAGCATACGACGTTCGCCGCGCTCAGAGGGTGAACGCGACGCCGAACCGCCCGGTGACCTGGTGCTCCTGGGTGCGCACGTACCCGGATCGGACTTCGAGATGCAGGGAGATCGGCGACTGCGGCTCGAGCTTGTAGTACAAGCCCGCCATGTACTCCAGCCCCAGCAATGCGCCCTTCGGCGCGTCCCTCGACACCCAGTTCGCGCTCACGCTTCCACCCGCGTACGGCGTGAGCGGGCTGTCGCCGCCGGGCTGCACGTTCACGTCGAGCCCCACGGAGGTCGTGCTCGGCCCCGAGTTGCTCTGTTGCATCCAGTCCACGCCGAGCGAAGGGCTCAACCGCACCAGCTGCTCCTCACTTCCGAGCGTCAGCTGGTACTGTGCTCCCGCGCCCCAGACGTCCGTGGGAGTCACCGTGGTGCGCGCGTAGCTCCCATGCACCTCGATTTGGGACTCCTGTGCACTGGCCGATTGCGTCAGGACGACGAGAGCGAGTAACGTGGCGACCCCGAGCGTACTCCGTTGCATATCACCTCCTGAGTCAGTGGTTGCGTATCGAGCGCGATCGATGAGCCGGGGCGCAAACGGCCGGCCAGCCGGGCCGCCAGCGTCACTTTGCGACTGGAGTGGCCACCCCATGCGGGCGAGATTCGTCGCATGACGATCCTCATCGAAGCCGCGGTCGAGTCGCTCGACGACGCGCTGGCCGCCGTTCACGGTGGCGCGCATCGCCTCGAGATCTGCGCCGACCTCGACGCGGGCGGGACGACGCCCACGCGCGAGGTGATCGAGAGCGTGCTGGCGCACGTGACGCTGCCGGTGCTGGTGATGATCCGCCCGCGTGCCGGCGACTTCGTGTACTCGCCCGCCGAGCTGGATCGCATGGCGGAGCACATCGACACCGCGCTCGCGCTCGGAGCTTCCGGCGTGGTGTTCGGCACGCTCGACGCGCGGCGACGCGTCGATATCGCCGCAGCGCGGCGTCTCGTCACCGCGACGCCGGGGAAGCCCGTCACCTTTCACCGCGCGATCGACGACACTCTCGATCCCCTCGCCGCCGTCGACGACGTCATGAGCATCGGCGTGACGCGGGTGCTGTCATCCGGAGGCGCGACGACGGCGCTCGACGGCGCGGAGGCGCTGCGCGCCATGGTCGAGCGAGCCGGAACGACCTTGTCGATCGTGGCGGGAGGCGGCGTCCGCGCGTCGAACGTCGCCGAGCTCGTTCGCCGGAGTGGCGTGCTGGAAGTGCACGCCCGTTGCGCGGGCGACGCCGCGCGCATCGCGGGCATCGCCCGCGCCGTCGCGCCGCTCGCCCAGGCGCGCGAGCGGCGCCCTACCGCCCCATGATCTTCTTCTGGTTCGCCAGGATCTTTCGCTGGTTGGCGAGCAGCTCGCGCTGATTCTTGATGATGATGTCGAGCTTCCGCTGGTTGCGCTCGATGCGCGTCTGGTTCGCGAGGATCTTCGTCTGATTCGCGATCACCCGGTCGGTCGCCATGCGCTGACTCCTGTGTCATTGGGGGTTGTACGAACGCCGCTCACGGTCGCGAGCCGCAGAAACGTACCTGCCCGATCGACACGAGCCAGTGGCGCCTATCGCTGCCGGATGGTGAGGCGGATCTGGTCCATCCGGCTCCAGAGGGCGCGCTCGATCGGATCGTCGCCGTTCCGGATGTCCTTCTCGCCGCCGCGCGCGATGCCGCCGAACTGCTCCTTGTGGTAGGTCCCCGAGAGCACGATCCGCGCGCTGCTCTGCGAGCCGGAGATGGACGCGCGAAAGACCGCTCGCGCGTCGCCCTGGCGGAATGGCTCCGTCTCCGGATTGAGCCCCGACGTCAGCGACGAGCGGATCACGTAGCCCTGCTCGCGAAACGCCGTCAGCGTGCGCCGCACCGCTTCGGAGCGCGACACCGGCAGGTCGATCACCAGAGTCTTCTCCTCGGTGCCGCGGAACAGTCCACATCCCGCGAGCGACGTCAGGAGCGCCGCCCAGAGCGCGATGCGTGCGCGCCTCATTCCCATCGAAACCACCGCGCCGAGAACGCCATGCACAGGGCGAAGATCGCCGCGAGCGCGCCGACCGTGTCGAGCTGCGCGGACCATCCTTCCCCTGCCCAGATGCCCTTCATCAGCGTCACCGCGTGCGTGGTCGGAAGAAGGTTGGCCACCATCTGCAGTGGCCGCGGCAGCCGTTCGACGGAGAAGAACACTCCCGACAGCGCCAGCATCACATAGGTCAGCGCTGCCCCGAGTGCCTGCGCAAACCGTGCCGAGCGCACGAGGCTCGCCATGACGAAGCCCATCGAGAGGATGCTCGTGGTCCCCACGAGCACGGCGGCGATGAAGCTCGGCACGTTCACCGGCATCGCACCGGGCACCACGCGCCGGCCGGCCAGCATCATCAGCATCAAACCGACGAGGGTGAAGCCGAGCTTCACCAGCACGTGCGACCCGAGGATCGTCACCGGCGACAGCGGCGTCGCCCGCAGCCGCTTGAGGATCCCGCCCTCGCGGTAGATCGCCATGATCCCCACGAGCGACTGCACGGCGCCGAGCGTGATGAGCAGAGCGGTGAGGATGGCGATGTTGAATGGCAGCCTGCCCAGCGTGGCCGAGTCGCGCGGGGACGGACGCAGGGCGCGCCCCACGAAGACGAACATGAGCACGGGCAGCGCCAGCGATCCGACCACGCCCATTGGCTCGCGGAGGAATATCTTCGTCTCGAGCCAGCTGAGCTTGAGCAGTCCCTTGAGGATCATCCGTCAGTCTCGGATCGCGCGGCCGGTGAGCTTGAGGAACACGTCCTCGAGCGAGGGCATCTCGGTGCGGAACCCGCGCACGTGCGTACCATCGCGCGCGATCTGATGGATCACGTCCGTGACGAAGTCGTCTCCCTCTCCACTCAGCTCGTGCAGCCGCTCGGTCCCATCCTCGTCCGTCGAGTACACCACTCGGCGCTCCGGACAGTGCCGGGCGACGAGCTCGCGGGGTGTGCCCATCTCGATCACCCGGCCATGCTCGATGATCGCCACCCGGTCGCAGAGTCGCTCCGCCTCTTCCATGAGGTGCGTCGTGAGGAAGACCGTGCTCCCGCGAGCGCGGATGTCGCGCACGAGCTCCCAGATCGCGCGTCGTGCCTGGGGATCGAGCCCCGTGGTGAGCTCGTCGAGGAACACCAGCTCCGGCTGATGGATCAGTGCGAGCGCGATGAACAGACGCTGCTTCTGCCCGCCGGAGAGGTTCATGAACCGGGCATCGCGTTTCGAGGCCAGCCCGAGGCGCTCGAGGAGCAGGTCGGCGTCGACGACGCGGCTTCGGTCGTAGAGCGACGCCCAGAGATCCACCGCCTCCCACACCTTGATGCGCTTCTGGAGCTGCGCCTCCTGATGCTGCACACCGATCCGGCGGCGAACGGCGGTGGCGTGGCGCCGCGGGTCCAGACCGAGGACGGTGATCGCGCCGCCGTCCGGACGGCGCGAGCCCTGGATGCATTCCATCGTCGTGGTCTTGCCGGCGCCGTTGGGTCCGATCAGCCCGAAGATCTCCCCTTCGACGACGTCGAGCGAGACGTCCGCGACGGCGATGGTGCGGCCGTAGCGCTTGCTGAGATTGCGAACCGTGACCACTGGTGAAGGCATGCGGGAAGATACCGACCCCGCACACCTCGCCGGCAGTCGCGCCGATCACGACTCAGCGTCGCGGCCACTTGCGCCTCTCGCGCACCTCGGTACTGATGTAACCACAGTCCCTTCCATGAGTCTTTCAAGCGGCAGGGAGGCGCGGCCGCGCCGCCATCATCACACCGTCCGCCCCCTCGTCATGACGTCAGTTCAGCCGCCTCAAGCCACGCCTTACGCGTCACCGTCCGCGCCCACGACCACGGCGACACAGCCTGCCCGCTCGCTGCGCTCGGCGTTGGTGGAGGCGCGTGGCGCCGCGCTCGTCTCGGTGGCCCTGCTCGTGGTCGGTATCGCGCTGCGGCTGCATCTCTACCTCGACCAACGCTCGCTCTGGCTCGACGAGATCTGGGTGGCGCTCAACATCGTTGGCCGTTCCTTCCTCGGGCTCCTGCGTCCCCTCGACTACGCGCAGTCGGCGCCCGTCGGCTTCCTCTGGGCAGAGAGGCTCGCGGTCGTCATCGGTGGAGTGAACGAGCTCGCCCTGCGCGCCTTCCCCTTCCTCGCGGGCTGTGCGCTTCTCGTTCTGCTGTGGATGCTCGCCCGCCGGCTGCTCGACGTGCGCTACGCCGCGCTCTGCCTTGCGTTCGCCGCGCTCTCGCCGCTGCTCGTCTACTTCTCCAACGAGGTCAAGCCGTACATCGTCGATGCCCTGATGGCCGCCGTGCTCACCTGGCTCACCCTCGACGTGCTCGAGTCTCCCGACTCGCCGCGCGCGTGGCGCCGGTTGGTGGCGGGCGGCGTCCTCGGCATCCTGCTGTCCTCGCCCGCGGTGTTCGTGCTCGCCGGCGTCGGCCTCGCGCTCGTCTCGCATCCCGCGATCGGCAGAACGCGCGCAGGCTGGCTTCGCCTCGTCGGCACGGGCGCCATCTGGGTCGCCCTGTTCGCGCTCGGCTACTTCGCGATCTACCGCAGCACCGCCAACAGCGCCTACATGCAAAGCCTGTGGAAGAATGATTTCCTGGCCCTTCCGCTGCGCACGCTGGCGCACGTGGCCGATACGTCTGCGCGCACGATGTGGATCAACACGTTGTTCGGCGAGAACGAGGCCATGCTGCCGCCGAAGGCGATCGTGAGCGTGGCGCTGCTGTCGGCCCTCGGCGCTTTCACCCTGATGCGCCGACACGGCCTGCCCGTGGCGTTGCTCATCGTGCTGCCCTTCGTCGCGACGGCGGGCGCGTCGTTCGCTCGACTGTGGCCGCTCACCCCCCGGCTGCTCCTCGTCCTCGTTCCGGCGCTCCTGCTGTTGCTGTGCGCCGGAATGTGGACCCTGGCGAGCCTGCTTCCCGTGCGGGCGCGCGGTGTCGCGCTCGCGCTCCTCGGGGCGCTCTATCTCATTCCTGCAAGCGTGTACGGCACCCGCAAGCTGAAGGAGCCGAAACGGCGTGACGACGTCGCGCCGCTGATCCGCGACTTCATGGCCACCCGCAACGGCCCGGCGATCATGTACGTGATGGGACATGGAACGCCGTCCTGGTTGTTCTACACGGCGCGGTGGCGCGAGCGCGAGGGCGAAGCGTTCCGATTCGCCGCCACACGCGCGAACGTCTCGGCGCACTTCGAAACGCGAGGCTGCATCACTCAGGAGCCAGGCCTGCGTGCCGTGTTTGGCCCGATGGGCAAGGACGCCCTCACCGAGCCGGGTCTCGCGCGTGAAGCAGCGTGGCTCGCGCTTCAGCCCGAGCGCGACGTGTGGCTGCTGACCTTGAGCTACGAGCACGCGGGCGGTCATGCGATGGAGAATGCGCTGCTCGCGCAGGGTGCCGTGCGGAGGGACGAGCGGTCGCGCCAGGGCGGCGAGCTGCGCCACTTCCGATTCCCCGCCCTCGCCACGCCTCGCCCGGACGTGACCTGCGAGACGCAGGTGCCGGCATCGCCGGCAGCTTCGTCGCCGGCAGCTTCGTCGTCGACGACCCCGGCAGCGCACTAGCGCACGATTTCCGGTGGTGGCGACGCGGTCATCGCCGTAGCTCGCTCCGACGCGGGTTGCCGCGTGGCTGGGCCGCGGATATGATTGCCCCGCCCGGCGCACCCGAGCCGCCGCAACCCCCTCCCCATGCACATTCGCGCCGTGACGACTCGCGTCGTCCTCCGCTCTGCTTTGCTCGCGTCGCTGCTCGCGTTGGTCGGTGCAGCGCCGGTCGAGGCCCAGAACCTCCGGCAGCGCATCTCCGATCTCTTCATCTTCGGCGAGGGGCAGGAGCCGCTCTTCCTCGCCGGCTCGGGCGATCCGAACAACCCCGTCGCGCTCCAGGCGCACGGCGAGCATTTCATCCCCGCCTCGAACGCCGAGAACAGCGCTCTGATCGTGACGATCGGCGACGCGCTCGGCGCGAGCATCGGCAGCATCCCGATCGGGTCGACGAGCGGCAGCGAATCGTTCCGCTTCGTCGGCGGCGTCCCCGTGCGCACGTCGACGTCCGCCGGCCCGATCTTCGCCGAGCGTGCGCAAACCCTCGGCAAGGGACGCGCGCTCGTCGGGATCAGCCGCACCGCGTTCCGCTTTGCGACCCTGCGGGGCGTCAACTTGCACGACCTTCGGCTGACGTTCACCCATCAGAACGTCGACTTCCCCGGCTGCGACGCGGCGTTCACCGGCGACTGTACGAAATACGGAGTTCCGGCGTTCGAGAACGACGAGATGGATTTTCGACTCTCGATGGATCTCGACGTGCGCGTCACATCCGCGTACGTCACCTACGGTGTGAACGATCGCGTGGACGTCGGGCTCGTGCTGCCGATCGTGCAGGCCGACTTTCAGGGTGAGAGCTTCGCCCAGCTCGTTCCCTTCGGCGGGACCACCTCCGCGCACTACTTCTCGGGCTCGCCGAGCAACCCCGTGCTCGGTGCGTCGCGGCAGAGCCTCGGGTCTTCCGCCGGACTCGGCGACGTCGCGCTCCGCGCCAAGGTGAACCTGCGCCAGACTTCGGGGGTGAGCGTCGCCACGCTGCTCGACTTGCGCTTTCCGTCGGGAAGCGAGGACGATCTGCTCGGAAGCGGCAAATTTGCCGGTAGGGCGCTCGCCATCATCGATACGCGGATCGGCGACTTCGCCCCACACGCAAACGTCGGCTACCTGCTGCACGCCGGCGAGCGGCAGAACGACGCGGTGCTCGCCACGGTCGGCTTCGATCAGCGCATCCGTGAGAACGTCACCCTCGCCGCCGATCTCGTGTCGAACCTCCAGGTGGGCGACAGCAAGCTCATTCTTCCGTCGACGGTGACCTACGAATCGCCGTTCCGCCGCTCGCTCAACCCGACGAACATCCCGACGATCCGAGACGACGTCGTCGACGGCTCATTCGGCGTGAAAGTCGCCCCGGCACGGAGCACGATCATCGTGCTGAACGCGCTCTTCCCGCTCAACCGTGGCGGCCTGCGGCCGAACCTCGTGTACACGGCGGGGATCGAGCACACGTTCTGAGCTGCGCGCGCCGCTACGCGGCGCACGCTGTGACTGAGTCACCGTTCGTTCAGGGCGTCACCGCAGTGACACCAGCCTCCACCCGCCGCCGTCGCGGCGCAGGGTCGCGAGGAAGCTCACCGGCTGCCGCTCCGCTCGTCCCGACGAGCTCTCGTACGCGTAGCTGCCCGACACCCGGGCTTCGGCGGTCGACGCCGTTCCTTCGACGTTGGCGATGCGGAACGTCACGTTGATCTTGCGCGCCGATTCGAAGAACTGCTCGAACCCGCGCTGCTGTTCCGCCGTGAGCCCCGGGTAGACGCGGCGGATCGCCGAGGCGTCGCGCGACTCGATCGCACGCGCGTAGGCCTCGAGCACCGGGGCGACGTCGGCCGCGGTCGGTGTCGCCGGTGCGGCGGGCGGCGTCTCCGACGGCGACTGCGTCGGTGCGGACACCGGCGGGGGCACGGGACGAGGTGCCGCGATCCCCTGCTGCACGGTCGGCTGCGTCAGCGACGGCTGGGTGGTGCCGGGCAGCGCTGAGGCAACGGTCGTCGACGGCGCCGGGGTCGGCGGAGCGGGCCTGGCCGCGGGCTTCTCCTCAACGCGGCCGGCGGACTTTGGAGCATTCCGACTCGGGCTCGGACTCGTCGCGCGCGCCACGCGCTCGGTCGGCGCGGGCGCCGGCGTGCGTGTCGGCCGCTGCGCCACCGGTGCGGGCGGCGGCGCCGGCGTGCCGCTGTCGGGGCGCGCCGTCGCGACGGTCGGTGGAGGCGCAGGTGGCGTGAGCGTCGCCGCCGACTCGCGTGGCGCCGGCGCGACCGCTCGCGACGAGGCGCTCGCCGGCGTTGCCGTCGAATCGCTCGCCGCCACACGGGTGGAGGACTGCCCGGTCGTCTGGAACCACACGGCGAACACCAGCACCGCGGCGAGCATCGCGCCGGCAACGATCAGATCGCGGCGCACCGTCCGCACTCTCGCTGCGCGCTGGGACTGTCGGATCGCGTGCTCCACCGTGGCGCTCAGCGACACGGAGGACGGATAGCCCGGCCCGCTGAGCACCGCGCGTACCGCGCTCAGATCATTCGCCATGTCGAGCGCCGTCTGGTACCTCTGCCCTGGATCCTTCGCCATCGCCTTCTCGACGATGTGGTCGAGCGCCGACGGCAGGCCCGGCGTCACCTCGCGGATCGGCTTCGGCTTCTCCGTCAGGATCTTGTAAAACAGCGACTGCAGCGTCGGCGCGTCGAACGGCTTCTTGCCGGTGAGGAGCTCGTACAGCACGGCGCCCACCGCGAACACGTCCGTCGCCGGCGTGGCCTTTCCGCCCGTGATCTGCTCGGGCGACATGTAGACCGGCGTCCCCAGTGAGGCACCGGTCGATCGCCGCGCCGAGCGCCGGCGGCAATCCGGGTGCCACGCGCATCACGCTGGTGGGCGACTCGGTCGCCTGCTTCACGAGGAGCGCGGGAAGGTTCGACGACGCGAGGTGTGCCACGCCGAAGTCCATCAACTTGGCGCGTCCGTCCTCGGCG
>Ga0126306_10001255_pt1 | contig 13370 bp, 12 predicted proteins | sample Plot27_FD_92592 | JGI IMG/M metagenome (GOLD analysis project Ga0126306, IMG submission 92592) | Serpentine soil microbial communities from UC McLaughlin Reserve, CA, USA - Plot27 | ecosystem: Environmental > Terrestrial > Soil > Grasslands | place: USA: UC McLaughlin Reserve, Lake County...
AGAACTCTCCCAAATCTATGATATTAGTCTGCGCCATAATGCGAGCCCGGGACAGGTATGTGCCCGGTTCTCCCCTGGCTTCTTCCACCGCTACCCACAGTACCTGAAGCGTCTCGTCTCTCACCACCTCGACTTCGCTCGCTATGCATTCTCCTCCCCTTCAATGCCCTATACCACTCTGCACATTATCCACCGAATAATTCCCAGAAGCCTCAGCTCGGGCTCCTAAATATTCCGCCGCCACCCCTTTCTAATCACCCAGCATCCTAGAAGAACGATTTTTGGAAGCTCAAGGGTCCGGGGCAAAAAAGAGCCGGGAATCGCCAACGAAGTAGGCGAACCCCTCGAAGGAGAAGCCCGCCCCTTGGCAAAGCCCTACAAGAAGATGTGGTGCATGCTAGTAGCTCCAGAAGACGTACTCCCATCCCCAGTTAGGCCAATAGCACCAGTACTCCCACCATTCCTCTGTATCCATCCAGTTCTGGTACCACCCGCACTGAGGATCCCGGAAATCGTCAGAGCCCCGCCATTCGCCATTGTCGTAGATCACCAAGCCACCGTCTTGGGCTAGGGCAGGAAGGGCCATTACCACCAACAACGCGAGCATAGCTAGCACCAAATGATTCGTCTTATAGGCACAACCCCCTTTTCAGGGCGACCCTTTCTCCCCAGGACCGTCTCTTTGCTGTCCTAGTGAAGATGACACCCGTCCTCTAGTGCGCCTATCCTCCGTTTGGAGGAACCTTCACAACCAAAAGTATGATTTACAGGTATGCAAGGGAAGGGTCGCTTAGAGGGCATTACAAAATCCTAGTTCGGTAGCCCAGTAAACGAGACTTAGCGTTTCTCGCCTGAGTAGTCATTCGTGGGATAATAAGCTGATTAGGTGCGCCGGGTTGCGCTAAGTGCCATCATTTACCTTTGAGGGAAGTTTGAACAAGGAGGAAGCCTCATACTATGTCGTCTTCGAATCTGATCAGGTGGGGCGCGATAAGTTTCGTACTAGGCGGCGCAGCGCGGATAGCGCTGAGCCTCACCTTTCTGGCCCTGGGCCCGAGAGCGGTTACCGGTTATTTCGTGCCTGCAATATATATTCTCGCGGTCTTGTTCTTAATCGGAGGACTGGTGGGGCTTCATACCCTACAGAAAAGAAACTATGGGCGCACCGGACAGGCTGGCTTCTACACGATTATCTTCTCTTTTGGGGTCCAGATTTCAGCCACGGTGGTCTTTTTGTTCGGAAGCGAGGCTCTCGAGTGGCTCTCGTTCCCAGTGGGGCTATTAGGGGCGATTGTCGGGTTTGCACTCTACGGGACTGCTACATTGAGAGCGGGAGTGTTGCCGCGTTGGTACGGGGTACTACTCATCGTTTTACTGCCTGTCTCGGTGGCCTTGGGACCATTCGGTAACATATGGAATGGGCTAGTACATCTGGTGCTGGGCTATGTGTTGTGGACGCGGAGGATTACAGCCACTGAACAACCCTCGCGCGTGAGTTGAACACCGTTAACTAAAGAAGGCAGAATACACCTGCACACCTCAAAGTTTAGACGAGATAGAGCGCGAGAGCATCCCCGGCCTTATGGAAGTGCTCCGTGAAGAGGGCCTTAAAGCCATGAGGTACGTCTTATGGGACGCTACCGGATAGCATAGACTACAGCGCTCATGGCGTAGAGGAATCGGCAACGGAGGAGCAGAAGCGTAGAGGCTTGGGAGGTGGCAGTGAGGATCGAGAAAATTCTCGCTACGGTGCTTTACTGCGAGCCGCTACTATCTGAATTGCACCCCTCGAGGATCAGGCAAAGCAGCTGGCCCTCGTCCCCAGGTTGCATAAGGCTACTGCAGACGGTTTAGTCGATCCTTAAGATTGGATCTTTCCCGAATTCCTTGTCGCGCCCGATGAGCCAAGCCCCAAGTCCGGGCGGTACTGGTGTACTTCTCCATGCTTCAACCCTTAGAATCTCTCACCGGAACCATCTGAAACCAGGCATGCCGGATACCTGCCGCCTTAGCCTGTCCGAGCCACGACCCGTTCGCCTCAAGGCGCAGGTCGTCGACCATAAAGGACAGCGGCGGTCGGTAGATCAACGAGACGTGCCCCTCGCGTTGCTTAAGCTCGAAAGGAAACTTCGGCTCGAGGGGGGCCCCTATAGCCTGCCACGAGCGGGGTAAGACGTGAGTCTCACCCCGGCCGCCCCTGATCCGCTTCCAGACAAAGGGCATCGGCACCGGGCCGCTCAGGCGCTCCACTTTCCAGTCTCCTTCGAGGTTCTTCACGATGCTGATCGATACTTCGCCGAGCAACTCTCGTCGTGCCACGTTACGCACGCTCGCCGCCCGTTCCCATCGATCCTCGTACTCTGTTGGGTTACCCTGCGGCTCGCCCCCACTCAAACGCATCCTTTTCCCTTTCTACTACGACTCCCTACCGCCGAAACAGCAATCCGCCCCCAGTTTTTACCCCTCTCGGGTGCCTTATCCCGCTTGGTGCCGTCGACTACGCTCGCCCGACGTGGAGGTGGAAGGCCTCGACCGCCCGCCCCACGCCGTCCTCTGTACGGATCTTTTCTCCCAACAGCCGTGCCCGCTTGCGCATCCCCGCGTCGGTGGTGGCCTGCCGGATCGCCCCCGCGAGTAGCTCAGCCGAGAGCTTTTTACGTGGGATGGGGCTCGGCCCTACGCCCAACCCCGCAACCCTGGCGCCCCAGAAGGACTGGTCGGCGAAGAAGGGCACGACAATGGTGGGCACCCTGGCCCTCAAAGAAGCGGCCGTCGTACCGGCGCCCCCGTGGTGAACCGCCGCGACGACGCGAGGAAAGAGCCAGTCGTGGGGCACCTCCTCGACCTTGAAGATCTCGTCGGGCAGATCAGCGTTCGACACGCCGCCCCAACCTGTTAAAAGGACGCCCCGCTGGCCAGCGGACTTGAGCGCGCCCAACACCGTATAGGTTAGCTGCTCGGGGTCGCCGCCGCTCATGCTGCCGAAGCCTACACTCACCGGGGCAGGACCCGAACCGAGGAAATCATTCAGCTCAGCAGGTGGCCGCCAATCTCGGGGGCGGTCCAAGAACCAGTAGCCGGTAACCGGGAGGTGTTCCCCCCAGTCGAGCGGGTGGGGCAAAACGTGCCGGCTCCAGCCATGCAAGATCGGCTCCCGCGACCTCCACAGCTCCCCGAAGGGACCACGGAAGGGGTAAGGTAGCAGTCTGGGCTCGGCGCGCAAAGCCCCGTTCACCGGGGCCCTCATGAACTGCCATAATGCCTGCTGAGATAAGATGTAGCTCAGGCGATTATAGAGCCTCCTGGGAGACTTCAGGCTACGGCGGTCTTCACAGCAAAGCGCGAGTTCTCCGGAAAGAACGGGCACCCAGGAGCTCGGGAAGCAGTGGGTGGAGCTTAAGAGTGGCCCGTACATCGCTCCTACTCTAGGAAGCTCCAGCTCTTGCGCGATCTTGTGGCCCAGAAAGCCGACTGACGAGTAGACCACCGCATCGGCCCCTCGGCAGGCCTCCAGGCACGCCCGCAGGTCCCCCTCGATAAACTGCTGAAAGATGTCTCTAGACCTTTTGGCGAACCGAAGCAGGTTCGCGCTCCCATCCTCGAGCTGCCGTCTGACGCTTTCCAGTGGGTCTAAGGCGATCGGATAAAACCTCAAGCCCCGCCCGAGCACTAGATCTTGGAAGGCGGCAGGAGCAGCGAGGAGGACCTCGTGACCGGCGGCTTTGAGGCCTAGGCCCAGGGCTACGTAGGGCTGCACGTCGCCACGCGACCCACCAGTTGTGATCGTGATACGCACAGTAGCTTCTTGGCCCTTCTCGGTCCACACCCGAAGATTACAGCTTACAGGAGAACGCGCGTTCTTCAAACCGTATCACCGCCCGAGAGCGTCAGGTACGTTCTGTGAACCGTGTACTGCACGACGCAAGGGATTCGACCCCTCCTTCGCCACCAACATCTTCATAGAGTTCGCGGTCGTCCATGATCAAGATGCTTAGGGTGGCTTTTGCTGCCACCCTGGACGAGTATTGGGTCACTTTATCCTACATCTATGGAGCTCACGAGTACCGAGCCTGTGGGCGGAGGCTGAGCCGTTTGCGGTGCGAGCCAGAGCCCACAGCCCACGAGGAGGAGTAAAACGATGAAGAGGCGTGAAGTAAGAAGCCTCGAGCGAGGCTTCTTGCAACCTTCGCGGGGGTTCGAAAAGTGTGTTGGTTGAGCTTGAAGCTTATAGCTGCCCCGGGCTCGCGCCTCACTCTTACACCCCTTTTCTGCTCAAGCCCGATTGTGTAGCCCTGTCGCCGAAGAAGGGCTCCCAGGATATATAGCCCTCATCGTCGCGCAAGTAATCTTAGTACGTTAGTTCACTCCATACGTTTACGTCCCGCAAGCTTGCCAGTCAGAAAGTAGGTTTGCATCACGCCTTTGCCCTTAATCTCAACGGCGCCGCGTTCTTGGAATTCGTAATGGTGCCGTAGCAGCTGGTACGTTGCCTCTGTTACTTGGATGGCGCCTTCGACGCCGTGCGACTCCATGCGGCTTGCGATGTTAACCGTATCGCCCCACAGATCGTAGGCAAACTTGCGGGTACCAATGACACCAGCCACGACAGGACCAGAATGGAGGCCGATGCGCATACGCGCCGGCTCGTCGTCCGGCGCTACGCGGTTCGTCATCTCGTCGCACAGGGCCAACGCCAAATCGGCAGCGGCTTCGGCGTGGTCGGGGCGCGGCGTTGGTAGGCTGCTGACAACCATGTAACAATCGCCGATCGTCTTGATCTTTTCCATGCGGTGTTGCTCGGCCAAGCGGTCTAGTGACGAAAACACGTCGTTGAGCCAGGCGACAACTTCTTCGGGAGCCAGACGTGATGAAACCGGCGTGAAGTTTACGATGTCGGCGAATAGCACAGTGGCCTCGGAGAACCTGTCAGCGATGGTACCTTTTTCGCGCTTGAGACGGTCGGCGATCGAGCGCGGCAGAACGTTTAGCAGCAGTTGCTCGGAAAGCTCGCGTTCCTCGTCCAGCTTGCGCATCGCTTGTGCTAGAACCCGGTTGCGATTCTCGAGTTGGAGATGAAGAAGCCGCGTCTCCAGCAGATTTTCGATACGCGCCTGAACCTCGTCGGGGTCAAACGGCTTGGAAAGAAAATCCTTGGCGCCCTCGGACAGCGCGCGCTGCTTGACCTGGGGGCTGATATCAGCGGTGAGAACCAGGATAGGAAAGTAGGCGCCCGGCGGGATGCACGCCTGAAGTTGCTCCATCACCGCGAAGCCGTCCAGGTGCGGCATGTGCAGGTCGAGCAGGATCAGATCGGGGGCCAGCGCGTCGAAAAGCGGCAGCGCTCGGCGCGGATCGGTGGTGCTCTTGATGTTGGTGTAATCGTCTGCTAGGAAACCTTCCAGCAATTCGATGTTGGCTTCCTGGTCGTCCACTATAAGGATAGTGGCGTCTTTTAAGTCTTTGAGCAGCAAGCCTATTTCTCTCTCAGGGCTTCGTCTATGGTCGCGAGGAACTGCTCGACGTTAAGCGGCTTCGTTAGGTAGCCCCTCGCGCCAGCTTGCAGTAGTCGCTCGACGCAGCTCGGCGTAGCGTCGGCGCTGATGACTATGACCGGAATGTCGCGCGTGCGTGGCTGGCTTTTCAGTCGCTTCAGTACCTTATCGCCCGCCATGTCCGGCAGGTGCAGATCCAACAGTATCAAATCCGGGTGGTGTTCTGACGCAAGATCAAGGCCCACACGTCCCTGTAGCGCCGACAGCAGCGTGACTCCGGCACGCTCGGAGAGGATGGTTTCGACCAGGCCGAGGTTAGCTAAGTTGTCCTCGATGTAGAGCAGCGTCCCAGATCTCTGGGGCCCAGCGATCTCGCTCGGTATAGTCGCACCATGCCTGCTTTGCTCCAACCGCTCTAGCGGGCTCTCGACAAGATCCAGCTCAACGGCGAACGTGCTACCTCGACCGACCTCGCTCTCCGCCGTCATGGTGCCGCCCATGGCCTCGATCAGCCGCTTGGAAAGCGCCAGCCCCAGGCCCGTGCCCTCAACGTCTGATTGCTCGGCTCCCAGCCGGTCGAAGGGAACGAAAAGCCGCTCCATCTTTTCCGGCGTGATGCCCGGTCCGGTGTCGCTCACCTGAATCCACAGGCGCTCTCCTTGGTAGTTCGCGTCCGGGGTTGTTCCGCCCGACGCCGACTCGCCAGAAACCTTCTCGCACGATACGTAGACACTCCCTCCCGGACGGTTGTATTTCACGGCGTTGGAGAGCAAGTTCAGCAGCACCTGCGTGAGGCGTTGGCGATCGGCCAACACGTAATAGTCAGAGTCCGCGGCGACGCTGTTCTCGATCCGGCAGCCGTGCTGGGTGGCGAGCAGCTGGATCAGATTGAGCGCTTCCTGCAGAATGCTGCCTACATGTACCGGCTCCAGCGAGAGTTGCTGGCGGTCGGTTTCGATGCGCGCGATGTCGAGCACTTCGTTGATAAGCTCGAGCAGGTGCCGGCCACCCTTGAGGATATGATCCACGCCCCGCCGCTGATCGGGCGGTAGCGGCTTGCGCGCCAGAAGCTGCGCGAACCCCAAAATGCTGTTCATCGGAGTTCGCAGCTCGTGGCTCATGCGAGAGAGGAACTCGCTCTTGGCGCGGTTGGCCGTCTCGGCCTCCTCTTTCGCCTGCCGGAGCTCTTCCTCTGCCTGCTTGCGCCCGGTGACGTCACGCGAGTGACGACGACGCCAGCCGCTGCCGAGTCGGGCAAAAGGGTACGACCTACAGACTCGAAGGTCATATAGTAACCATCTCTGTGGCGAAAACGATACTCCACCGAATGGGTAGTGCCGGGGTTGTTTACAACTTCTGCTAAAGTCGCAACGGTGTGAGCGATATCCTCCGGGTGGAAATACGCGAAGGCGCTTTTGCCGATCGTCTCCTCGTTCGAACGTCCGGTGGTGCGTGGCGCAGCGGGGCTTTGGTAATGGATAATGCCCTGGCCGTCTAAGATAGTAATAATATCTGAGGCGTTTTCGATCAGCGAGCGGAAGTGCTCTTCGCGACGCTGTAGTTCCGCTTCGGCTTGCTTACGGTCGGTGATGTCGCGCACGATGGTGATGGTTTGCTCGCCGCGCAGGCGTACCAAGCGCGCCTCGAAATTCCTATCGCCTTCAGGCAGAGCCAGCGAATACTCGATGCAAGCGCTCTCATCTTTTACCGCGACTTGCCGTAGGGCTTCCTCGAACTGGCGGTCCACCTCCCGCGGCAGCACGTCCTGCATTCTTTTGCCCAGGAACTCTTGCGGGGCGACGTATGAATTCGAGTCGCGACCAGCCTGATAGTCAAGGATGGTGCCCTCGGAGTCGAGACGGAAATATAGATCTGGTAACGCCTGAAAAACCGCTTGTAGCTCGGAGGTCTTTTGCAGCAGCTCTTGTTCGGTCTGCTCGTGCTCGGCGACTTCGACCTGCAGCGCGGAGTTCGCAGCTGCCCACTTGGCGGTACGCTCCACGACGCGCGCTTCCAGCTCGTCGTGCGCACGACGCAGGGCTTTTTCGGCTTCTTTGCGCTCGGTGATATCGCGTACGTTCGCCAGCAGTCGCTCGTGGCCGCCGATCATAGCCCGATTCAGAGTCACCTCGCTCCAGAACAGCCTGCCGAAGCGGTTCTTGCTCAACCATTCGAAGACCTGCGGCTCACCCTCGGCGGCTATTGCGGAAGTGTCGTAGCGCGTTCTCCGCCGTATACGGTGGCTCGCCCGCACTGAAGTCTCCGAGGTGGCGTTGGCGAAGCTCTTTCCGGGAGTAGCCGAGTATCGCGCACGCTTTTTGGTTTACATCTAGGATAGCACCGGTCTCCAGATCGTGCACAAAGATGGCGTCGTTGGAGGAATCGAAGATCGCGCGGTAGCTGGCCTCCGAGGCCCTGAGTGCTTCTTCAGCCTGCTTGCGCTCCCGCCGCGCCTCGGCTTCCTCGAGGCCCCGCTCTATGGTGGCGCACAACCGCGTCATATTGTCCTTCATGATGTAGTCGTGCGCTCCGGCCTTCATCGCCTCGACAGCCACATCCTCCCCGATTCTGCCGGAAATGATAATGAATGGCGTATCGTACCCCTGCCGCCGCAGTATCTTAAGCGCCTCCGGGGCCTCAAAGCGCGGCATGTGATAATCGGAGACGACGACGTCCCAAGAGGTCGCGTCCCCGAGCGCCTCCTCCATAGCTTCGGGGGTATCGACCCGCCGGTAGATGGGCTCGTAGCCCCCGCGCCTGAGCTCGTGCACGAGCAGCAGGGCGTCTGCCTCTGAGTCCTCGACTACGAGCACGCGCAGCGGCACGCGGGTCGTGCCCCTCTGGCCTCCTCTTGCACCGTGCTCCCGCGCCGTCATGTGCCTCTGCCCGACGGGTCGGCGCACCCCAGCCTGATGCACACGTCATACAAGTTTTCACAAGTAGTTTTCGAGCCGTTTTCTTTGTATCGCCATAGGCTGACCCTGTGCATATCTAATACGGCCACGGCGACTCCAGTTAGCTTTTGTAGCGCCACGATCCAGACCGGATTATTCATCCTAGCAACTCCATCAGGGCTGCTTAATGCCTGGCGTTCCGCTTTCTCTTCACAACCCTCTTCAATGTTCCCTCTCTATCCTTCATAACTTATGATGCCTTAACTTTAAGTTTAAACCATTATGTCTTTAGCGCAGGTATTACTATAACTTCTCACTCATACCGTAACTTCCCGCGGCAGAGTGCCTTTCCTTTACAGGGTACAAAGTGAAGGAGAAGGAAGAAGACGAGGTACCACTGACGCTCGAACACGCTTGTTCCAGGGATAATTGCATCTTTCTTGGACTTTGAACGATTCTATCGCTAACCGTAGCCTTCACCTATCTGACCTGGAAGATGAGCCCAAGCGGCTGGAGTTTTGTGACCAAATGTCCGCCTGGGCGTCTTGTCACTCCCTCTTGCACCCGGTACGCACCTCCTCTACCACAGCGACCCCTCGTCACGTACCTGCGCAGAAAGGCGCGAAGGTAAAGATCTCCTTAGAATCTCCAAAGGCAGCCCGCCTGGACTTTATAAGCGCGAACACTTTGAGGAAGCTCCCAACGCAATCGGCAGTAGGGTTGCTGGCGACGACAATGTAGAGTCGATAGATACCCCGAATCTTCAAGAAGTTCACCACGTTCGCTCCCCCTCGGAGCTTATCGGCGCCCCTGAGTAGCTCTTGCCGCTAAGCTGGAGGAGGACTGCGTCACCTCGTCTCACATCTATGAAGCTTACGACCAGCGAACCCGCGGGAGGAGGCTGAACTGCCTGTGACATGGGCAAGAGAGCCCGCAGCTAGGGCCGTAGAGGAGGAGGAGGAGGAGGAGGAGTAAGAAGACATAAAGGGCAGGAAAGGCATAGCCTCGAGCGGCTACTCTCTTCCTTCGGCCGGGGTAAGGCGATCGATCCACTCGTCGGCCTCGGCGCGGGAAAGCTCGCTCAAAGGCTTACCGATGCGGCTTTCGAGGCGGGCGACACCGTTCTCGCCCCTGAGCTCCTCGGCGAGGGTCTTGAGAAGGTCAACCTGGCTCTTACGCGCCTTTTGGGAAGAGCCCCTACCGCCTCGCCTGTTAGTCCTCTGGGAATCCCCTTCTTGGGCAGCCTCAGGTGAGTCGGTACCGGCTCTACCGTTCGAAGTGGAGTCGGCAGAAGGAGACGTCGTGGTCCTATCGTCTGCTGATGGCCTCTGAGAGGCGTCTCGAAGGGCGCGTGGGGGCGGATAATCGACGGGCGGGGCGTCGTCGGTGTCGGAGAGCTCCTCTAGGGCTACCGCGCCAACGTTCACCGCGTCACGGAGGGCTCGAGCCTTGGCCCGAGTCTCGGCCATGCGGATGATGTGCGGCACAATGCTTCTTCCGACGTTCTCCGGCGAAGCGTCGCCGATGCCGGAGAAGGTACTGCCGTCCTCCATCTCTACTCGCGCCTTGACGACAGCCACCCGTCCGTTCTCTTCGGTCGGGACCTGGATAAGCTCGGTGTCTATGCCTTTGAGGCCCCGGTTGTGGGCCTCATCCAGAAGACCGGCGAAAAGGACGTATTGTTTGCCCTGGCGTGTAATGAGAAACTCGTCTCTCATGTCTTTGCTACCCCCTAACGCCTTTCCTTCGCAGCAGTCTCCCGGTAATCGTCGCCTTCGAGGGAGATCCAGTCGCACATTGCGATGATCCGGCTCGCCGTTCGCTCGCCCAGCTGCTCGGCCAGGTCCTTGGGACCTATATTCGAGGTAAAGACGGTCGGCAAAGCCTCTCGGTAGCGGTGGTTGACAATCACGAAGATACGCTCTCGCACCCAATCTGTGGCTCGCTCGCTCCCAAGGTCGTCCAGCACTAGGAAGTCTGCATTCTGGACGGCCGCCATCCACTCGTCCAGGTCGCGTCCCGGATCGTTGTACGCTCCGCGCAGGTTGTCCAAAAGCTCCGGCACGGTCACCAAGAGCGAGGGCACCCGCTTCCGCTGAATAAGCTCGTTCATCAGCGCGACCGCAAGGTGCGTTTTCCCAGCGCCTACGTCGCCGCAGAAGTAGAGCCCCTTCCCAGCCTCCCGGTTCTCTTCCCAGTTTTCGAGGTACTCGTCTACCCTCATGCGGGCCCGCGAGGCGGAGGGGCTAATAGTAGGCCTGAAGTTGGCTAAAGTGTAGCCCCTCATACGTTTGGAGAGGCCGCTGCGTTCTTTAAGGGACGCAACGCGGGCATCGCGGCGCATCAGCTCCCACTCGCGCCGCTCGTTCTTCTTTTCGCACTCGGGGGTGCAGGGGTGGTAGTACCACTCGCCGGGCTTACCGTACTTCCGCTGGAGGGCCGGCGGGAACTCAAAGAACTCGGCCTCCAGATCCTGGCCACAGTGCGGGCAGATCTTGTCGTCAAGCCTGAGCGCAGGTCCCGCAGCATTTTTCCTACTCGCCGAAGAGCCACTCATAGCCTTCCCGGCGTCGGGCAGCAGATCCTTGATCGGCTCCATCCCTCACCCCCTCCCTAACCTTTAAAGCCCCGCCCTTGAGCCCCGAGAGCCCGCTCTCCTCGACAAGCCTCAAGCGGCGGTCCTTCTCGAAGCGCTCCACGTCCTTTACGGTCTTCACCCCGCGCTCGACCCACCGCTCGAGGATACTCCTCACGTAGCCCACCCTTCTTGCGTCCCGCTCGCTGGCGATCTTCAAAGCCTCCAAGACCACCGCTGGCTCGAGCCCATCCCGCTCGCAGTACCCGTTCAGAAACTCCAGGATATGCGGCGCCGGCAAGGAACCCATAAAACGGAAGTAATCGTCCGGCGAAACCCCCTCCGGCTCCGCCCGCACCACCTCGATCTCGCGGACGGGGACGTCTTTCCAGGCGTCGCTGGGCTCCACGGCTCCACGGGCTACCGGCGGGTGTTCCAAAACCTCAACCCAGCCGTCGTGTCTAGTCGCGAAACCGTGCTCGATGAGGACCTCGAGCGAGGTCTCGACGCTCTCCGAGGTGGAGCGCAAGAGGTCGGCAAGCTCCTCGACCTCGACGGAGTCCTGACCGACGTCGGGGAGGAGACGCAAGAGCTCGTACAGGGCGACCGCCTCGGCGCCGACATGTGGCATCCAGCGGATGTAGAGGCGCGCCTTGGCGCCTCGCGCCCCTGTTTTCTCGGGCGGTGTAAGTCTGACCCTCTCCATCCTAACCGCCAGTATAGCGGTCAAATTACTGACTCTCTACGGCAAACCCGCTAAACAGGACGAGCGCACAAACAAAGTTCTAACTTTCTGGCCGGTAAGCAACCGTCAGTTATCCATCATTCAATAGCGGCCCTAAGCTCCTTTGCCTCTATTGGCACGGCTATTGGGAGTTTGGAGCGAGCATGCGGGAAAGATTGCTCATTGGCTTGTGATGCGCTGGTTCGACCGTCGACGCTACCAGCGAGGAGTGGCGAGAGAAGCATCAAGACGTTGAGAGCCATCGGGGTTTTTGCGAATCAGGCTACCGTAGATCCTAGTAGTCATCTCCGCTCGTGACGTTCACGAGCGCTTGATGCAAAAGGCCGTTGCTCGCCACCATCTCCTACGTGCCCTGTTGCAAGTCGAACTCGCGTCCCTGGTAGTCCGTGACTTGCCGCTAGACTCCTCGACCAGCAAGCTGCTGGCCGCCACGTCCCACGCTGAGAGGTCCCGCTCGTAGTACCCATCCAGACGCCCCGCTGCCACGTAGCACAAGTCGAGCGCGCCCGCACCTAACCTCCTTACGCCCCGCGTAAGCCCCGTAAACCTCCCGAAGAGTTCTAGGCCCACCGACTTATCTCCTCCCGCCCTTGTGAAAAACTACTCACCAACAGCGCCCGTATGAGTTCGTCGGCACCGGATACTTGTATAGGGCGACCGTCGAGGGTAGCGCCGGCGCCACGTTCGGCGGTGTAGGTCTCTTGGGTCATCGGGTCGTGCACCACCCCAGGACTTCCTCGCCCTCCCTCTCTAGCGCTAGGGAGACAGCGAAAAGGTAGCTCGTGGGCGTAATTAGTAGTGACGTCCAAGGGATCCACGATCCGACGGGCCTCGCCGCAAGCTCCCCACTCTCCTCGGCCAGCATCCCGTAGGCGGGGAAGGACTCTTCGAGGATCTCCTTGATCTTCTGCTCGGACTGCTTGTCCGCCTTGGTGACGATATCCACCTCCCCCTTGTATTGGATCTCTCGATGCTGTCCGAAGCTGCTGCGCAGCACCTTTCCCGCTGCCTCGGCCGCCGCCCCCGCCACCTCTAGCTCCCTCGTGAACCTCCGACCCCTTCCGTACCGAGCGTTTTCACAACCCACGAGCAGCTACGGATGTCCCCGCAGCCCGTGTTACCAAACTGTTGGTATAGAAACCGGTTGCTTCAAGAGCTCTTGTAAGCTGCGGGTGCTGATCTAAGACTTTCCAAGCCGGTAGAAACAGAATACAAATATCGCCCGGTGCAGAAGTGCTTCCGAGCTCTCCGCTGGAAGACCGCTAAATAACTCTCAATGGAAGTAGCCTGGCTGCAGTAGGGGAGCAAAAAAGGGGCCCTCACCGAGGACCCCAGCCTAACACGCTTTGTTTAGAGGCTAGCCTTCGAGCAAGAGGAACTCCGGGTCCTCGATGAGCTCCTTTATTCGCGCGAGAAAGCTCACGGCGTCCGCGCCGTCCACGATGCGGTGGTCGTAGGAGAGGGCGAGATACATCATCGGGTGGATCTCCACGACCTGGCCGTTAACGGCCACCGGGCGGTCCTGGATCTTGTGCATCCCTAGGATCGCTACCTGCGGAATATTGAGGATCGGGGTCGAGAGCAACGACCCAAAGATGCCGCCATTAGTGATGGTAAAGGTGCCACCACGCAAATCCTCGAGCCCGAGCCTACCATTATGAGCC
>Ga0126306_10001257_pt1 | contig 13365 bp, 12 predicted proteins | sample Plot27_FD_92592 | JGI IMG/M metagenome (GOLD analysis project Ga0126306, IMG submission 92592) | Serpentine soil microbial communities from UC McLaughlin Reserve, CA, USA - Plot27 | ecosystem: Environmental > Terrestrial > Soil > Grasslands | place: USA: UC McLaughlin Reserve, Lake County...
ACCCGCGGCGAGATCGACGCGGCGCTCCGGAGTCCGATCCCGCCGGCCGACGCCGACGGGCTGCGCCGCCGCACACGCGCGCTGATGGGTCGCTGCCAGGGCTTCTTCTGCGGGGCGGAGATAGCGGCGGCCCTTGAAGGGGACTCGGATGGCGATTGATGACGGACCGGTGATCGTCGGCGGTGGGCCGTCCGGGCTCGCAGCGGCGATCGAGCTGCGCGGGCTCGGCATCGGACCGGTGACGGTAATCGAGCGCGAGCGGGAGGCGGGCGGCATCCCGCGCCACTCCGACCACACCGGCTTCGGCCTGCGCGACCTGCGCACCGTGCTCTCCGGGCCGCTTTACGCGGCGCGCTATGGGGAGTTGGCTGAGGAGGCCGCCGTCGAGGTTCTGGCGGAGACGATGGTCACGGGCTGGGTGGAGGAACGGGGGCTGAAGCTGACCGGGCCCAAGGGCCGCTTGGAGCTCGTGCCGCCCGCGGTGGTCCTGGCCACTGGCTGCCGGGAGCGGCCGCGCTCGGCGCGGCTGGTGCCGGGCTCGCGGCCCGCCGGCGTGATGACGACCTCCACGCTGCAGCAGTTCGTCCACCTGCGGGGCGAGAGGGTCGGCAGTCGGGCGGTGATCGTCGGGGCGGAGCACGTCAGCTTCTCGGCGGTTGCCACCCTGGCGCACGCGGGCGCCTCGGTCGCCGGACTGGTCACCGATCTCCCCAAGCATCAGTCCCTGGCAGCCTTCCGGGTGGGTGCGGCGGTCCGCTACCGGGCGCCGGTCTGGCCGCGCACCGCGGTCAGCGCAATCCACGGCGACGAGCGCGTCGAGTCCGTCGAGCTCACCGAGCTCGACTCCGGCAGTACCCGGATGGTCGAGTGCGACCTGGTCATCTTCACCGCGGACTGGGTCCCCGACCATGAGCTGGCGGTGATGGCCGGCTGCGAGCTCGACCCCGGCTCGCTCGGTCCGTTGGTCGACCAGGCGCTGCGCACGACGCGCCCCGGCGTCTTCGCGACGGGGAACCTGCTGCACCCGGCCGAGACAGCCGACATCTGCGCGCTCGACGGCCGTCACGTAGCGCCCTCGGTGGCGGCCTACCTGCGCGGCGCCCGCGATTGGCCGTCGCGAGTCCGGGTCATCGCGCGGGATCCGATCGCCTGGGTCACGCCCAACCTCCTGGTGGCCGCTGGCCACGATCCGCCGCGCGACCGCTTCCTGCTCCAGTCCCGCGACTTCGTTCGCCGGGCCCATATCCGGGTCCGCCAGGACGGGCGGCAGCTGTGGCGAGGACGCGTCGGCCGCCTCGTCCCCGGCCGATCGGCGCACATCCCGGCGGGCTGGGCCGCGGGGGTCGACCCTGCAGGCGGCCCCGTGATCGTCGATGTTGGGTAGCCCGCGCGCCGCGTCCGGCGAATAGGGTGCGGGAAATGAGCGACGGGATGTTGCTCGGCATCGACGAGGGGACCACCGGCGTTAAGGCTGCGCTCTTCGACCTGCGGCTGCAGCCCGTCTCCGAGGCGCGCCGGGACAAGGTCAACCGCCATCCCGAGGAGGGCTGGGTCGAGCAGGACGGCAACGAGGTGCTCGCGGTCGTCACGGAATCGATCGCCGAATTGCTCGATGGCGCCGACGGCGAGGTGGTCGCCTGCGGGCTCGACCACCAGGGCGAGTCTGTGCTCGCCTGGGACAGCGAGACCGGCGCCCCGCTCAGCCCGATCGTGGTCTGGCAGGACAAGCGCTCGCAGGATGTCCTCGACGAGCTCACCGAACACGAGGACGAGGTCAAGGAGCTCAGCGGCCTCCCCTTCGACCCCTACTTCTCCGCGGCCAAGCTGGCCTGGCTGCTGCGCCACAACGACGACGTCAGGAAGGCCCGCGAGGACGGCAGGCTGCGCATGGGGACCGTCGACTCCTTCCTCTGCGACCGCCTCGGCGCGGGCTTCGCCACCGAGCCCGCGACCGCCTCACGCACCCAGCTGCAGCGCATCGACAGGCCCGGGGCGTTCGACGAGCGCCTCTGCGAGATCTTCGGCGTGCCGATCGAGGTCCTGCCCGAGGTGCGCGACACGGCTGGGGATCTAGGCACCCTCCGGCACGAGAGCTGGCCGGTCGAGCTGCCCTTCCGGGGCCAGGTCGCCGATCAGCAGGCGGCCCTCGCGGGTGCGGCCTGCGTCGAGCCCGGTCGCGTCAAGGCAACCTACGGCACCGGTGTATTCGTGCTCGCCCACGTCGGCGGGGACGTCCCGAAGCCCGCCGGCGGCCTGCTCCCGACCGTCGCCTGGAGCATCGACGGTGAGGTCGAGTACGCGCTCGACGGCGGCGTCTTCGCCGCCGGGGCGATGCTGGAGTGGATGTGCAACCAGCTCGGCATCGCGGAGGACCCGCCCGCGCTCAGCAAGCTGGCCCGCGAGGCGGAGACCTCTGCCGGAGCCAGGGTGCTGCCCGGCTTGGCCGGGATCGGGGCTCCCTGGTGGCGGCCGAGCGCGCGCGCCGTGATCTCGGGGATCTACGGCGGGACGACGCGCGAGCACGTCGCGCGGGCCGCGCTCGAGGGCATCGCCTGGCGGGTCGCCGACGTGGTGGAGGCGATCCGCGAGACGGCGCCCGTGGAAACCCTGCGAGTCGATGGCGGACTCACCAACGAGCCGCTGCTGCTGCAGCTGCAGGCCGATTCGATCGGGGCGCCGGTCGAGGCAGCGGGCGTCGATGCCACCGTGCTTGGCGCCGCCGCTCTCGCCGGGGTTGGAGCGGGCGTGATCGGCTCGCTCACCGACCTGCCGGGGCTGCTTCCCGCGGACCGCCGGGTTGAGCCCGAGCGGGACGAGAGCTGGCGCACGGCTGAGCTCGGGCGCTGGCAGGAGTTCGTCAAGGCCACCGAAGCACTCGACCCCCGCTAACGCGGGGTCCCGCACCAAAAAGGAGCCGCGCCAAGCGCGGCTCCTTTCGGCGGCTTGCGCTCCGCGCCCCGCTGGGTGCGGGCGGCCGCGCGGCTTAGGAGACGATCGCCAGGATGATCGCCAGCAGAGCGATCAGCCCGAGGACTCCGGCCCCCATGGCGAAGTCCTTCTCGCCGATGCTCCTGTCCGTCTTGTTCATGGCTTGCTCTCGCCTTTCCTAGTCGGCAGTTACGACGTCCTCTTCGAGCGTCTTCACCGGGCCCTGGTACTTGTTCTTCGCCGAGATGAGGTACCAGACGCCGAAGATCAGCGGCAGGATGATCGCCAACGGCGTGTAGTTCACGTTCGCGGCGTCGAATTCCTCATTCCAGGGCAGGCCAGTGGGGTCGTACGGTAGATCGAGCGCGTAGACGACCACCACCACGAACAGGATCGCCAGGAGGTTGACCAGCCGGTAGCGGCGGCCGAGATTCCAGGGACCAGGCTGGAACGAGTCGCCAGCCCTGAACCTCAGATACACCGGGATGATGTAGGCGAGGTAGAGCCCGACCGTGCAGATCCCGGTAAGGGCGAAGAATGCGAACGGTATGTCGTTCTTCCCGAACAGCGCCGGGATTGCGATCAGCAGCGAGAACACCGAGACCGCGATCACCGCGTTGAAAGGCACCCGGTCGCGGTTGACGCGCCGGAAGACGTTCCAGCCCGGGATCGCGCGGTCGCGAGAGAACGCGTACCAGGTCCGCGAGGCACTGGTCAGGCCCGCTGCCCCGCAGAAGAACTGACCGACGGTCGCGATCAGGACCACCATCTTCGCGGCCCAGGAGTCGAGCGCCGAGTTGAAGATGCCGAAAACGGCGCCGCCTTCGTCATTGACCGCCGTCACGTCGTTGGCGGCGAAGAGGAAGCCAAGGATGACGAGCCAGCCGATCACCGCCGACCAGAAGATCGACCGCCAGACGCCCTGTGCGGCGCCCACCGCCGCGCCTCTGGTCTCCTCGGCCGTGTGTGCCGACGCGTCGTAGCCGGTCTGCGTGTACATCCCGAGCAGGAAGCCGACCGGCGCGACCAGGAACCAGAAGCCGAGGCCGCCGGTGTCGCCGCCGAGGGTGCCGCTCTCGTTGAAGCGCTCCCCGAAGACGAAGCCGACGCTCTGATGATCGTCCGGCACAAAGATCAGCAGGGCGAGGATCACCGCGACGCCGAGCAGATGCCAGCCGACCGAGATGTTGTTCATCAGCGCCAGGATCCGGTCGGCGAAGATGTTCACGAGCGTGTAGAGCACCATGATGATCGCGAAGAGCAGCCAGGTCTCGCTGAGGATGTGGATGTCGTCTCCGAAGTTGACGCCGAAGATGTCGACGCCGTAGAGGGCAAGCAGGTTGAAGAGGAAGAAGGCGCAGCCGTAGCCCACCGAGGCGACGATCCCGACCAGCCCGACGATGTTGAACCAGCCGGTCATCCAGCTCCAGCCCTTGCCGCCGAGGTCGTGGGCCCACCAGTAGGGGCCGCCGGCTGTCGGGTACTTCGAGGTCAGCTCGGCCATCGAGAAGCCGACCATCAGCACGAAGAAGCAGATTACCGGCCAGCCGATCGAGGCCATGATCGGGCCGCCGTGCAGCCAGGCGAACGAGAACGTGGTGAACGTCCCCGCAAGCACTGAGATGATCGTGAACGAGATGGCGAAGTTGGTGAACGAGCTCCAGCCTCGCGAAAGCTCCTGCTTGTACCCCATTTCCGCGAGCCGCCGCTCGTCGCGCCTCACCTGATCGGCGTCCGAAACGTCCTCCGGTGGTGTCACTTCCACTCCCTCCGTCGCGGCCCCGCTACATCCATGTCAGGGGGCCTATGTCGAGGCGTGAAGCCCTAAGCCGGACACTATTCCCGGGGGCTGACCCCCGTCAAGAGCGATTTCCGCAAATCGGGGGATTGCCAGGGATCTTGTACGGATCGTCCACCGCGGCAACGCGTCGTCAGGCGACGCGTCAGCTCTCCCGGGTCAGTCCGAAAGGGCGGCCGCGGCCTCGCCGACCGTCGGCTTGATCAGGAGAACCTGGTCGAGGCCCATCACCGAGAGGATGCGCAGGATCTGATCGCTAGAGGCGGCGACGGCGAGCCTCTCGGGTCCGTGCTCCGGGTTCTTCTCCTTGCGTGAGAGCAGCAGAGCGCGGATCGCGCTCGAGTCGATGAACTCACACTCGGTCAGGTCGACGACGATGCCCTCCGCCGCGGCTTCGACCGCGCTGCGCAGCTCCGCCCGCAGCTCCTCCTCGTGGGACATGTCGACCTCCCCGGCGACGCGGACAAGGTAGACGTCATCCGGGCCGGGCCCGGAACTGATCTCGAACTGTGGAATGTCTGCGCTCGGAGTTGCGGACACGAATCCCCTCTTCCCCCGAAGGTCGGTCACATGCTACCCACAGCGGGCAGTGCCGCCGGGCGACGGCTCACCCCAGATGCAGGGCGGCGCGGGCCCGCTTCACCGTCGACTCCACGGTCTCCTCGGGAGGGTGGTGAATGGGGTCCAGTCCATAAACGGGCGAGTCCCCATCGGTGACCAGCCGGTCCGCCAGGATGACGCCGCGAGGGCTCACGCTCTCCTCCCGCTCGAGTTCGTCGGCCAGGGTGAGGATCAGCGGCGCGCTGGCGAGTACGTCATCGACCTTGAGCGGAAGCTTGGCGGAAAAGAGGTTCATCTGACTTCGTCGAGCGGCGTCGATCAGTCTGCGCAGGGAGGCCGCAACCCGCGCTCGATAGCGGCGCCGGACGAGCCGCGCTCTCCGGACCAGGACCACGGGGCTCCCGTCGGCCGCGCCTCTGAGCAGCTTGTCGTCGATGGACCGGGCACGGAGCCTCGCCACGATCCGATCCGTCGGTCGCGCCCAGCCAGGTGGCGGTATCGGTGCGTTGCCGCCGATCGTTGCGGTGCCGCTGCCCGTCATCCCTCGCGCCCTTATTCCCGGTCGCGGGCCCGGCCAATCAGCGCGAGACGGGCATCTGAGCGGCGAGCAGGCGCTCGACGTAGGAGGCCGGGACCGGCTGGGCGAAGTGGAAGCCCTGGGCGTAGCCGCAGCCGAGGTCGCGGGCGACCCGGACCTGTTCCTCGGTCTCGATGCCCTCGGCGACGACGCCGATCCCGATCGTCCCCGCCATCTCGCTGACCGCGCGCACGATCGCCGCGTCGTGCTCGCTGTCGGCGACGTTCTCCACGAAGCTGCGGTCGAGCTTGACCATCGAGAGCGGCAGCCGCTTCAGGTAGCCGAGCGAGGAGAAGCCGACTCCGAAATCGTCGAGGACCAGCCGCACCCCGAGCCGCTCGAGCGCCTCCAGGGCGCGCTCGACGTGGGCGATATCAGCCAACAGGGTGCCCTCGGTGAGCTCGAGCCAGAGACTCGATGGCTCGATCCCGTTCGCGCTGATCGATCCCTCGACGTGGGGGATCAGCTCGGGATCCGCGAGCTGGCGGGCCGAGAGGTTGACGGCGACGCTGACCGGGGCGGAGTCCGGCTGGAGCTGCTGCCAGCTCGCCGCCTGCCGGCAGGCTTGCTCGATCACCCACCGCCCGATCGGCACGACCAGCCGGGACTCCTCGGCGACGGGAATGAACGCCAGGGGGCCGATCAGGCCGCGTTCCGGGTGGTCCCAGCGGAGCAGGGCCTCCATCGAGACGACCGAGCCGTCGGCGATGGAGACGACCGGCTGGTAGTGCAGGACGAACTCCTGACGCTGGAGGGCCCGCCGCAGATCGTTCTCGGTCTGCATGTGCTCGATCACCCGCGAGCGCATCACCTCGTCGAAGATCTCGTAGCCGCCCCGGCCGTGGTCCTTGGCCCGGTAGAGAGCGGCATCGGCGTCGCGAATCAGAGCCTCGGGCTCCTCGGCACCGGATCCGATCGAGATGCCGATGCTGGCGCTGACGAAGTACTCGCGCTCTCGCAGGATCAGTGGGCGGGCGAGCGCCTCCGCGATCCGCTCGGCGATCCGAATCGCCCCGTGCTCGTTGCCGACATCCTCGGCGAGCACCGCGAACTCGTCGCCGCCGAAGCGGGCGACGGTGTCGCCCGGGCGCAGGGCCTGCTCGATCCTGGGAGCGATCGCTGCGAGCAGCTCGTCGCCGGCGGCGTGCCCGAGGCTGTCGTTGACGAGCTTGAACTGGTCGAGGTCGAGGAAGAGCACCGCGACCGGTGTCCGCCGGCGCTCAGCCACCGAGAGGGCGTGCTGGAGGCGATCAAAGAAGAGGCTGCGGTTTGGGAGTCCGGTGAGGGCGTCGTGGAGGGCCTCGTGCTGGGTCCGCTCCTCGGTGCGGCGACGCTCGACCGCGTTGGCGAGCACGTTGGCGATCGCCTGCATGAAGTTGACGTCCGCCTGCGTGAATCGGTGGAGCTCTCGCGAGCCCGCCCCGATCACGCCGAAGGGCTCCTCCTTCACCCTGATGAGGATGATCCCCGCGCTCTGGATGCCCTGCTTCGCCTGGAGCTCGGACTGCTGGAAGCGCGTCTCGATGTTCCAGTCGTTGACCACCGTGGGCTCGCCCGTGGCGAGCGCATATCCGGACTGCGAGCGGTAGTCGGCCGGGACGCGCGCCTCGCCGATCAGCTCCTCGGACAGCCCGACCGCCGCCACCACCAGGAGCTCATCGCCGCGTGGGAGGAGCTTCAAGACGAGGCCGTAGTCGACATCGAGGACGTCGCTCAGGATCCGGCACGCCTCCCGCGCGAGCTCGTCGATGTCGGTGCCCTCCAGCGCCTGCTGCCCGAAGCGGGCGACCGCGCTCTGCTGCTGGGCCTGGAGACGGCTCGACTCCTCGCTGCTGACCAGCGCGCTCGCCGCTACGGCCAGCTGCTGCCGCCGCCGAGCCTGGCTCCGCGCCTCCCAGCCGGCGAGCAGCGCCACGCAGAGCGCGGCGAACACCCCGAAGCCCTCGAAGGGGAGGCCGCCGCCCACCGCAAAGGCCAGCACGGCGAGCGCGGCCAGATCCACGATTCCGACGACCACGATCGCCCTCACCGGATAGGTGAGGGCGGCGAAGAGGAAGGGCAGCACCAGCAGAAGCGTGATCGCGCTCTCGGAGCCGCCGTCGAGACCGGCGCAGACGGCGATCAGGGCGATGTCGGCCACCGACCAGGCGACGAAGAACGGCTCGCGCAGCGGACCGCGGATGATCCGCTCGAGTGGCAGGAACGCCAGCAGCGGGACGCTCAGGAGGGCCAGCCCGATCGCGGCGAGGATCCAGCCCCGGTTGGGGTCGTCCCACGTGGCGAGGGCGTAGGCCGCGCCGCCGAGAGCCACGATCGCCGAGAGCCAGATGCCGACCTTGATCGAGGCCAGCCGAGCCTCGAACTCGGGGTCGACGACGTCACCGGTCCCCGCCGGTTTGTCCACCCCCTTCATGCTGAACGTTCCCTCCGCGATGGCTCCGATAGCTTGCCGCAGGCGGCGCCGAGGCGAATCCGTACTACTGGGGAGATACTGGAAACCATCATATGTACGACCAGCACGACGTCGAAACGCTTGAGCGTCAGTTCAATGCGGCGATGGAGGAGGCGGACACCGGCTCCGCGCTGGAGGCGGTGAGGCGCATCTACGATGAAATCGACCGTGGGGGGCAGGGACTTGAGGCGCTTCTGCACCCGGACTTCCAGATCCGCATGGAAACGGTCTTCATCGACGACAAGACCTACAAGGGGATCCGCGGCTACAAGCGCTGGCGGGCGGACATCGAGGAGCTCTTCGAGCGGGACCGCTTCCAGCCGGAGGGCCTGCGAGCAGCCCGCGACGGCCGCTGGGTCGTGCTCGGCCGGCTGCAGATCACGCAGAAGGAGAGCGGCGTCGACCTCGACGTCCCGCTCGCGCACGTGCTCGAGCAGCGCGACCGCAAGGTGGCGAGCTTCACCATCTACTCGGACATCTCGACCGCGCTCGAGTCGGTCGGTTTGCCGGGGTGACGCTGACCGTCGCGGGCACCGAAGTCGCGCGGATCGGCCTCGGTACCAACCGGCTCGGCTCGACGCCCGAGCACCACGCCTTCCTGCGCGAGGCGGTCGAGGCTGGGCTCGGGCTGATCGACACAGCCCACAGCTACAGCGGCGGCGACAGCGAGCGGGCGATCGGAGAGGCGCTCTCCCCGAAGCCCGACGGGCTCGTGGTAGCCACCAAGGGGGGCTACAGCGGCAGCGGCAGCCCCGAGGAGCTCCGCGCCCAGATCGAGCAGAGCCTCGAGAGGCTGCGGACCGACGTGATCGACCTCTACTACCTGCACCGAGTCCTTGCCGAGACGCCGCTCGAGGTCAGCCTCGGCGCGATCGCCGAGTACCGCGACGCCGGGAAGATCAAGGAGGTCGGCATCTCCGCCGTCGACGTCGGGCAGGTCGAGGCGGCGCGCGAGGTCGTCTCGATCGCCGCCGTGCAGAACCACTACAACGTCGCCGAGCGGCGCTACGACGACGTCGTCGACTACTGCGAGGAGAACGGGATCGTCTTCGTCCCCTACTACCCGCTCAAGGGCGACGGCCCGCCGGCCCTCGCGCAGATCGCGGAGCGACGCGGCGCGACGCCGGAACAAATCGCGCTCGCCTGGCTGCTGCGGCGCTCGCCGGCGATGCTGCCGATCCCGGGCACCACCTCGATCGAGCACCTGCGCGAGAACCTCGCCGCGCTCGAGCTCGAGCTGACCGACGACGAGTTCGAGGCGCTCGGCTAAGCGGCGTCAACGGCAACTGAAGGATTGAGTCCCCTATAGCGGCCCCAATCCTTCATTGAACGCGAACGGGCCCCGCCCGGGGCCCGTTCGCTGGGGATGGATGCGTATGGGGCGCCGCGCCACCGGCGCCGTTTTGTGATGGACGAGTCTGTTCAGGCCGCCGAGCCGCTCGACTGCGTGCCCGACTGATTGCTCTGGTTCTGGTTGCGGCCCTGCTCGCGGCCATCGCCCTGCTCGCCAGGCGCGCCAGGCCCGCAGCGGAACGTGTGGAGGCCGGGCGGTCCGGCGTCCTGGAGCTTCTCGGGCAGCTTGCTCTTGCAGGCCTCGAAGGCCTTTTCGAGCTTCTCCCGGTCGGTCGCGCTCGGCGGCTCCGGCGGACCGTCGCTCGGATCGATCTTGCCCGGCTCGGGAGGCGCCGGCGCGCCGTTGTCCTCCATGCACTGCCGGAAGTCCTCCAGCTTCTGCCTGTCCTCGCTGGAGAGCTCCTCGCCCATGATCGCCACGCCGGGCGCGCTGCCGGGTGGTCCGTGCATCTCGAAGGTGCGGGCGCCGCTGCCGCGGTTACCGTCGTCCCTGCCTTCGCCGCTTCCGCCGCTGTCGGCCACTGACACCGCCGCCAAGCCGACCGCCGTCACCCCGGCGGCCAACAGGGACAGGCCCAGCGGCCCGAAGCGGACCGTGATGCCTCTCTTCTTGTTCATCAGCTGCTCCTTGTGTCGTGTCCCGGTCGCGCCGGGCTCGCCGACCATCAAGCCAGCCGGGCCTGAGAGGAGGCTGAGATCGCGCTAAGAAGCGGCTTGAGGTTCGCTCGGCGCTGCCTGGCTGGCCGTGGCGAGCTTCGCCTGCTGGCGCTCGGGCGCGATCCGGATCACGTTCCAGGCGAGCCCCAGCCGCTCCATCGCGCGGATGATCAGGGCGGACGGATCGAGCTCCCAGCGCCGCAGGCCGTGCTCCGCGGAGCGGGGGAACGTGTGGTGGTTGTGGTGCCAGGACTCTCCGAGGGAGGGGACGGCGAGCCAGAACACGTTGGTCGAGTGGTCCTCCACCTCGAAGCGGCGTGAACCGAGGAAGTGGCAGATCGAGTTGACGCTCCAGGTGACGTGGTGGACGAAGAAGACCCGGACCAGGCCTCCCCAGAGCAGTCCCGTCGCCGCACCCGGCAGGGCGCCGGTGAGCAGATAGCCGACCAGTGCCGGAATCGCCAGGCCGAGCACCACCAGCGGGATGAAGAGTCGGTTGATCAGGCGCATGCTGGGATCCTCGTAGAGATCCGGCGCGTACTTCTTCCAGTCGGCCCGGCCGTGCTCGGAGAGCAACCAGCCGGTGTGGGCGTGCCAGAGGCCGCGCAGGACGCCGCCGACGCCCTCGCCGTGGCCGACGTGCGGGCTGTGCGGATCGCCCTCGACATCGGTGTGGGCGTGGTGCTTGCGGTGGTCGGCCACCCAGGCGATCACCGAGCCCTGGACCGCCATCGTGCCGAGCACGGCGAAGGCGTACTCGGTCGCCTTGTGGGTGCGGAAGGAGCGGTGGGTGAGCATGCGGTGGAAGCCCACCGTGATCCCCGCGGCGGTGATCAGGTACATCACGGTCAGGATCGCGAGATCCGTGGCGCTCACGACCTGGTTCCAGAAGAGGACGATCGCGGCGAGGGTGGCGAGGAACGGCACCACCATGGCGCCGAGGTTGACGAACTTCGTCGTGCTGGTCATCTCGTGGGTCATTTCGTTTGTCATGCGACCAGGCTAGGCACGACCGACCCACAGGAGTTAGTCTCCATGCCAACTTCGAGGCAGCTTTCTTATCACTCAGATGACAAAGGACGTCGGTCCCGAGCCCTGGCGGGCCCTGCCGTCCGGGCTGGCGGCCGTGATCGAGCCCGAGCTCCCCGCGGCGACGGAGGAGATCCTGGCGACGATCGCCCGCGAGGTCCCCGAATATGCCCGCCCTCTCGAGGGGAGCTTCGGCGCCGGCATCCGCACCGGCGTCACCGAGGCTCTCCGCCAGTTCGTCGCGCTGATCCGCGATCCGGATGCGGGCCGGGAGCCGGGGCGCGACGTCTACGTCGCGCTGGGCCGGGGGGAGCTGCGGCAGGGCCGGACACTCGATTCCCTGCAGTCCGCCTATCGCATCGGCGCCCGGGTCGCCTGGCGGCGGATCTCCGCGGCGGCTCGTCGCCATCGTGTCGACCCAGACCAGCTCGCGATCCTGGCCGAGGCGATCTTCGCGTACATCGACGAGCTGTCCGCCGACTCGGTCGAGGGCTACGCGCAGGCGCAGCGCGAGCAGGAGGGCGAGCGCCAGCGCCGCCGCCGCGAGCTGCTCGCCCTGCTGCTTCGGGACCCGCCGGCCGAGGAGAGGGCCCTGAGAGAAGCGGCGCAGGCGGCCGGCTGGCGGCTGCCGCGAAGTGCCGCGCCGCTCGCGGTCGCCGAGGGCGACCTGGCCCGGGTCGCGCGCCGACTTCCCGCCGACGCCCTTACGGGCGCCGTGGATGGCGTCGGCTGCGCGCTCGTCTCGGGAGCGGAGAGCCCCAGCGGGACCGCCGAGCTCGAGCGGGCCACCGAGTCCGTCACCGCCGCCCTCGGGCCCGCTGCGCCGCGCGCCGAGCTGGGCGCCTCCTGGGCTCTCGCCAAGGCCGCCCTGCGTGCGGCCGAGGCCGGGGCGATCGACGGAGCCTCCCCGATCACAGCCGACCGGCACCTCGCCGATCTCCTGATCTTCGAGTCGGGCGGCCTGGCGGACCGCCTCGCCCAGAGCCGGCTCGCCCCGCTCGCCGAGCTCACCCCGGCGGCCCGGACCCGGATGGAGGAGACCGCACTGGCCTTCGTCCAGCGGGGCGGCAACGCTGCGGCCATGGCGCGCGCTCTGCACCTGCACCCGCAGACGATCCGCTACCGGCTCGCCCGCCTGCGCGAGCTCTTCGGCAACCAGCTCGAGGACCCCGACGCGCGCTTCGAGCTCGAGCTCGCTCTGAGGGCCTCGAAGCCTAAGCCGACCCCGGAAGCGAAGCTGAGGAGTCGCCGTTGATGGTGGGCAGCTCGAGGCTGACGACCGCGCCCCCCTCGGGGGCGTTCCGGGCCCGGGCGGTGCCGTCGTGCTCCTCGGCCACCCGCTGCACGATCGCCAGGCCGAGGCCGGAGCCCGGCTTGCCCCGGGCCTCGTCGGCGCGCCAGAAGCGGTCGAAGACCTTGTCGAGATCACCATCGGGGAAGCCCGGCCCGTGGTCGCGGACCATGACCCGGCCCCCCTCGGTCTCGACCTCGACCATGCCCCCGGGAGGGCTCCACTTGGTGGCGTTGTCGAGCATGTTCGAGATCGCCCGGCCAACGCGCTGCGGGTCGACATGGACCAGAGAGGCCTGTAGGCGGCGCTCGAAGCTGACCCCGCGAGCCCGCCGCTCGGCCCGCTCGATCGCGTCGCGCGTGAGCTCGTCGAGGGCCACATCCTGGCGAGCGATCGCGTCCTGGCCGGGAGCGCGCGCCAGCTCGACCACGTCGCCGACCAGCTCGGTCATCTCCTCGAGCTCGTGGGTCACGTCGGCGACCAGGCGCTTGCGCTCCTCGGGTTCGAGCTCGTCGCCCCTGCCGAGCGTCTCGATGTTGGTCCGCAGGGTTGCGAGCGGGGTCCGCAGCTCGTGTGAGGCGTCGGCGACCAGCCGGCGCTGCGCGGCCTCGGAGCGCTCCAGCGCGGCCAGCATCTCGTTGAAGCTGGCGGCCAGCCGTCCGAGCTCGTCGTCGCCGCGGACCTCGATCCGGTGGGTGAGGTCGTGCGTCCTCGCCACC
>Ga0126306_10001258_pt1 | contig 13365 bp, 16 predicted proteins | sample Plot27_FD_92592 | JGI IMG/M metagenome (GOLD analysis project Ga0126306, IMG submission 92592) | Serpentine soil microbial communities from UC McLaughlin Reserve, CA, USA - Plot27 | ecosystem: Environmental > Terrestrial > Soil > Grasslands | place: USA: UC McLaughlin Reserve, Lake County...
CGACTTCAACCCGATCCACATCGACGTGGAGTTCGCGCAGTCGGTCGGGCTGCCGCGCAACATCCTGCACGGGCTCTACTCGATGGCCCAGGTCGCGCGGGCGTGCACCCAGGCGGCTGGCGGCGATCCGCGCTCCCTGAGGCGCCTGTCGGTCCAGTTCCGCGGCATGGGCTTCCCCGAGCAGGAGATCACCGTGACCGGGAGCGAGAAGGAGCAGCGCGACGGCGCCGTCGTCGTGGACGTGGAGGCCGAGCAGGGCGGCAACCGCATCATCCGCAACGCGGAAGCCGAGATAGCGACAGCCACCGCCTAGATTTAGGGCCGTGGAGATCACCTCCCGGCAGAGCTTCATCCTGCGCAAGCTGATCCAGGCGCACGTTGACCTGGATCAGCCGGTGGCGTCCAAGTGGATCGCCGACCAGGCCGACGTGCCCTGGGGCCCGTCGACCGTGCGCGCCGAGCTGGCCCGCCTCGAGGAGGTCGGCCTGCTCGAGCATCCGCATACGTCGGCGGGCCGGGTGCCCACCGACCGCGGCTACCGCGTCTACGTGGACGAGCTGCTCGCGGAGGGGCGCCTGCCCGTGCCCCGGAGGAAGGTCGAGCTCAGCGCCATGCGGCGCGAGGTGGACGAGGCGATGCGAGCCACCACCGAGCAGCTCTCGCAGGTCACGAACCTGCTGGCGCTCGTCACGGCCCCGCCGATCGAGACCGCCACCCTCCACCGTGTCGAGGTGCTCCTGCTCCAGCCCCAGGTGGCGATGGTGGTGGTCATCACCTCCACCGGCGGCGTGACGAAGCGCGTGATCTCCTACGACGAGCCCGTCGACGCCGGCCTCGTGGACTGGGCCGCCAGCTATCTCAACGAGGCGCTCGGCGGCATGGACGTGGGCTCGCGGATGCTGCTGTCGAAGCTGAGCGACGCGGGGCTCTCGCAGCCGGAGCGCGATTTCCTCGGCACGCTGCTACCAGCGTTCACCGAGCTCGAGCAGACGGCTGAGAGCAACCTGTTCATGGAGGGCGCCGCACGGCTCCTCTCCGAGCATCGCTTCCAGGAGCTCTCGCAGATCGCCGGCCTCATGGAGGTGCTCGAGCACCGCCGCGCGCTCCTCACCGTGCTGCGCGCCTCACTCACCGAGCCGAGCGTGTACCTCCGGATCGGGGGCGAGAATCCCACTCCGGAGCTCCAGACCGTGTCGATCGTGGCCGCCAACTACGGGCTCGCCCGCCGCAATCTGGGCGCGGTCTCGGTGATCGGGCCCGTGCGCATGGACTATCCGCGCGCGATCGGGGCGGTGCGCGATGCGGCACGCGAGCTGTCGCGCTTCGTGGCGGAGGTGTACGACGAATGAGGCGCGACCCCTACGAGGTGCTCGGTGTGTCGCGCGACGCGGACGAGCGCGAGGTCAAGAAGGCCTTCCGCCGGCTCGCCCGCGAGCTTCACCCGGACGTGAACAGCCACGACCCCGGGGCGGAGGAGAAGTTCAAGGAGGCGGCGGAGGCGTACGAGATCCTCTCCGACGGGGAGCAGCGTGCGACCTACGACCGCTACGGCTTCGAGGGACTCGACTCGCGTGGGTTCGCCTCGGCCGCTCACGGCTTCGGCTCGTTCGCCGACATCTTCGACGCGTTCTTCGGCGGCGACCCCTTCGGCGCGTTCGGCGGACGCGCCAGCGCCGGGCGCGTGCAGGGCGGCGACACCGCCGTCGAGGTGGAGGTCTCGCTGGAGCAGGCCGCAAGCGGCACCACGGTGCAGCTCGCGTACGACGTGGTCGGAGAATGCGATCGCTGCCACGGGAGCGGGGCCGAGCCCGGCTCCGAGATCCACACCTGTCGCAACTGCCAGGGCGCGGGCCGCGTGCGGGCCGTCACCCGCACGGCGTTCGGTCAGCTCGTTCGAGAGCACGTGTGCGAGGTCTGCGGCGGGGAGGGCCGCGTGCCGTCGGAGCCGTGCACGACATGCGGCGGGCGTGGCCGGCGCGCCACGCGCAAGACGCTCGACGTGGACGTGCCCGCCGGCATCGCCGACGAGCAGCGCATTCGCCTGACCGGGCGCGGGCACGCCGGCGAGCGCGGTGGCCTGCCCGGGGACCTGTACGTGCTCGTACGTGTGACCGAGGACGAGCGCTTCCTGCGCGACGGCAGCGACCTGGTGACCGTTGTCGACGTGCCGGCGCCGGCCGCCGCGCTCGGCACGACGGTGAGCGTGCCGACCCTGGACGGCGAGCACGGGGTGGAGGTGCCGCCCGGGACGCAGCCCGGCACTGTCGTGACCCTGCGCGGTAAGGGCATGCCCACGATCGGGCGCCGTGGCCGCGGTGATCAGCAGGTGGTCCTGAACGTGGTCGTCCCGCGCAACCTGACGGCCCGCCAGCGCGAGCTCCTCGGCGAGCTGGGCGAGAGTCTGAGCGAGGAGAACCTGCGCGAGCCGGCCGACGAGTCGATCGTCGGGAAGCTGCGGCGAGCGTTCCGCTGATTCGCCTCTCGTTCCGGGCGCCCACCGGCGCCGCCGAGCAGGTGCTCGGCGCCCTCCTCGAGCTGGCTCCCGCCGGGGTCGAGCAGGTCGACGGTGAGGACTTCGTCGAGTACGCGCTCTACGGCGCGCCCGGTGAGCTGCCCTCGTTCCCCGAGGGCGAGGCGGAGGTTGGCGGGGTGCGGGTCCGGGTGCGCGGCGAGCCGGTGGCGGAGGACTGGGCCGAGCGCTGGCGGCGCTTCCACGAGCCCGTCCTCGTCGGCGGTCGGGTGTGGGTCCGGCCGCCCTGGGCCGAGCCGCACGCGGATGCGCTGGACCTCGTCGTCGATCCCGGCCAGGCCTTCGGCACCGGGGCGCATCCCACGACGCGGCTCTCGCTCGAGCTGATGCTCGACCTCGAGCCGCGCGGCTCCTTCGCCGACCTGGGGTGCGGCTCGGGCGTGCTGGCGATCGCGGCGGCCCGGCTCGGCTTCGCGCCGGTGATCGCGGTGGACAACGAGCCGGCCGCGCTCGACGCCACGCGCGCCAACGCCGCCGTGAACGGCGTGGCGCTCGACCGGACCGAGCGGCGCAACCTGTGGGAGGAGCCGGCGCCCGCGGCGGACACGGCCGTCGCGAACCTGACGCGGCCGCTGCTCCTGCGCGTTGCCGAGCTGATGGACGCGCGCCCGCGAGCGCTGGTCGTCTCGGGGCTGCTCGACGAGGAGGCCGACGACGTGGCGCTCGCCTTCGCTCCGCTCGTGGAGCGGCGGCGGCTCTCGCTCCAGGGCTGGAGCGCGCTGGCCCTGGGGCAGTAGGGTCGGCTCCATGCGCCTCATCGACCTCTCCGGGCCGATCGTCCAGAGCCCTCCCGACCTGCCCGACGCACTCCGCACCGACATCGAGTACGCCGACCACGCCGCCGGAGCAGCGCAGATCGAGGCGCTGCTCGGGGTGCCCGAGCGCCTGCTGCGCGACGGCGAGGGGTGGGCCACGGAGACGTTCACCCGCTTCGGCACCCACAACTCGACGCACCTCGATGCGCCGTACCACTACAACTCGACCGTCGCCGGCGAGCGCGCCCACACCATCGACGAGCTCCCGCTCGAGTGGTTCTTCTCAGACGGCGTGGTGCTCGACGTGACCGCCAAGGCCGACGGCGAGTCCATCGACGTGGCCGACGTGGAGGCCGAGCTGGAGCGCATCGGCCACCGGTTGAAGGAGCTCGACGTCGTGCTCGTGCGCACCGGCCGCGATGCTCACTTCGCCGAGCCCGCCTACATCGCGCTCGGGCCGCGCGTGACCCCGGAGGCCACTCGCTGGCTCTGGGAGCGGGGGGTGCGAGTGATGGGAATCGACGCCTGGGGCTGGGATGGTCCGCTCCACATTCAGGCCCAGGAGGCGCTCGAGCGCGACGAGCCCGGCGTGTTCTGGGCCGCGCACCAGGCCGATCTCCCGTACTCCCAGATCGAGCGACTCGTCAACCTGGACCAGCTCCCACCGACCGGGTTCAAGGTGGCGTGCTTCCCGCTGCGGATCGAGGGGGCGAGCGCGGCGCCCGCGCGCGTGGTGGCGATCCTGCCCGACTAGGCGGCGAGCAGGGGGATGCGGTAGGGCAGGAACGCGGGGTCGCGCGTCACGAGTGTGAGTCCTTCGAGCTGAGCCTGGGCGACGAGCATGCGATCGAAGGGGTCGCCGTGGTGGCGGGGGAGGCGCGCGGCCTGTACTGCGTGCTCGAAGGTGATGTCGAGTGGGCTCAACCCGTGATCGGTCGTCTCCTGCGCGAGGTTCGCCTCGAGTCGAAGCCTTCCCGCAGCGGCCTTGATCTCCGCTTCCCAGATGCTGGCTGCGCTGATCAGGATCTCGTTGGTCGCGGACCTAATGGCATCTGCCGCCTGCGGCGCGATCTGCTCGTCGCCGGACCACCAAATGAACACGTGGGTATCGAGAAGGAGCCTCAATCGAGCATGCCGAAGTCGCGGGCGATCTGCTCGTCGTACTCGTCGAAGCCCTCCAGGATCTCGATTCGCCCCTTCGCCCAGCCCGGCTCGCGCGGCTTGCGTTCCGGCTCGTGTGCCACGAGCTTCGCCACCGGCTTCCCAGCGCGGGCGATGACGATCTCCTCGCCGTCCTCCACCTCCTGGAGAAGGCGGGAGAGCTGGGTCTTCGCCTCGTGTACGTTTACCTGGCGCATGACTTAGCTAAGTCTAGCTAGAGCGCGCCAGTGGTCGTGTGCCCGGGTATCAGTGGTCCGTGCGGCTCGGGGGGACCTGCTGACAATCCTCTTCACTGCCGAGCTGCTGGTGATGCTCGACGGGATGAGCGTGAGCGTGGCGCTCCCGGAGATCGGTGACGACGTCGGCCTCGAGGGCGCCGAGCTGCAGTTCGTCGTGACCGCCTACACGGTTCCGCTCGGCTCCTTTCTGCTGCTCGGAGGCCGGGCGGCCGATCGGTGGGGGCGGCGCCGCATGCTGGTCGGCGGCCTGGTCGCGTTCGCGCTCGGATCCCTGGCGGCTGGCCTGGCGCGCGACGCCGGCGTGCTGCTCGGCGGGCGCGCGGTCAGCGCCGTGGGCGCGGCCTTCGCGATCCCAGCGGCACTCGGGCTCGTGACCGCCGTGACCAGTCCGGGCCGCGAGCGCAACCGGGTGCTCGGCCTGATGGCGGCCATCCAGGCGTTCGGCGTGGTGGCCGGAGCGGCCCTCGGCGGTGTCGTGACGTACACGCTCGGGTGGCCCTGGGTCTTCCTGGTGCTCGCGCCCGTGGCGGCCGCGGCCGCCGTGGGCGTCCGGCTGCTCCCGGAGAGCGGAGGGGACGACGCGGAGCAGCCGCTCGACTGGGCTGGGGCCACCGCTGTGGCGCTCGGCCTGGCGCTGCTGATCCTCGCGCTCGTCGACGTGCAACGTGAGGGTCTCGGCGGCGCGGCCGCCCCGGCGCTGGCCGGCTCGCTGGTCCTGCTCGCGCTGTTCGTCCTTCGCCAGCGCGCGGCGCGCGCTCCGTTGCTGCCGCTGCGTCTGTTCCGTTCGCCGCGGGTCACCGGCGCGAACGTGACCGTGGTGGCGAACGCCGGCGCGTTCACGGGCACCGTGGTCCTGAGCACGTTGCTCATGCAGCGGGACCTCGGGTTCTCCGCGCTCGAGACGGGCCTCGGCTTCGCGCCCCTGTCGCTCTCGGCGTTCGCCGGCTGCCTCCTCGCGCCCACGCTGATCGAGCGGGCGGGGCCCCGCGCGTCGGTGGTGGCGAGCCTGACCGTGACCGCCGCGGCGCTTGTCTGGATCGCCGCCGCTCCACTGGACGGCTACGCCGGCACGCTGGTTCCGGCGTACGTCCTGGCCGGCTTCACGTTCGCCGCCGCCGCGGTGCCCTCACCGCGGAGGCGGTCGAGGGTGCCGCGCGCGGCGAGCGCGCGGTGGCCGCGGGGCTGTTCCAGACGTTCACCCACGTGGGCGGTGCCGTGGTGCTCGCGGTCTGCGCTGCCGCGTGGGGCCTGCGCGCCGGGTTCGCTGTGGCCGCGGGCGTGCTCGTGGCGGCAGCGGCAGTGGCCCTGGTGCTTCTGCGGGTGCCCCACCTACACTTGAACGCGGATGACCGTGCTGGAGCAGGTTCAGGGAGACGTCAGGGACGCCCTCAAGTCGGGCCAGAAGGAGCGCGTGCACGCTCTGCGGCTGATCGTCTCCGAGCTGCAGAAGGCGGCCAAGGAGAACGGCGCCGAGGAGGTCGAGGTGCTGCAGCGGGAGCGCAAGCGCCGCCTTGAGGCCGCCGAGGCCTACCGCGACGGGGGTCGCACCGACCTCGCCGAGGGCGAGGAGCGCGAGGCCGAGATCATCGCCTCGTACATGCCCGAGCAGCTCTCGGACGAGGAGCTTGAGGCGATCGTGGGCGACGCCGTGGCCGAGTCCGGCGCGAGCTCGCCCAAGGAGATGGGCAAGGTGATGGCACTCGTCATGCCGACGGTCAAGGGCCGCGCGGACGGCAGGCGGGTGAGCGCCGTCGTCAAGGAGAAGCTGATCCCGTAGTGCGCGCCCAGCTCGAGCTTGCGAACGAAGTGGCCGCCGAGCTGGCGGGCCCGGGTGACCAGGTCATGAAGACGCTCGAGGAGCACCTCGACTGCGAGGTCTACCTGCGCGGCAACGTGCTCACGCTCGACGGCGAGGAGGAGGACGTGAGCATGGGGCGCACCGTGGTGCGCGAGCTGTCCGACCTGGTGCGGCAGGGCCACGAGATCGCGCCCGGCACGATCGAGGCGATCGCCGGCGCCCTCGACCGCCACGAGAGTCCGAGCCGCATCCTCGAGGACGTGGTCTGGCGCAACCGCAGCCTCAGGGTCGCGCCCAAGACGGTCAACCAGAAGCGCTACGTGGACGCCATCCGCAACCAGACCATCACCGTCGGGATCGGCCCGGCGGGCACGGGCAAGTCCTTCCTCGCCGTCGCCATGGCCGTGGCGGCGCTCTCGCGCCGAGAGGTCAGCCGGATCGTCCTCACCCGCCCGGCGGTGGAGGCCGGCGAGCGGCTCGGCTTCCTCCCCGGCGACATCGCCGCCAAGGTTGACCCATACCTCCGCCCCCTCTTCGATGCGCTCTACGACATGCTCGAGCCGGACAAGGTCAACCAGCACCTCGAGCGTGGGGTGATCGAGGTGGCGCCGCTGGCCTTCATGCGCGGAAGGACTCTGAACGACAGCTTCATCATCCTCGACGAGGCCCAGAACACGAGCCCGGAGCAGATCAAGATGTTCCTCACCCGGCTCGGCTTCAACTCGAAGATGGTGGTCACCGGCGACATCACCCAGATCGACCTCCCTCGCGAGCAGTCGTCGGGGCTCCTGGTGATCGGCGAGATCCTCAAGGAGGTCGAGGGGATCGAGTTCGTGCGCTTCGGCGGCGAGGACGTGGTCCGCCACAAGCTGGTCCAGCGGATCGTGGCCGCGTACAGCGAGTACGCGGAAAAGCAGGCGCCGCCGTTGCGGGCGCCGCGGCGCCAGCAGCAGGGCTGATCGAGCTCGACCTGATCGGGGCGCCGGAAGGGCTGCGGCGCCCAGCGCTCGCGGCGCTCGCCGCCGCGGGGGTGGACGACGGACACGTCGCGATCGAGGTCGTGGGGGAAGAGCGGATCCGCGAGCTGAACCGCGAGCACCGCGGCATCGACCGGCCCACGGACGTGCTCTCGTTCCCGGTGGACGAGGACGGGGCCCCGGCCGGCCCGCGCGAGCTGGGCGACGTGGTGATCTGCCCCGAGCACACGCAGGATCTGGGAGAGGCGGTGGTGCACGGCGTCCTGCACCTGTGCGGCTACGACCACGAGACAGACCGCGGGGAGATGCTCGAGCTGCAGGACCGGATCGTGGGAGGCCTGTGACTCGCTCCGGATTCGTGGCCCTCGCCGGGCGACCCAACGCCGGCAAGTCCACGCTGGTCAACCGGATCGTTGGCGGCAAGGTTGCGATCGTCTCAGACAAGCCGCAGACGACCAGGCGCGAGATCCGGGGGATCGCGACGGGTGAGGACTGGCAGCTGGTGCTCGTGGACCTTCCGGGCGTCCAGCGGCCGCGCGATCCGCTCACGGAGCGGATGCAGCGCCGCGTGGAGCGGGCGCTGGGCGAGGCCGACGCCGTGCTGTTCGTCCTGAACGGCGAGCAGGAGATCGGCGCGGGCGACCGCTTCATCGCGAACGCGATCGCGAACGCCGGCGTACCGGCGGTCACCGCGCTCAACAAGGTCGACCGGCTCGACCAACCGCGCACCGTCGGGGCCCTGGCCGCAGCCGCCGAGCTCGACGTGCCGGGCGAGATCTTCCCGGTGAGCGCCCGAAGTGGAGATGGCCTGGCGCCGCTGGTCGGAGAGCTCATCTCCCTGCTGCCGGAGGGACCGCTCCTGTACCCGCCCGATGACAAGAGCGACCTGCCCGAGCGCGTGCGGCTCGCCGAGCTCGTGCGGGAGCAGGTGCTGCTGCGCACGCGCGAGGAGGTCCCGCACTCCGTGGAGGTGGAGCTGGACGAGCTCGAGGAGCGCGAGGACGGCCTGCTCGTGGTGCGGGCCCGGGTCTGGGCCGAGACGGAATCGCAGAAGGGCATCCTGGTCGGCGCAGGAGGCCGGATGGTGAAGGCGGTCGGCACGGCCGCGCGCCGCGAGATCGAGGAGACGCTCGGGCGGCGCGTGCACCTGGAGCTGCAGGTGCGTGTGCGGAAGGGGTGGCGTCGCGACGATGCCCTGCTCGACCGCCTGGGGATCGAGTGACAGCCTCCGCGGCCACCGCGGCGCTCGAGCGCATCGTCGCCTACCTGCGGCGCACCGACGAGGCGATCGTCGACGAGGTCCGCCCGGTGCCCTACGGCACCGCCCTGCTGACCCCGACTCTCCCGCTCGTCTGGCAGCTCAACGCCGTGCGGGTGGACGATCTCTCCGCGCCGGCGCAGGTGGTGGTCGCGGCGGCCGAGGAGGCGCTCTCAGACCGTGGCCATCGCAAGCTCGTGGTCCACGACGAGGAGGTGGGAGCACGGCTCGTGCGGCCGCTCGCGGCGACGGGGTGGAACGTCTACCGGCTGCTCGTGATGGTCCGGGACCGTGAGCCCGAGCGAAGGGCGCCGCCCGGCGCCGGCGTCGAGGTCGACCGCGACACCGGCGCGTCCGTGCTGGCGGCCTTCCGGCGCGAGCAGCCCTTCGGCTGGCAGGAGGAGGCGATCACGCAGCTCGCGGGGATGGACGATCGCTACGGCCGGGCCAGCCTGGCGCGCGACTTCGTGGCGCCGCCCGACGACCCCGCCTGCGCATGCCGCCTCTACACGGCCGACGGGTTGGCCCAGATCGACGAGGTCGGCACGCTCGAGTCACGGCGCGGTCACGGCCACGCCACGGCCGCCGTGCTCGCCGCGGCGGGGACCGCCATGGCCGAGGGCTGCGACCCGGTGTTCCTGCTCACGGACGCCGCCGACTGGCCGCAACAGCTCTACCGGCAGCTCGGCTTCAGCCCGGTGGGGGCGGTCTACGAGTTCCTCAAGCTGCCACTCACGGCCGGCCCTCCATAATCGGGGGACCGTGAACCTGACCCCCTGCATCGTCCAGGACTTCCGCACCGGCGAGGTGCTGACGCTCGCGTACATGAACGACGAGGCGCTGCGCCGCACGCGCGAGAGCGGCGAGCTGTGGTTCTGGTCCCGCTCGCGGCAGGAGCTCTGGCACAAGGGGGAGACCTCCGGGCACGTCATGCGCCTGAGGGCGCTTCGGTACGACTGCGACGACGACACGTATCTGGCGGTGGTGGATCCGGCCGGTCCCGCCTGCCACACCGGCGAGCGCACCTGCTTCTACCGCGGCGACATGGACGTGAGCCCGGCCGAGGCGCTTCCCACCCTGGAGCGAACGGTCGCCGAGCGCCGTGGCGCCGATGAGGAGAAGAGCTACACGGCGGCGCTGCTCGCTCACCCGGAGGGGATCGGCGCCAAGCTCGAGGAGGAGGCCGAGGAGACGGCGCGCGCGGCGCGCGAGGAGTCGGACGAGCGGGTCGCCGAGGAGGCCGCCGACGTGCTCTACCACCTCACGGTCCTGCTCGCCTCCCGCGGACTCGGCCTCGCCGACGCCTACGAGGTGCTCAATGGCCGTCGCCGTTGACCTCGACCTGACCCCCGGACTCGACGAGGTCCGGGAGCTCGCGCGCGAGCACAACCTCGTGCCGCTCAGGCACACCTTCATCGCCGACTGCGAGACCCCCGTGTCCGCGTACCTCAAGCTGCGCGGCGACGGGCCGTCCTTCCTGCTCGAGTCGGCCGAGCAGGGGCAGCGGGTCGGCCGCTGGTCGTTCCTCGGCTTCCGGCCGCGGAGCGTGATCCGCAGCGGCGCCGACGCCGACGGGTACGCGACGGTGGCCGCCGAGCTCGACCGCTGGCGGATCGCCCGGCTCCCGGATCTCCCTCCGTTCGCCGGAGGGGCCGTCGGCCTGTTCGGCTACGACCTGGTCCGCACCATGGAGCCCACCGTCGGGGACCCCAATCCGGACCCGGTGGGCGTGCCGGACCTGGCCGTGATGATGTCGAACGTACTCGTCGCGTTCGACCACCTGCGGCACGAGGTGACGGTCCTGGCGCACGTCGAGGCCGACGACGTCGAGCGGGCATACGAGGAGGCGGTGGCCGCGATCGTGGACGTGCGCCGGCGCCTGACCCAGCCCGTGCCCCAGTTCCCCCCGGCGCGCCCGGCGCCGCCCGAGTTCTCCTCGAACCTCGGGCCGGAGGGCTACGCCGCCGCCGTCGAGCGGGCCAAGGAGTACATCCGGGCCGGCGACATCTACCAGGTGGTTCCGAGCCAGCGCTGGACCGCGTCGTGCCCGGTGGACGCCTTCTCGATCTACCGCGGCCTGCGCGCCATCAACCCGAGCCCGTACATGTACTTCCTCGACTTCGAGGACTTCCAGATCGCCGGTGCCTCGCCCGAGGCGCTGGTGACGGTGACGGGCCGGCGCGCCGAGCAGCGACCGATCGCCGGCACCAGGCCGCGGGCCGGCACCACCGAAGAAGACCTGCGGCGCGCCCGGGAGCTGCTCGCCGACGAGAAGGAGCGCGCCGAGCACCTGATGCTCGTGGACCTGGGCCGCAACGACCTCGGCCGCGTGTGCGAGTACGGCAGCGTGACCGTGGACGAGCTGATGGCCGTCGAGACCTACTCGCACGTCATCCACATCGTGTCGTCCGTCACCGGGACGCTCCGGGAGGACGTGACCGCGATGGACGCCCTGCGCGTCTCGCTGCCCGCCGGCACGCTCTCCGGAGCCCCGAAGATCCGCGCCATGCAGATCATCGACGAGCTCGAGCCGGTCAAGCGGGGCCCCTACGGGGGTGCCGTCGGCTACCTCTCCTACACGGGCGAGCTCGACACCTGCATCTACATCCGCTCCGCGGTCGTCAAGGACGGCACCGTGCACGTGCAGGCCGGTGCCGGGATCGTCGCGGACTCCGATCCCCCCTATGAGTCGCGCGAGACCGAGGCCAAGGCGAACGCCGTGTTCGAGGCCATCCGCCTGGCCTGCGCGCAACCCGATTGGCCTTGAACGTGAAGGTCCTCGTCGTCGACAACTACGACTCCTTCACCTACAACCTCGTCCAGTACCTGGGCGAGCTGGGCGCGGAGGTCGAGGTCATGCGCAACGACGTGGACGAGCTGCTCGAGCGCGAGGTTGGACGCGTGATCGTCTCGCCCGGTCCGTGCACGCCGGACCAGGCCGGCCTGTCGATGCGGGCCGTACGCAGCTTCGGCGAACGCGGAACGCCGGTGCTCGGCGTCTGCCTCGGCCACCAGGCGCTCGCTCAGGAGTTCGGCAGCCGCGTGGTGCGCGGGGAGCCCGTGCACGGGAAGACGGCCGACGTGGAGCACGACGGGCGGACCATCTTCGCCGGCCTCGAGTCGCCGCTCGTCGTGGGCCGCTACCACTCGCTCGTGGTCGAGCTCGAGCCGGCCGATTCGCTCGAGGTCTCGGCGCGCGCGGGAGACGTCGTCATGGGGCTACGGCACCGCGAGCTGCCCGTGGAAGGGGTGCAGTTCCATCCGGAGTCGGTGCTCACCCCGCGGGGCAAGGACCTGCTGCGCAACTTCCTGGGATGACGAACCCTGTCCTGACCGAGGCGATCGACCGGCTGGCCGGCGGACGCGACCTCGCCGCCGACGAGGCCGCCCGCGTGCTGCGCGAGATCATGGACGGCGGTGCCTCGGAGGCCGAGACCGCCGCATTCCTGATCGCGCTGCGCACCAAGGGGGAGACGGTGCACGAGATCGCCGGGCTCGCGGCCACGATGCGCGCCCTGGCCCTGCCCGTGGACGCGGGCGACGACCTGCTCGACACCGCCGGCACCGGCGGCGGGCGGCCCACCTTCAACGTCTCGACCACGGCGGCGCTCATCGCGGCGGGGGCGGGCTGCCGGGTGGCCAAGCACGGCAACCGCTCCGCCACGAGTCAGTGCGGCTCGGCCGACGTGCTCGAGGCGCTCGGGGCGCGGATCGACCTCGAGCCGGACGGTGTGGCCCACTGCATCGACTCTGTCGGCTTCGGGTTCATGTTCGCCCCGAAGCACCACGCGGCCACCCGGCACGTCGTGCCGGTGCGCCGCGCGCTCGGGGTTCGCACCATCTTCAACTTCCTCGGCCCGCTAACCAACCCCGCCGGCGCGGCGAACCAGGTGATCGGGCTGTCCGACGGGGGCAAGCTCGAGACGATCGCGGCCGCGCTCGCGGAGCTCGGCAGCGCCAGGGCCCTGGTAGTGTCGAGCGCCGATGGCCTCGACGAGTTCTCGGTCTCGGGGACGACCCGGGTGGTCGAGCTGAAGGACGGCCGGCTCTCGAGCTACGACGTGTCACCGGAGCAGGCGGGAATCGAACCGCAGCGTGACGGCGCCGTCGGCGCGGGCACGCCGGCCGAGAACGCGAGCGTGCTGCGAGGCGTGCTCGAGGGCAGCTCCGGCGCCGCGCGCGAGCTGGCGGTGCTGAACGCGGCCGCCGCCATCTACGTGGCCGGCCGGGCGGATTCGATCGCCGCCGGCGTGGAGCGGGCGCGCGAGTCGATCGACTCCGGGGCCGCGCTCCGGGTACTCGACGGATACGTGGAGCACACGCGGTGAGCATCCGGCTCGACGAACTGGTGGGCGCCACGCGCGAGGCCGTGCACCGGCGCAAGCGGGAGCGACCGCTGGCCGAGCTCGAGCGGGAGGCGGGGGCGCAGCCCGAGGGGCGGCCGTTCGCGGAGGCGCTGGCACGGCCCGGTACGTCCCTGATCGCGGAGCACAAGCGCCGCTCCCCCTCGGCGGGCACGATCCGCGAGGGCTCACGCTGCGCCGACGTGGTGCGGGCCTACGAGCGCGGCGGGGCCGCCGCGATCTCGGTGCTCACCGAGGAGGCCCATTTCGGGGGCTCGCTCGCCGATCTGCGCGAGGCGCGCAC
>Ga0126306_10001259_pt1 | contig 13362 bp, 9 predicted proteins | sample Plot27_FD_92592 | JGI IMG/M metagenome (GOLD analysis project Ga0126306, IMG submission 92592) | Serpentine soil microbial communities from UC McLaughlin Reserve, CA, USA - Plot27 | ecosystem: Environmental > Terrestrial > Soil > Grasslands | place: USA: UC McLaughlin Reserve, Lake County...
ACCCGGTCCGGCCCGTCCTGGCTGAGCCGGATCGAGTCGAATCGCGTCACGACGTCCGGGCCGAGGTAGGCCGGCGCACCGATCTCGTACAGGAGCTGTGCCGTGACGGTCTCCACCGTCACCGCGCCGCCGGTACCGGCGTGCTTCGTGATCACCGACGAGCCGTCCGGGTGGACCTCCGCGATCGGGAAGCCGGGGCGCCGCAGGTCGTCCAGAGCCGTGAAGAACGCGTAGTTGCCGCCGGTGGCCTGGGCGCCGCACTCGACCACGTGACCGGCGGCGGTCGCGCCGGCCAGCACCGGCCAGTCGTCGCGCGCCCAGCCGAAGTGCGCGGCGGCCGGCCCGACCACCAGCGAGGCGTCGGTGACGCGGCCGGTGACCACCACGTCCGCGCCCGCGTTCAGGCACTCCACGATGCCCCAGCAGCCGAGGTACGCGTTGGCGGTCAGGGCGCCCTCGAAGCCCCGCTCGGCGGCGCGGGGCAGCAGGTCGTCGCCCTCAAGGTGTCCGATCTGGACGGTGAGGCCGAGCCGGTCGGCGACCTCACGCAGTGCGGCCGCGAGCCCTGCCGGGTTGAGCCCGCCGGCGTTCGTGACCACCTTGACGCCCTGCTCGACGGCGAGCCCGAGGCACTCCTCCATCTGGCGCAGGAAGGTGCGCGCGTAGCCGCGCGACGCGTGCTTCATCCGGTCCCGGCCCAGGATGAGCATGGTCAGCTCGGCCAGGTAGTCGCCGGTGAGGACGTCCAGCTGGCCGCCGGTCAGCTGCTCGCGGACCGCGTCGAACCGGTCGCCGTAGAACCCGGACGCGTTCCCGATCCGGACCGGAGCCCGGACGCCGGACGTCACGCCGCGCCGCCCACGCCGGGCGCGACGTCGGGAGCGGTGTCGGACGCGTACGCGCCAGGCGGCCGTCCGGCGCCGGGCGGGCCGGCGAACGCCTGCGCCACGTCCAGCCAGGTGTCCGCGCCGCCCTCGGCGACCAGTGCGAGGTCGCTGCGATGCCGCCGCTGGGCGACGAGGAGGCAGAAGTCGAGCGCCGGGCCGGTCACCCGGTCGGGCGCGTCCTCAGGGCCCCAGCTCCACCGCTCGCCGTCCGGGCCGGTCAGCTCGACCCGCACCTCGGTCTCCGGGACGGGCAGCCCGTGCACCAGGTACCCGAACGCCCTGGTCCGGACGCCGAGGTGGGCGACGTGCTTCAACCGCGCGGTGGGGACGCGCTCCACACCGAGCGCGTCGGCCACGTCCTGCCCGTGCGCCCAGGTCTCCATCAGCCGCGCGGTGGCCATCGAGGCCGCGCTCATCGGCGGCCCGAACCACGGCAGCTTGACCCCCGGAGCCAGCGCCCGAAGCGCCTCGATCAGGGCGGACCGCCCGGCGCGCCACCGCGCCAGCAGCGTGGCGGGCTCCTCGGCGGCGCCCTCCGCGGCTCCGGCGTCGACGAACCCACCCGGATCCTCGACCGCCAGCCGCAGCACCGCGGCGAAGCCGTCCGGATCCGTGACCGACCGCAGCGCCACCGCATCGGTCCAGGCCAGGTGTGCTATCTGGTGAGCGACGGTCCAGCCCGGCGCCGGGGTGGCCATCGCCCATCCGACGGCCGGCAGGCCGGCGACCAGGTCGTCGAGATCGTCGCCCTCGGCGCGGAGGTCGTCGAGCACGGTGGACAGGAGCGCGGTCGGGTCAGGCACGGCTCGCCTCCAGAGCGGTGTCGAGGGTGTGCGCCCACTGCCGCAGCAGCCGCTGGCGGCGTGGGGTGTCGTCGGTGAGCAGGTTCGCGACGCCGAGGCCACGCATCAGGTCGAGGGTGGCCTGGACGGTCTCCCGGACGCCGGACCGGCTCTCGTCCGCACCGAGCATGTCGACGGTGAGCCGGTGCACCTCGCGGCCGACCTTCGCCTCGACCGGCACCAGCGCCGCGCGCAGCCCTGGGTCGGTGCGGCCGGCGACCCAGACCTCCAGCGCCGCGGTGAAGAGCGGGCCGGTGTGGTGCGCGGCGAGTAGGTCGAGTACGGCGTAGGAACGGTCGGCGCCGTGCGGCAGGGTCTCCACGGCGCTGCGCATCTCGTCCCGCCGCAGCGTGGCCAGGTGCTCGATCGCGGCGACGACGAGCGCGGCCTTAGTGGGGTAGTGGTGCAGCTGTGCGCCGCGGGAGACGCCGGCCCGCTCGGCGACCACGGTGGTCGTCGTGCCCGACCAGCCGAGTTCGGCGAGGCACTCCACGGTCGCCACCATCAGCCGGGTGCGCGTACTGTGACTGCGCTCGGCGTTGGGAGTGCGGGGCGGGGCCGACATGGTTCGAGCCTGCCGTTCGGGCAACAAACAGTCAAGCCTGCATGTTTATTGGAGATCCCGCCGCCCGGGTCGGCGGTGTGACTGTCCACGGCGCGCGTGCGGGTCAGCCGCCGTAACTCAGGCCGTGTCCGAAGGGGTAGAGCACACCCGACCCGTCGGCGCGCGGGATCGTGACAGGGAGCTTGCCGGACGGGTTCACCTCGCCGAAGAGCACCCTTGTCAAGGACTCCATCGAGGCCGGCGTATAGCCATAGGTCGCGAGGTAGGTGGGCGCCTCGGTGAAGTAGGAGATGTCGTACGGGTTGCGCATCCCCGCGACGACGACCTGCTTGCCCGTGGCCAGCAGCGCCTTGACCAGCCGCTGCTGGGCCAGCGCGGACGCCGTAGGCAGCCCGGTCGTGGGGTTGACGCTCGCGGCATTCATGGTCGACACGACGACGAGGTCGGCGGCGCCGGCCAGGGCGACTGCTGCGTCGATCCGGGCTTGGGTGGGTGTCGTGCCGGTCTCGAAGACCGTGACCGCCTGCCCCCGCTGACTGATGGCGTTGCCCAGCAGGCTGGTTGTCGTGACACCCCACCCGGTGACGAGGACGCTGCGCGGATCGTGGGAGAGCGGGAGCACACCGGCGTCATTCTTGACCAGCGTCGTCGTGCGGTCGGTGATGTCCTGGGCGTCAGCGAGGTGGTCAGGGGCACCCACGACCTCGACGGCCTTCTTGGCATTGACGAACGGGTCGTCGAACAACCCCTTGAGCAGCTTGAGCCGCAGGATCCGGTAGACCGACTCGTCGAGCCGGGTCTCGGAGATCCCGCCGCTGCGCACCGCATCCAGCACCGCGTTGTAGGCCACGTCCATCTGGGGCGCCAGAACCAGCTGGTCGGCGCCCGCCTTGAAAGCCTGGACCGGCGCGACGGCGGGTGGGTACGTGCTGGTGGCACCACCCATGTCGAGGGCGTCGGTGACGATGAGACCATCAAAGCCGAGCTCCTCACGCAACAGCCCGGTGAGGATCGGCTCGGACATCGTCGCCGGAGCGCCGCTCGGATCCATGGAACGGACCACGACGTGCGCGGTCATGATCGTATCGACGTCCCGCTCGATCGCCGCCCGGAACGGGGGCAGGTCGATCTGGTCGAGCTGAGCGCGGGTGTGGGTGACCTCCGGAAGGCCGAAATGGCTGTCCACTGCGGTGTCGCCGTGCCCCGGGAAATGCTTGGCTGCCGACGAGACGCCGCCGTCGTGATAACCGTCGACCTGGGCCGCGACGAGCTCAGAGACAAGGTCAGGGTCCTCACCGATCGAGCGCACGCCGATCACCGGGTTGGCCGGGTTGATGTTGACGTCTGCGACCGGCGCGTAGTTCTGATTGATGCCGACCGATGCGAGCTCGGTGCCGATCACCTCGGCTGACCGGTGGGCGTCCTCGGCCGACCGCCCGGCTCCGAGCGCCATGTTGCCTGGCATGGCCGTGGCTGGTGCCACGAGCCGGTAGACGACGGCGCCGCCCTCCTGGTCGGTGGAAATGAGCAGCGGGATCGGCAGTCGTTGGCTGGTCGCTGCTGCCTGCAGACCGTTGGACAAGGTCGCAATCTGCCGCGGGTTCTGAACGTTGTCCGGCCCACGTCGCGCGTCGAAGTAGATGACGCCGCCAGGCTTGTACTTCTCGATGACCTGGGCGGGCGTGCTGACACCGTAGAGCGCTTGGTTCCTTGCCGCCGCCGTCGGTGTCACGGCGTTGGCGTCCTGGCCGAAGACCTCCACAACGAAGAGCTGCCCGACCTTCTCCTTGAGCGTCATGCGCTGGAGCGTGCTGGTGATCTGGCCGTGAAGCGGCTCGTCCTCCGAGTGCCCTGAGGCTGCCGAGGGCAGCGCGGCGAACAGCAGAGCTCCGACCGAGACCAGGGCCACCAGTGCCCGACGACCTAACCCCTGGCACATGCCAACCTCCGAGTGACCTGCCGATGCGGAGTAGAACTCGACAGTGACGCACCTCACTCGACCCTACGACACCGGCTCACGGCAGGTCGACCTGCGATACGACGAACTCACTGCGAAACTGGCCGCGCATCGTTCTGCACCGCCCGATGCGCGGTGCATGACCGCTGAATGGCGCTGGCGCGTGGGGAAGCCCGCTATCACCGGGACGATCCGGACTACCAAGCCCGGTGGCGACCAAGCGACCGCTGAACGAGCGAGGTCCACCTCCATCCCCTCGCCGTCACCGCCCGAACGTGAAACGCAGATTCGCGTCGATCAGTCCTGAGCCGACGGTCCCAAATCACGAGCGACGGCTCCTCCGCCTGCACCAGCGTCGGCCACTGCGCGTCACTCAAGAGCACCAGCCACGGCCGAGCCGGATCCCGATCCGGCTCGGCCAACGCCTCGAAGACCACTCCTGGTGGCGGAGGTTGGGTCCGCCTCCGTCGGCCTGCTGCAAGCACACAAAGAGGCTAGGAAGCGCACCGTCTGGCTCCCGCAGACACACACCAGGCGTACCGCAGCCACAAGAAGTGCCAACCTGATCCGAACGATTTCTCACGCTGCGCGTCCGCCCGAGGTTGTCGTTCTGTCGAACCCCGCACGCCGCGCGAGCCGTGTTCATTGCGACGACCAAGCGCCACGGGTTACCGCAGAGCCGCCGAGGCCATCAGCTGGCCGGGCACCAGCCGCGTCCCACCTCACGCACCCGCACCAACGAGGAAGCCACCAGGCCCCTCGCGTGACCTCGCACGCCCATTTACACCCCGGGCCGCCGCCCGGACCGACCGAACTGTCCAAGGAGGACACCGCCATCAAGCTCCGCCAGATCGTCCGATCGCCGCCCTCGCCGCCGTCACCTTCTCGCTCGCCGCGTGCTCCGGCGAGTACGGCATAGCGGGCGCCTCGAATGACAAGCCCGCCGCCGCGCCCGCCCCGGCCAGCGCGTCCCCGGCCACCCCGGCCGCCCCGGCCGTCCCGGCCGGCAAACCGAAGACCCTCACGGTCTCGCAGGTCGACGGCTTCAGTCCGCTGGTCACGAACGAGAAGGGCCGCACGATCTACCGGTTCGACAACGACTCCAACAACCCGGCGAAGCGCACCTGCTTCGGCGCCTGCACGGTGACCTGGGAGCCGGTGCTGGCCGGCTCGGCCATCAGGATCGCCGACCCCGCGATCGACCAGGGCCTGGTCGGCACGATCGACCGCCCTGAGGGCAAGCAGGTCACCCTGAACGGCTGGCCGCTCTACTACTTCAAGACCGACAAGACGCTCGGCCAGACGGAGGACCACGGCAAGAACGCCACGTGGTTTGCGATTTCCCCGAACGGCAAGAAGGCACAGAAGACCGGCGGCGAGTCCGCGACCGGCAACTCCAACTCCAACACCGGGGGCTACGGCTACTGAGCCGCCCCCGCGGCAAAGACGCGGTGCCCCGCCGGTTGACAGAGGCCCCGGCGGGGCATCGCCCAGTCCGCAACTCAGGACGGCCCTGTCATTACCAGTTCTTAAGGGGGCAAAGCGTTGACACTCCACCTCGAAGGGTGTCGGATTCGGCAGGAAACTTTCCTAATTGACCCGAGCCCACCCCGGGAATGGAGAGAGATGCAGAACCCCCTGGTCCGGATGCCCCGCCGGCGGACCGCGTTGTTCGTCGCCGCGACCGCCGTGGTCGTCGGCCCAGCGCTGGTCGGGCTCGCCCGCACCGGCAACGCCGGCGAGGCCGAGCGCACCGACGCCGGCACGGTGACCGCCGCGGCCCGGGTCGACCTGACCGACCCGCACAAGAAGGACATCGCGATGCAGCTGGTGTCCAGCGCCGAGAACTCCTCGCTCGACTGGCGCGCCCAGTACAGGTACATCGAGGACATCGACGACGGGCGTGGCTACACCGCCGGCATCATCGGCTTCTGCTCCGGCACCGGAGACATGCAGGAGCTGGTCGAGGCGTACACCGATCGCAAGCCCGGCAACGTGCTCGCCAAGTACCTCCCGGCGCTGCGCAAGGTGAACGGCACCGACTCGCACGAGGGCCTCGACCCGAACTTCACGAAGGACTGGCGCATGGCCGCCAAGGACCCCGTGTTCCGGCAGACGCAGGACGCGGAGCGGGACCGGGTCTACTTCAACCCATCGGTCCAGCAGGCGAAGCGCGACGGGCTCCGTGCGCTCGGTCAGTTCATCTACTATGACGCGATCGTCATGCATGGCCCCGGCAACTCGAAGCTGAGCTTCGGCGGGATCCGCAAGACCGCGATGGGCAAGGCGAAGACGCCGGCCCAGGGCGGCAACGAGGTCACCTACCTCAACGCCTTCCTGGACGCGCGGCGGGCGGCCATGAAGGCCGAGGAGGCGCACAGCGACACCAGCCGCGTCGACACCGCGCAGCGTCCGTTCCTCAAGGCTGGCAACCTCGACCTCGATCCGCCGCTGCGCTGGAAGATGTACGGCGAGAGCTTCAAGATCGACAGCTAGTGCCCTGACCTCGGCCCGCCCCCGGTCTCGACCCCGCGCCACGGGAGAGACTGGGGGCGTGGCGCGTGACGAGGGTGTCGAGGTGGATGCTGCCGGGCTGGCCCGGCGGCTGCGGCGTGACCTGCGCGGCGAGGTCGACTTCGGTACCTCAGCCCGCGCGCAGTACAGCGCCGACGCCTCGAACTACCGGCGGGTCCCGCTCGGGGTTGTCTGGCCAGCGGACGTCGACGACCTGGTCGCCACGGTGGCCGCCTGCCGCGAGTACGGCGCCCCGCTCACCCCGCGCGGCGGCGGCACCAGCGTCGCTGGCAACGCGATCGGCGGTGGGGTCGTCGTCGACACGTCCCGGCACGTCAACGCGCTCGTCGACCTCGACCCGGCGAGCCGCCGCGCGGTCGTGCAGCCGGGGCTCGTCCTCGACCGGCTCCGGGCCGCCGCCGCGCCGCACGGCCTGACGTTCGGGCCCGACCCGTCGACGCACAGCCGCTGCACGCTCGGCGGCATGATCGGCAACGATGCCTGCGGTTCGCACTCCGTGCGCTGGGGCAAGACGTCGGACAACGTCGACGAGCTGGACGTGCTCCGCTACGACGGCACCCGGCTAACGGTCGGCGCGGGTTATCGGGGCCAGGACGGTGCCGCTGGCTCGGCGTTGCGAGAGCTGGTCGACGGCAACCTGGCCCTGATCCGGCAGCGGTTCGCCCGATTCGCGCGCCAGGTCTCCGGCTACCCGCTCGACGAGCTGCTGCCCGAGCGCGGCCATCACGTGGCGCGGGCGCTGGTCGGCACCGAGGGGACCTGCGTCACGGTGCTCGGCGCGACCGTCCAGCTGGTCGAGTCGCCGCCGGCCCGGGTGCTGCTGGTGCTCGGCTTCGCGGACGACGGCGCCGCCGCCGACGCGGTGCCCCTGATCCTGCCGCACCGTCCACTCACGGTGGAGGGCATCGACACCGACCTGGTGGCCGGTCGCGCGACCCCCGCCGACCTGCCCGGCGGCGAGGCGTGGCTGTTCGTCGAGCTGGGCGGCGAGAGCGCGGCCGCCGCGGTGGCGTCCGCGGAGAAGCTGGCCCGTGACCTGGACGGGTCCGATCACCGGCCGCGGTCGGAGATCGTCACCGAGCCGGCGGCGCAGCGGGCACTCTGGCGGATCCGCGAAGAGGGCGCCGGCATCGCCACCCGGATGCCGGACGGCGCGGAGGCGTGGCCCGGCTGGGAGGACGCGGCGGTCCCGCCCGAGCGGCTCGGCGGGTATCTGCGCGAGTTCCGCCAGCTCAAGCAGCGGTACGGGCTGCGCGGCGTCACCTACGGGCACTTCGGCGAGGGGTGCATCCACGTCCGGCTCGACTTCGACCTGCTGAGTAAGGCCGGCATCGGCCGGTTCCGCCGGTTCGTCGGGGACGCCGCGGACCTGGTGCTTTCCTACGGCGGTTCCTACTCCGGCGAGCACGGTGACGGCTACGCCCGCTCAGAGCTGCTGCCGAGGATGTACGGCCCCGAGGTGATGGAGCTGTTCGCGCGGTTCAAGGCGATCTGGGATCCGGACGACCGGATGAACCCGGGCGTGGTCGTCCGCCCGCCTCCGCTCGACGACCATCTCAAGCTCGACCACCCGCCCCGCGAGCTGCTCACCGTCTTCGCGTATCCGCACGACCGCGGCGACTTCGCCCAGGCCACCCGGCGCTGTGTGGGGGTCGGGAAGTGCCGCACCACGGCCGGCACCGCGATGTGCCCGAGCTACCAGGTCACCAGGGAGGAGGAGCACTCGACGCGGGGACGCGCCCGGCTGCTGTTCGAGATGGTCCGCGGCGACCTGGTGACGGACGGGTGGCGCTCGCCCGAGGTGCGGGACGCGCTCGACCTCTGCCTGTCGTGCAAGGCATGCCGGTCGGACTGCCCGGTCGGCGTCGACATGGCCACCTACAAGTCGGAGTTCCTACACCACCACTACGCGGGACGGCTGCGGCCGGCGTCGCACTACTCAATGGGGTTCCTGCCGCTGTGGGCCCGGCTCGCGTCGACCACGCCGGGCCTGGCCAACGCGCTGGGCCGGCGGCGTCTCGCCAGACGGTTGGCCGGGGTGGCCGCGGAGCGGGAGGTCCCGACGTTCGCCCGCCAGCCGTTCGTCCGCTGGTTCCGCGGTCGGGATACCGCCGCTACGGGCGGGCCGCGGGTGGTGCTCTGGCCCGACACGTTCACCAACTACCTCACGCCGGAGGTGGGGCACGCCGCCGTCGCGGTGCTGGAGTCGGCCGGCTTCGCGGTGGAGCTGCCGTCGGGTCCGGTCTGCTGTGGACTGACGTGGATCTCGACCGGCCAGCTGGGCGTCGCGCGCCGGGTGGCCCGCCGCAGCCTGCACCGGCTCAAGCCGCACCTCGACGCCGGCGCGCTCGTCGTGGGGTTGGAGCCGAGCTGCACCGCGGCGCTCCGCAGCGACCTACCCGAGCTGCTGCCCGGCGACGAGACAGCACGCCTCGCCGATCGGACCCGGACGCTCGCCGAGCTGCTCACCGAGCACGGCTGGGAGCCGCCGCGCCGCTCGGGGGAGGCGCTGCTCCAAGTGCACTGCCACCAGCGCGCCGTGCTCGGCGCCGCCGCGGACGAGCAGCTGATGGCCCGGATCGGGCTGGCCCTGCAGCCGCTGGAGCCGACCTGCTGCGGCCTGGCTGGCAACTTCGGTTTCGAGCCCGGCCATTACGAGGTGGCGCAGGCGGTCGGAGAGCGGGTGCTGCTGCCCGCCGTGCGGGCCGCGTCCGCCGAGACGGTGTTGCTGGCGGATGGGTTCAGCTGCCGGACGCAGATCGCGCAGGGGACCGGCCGCCGCGCCCGCCATCTGGCGGAGCTGCTCGCCGAGGGCCTGCATGACCGCGACCGGGCCGGGGTAACCGAGGGGACATGACCAGCGATCCGTGGCAGCTACCCGACGCGCCGCGCGGCCGGGCGAACGACGACGAGTCGGTGAACATCGGACCTGAGGACGCCGTGGAGCACGCCGAGGAGAGCGGCGTCGACGGCGCGCCCGACCACGTGTCCGACCAGGTCGAGACCCAGGAGCGGATCGAGCCACCCGACTGACCGCTGTGACGCTCCCCTCGTCCACTGCGATTACGGTTGCGTAACCCTCGACGTGCCGCAGACGATTCAGCCGTCCGCAGCACGCGAGATCGCGGAGGTACGGGGGATGAGATCCGGGCGTTTCGGCAGCTACGTGGCGTTGGGTGACAGCTTCACCGAAGGCATGGACGACCCGCGCGGTGATGGCACCTACCGGGGCTGGGCGGATCTGGTGGCGCTTCGGCTCGCCGAGGAGACCGACGGGTTCCGGTACGCGAACCTCGCGGTCCGCGGCAGGTTGCTCGAGCCAGTGATCGAGGAGCAGTTGCCGCTCGCGGTGCGGATGGAGCCCGATCTGGTGAGCTTCTCGGCCGGCGGCAACGACGCGCTGCGGCGCCGGTTCGACCCCGAGCTGGTCGAGCAGGCGTACGACGGCGCGATCGCGCGGCTGCGCGCCACCGGCTCCGCCGTCGTCGTCTTCACCCCGGCCGACGTCACGAAGATCCTGCCGGCCCGCAGGTACCTGATGCCGCGGATCGAGGTGCTGATCGATGTGGTCCGCCAGACCTCCCAGCGACACGGGGCGATGCTGGTCGACCTGTGGACCGACGATGCGCTGCGCGACCGTCGGATGTGGAGCATCGACCGGTTGCACCTCAGCACGGCCGGGCACCGGCGCGTCGCGGCGCACGTCCTCGACGCGCTCGGGGTGCCGGCCGAGCCGGCCTGGCTCGCCGCCCCGCCGGCCGTGCTTCCCCCGACCTGGGTGAGGGCGCGAGCTGAGGATCTGCGCTGGGCGCGGCTGCACCTCGCACCGTGGATCGGGCGGCGACTGCGCGGCCGCTCATCCGGCGACAACGTCACCGCCAAGCGGCCGGCGCTGGACGTGCTGCCGGCGCGGAGCTCAGCCCAGGAGGGGTGACGGTCGTCGGGCTCAGGCGCGTGCCGGCGCGGGGACGCTCAGCCCCCGCCGCGTGACGGCGGCGGCTGGTAGGCGTCCGCGACGCCGAGGAGTTCGCTGAGGCCGCGCAGCTCGGCCTCGAACATCGGGTGGACGTCCTCGAGCGCGAAGCGGAGATGGCCGAAGGCCTCCATCGAGACGATGCCGTACAGCCGGATCCAGCAGGAGAGAAACACCTGCGTGACGCCGACCGGTAGCGGGACCGGCAGCTTACGCCCGTACTCGGCGAGCTGCGCCCGGAGCGCGTCGTCGATCTCGTCGTCGGCGGGGATCGGGAACGGCTTGTCCAGGTAGATCTGCGCGATCAGCCCGCTGAAGATGCTGCCGAACCGCTGGCCGGCCTCGTCCTGCAGGCGGCCGGGTTGGCGGGCTTCCCCGCCGATACCGTTGCCGAACAGCAGGCTGAACTCGGCCGGGTGACTGACCGCCCAGGACCGGAACGCCCGGCTGACCGCCGCCAGCTTGAGCGGTACGGGATCATCCGGCGACGCGTCGCGCGCGGTCTCCATCCCGGTGCTGACCTCGTCAAACAGCTCCGCGATCAGGCCTTCAACGAGCTCGTCGCGGCTCGGGAAGTAGCGGTAGAGCGCCGGGGCGGACATGCCCATCTCGCGCGCGATCGCCCGCAGCGTCAGCCCCTGCGGCCCCTCTGCCACCAGCATCGCGCGCGCCGTGTCCTTGATCTCGCGCACGGTAGCCGCCCGCAGACGGTCACGCCGGCTCACCGGTTCGGCCACGAAAATCGCCTCGCTAACACCCTTGACCGGAGCGAACATGCGCTGCAATGTTAACAGGCGTAACCATTGCGACGGACAGTCGCAGTATACCGGCCAAGGGGGTAGTCATGTTCGAGCGGTTCGGGCGGATCATGTATCGCGGCCGGCGGTGGGTGATCCTCGGCACGCTGGCGTTCGTCGCCTTCGCCGGAGTCTGGGGCACGCAGGTGTTCGGCAGCCTCTCCGGCGGCGGTTTCGTCGATCCGAACAGCGACAGCTACCGCGCCGGCGAGGTGGCGGCCGAGCGGCTCGGCCGCGGCGACGCCGACGTGATCGTCCTCTACCGCAGCCCGGACCGGACGGTCGACGACCCCGCCTTCCAGCGATCCGTCACTTCGGTGCTGGACGGGCTACCGCGTGACGTGGTGGACCGGACGGTCACGTTCTGGAGCACGCGGTCGCCGGACCTGGTCAGCCAGGATCGCCACTCCACCTACGCGGTACTCGGCCTCCGCGGCGACGAGGACCAGCGTGAGGAGGGCCTCGCCAAGATCGAGGGGAGCCTGGACGCGCCCGGGCTGGAGACGAGCGTCGGCGGCTCGACCGTGATCGGCCGCGACATCTCCGAGCGGATCGAAGCGGACATCGCCCGCGCCGAGACGCTCTCCATGCCGGTGCTGCTCCTGCTGCTGGTGGTCATCTTCGGAAGCCTGGCCGCGGCCAGCCTTCCCCTCGCGATCGGCGCGATCGCGATCCTCGGCGCCTTCGCCGCGCTGCGCGCGGTCACCTACTTCACCGACGTCTCGATCTTCTCGGTCAACATCGTGACGATCCTCGGCCTCGGCCTGGCTATCGACTACGGGCTGTTCATGGTGAGCCGGTTCCGCGAGGAGGTCGGGCGCGCCCGCTCGGTCGAGGACGCGGTGGCCCGGACCATGGCGACCGCCGGGCGGACCGTCGCGGTCTCCGGCGTGACCGTCGCGCTCTCACTCGCCGGACTGCTGATCTTCCCGCAGGTCTTCCTGCGCTCGATGGGGCTCGGGGGGATCGCCGCGGTGCTGGTCGCGATGCTCGCGGCGCTGATCCTGCTGCCCGCGCTGCTGGGGATCCTCGGCCAACGGGTGGACGCGCTCTCGATCCGCCGGCTGTTCCGCCGGTCCGGCGGGCGCGCGCCGGTCGAGGATCACCACGGCGCCTGGTACCGGATCGCGCAGAGCGTGATGCGGCGTCCGGTGATCTACACGGTGGGGATCGTCGTGGTCCTGATCGCGCTCGGGCTGCCGTTCCTGCGCGTGCAGTTCGGCGGCGTGGACGAGCGGGTGCTACCGGCCGGCACCGAGAGCCGGGTCGTGTCCGAGAGCATCGCACGTGACTTCACGCCGAACGCGACCCGCCCGATCGAGGCGATCGTCACGCTGCCCGTCGCGGTGGACAGCGCCGAGGGCGGCGCCGCGCTCGACCGGTACGTGACGTCGGTGCGTGGGCTCGATGGGGTGGTGGGCGCGCAGGTGAGCGGCGCCGCGGGGGACACCGCGCGGGTCAGCGTGCGATACCGCGGCGAGGCGATCTCGGACGAGGCTCGCGAGCTGACCGGACGGATCCGTGACCTGCCGCCGCCGGCCGGCGGCGAGGTGCTGGTCGGGGGCGACAGCGCCGAACTCGTCGACCTTCTCGACAGCGTCGGCAGCCGCCTGCCCTGGATGGCGCTGCTGATTGCCGCGACCACGTTCGTGCTGCTCTTCCTGGCGTTCGGCTCGGTTGTGCTGCCGCTCAAGGCGATCGCGATGAACGTGCTCTCGCTGGGCGCGTCGTTCGGTGCACTGGTCTGGATCTTCCAGAACGGCAACCTGTCCGGGCTGCTGGACTTCACGGCGACTGGCGCACTCG
>Ga0126306_10001260_pt1 | contig 13357 bp, 10 predicted proteins | sample Plot27_FD_92592 | JGI IMG/M metagenome (GOLD analysis project Ga0126306, IMG submission 92592) | Serpentine soil microbial communities from UC McLaughlin Reserve, CA, USA - Plot27 | ecosystem: Environmental > Terrestrial > Soil > Grasslands | place: USA: UC McLaughlin Reserve, Lake County...
GACCCCGGCCTCGCCCGTGACCAGCACCAGCGAGCCGTGCCCGACCCGGGCGTCCTCGACCGCCCGGCGCAGGTCGGCCCGCTCCCGCTCCCGCCCTCCGACCGGGGTCTGGCCCGGCCCGATGGCGCCGCCGGCGTCGTCCCGTCCCCATTCGGCCTCGTACAGCCGCCAGCGTCGGGGAAGCCGCGCAGCCAGTAGAGCCCGCGGTCCACGAACGAGAAGCTCGCGGCGCCGATCGCGTCGCGCACGGCCGCGGTGAGCAGGATCTGGCCGCCGGCCGCCTCCGACATGACGCGGGAGGCGGCGTTGACGGCCTGCCCGTAGAGGGTGCCGTCGCGCTCGGTGGCCTTCCCCTGGTGCAGTCCGATGCGGACCCGGACGCGGCGGTCGGCGTTGTCCCGCCCGTATTGCTGCAGGCCCTGCTGGATGGCGATCGCGCAGCGCAGCCCGTCCGCCGGGGCGGCGAAGGTGACCATGAAGCCGTCGCCGAGGAAGGCCGCCTCGTCGCCGCCGTGCGCCTCCACGGCCCGGCGCGCGATCCCCTCGTGGTCGTGGAGGATCTCGTCGGCCACCCGGTCCCCGCGCCGGGCCCGGAGCTGGGTCGACCCCTGCACGTCGGTGAACAGGATCGTGATCGGGTGGCCGCCGCCCTCCCGTGGTTCGCGCATGGTCACCCTACGTGGTCGAGGCTTGATCTGGAGTGTTCCAGCTTGCCGGGGGGCGCGGGCGAACTTCAAGGTGGATGGTGAGGGTCCGTCTTGACCCGAGATGTACGCTCAGGTTCTCTGGCCGAAGGGGGGCGAGACGTCATGTCTGGTAGCCGCCGTCGTGATCGAGCCATTGCCCCGCTGCTGGTGCTGCTGGCCCTGCTCGCCGTCCTGCTGGGCGCCGTTCCGGCCGGCGCCGCCGGACCTCCTGGCGATGGCGCCTCGGTCGTCGCCGAGGAGCAGGTCGGCCCTCACCTGGTCGACCTGACCGTCCAGTCCCCGGCGCTGGGCCGGACCGCCAAGGTGCGGCTGCTGACCCCGAGCGGTTGGGAGCAGCGCCGCCGCGGCGACCGCTGGCCGGTGTTCTACCTGCTGCACGGCTGCTGCGACACCTATGACAGCTGGACCCGCGAGACCGACGTCGAGGAGCTGCGCCGGCTCCGCAAGGTGCTGGTCGTCATGCCCGAGGCGGGCCCGTTCGGCTGGTACAGCGACTGGTGGAACCACGGCGCCGGCGGCCCGCCGGCCTGGGAGACGTTCCACCTGCGGGAGCTGCGCCGGCTGCTGGAGCGCGACTACGGGGCCGGCCATCGCCGGGTGGTCGCCGGGCTGTCGATGGGCGGGTTCGGGGCGCTCTCCTACGCCGCCCGCAATCGCGGCATGTTCCGGGCCGCGGCCAGCTACAGCGGCGTGGTCCACCCGCTCCATGACGGGTTCCCGGAGGGGATCATGGCGGGGCTGGTGGAGTTCGGCGAGGACCCGCTCGCCCTCTGGGGCGACCCGGTCGCCCAGCGCCGCATCTGGGAGGCGCACGACCCCTACCACCTGGCCAGGCGGCTGCGGCACACGCCCGTGTTCCTGTCGGTCGGTGACGGCACCGCCGGGCCCTTCGACCCGCCCGGCGTCGTCGACGAGCTCGAGGCGGAGCTGAGCCTCCAGAACCATCTGGTGGCCGCCCGCATGGAGCGGGTCGGGGTGCCGCTGCGGACCGACTTCTACGGCCCGGGGACCCACACCTGGCCCTACTGGGAGCGGGAGCTTCACCGCTCGCTGCCCATGCTCCTGCGCGCCCTGCGCGGGTGAGGACCCAACGACCCTGGTCGTCCAGAATAGGGGCGCTGCAGACGGTCCTCGCGTAGGGAGAGGTGTGGTGGCTCCGGCGGAACGGGCGAGCCCCTGGCGGATGGTGGTCTCGGCTGCCGTCACCCTGGCCGTCCTGGCGATCGTCTTCCTCGGCGTGTTCCCCAAGGTGGCCGACTACTCCGAGGCGTGGTCGTCGATCCAGCAGCTGCCGGTCGGCTACCTGGTCGGCCTGGCCGTGGCGACGGTGGTCAACGTGGCCGTCTACGTGTGGCCGTTGCAGGCGGCCCTGCCCGGGCTGCGGTACGGGCCCGGGTTCGTGGTGCGGCAGACGTCGTTCGCCATCAGCAACGCCGTGCCGGCCGGGGGGGCGGTCGGGCTCGGGGTGCAGTACGGCATGCTCGACTCCTACGGGTTCGGGGCGGGCGCGGCCGCCAGCGCGATCGCCATCGTGAGCGTCTTCAACGTCTTCGCCACCCTGGTCATGCCGGTCCTGGGGGCGGTGGCCCTGTTGGCCAGCGGGGTGGTCGAGGGGCGCTACCTGCTGCTGGCGGGCATCGGCATCCTGGCCGTGGCCGCGGCGGTGGTGGTGTTCGCGGTGGTGCTGCGCAGCGAGGCCGGCGCCCGGGCGGTCGGAAGCTGGGGGGACCGGCTCGTCGGCCCGCTCATGCGGCGGTTCGCGGGTGGCCGGTCCCTCGATCTCACCGGGAAGATCCTGGACTTCCGGTCCAGCGTGGTCGGGGTCATGCGGAGCCGCTGGCTGCTGGTGACGTTGTCGACGCTGCTGTTGCAGCTCACCTCCTGGGCGATCCTGGTCATCGCCCTGCGCGGGCTGGAGGTCGGGGCCGGCGCGGCCGAGGTGACCTGGACCGAGGCGCTGGCCGCGTTCTCGTTCGCCCGGGTCGCCTCGTTCATCCCCATCACGCCGGGTGGCCTCGGCACCGTCGACGCCGCCCTGGCGGCCCTGCTCACCGGCTTCGGCGCCAGCAGCAGCCAGGCCCTCGCCGCCGACCTGGTGTGGCGGGCGGCCTCCTACGTCCCCCAGGTGGTCCTCGGCGCCCTGACGTTCCTCTGGTGGCGGGTCACGGCCGCCCGCCGCAGGCAGCGGCTCGCCGCCGACCTGCCGAGCCGCGGGTCGCCGGATCTCACCCGCGAAGGGTGATGCCGTCGGGACGGCCGATCGCCGATGGTGGTCTCATGACCGAGGGACCCAGTTCCGCCGCGCCCGCGGCACGGAGTACCCAGCGGCTCGCCATCCTGCTCGCGATGGCCATGTTCGTGCTGGTCGTCGACACCTCGCTGATGAACGTGTCGATCGCCGCGGTGGTCCGGGACCTCGACACCACCGTCAGCGGCGTCCAGTCGGCGATCGCCCTGGAGGCCCTGGTGTCGGCCGCCTTCATCCTGATCGGCAGCAAGGTGGGCGACCTCATCGGGCGCAAGCGGGCCTATGTGCTGGGCCTGCTCGGCTACGCCGTCGGCGCCATGTCCATGGCGTTCGCCCAGAGCCTGACCTCGGTCATCGTCTTCTGGGCGGTGGTGGGCGGGATCGGCGCCTCGCTGCTGCTGCCGGCCATGCAGTCCCTTATCCACGGCAACTTCGAGGGCCCGGCCCAGAGGAAGGCCTATGCCCTGGTCGGGGCGGCGGCGGCGATCGCCGCGGCCGTCGGGCCGCTGCTCGGCGGGTTCATCACCACCTACCTGTCGTGGCGGGTCGGGTTCCTGCTCGAGGTGGTCATCATCGCCGTCGTGCTGAGCGGCATCCGGCTGGTCCGCGACGTGCCCTACACGGGACCCCGCCACATCGACCTGGTCGGGGCGGTCCTCTCCATCCTGGGCATGGGCGGCATCGTGCTGAGCATCCTGGTCTGGCAGGAGGGCGGCGAGTCCGTCGGGGCGCTGCTGGCCATCGGCGCCATCTCCATGGCCGGGCTGGCCTGGTGGCTCGTCCGGCGCGCCCGCCAGCAGAAGCCGACCCTGCTCGACCCCGACCTGTTCCACTCCAAGGTCTTCCGGCTCGGCATCACCGGGCAGATGCTGCAGCAGATCGCCCTCGGCGGCACCATGATCGCGCTCCCGATCTACCTGCAGATGGTGCTCGAGTACAACGCCATGGAGGCCGGCCTGTCGCTGGCCCCGCTCTCCCTCACCATGTTCGGCGTGGCCATCCTGGCCGGTCGGAGGGCGGGCGGGCGGCGCCCGAGCGCGATCATCCGAGCGGGGTTCCTGCTGTTCACCCTGGGCGTGCTGATCCTGCTGCCGGTCGTGCCCCGGGCCGACTCCGGCTGGTGGCTGCTGGTCCCGCTGGCGATCGCGGGATCGGGCCTGGGGCTGCTGGTCTCGCAGCTCAACAACTACACGCTGGCGCCGATCACCGAGGAGCGGGTCAGCGAGGCGGCGGGCGTGAACTCGGCCGCCGGGTCGTTCGGGCTGTCGTTCGGGCTGGCCTTCGCCGGGGCCATCCTGCTGGCCACGCTCTCGGTCACCTTCACCGACATGGCGCAGGCGAGCACCGTGCTCGCCCCGGCCGAGCAGCAGCGGGTCGCGACCGCCTTGGAGGACGACGCCCAGGTGCTGAGCAACACCCAGCTCGAGGAGCAGCTCGCCGGCCAGCCCAAGGATGTCCAGGACGAGATCGTCCGCATCAACACCGACGCCCGGCCGCTGGCCCTCCAGGTGGCCCTGCTGATCCCGCTCCTGGCCGGCCTGGTCGGGCTGTTCAACGCCTTCCGGATGCTGCGCCTGCCCGACCCCGAGCCATCGGGCTCGGTCGAGGGGATGGCCCTTGGCTGACCCGCGCCGGGCGCTGGTCGCCGCCAGGTGCTGGCCACCGCGATCATCCTGATGTCGGTGGCCACCGCCGGGGTCGACGTCCTCCCTGCTGACCTGGCGGCTGCCACCTTCCTGCCGAGCCACCTGCGACCGAGCTGGGCATCCCGCTCCCGCGGGCGCTGGCCGGGGCGCTGCTGGGCCTGGCGGTCATGGTGGCCCTCTCGCCCGGCCTCGGACGCCTCTCCGACCGGGTGGGCCGGAAGCCGTTGCTGGCGGCGGCGACCCTGAGCCTGCTCGGGCTCAGCGTCCCGATCTACCTCCTGGTCTGCCAGGGCGGGCCCGTCGGGAGCCAAGCTGAGCCGGCTGCTGCGCGCCTTCCTGGAAGCCGAGGTCCTGCCGCAGGCCGAGCGCGCCGCCGACCTCGGCATCGACCCGGCGCCGCTGCTCCAGGTCGTCGCCGACGTGCTGCGGCTCTACGCCGTCACCCTGGAGGACCACGGACCAACCGGGGAAATCACCCTGGGAGGGTGAAGACGCCCAGCTCGGCAACCTGCAAGATGCTGGCGGTCGACCGGGCCCGCGGGCTCGCCCTGATCTCACCTAGATGAGATGTCAGAGCAGGGTTAGCAATGTCATCCACCGATGAGCGATCATGGACACATGATGCGCAAACGCCCGCCCGGCCCCACGGTCTACCAGATCGTGGTCCGTGGCGAGCTGAGCCAGCGCTTCCGGCCGGCGTTCGAGGGCATGGCCCTCGTGTCGGGCGATGGTCGAACCGTCATCACCGGTCCCGTCGTCGACCAGGCGCATCTGCACGGGCTGCTGGATCGCGTCGGCGACCTTGGCCTGGAGCTCATCAGCGTCAACCCCACAGCGGCCGCTTAGCGCCAAGGCCAAGCGCCTCGGAGAGGAGTCGGTCATGCTGGCGAGCAAGCTCACGCCGCTGCGCGCGGCGTTCCGCCAGGTGACCCGGCCGCGGCTGTTCGACCTGCTCGACGCCGGGGCGCAACAGCTGCTGACGCTGGTGTCGGCCCCGGCCGGCGCGGGCAAGACCACGCTGCTGGCCTCGTGGAGCGCCTCGGGCCAGCGTCCCGGGCCGGTCGCCTGGCTGTCCCTTGACGCCGGCGACAACAACGCGGCCAGGTTCTGGACCTACGCGCTGGCCGCGCTGCGAAATTCAGGCGCCGTGCCCGGCGACAGCGCGCTGCGGGCGCTGGACCCGCCACCCGGCCCGGACCAGGCCTTCCTGTCCCACCTGGTCGGTGGCCTGGCCGAGCTGCCCACCCCGGTCGTGCTGGTCCTCGATGACCTTCACGACATCACCGACCCGACGGTGCTGGAGGGCCTGGCCTTCCTGCTGCGCCACGGCCCGGCGCAGCTGCGGCTGGTCCTGGCCACCCGGGCCGATCCTCCCTTGCCGCTGCAGCGGCTGCGGGTCGGCGGCCGGCTGACCCAGGTCCGGGCGGCCGACCTCGCCTTCACCGTGGCCGAGGTGGCCGAGCTGCTGGCCGAATGCGAGCTCCAGCAGCCGCTGTCCGAGGACGACCTGGCCGCGCTGCAGGCCCGCACCGAGGGGTGGGCGGCCGGGTTGCGGCTGGCCGCGCTGTCGCTGGAGGGTGAGCCGGACCCGCACCAGCTCGTGACCCAGCTCGCCGGCGAGGACCGGGCCATCGCCGACTACCTGACCGACGAGGTGCTCGAGCGGCAGCCGCAGGAGCTGCGCGACTTCCTGCTGCGGACCTGCGTCGTCGACGAGCTGAGCGGCCACCTTGCCGATGCCCTCACCGGCGGTGACGACGGTGAGTCGATGCTGGCCCGCCTGGAGCGGGCCAACGCCTTCGTGGTCGCGGTCGGCTCCGGGCGCGGCTCCTACCGCTACCACCAGCTGTTCGCCGAGCTGCTCCGCTACGAGCTGCGCCGCCAGGCGCCCGACCAGGCCGCCCGGCTGCACCGGCGCGCCGCCGGCTGGTACGCCGAGCGCGGCCTGGGGGAGCTCGCCATCCAGCAGGCGCTCCTGGCCAAGGACTGGCGCTATGCGGCCGACCTCATCGCGCGGCATGCGCCCAGCCGCATCCTCCGGGGCGACGCCGCCACCGTCCACGAGCAGGTCGGCCGGCTGCCGGACGAGCTGGTCCAGGCCGATCCGGAGCTCGCCCTGCTGGCCGCCGCCGAACCGCACACGTCCGAGCCGGCGGACGGGGAGCGCCGTGACCGGCTGGCGTTGCTGCGGGCGACCATGGACACCGCCCTGGCCTGGCAGGCGGGTGACCTGCACCAGGTGGTGATCGCCGGCGAGGCGGCGCTGGCGCTGCAGACCCGGGTCGGGACCGACAGCGTGGACGACGACGCCCGGGCGATCACCCTCGCCAACGTCGGCGAGGCGGCGATGTGGGCCGGCCACCTGGACGACGCCGCGCCGCGGCTGCGCGAGGGCCTGGCCGTTGCCGGCCGGGCCGGGCCGGCCGTGCTGGAGCTCGCCTGCCTGAGCCAGCTCGGGTTGCTGCACGCCCTGCGGGGCGAGCTCGACGACGCCCTCCGGTGGGGCGGGAGCGCGGAGGCACTCGCCGCCGAGCATGGCTGGTCGTCCTCGACGCAGGCCGCCGGCGGCTACCTGGCCCAGGCCTGGGCCCACTACTACGCCGACGACCTGGGGGAAGCCAGCAGCTACCTGGACCGGGCGGCGGCCGCGTCGGGGACCGGCTGGCAGCCGATGACGCTGGCGGTGGCGATCCTGCGGGCGCGGCTGCAGCGCGCCCGGGGCGACCTGACCGGCGGGCTCGGCGCGGTGGAGATCGCCCGCCGGGACCTGGCCGGCTGGAGGCCGCCGACCGCGCTATGGCGCTGGCTGCTGCTGACCGAGGCGGAGCTCCGCGGCAGCGTCGGGCAACCCCAGTCGTCGCGCGCCCTGCTGGAGAGCCTGAGCAGGAGCGGCCCGCTGCTGGGCGGGGAGGCCGTGGCCCTGGCCCGCCTGTGCCTGGCCGAGGGCGACGCCGCCGGGGCCGCCGAAACGATCGCGCCCTGCCTGGACGGGGCGGCGCCCGGCGGCTTCCTGATGGTGCCGGCCGAGGCCTGGCTGGTGGATGCCCTCGCCCACGACGCGCTCGCCGACCACGACCGGGCGGCGGCGTCACTGGAGCGCGCCCTCGGCCTGGCCGAGCAGGGCGGGCATCGCCGCAGCTTCCTCGATGCCGGCGCGCCGGCCCGGTCGCTGCTCACCCGCTACCGCCAGCGGGTCCCGGCCTTCTGGTCGTATGTCGACGAGCTGGTGCGGGCGTCCGCCGAGTCGGCGCGGGTGAGCGTGGCCGCGCCCAAGCTGATCGAGCACCTCACCGAGCGGGAGCAGACCGTGCTCCGCTACCTCCCCAGCCTGATGACCTACGAGGAGATCGCCACCGACCTGGTCGTCTCCCTGAACACCGTCAAGACCCACGCCCACGGCATCTTCCGCAAGCTCGGCGTCACCGGGCGGCGACAGGCGGTGCGGAGCGCCCGCGAGCTCCACCTTCTCTGAATTCTCACCCCCGAACGGAGGATGAGCCGGCCCCGGGCCGGTGAAATGGTCATGGGCATGCTGATGGTCGTGCGACACGCCGATGCGGGTGACAAGCGCAGCTGGACCGGTCTCGACCGGCAGCGCCCGCTGTCGGCGACCGGGCGTCGCCAGGCCGACGGGCTGGTGGTCCGCCTGGAGGACTATCCGGTCGAGCGGATCCTCAGCAGCCCCACCCTGCGCTGCCTGGACACGGTGTGGCCCCTGGCCCGTGACCGCTTCCTCGAGGTCGAGCCCGTGGCCGCCCTCGGGGTCGACGGCGGCCTCGATCCGCTGCTGGCCATGCTCTTGGACGAGGAGCTGCGCAACGCCGTGCTCTGCACCCATGGCGAGACGATCGGCCTGCTGGTCGCCCGGCTCGTCGAGGACGGGCTCGACGTGCGGGGGCCGTTGCAGTGGCCCAAGGGCTCCACCTGGATGCTGCAGCGGACCGACAACGGGCGGCGCCACGTCCGCGGCCGCCTGCTGGCCCCCCTGGAGCTCGACGGCCGGGTGCCGACCGGCTGATCAACCCGCCTGGGGCAGCCGTCTGACCTCGACCAGCTCCAGGCCGAGCAGCCGGGTCCTGGCCAGGATCCCGAGCAGCGCGGCCTGATCGGGAAGCCGGCCCCGCAGCACGGTCCGAACCGGGTCGACGGCGACCTCCAACCCCTCCAACGCCGCCGCCAGCTGCACGTCGGACGTACGCCCCCTGACCCGCACCGCATACCGGACCTCACCCATCCGCCGCACCCCATCCGCTCGGCAGCCCCCTGGGCCATCACCATCCTCCCCGGCGACGGCATCGTCACCATCCTTCCCGGATGAGTTCCGGCCACACCTCCGCGCCCATCGCCGCCGCCGCCACCACCGCCATCTCACCCGGGACGGATGAAGCCAGGGCGGCCGCCGCCCGCCGAAGATCCGTGCTGGGAGGGGTCAACGGGCGACGAATCGGCCTGACCGTCTCTGGGGTCGGGCCTGGAAGGCGGAGGGAAGGACGTGTCCGTGAGCCAGGAGGCGAAGACCCAGGTGGCCACCCGCTCCAGCTGGCACGCGGCCGAGGCGTCGGCGGTCGCCGGCGAGCTCGGGGTCGAGCCCGAGCGCGGCCTCAGCGTCGAGGAGGCGCGCAGCCGGCTCCAGTCGCACGGCCCGAACCGGCTCACGGGGGCGAAGAAGGAGTCGGGCTTCCAGGCGTTCGTGCGCCAGTACCGCGACTTCATGCAGATCATCCTGCTGGCCGCGGCGGTCCTCAACCTGGTCGTCACCGGCGACGTCGGCACCTCGGTCGTCCTGGCCGGGCTGACGGTGTTCAACGCGGTGATCGGCCTGCGCCAGGAGGCCAAGGCGGAGGAGAGCGTCAAGGCGCTGGCCCAGATGATGAAGACTATCGCCCGGGTCCGGCGGGGCGGCCAGGCGTTGGAGGTCGACGCCGAGGAGCTGGTGCCGGGCGACGTGGTGCTGATGGAGGCGGGCAACCGGGTCCCGGCCGACGGCCGCATCACCGTGGCCGCGACCCTGGAGATCGAGGAGGCCGCCCTCACCGGCGAGAGCCTGCCGGTGGCCAAGAGCACCGACCCGGTCCCCGGCGACGACGTGCCCCTCGGCGACCGGACCTGCCTGGCCTACATGAACACCTCGGTCACCCGCGGCCGGGGCGAGATGGTCGTCACCGCCACCGGCATGGACACCGAGATCGGCCACATCGCTACCTTGCTGGCCACCACCGAGGCGGACAAGACGCCGCTGCAGAAGCAGCTGGACGGCCTGTCGAAGATCATCGCCACCATCGCCGGGATCGCGCTGGTGCTGGTCGTGCTCCTGGGGCTGGCGCAAGGGGAGTCGTTCGACACCCTGTTCATCACCGGGGTGGCACTGGCCGTGGCCGCGATCCCGACCGGGCTGCCCGCGGTGGTCACGGCGCTGCTGTCGATCGGCACCCGCGAGATCGCCCGCCGCAACGCCATCGTCAAGCGCCTGCCGGCGGTCGAGACGCTGGGCTCGACCTCGGTGATCTGCTCGGACAAGACCGGCACGCTCACCCTCAACAAGATGACCGCCCGGGAGCTGGCCATCCCCGGTCAGCACCGGTTCACCGTCTCCGGCGAGGGCTACTCGACCGCCGGGGAGATCAAGCACGTCGGTGGACTGAACATCGACCTGGACCCGTACCTGCTGCCGATGATCCTGTGCGCGGACGCGGTGCTGGACGGCGAGAGCCTGATCGGCGACCCGACCGAGGGCGCCCTGATCGTGCTCGCGGCCAAGGGCGGGCTGGACATCTCTGAGACCCGCGCTACCTACCCGCGGATCGCCGAGGTGCCGTTCGACTCCGACTACAAGTTCATGGCCACCTTCCACGAGATGCCCGGCCCGGACGGCAGGCCGGTGGTGCGCTGTTATGTCAAGGGCGCCCCGGACGTGCTGATCTCACGTGGAGGGTCCTACCGGGACCCCGACGGCACCGTGGTGGGGGTCACCGACTCCAACCGCCATCTGGCCACCGAGGCCAATGACCGCATGGCCGCCTCGGGTGAGCGGGTGATGGTGGTGGCCCAGCGCGACCTCGATCCCAAGAGCTTCGACCCCGCCGGCGACCTGCTCGAGCTGGTGCAGGACCTCACCTTGTTGGCCATGGCCGGGATCGTCGACCCGCCACGCTCCGAGGCCAAGGCGGCCATCGCCGAGTGCCGCGACGCCGGCATCAGGGTGCGCATGATCACCGGCGACCACGCCACCACGGCGGGCGCCATCGCCGGGGAGCTGGGCATCGAGGGTCGCGCCATCACCGGGGCCGAGTTCGCGGCCATGAGCGACGACCAGCTGCTCGAGCAGCTCCCCGAGATCGGCGTGGTCGCCCGGGTCGCCCCCGAGGACAAGCTGCGCCTTGTCCGGCTGCTCAAGCGGGCCGGCAACGTGGCCGCCATGACCGGGGACGGGGTCAACGACGCCCCCGCCCTGAAGGCCGCCGACATCGGGGTCGCCATGGGCATCACCGGCACCGAGGTCTCCAAGGAAGCCGCGGTCATGATCCTGACCGACGACAACTTCGCCACCATCGTGAGCGCGGTCGAGTACGGCCGGGCCCTGTACGACAACCTGTTCAAGTACCTCCGCTTCCAGATGTCCACCCTGGTGGCCTACATCGCCATCTTCATCGGGGCCGGCATCTTCGGCATCGCCGGCGGGGTGCCCCTGACCCCCCTGCAGATCCTGTGGATCAACATGGTCATCGACATCCCCATCGCGGTCGCGCTCGGCTTCGACGAGCCCACCGAGGGCCTGATGCGCCGCCGGCCCCGTCCCGTGAGCGCGCCCGTGCTGTCCCGGGCCAACTGGGTCCGGCTGTGCGTCCAGGGGTTCGTCATGACCGTCGGCGCCCTGGTCGCCTACCAGATCGGCGACGCCCAGGACGGCCCGGCGGCGGGCGCCACCATGCTGCTGACGGCGCTGTCCCTGTCCCACCTGGCCGTGGGGCTGCTCGCCCGGGACCAGCGCAACACCATCCTCAGCCGGGCCGCCCTGCCCGGCCCGACCCAGCTGCGCCGTTACGGGATCGCCCTGCTGGCGATCATCGCCGCCACCACCATCGGCTTCCTCCAGCGGATCCTCGAGACCGTCGAGCTGAGCCTCTCGCAGTGGTCCATCTGCATCGGGATCGCGCTCACGCTGGTGGTCGTGGAGGAGCTGATCAAGCTCGTGCTCCGGCGACGTGACCGCCGCCGCGTCCCCACCCCGACCGAGCCGGCGCTGTCGGCGAGCTAGCTGTAGTTCCCGTGGGGTTGTTGACAGTTGAGGGTCCCTCGGTCGGCTTGGGCTGTTGAGACTCCGAGCCGGGAGGGGACCCTCATGGCCCATCGTCATGCTCGGCTGACCGAGTTCGGTCGGCTGCTGCTGGTCCAGCGCATCACCGAGCTGGGCTGGCCTCCGGCCCAGGCCGCCGAGGCCCTGCCGAGCAGGGGGATGTGCCGAGCAGCGTAGTGCTGCGGGCAGGTGCAGACCGCCTTCGATCCGGCGACGGGCGAGAACCTCACCCGCCACCGCGACGGGGCTTCCGGCAGCGGCGGACCTGCCCCCGTCACTGTTACTGGCCCGCCCGATGCATCAGGCTCCGGCTTACGCGCCGTTGGCCGTGGCGCTTGTGCTTCTTTCGCGGAACACGGGTGAGGGCCTGCTTGGTCGTTGCCTCACTGGACGGCATCAGGTGGTTGCCATTGGCCGGGCGGTGGCTGTCCCGGGTAACCGCCCGGGGGTGGCTCCTGTGGTGGGACCCTGGCCAGCAGTGCAGACAGCGCCCGCTCGACCTCGTCCACCCGCGGCCGCAGGAGCCTCCAGTCCCGCCCGGTTGCCAACGCCTCATTCTCGGCGTCCACAGCTGCGACCAGCTCCTGGAGAGGCTGTGGGTCTGTCCGGCCCGGTGCCTTCTCCGATCATCGGATGCGCGCTCGGCCAGCAGGTCCCAGCGGCCGATGAGCTCGATCATGGTGGCCCGCAGGGGTGGCCAGGACAGGGCTCGCTGCCCGGCAGTCTCGGCGGTCAGGACCGACGGCAGCCGGGTGCTGGTGATGGTGCGGGTGTCGACCTCCAGCGCCGCGGCCTCGGCGTCCCAGGCCGAGTGCCTGCGCGCTCTCCAGATGACCAAGCCGCCGATCAGTCCGGCAACCAGCGCGACCAGCAGGATCCAGCCGAGGGCGCCCAGGCCTGCGGCCTCGCCGGAAGCCGGCTCGGCAGCAGCCGACGGCGTTGAGGTCGAGGTTGCCGGCAGCGCCGCCGCCGACGTCGGCGGCTCAATCGACGTCGGCGGCCGCGTCGAGGTTGGCGGCCGTGTCGAGGTTGGCGTCCCGGCGCTGGTCCGGGTCGGTCGCGTCGACGGTGTGGCCGTCTCGCTCGGTGCCTCGGTCCCGCTCGCGGCGGGGCGGGTGCCGGAGCGTTCGGTGGAGGTGCGGGTCGACGAGATGTCGCCGTCGCCGGTACCGCACCCGCCGAGCAGCAGGACCAGCCCCACCACGAGCCCGGCCAGGACCCATGCCCCATCTGCCCGGCGCCCGGTGACCGAGGGTCCCGCGCTTGGGTTCCTTGTCGCAGGCACGATTGGTCGCGAGGTCATCATCGACGCGTCACCTCCGGACCAGCGGGGGCAGCTGGGGAGCAGATCTCGGGGTAGGGGGCGCCCATTCTTCGGCGGAGACCCGCCTGCGGCATCACCCGATGCAGGTGAGAACGCGGTCCCGCACAGGCCACGGCTCCCAATGCCAGGCCGAGGCGA
>Ga0126306_10001261_pt1 | contig 13350 bp, 8 predicted proteins | sample Plot27_FD_92592 | JGI IMG/M metagenome (GOLD analysis project Ga0126306, IMG submission 92592) | Serpentine soil microbial communities from UC McLaughlin Reserve, CA, USA - Plot27 | ecosystem: Environmental > Terrestrial > Soil > Grasslands | place: USA: UC McLaughlin Reserve, Lake County...
AGCCGCTTCACCGCAACTCACCTCGCCACAGGCGGGAGGCGACTGAGACGAATGAGAGGTTTGCGAACAGGAGTGTCAGGAGGGCGGCGGCGGCGAGGATGAGCTCGCCGCTGTGGTCGTCGTTGGAGCTCCCGACCAGCGAGGTGATTCGCGCGATCGCGCCGGGACCGGCCTCGGCGGCCCTCGCCTGCTCCTGGGCCGCACGGCGCGAATTGGCTCGCAGGACGATCATTCGCTGCGCGGCGGTGCGGCGCGCCTGCTCTCGGCGGGCCTTCGCGCGGCGCGCCGCCGCCGCCCGGGCCGCCGCTCGGCGCGCGCTCGCTCGGTCGGCCGGCGCAGGCGCGGCAGCTCCGGCGCCGGACGTGGTCGCGCCGGTCCCGGATCCGCTTGATGCCGGCGCGCCGGTGGACGGGGCGGAGTAGGAGGTCGTCGGGCTCGTCGTGCCCGAGGTCGGCCCCCCGGATTGCGTGGTGGATCCCCCGGAGCCCGGCGCGGGGTCCGGTGAGGGAGCCGGAGCCGGCGCCTGCGGCGCGGGGTCGGGCGAAGGGGCGGCGGCCGCCGTCGCCGTGGCGCCCCACGTCGCGACCAGGGCGAACAGGAGCGCCGTCGCGATCACGGCGCACCGGGACGCCGTAAGGGCGCAGACGAGCGTCGTGCGGACGCACAGAAGCGCCCTGAGCGCTCGGGACCCCGGGGCGGTGGAGAGGACCGCCCTCTGCCGGCAGCGACGCGGAGCCTCCAGCTCCAAGTACTTCCTCCTCCTCGGGCGGCGGGTCCAGTGCTGAACGTAGACCCGCCCTGTGGCGATGTCAACGAACGATCCGGAACCTCACCCTCTTCGGCTTCGAGTAGTTGCCGGCCGGGTCACGTGCGACGGCGCGCGCTGAGTACCGACCGGCTCGGAGCCGTCTGCCGCCGACCTTGCAGTAGAAGGCGCGCCTGTTGAGTCCGGCGACCCCGGCGTCCCTGAGCCGCCCGAGCCGGTGGACACGTCCGCTCGAGCGCACCCGGGCGATGCCGATACGCACCCGTGCGGACTCGGACAGCGTGTACCGGAACCGAGCGTGCCGTGTGAAGCGCCGCGGCTTGACGGTCAGCCCGGTGAGCAGCGGAGCCGTCCGGTCGGTGGCCGGCGGCCCCGGCGCCGGCACGAGTGGCGAGCCGCCCGGCCCGTGGCACTGGCCCGACCCCGAGTCGGTCCAGGTGCGGCCCGCGATTGGCACGAACCGCCAGTCGTAGCTGTACGGGTGGAGCGCCAGCCGGAGCACGCCGAAGGTGGTGTTCTGGGCCACCTCGCTCCCGGCGACCCTGGAGGTTCCGAGGCCGGTCATGAACCCGCCGCCGGTGCCCACGACGAACTGCCGTATCCCCGTGGGGCTCACCTTGCCCTGCGCGTCCTTCGGGGCGAACCGCTCGTAGTCGTGACTGTGCCCCGACAGCACCAGCTCGGCTCCGGCCGCGTGCAGGTCGGCCCAGAATGCGCTCAACGTCACGTGGCTCCCGTCGTGGCCCGAGCTGTAGCGGGGGTGGTGCCAGAACGCGAGCGTGCACGCCGCCGGGTGCGACGCGAGGTCGGCGCGCAGCCAGCGCTCCTGTATCGACCCGGCCCCGCACGACACGCGCGTGCAGTTCGAGTTCAGCGCGACGATGTGCCACGTGCCGGCGTTGAAGCTGTAGTAGCCGCGGCCGCGCGGTCCCGCCGGGCCGTTCGCGGCGCCCGGGCCGTTGAAGTAGTCGAAGTACGACGCCCCGGCGCCGTCGTGGTTGCCGAGCACCGGCCGGCTGATCGACTTGACGCGGCCCCAGGTCGGGTCGTACACGGCCTTCAGATTCGCGGCGGTGGGGCTGTCGTACTGGACGTCGCCCAGCGGCAGCACGGCCGCGAGCCCGTGGCCCACCAAGAGGTCCGAGGTGGCGCGCTGCCGACACCGGGTCGCCGTTCCGTTTCCTCCGTTGTAGCCGGGATCGGTCGGGTCGCAGGCGATGTCGCCGGCGGCGGCGATCAGGGGGTCGTCGGCGCCGGCAGGCGCTGGGCACGCCGCGACCGCGATCGCAACGGCCGCGAGGAAAAGCCGGCGCGCCGACCTCATCACGGCGGGGCCGCCCTGAGCGCGAGGATGGCGCCTCCGCTCGTCGACGCTCCAGACAGCGTCCACGAGAGCGCGTAGCTGCCCGTCGCGCCGACCACCGCGTACGCGGCCCGTCCGCTCACCGTGGAGGCGTCGAAGTCGTCGAGCTGCGAGAAGCCGGGCGTCGCGAGCGTCGACGACACCGCGCGCGGGAAGTTGATCGCGCCGACGACGAGGTCGGTCGCGTTCGTGGTCGTTATCGAGGGCGTGGCGGCGGTCGTCCCCGACTCGTTCCCCTGGCCGCCGAGCGCATCGACCGCCTGCGCCGCGGCGACACCACTCCACTCCGACACGTCCGCGCTCACGATGTCCGGCGCCGACAGGTTCGCCGTGACCTCCGACACCGGGGCCGCGCCGGTCGAGTGCCAGATCTCGATGCGTGTGTTCGAGCCGGACAGGAAGCCGACCGGCCCCTTGGTCCACGTGTTGCCCGCCGAGTCGGTCACGGAGGTGACCGATGTGGTGGTGCCCGCCTGGACGGCGATGGCGGCGACCAGCGCGTGGCCGGAGGCGGTCGCGATCGGGACCGTTACCGACCCGGCCGCGGTCTCGGCGCCGCCGGTGGCCTGGCGCACCAGGGTGATCGGCGCGGGTGGTGGAGGAGGAGGCGGTGGGGGCACGCTGTCGCTGAAGTCGTAGCTCCGCACGTCGAATGTGCGCCCCTGCGAGTCCGTCGGGGCCACGGTGACCTTGTAGCCGTCGACGGTCACCTTGAGGAAGTGGAAGACCTGGTCAATCGAGGTCGGCCGCAGCGTGCCGCAGGCGCTGCCGCCGGTCGTGTAGGACCAGCCGATGGCGTAGGCGACCGGCGCGCCGCACTTCGTCGCGGGCTCGAGACGCGCGCCGCCGCCACCGGTGACGTAGGTGACGATCCCGCCGTCCGGCTTCGCGTTGCGCGTGTAGTTGTGCGCGTGGCCGCTGAAGCCGATCGCCACGCCGCCCTGTGCCAGCAGTCCCTCGAGGCTGCTCGCCCCGCGCAGCCATTCGTCGGACGCCTCGGTGGCGTTCGAGGAGTACATCGGATAGTGGAAGAACGCGAACTTGAGCTGCGAGGCGTGGCGGCTCAGATCGTTCGCCAGCCACTTGTACTCGGGACTCTCCGGCGTCCAGTGGTAGTCGTAGTCGTTCTTGTATTCGTCGGCCGTCCCGACGTTGGTGGAGTTCCAAGCGGCCTCGAGGACGTAGAAGCGCGCCACGCCGGCGTCGAAGGCATACCAGGCGCTCGGATACGAGGCCGAGTTGGTCCCGTTGGCGCAGCAGTACGTTTCCATGGCGTAGCGGCCGCCCGAGCTGGAGACCGCATTGGGCTGCGGCCACACGCCCAGGAAGGTGCTGTTGAAGCCGTGGTTGCCCGCCGCGTTGAAGAACGGCACCGACGCACCGAACTTGGGCCAGAACTGCGGCGCGAAGATCGTGCTTATGTTCGACCCGCTCTGGCGCAGGTCGCCGTAGTTGGTCTGGGTGCCGTTCGGGTACGCCGTGTCGCCGGTGCCGACCGCGAAGCGGACGCCGCTGTTCGCAATCTGCGTCATCACATCCGCCTGGCGGTTGTCGACACCGGCCTGCGTCGTCCCGGTGGCGCCGAAATCGCCCAGAACGGCGAACGAGAAGGGCGCCGTGGCGCCGGCCGGCAGCTGTGCGTCGAACGAGATGGGCGGATCGGTGCCCAGCAGGTCGATCACCGGCGCCGTGGTCCCGAACTCGATCCGGTAGCAGTAGCGTGCCCCGGGGGAGAGCCCGCCGGCGGTCGCGCGCCACTGGTACCCCGAAACGCCGTTCACGGTGATCGCCGTCCTGGCCGCGGTCACGGAATGGGCGGTGCAGGACTCCACGCCCTGGCGTCCAAATCTCAGGCGCCCGCTCGTGCGGGACCGATCGGTCGCCCAGTTCACGGTCGCCGTGCCGCCCACGACATCGGTCAGGTACGGATGGCGCCTGAGCTCGGGCGCGTACGCGACCGCGACCGGTGCTGAGACCAGGCCGGTGAGCACGATCATTCCTGTGGCCAGGTACCTCGTGTGCCGACACTACGCCGGGCAAGCGGGTCCCCACAACACGAGGGGTGGGGACCTTTCTACCGCCGAAGGGTGAGGCGCGGCCGGAGCAAGAGACCGATGCTCGCGATCAGGAAGAGTGCCATCGCCCCGAGCAGCGGAACGCCGTAATTGACGCCCGTCGCGGCCGGCTCGCTCGAATCGAACTCACCCGATTGCGGCACCTCGGCGTGCCGCACGTCCGCAAGCACGTCGAGGTACCTGGAGCCGTGGCGAACGCTGGGCTCGACATGGGTGTTCTCGCTGAACTCGTTCCAACTGATCAGCCCCAGCGCGTCGGGATCGGATGTCGCCGCGGCATCGAGCTCGTCCCGAAGGGTGGCGCCGCCGCGGCGCGGCACGACGCTGGCGCCGCCGACGAGCCGGGCGTCGAAGCCCGGCGCCGCAGACGGGATCCAGATGCCGCCGCCGGCGTGAACCGCATGGCCGAGCTCGCGCAGCTTCGCCGCCTCACCCGGGTAGGTGCGCGGGTTGACCGACGCCCAGTAGTAGGCATCGCCGTCCACCAGTCCGGCCAGCCGCCTGTAACCGGCGGCGTTTCGCTCCGACGCGAGGATCAGCAGGCCGTCCCGCCGCCCCCGCGTGACGGCGGCCACCTCGCGCCGCGAGAAGCGCCAGGTGCCCGACCAGATCACGAGCGGCTTCCGGAACGCCCGGAAGGCGCGCCGGCCGGCCAGGTGGGCGCTGAACCAGTCGAGGTCGCGCTTGACGCGAGACGCCGGCAGCGGCTCGCGGTAGAAGTCGAGCCCCTGGTAGATCACGAGCAGCTTGAAGCCCTCCGAGCCGGCGACGTCCGCGAGCCGCTCGAGCCTCCGGTTCAGGACCGGCGTGCTCTTCCAGCTCACGATGAACCCGTCGATCCCCGCCCGCTTCGCCCAGGCCACGTGCTGCCTCATCACGCCCCGGTCGTCGCTCGAGTAGCGCCCGAGCACCGGGTAGTCGGTCTTGGCCCGGTCCCACGAGGTGCCGTTGAACCAGATGTAGTAGTAGGCGAACAGCGGGTCGGGGCGCGCGGCCGCGCGGGCGGGCGATGCGCCGAGCGCGCTCGCGACGGCTAGCGCGGCCAGGAGGCACGCGGCGCTGCGCACCCGTGCCGGGCGGCGGGCGTACAGCAGGCCGACGGCGATGGACGCGAGCGCGAGCAGCACCACGGCCGCGTCGAGCCAACTGACGACGCGGAGCTCCACGCGCTGATCCCCCGACAGGGCGACCGGCCGGGACGACGAGATGCCGAGGGCCCGGGCACTCACGCGGTAGTCGCCGCGCGGAAGCGAGCTGACCGTGACGTCGCCGCCGGCACCGAGCTCGAAGCGCCTCACACGCCCGTCCGGGAACGTCAGCCGTACCGCCGAGCCGATCGGGAACCCGAGCAGCGCGTCGCGCACCTCGAACCGAGCCGAGAACAACAACAGCCGCAGCCGGACCACGGAGGCCTTCGCCGGGAAGAAGCGCTGCTGCGCGCGATGGACCACGTTCGCACCGGTCACGACCACGCGCTCGACCGCGTACGAAACCAGCGTGGACCTGCGGCCGCCGCTCTCCGGAACCACCCTGTTGCCCCGGAGCCAGCGCGCGGTCTGCCCTCGGAAGGTGCGCCGCTCACCGTTGCTGCCCAGGAGCGTCACGGAGTCGACCGCGTCCGGATCGACGGCTCGCGCGGCCAGGTCGACGAAGCTGAGCCTCACGCGATGGTCGAGCACGAGCGCCGCGACCCGGCCGCCGCCGTACCAGCGGTCGAAGCGCGCGCGCACGCCGGGTCGGAGCGTGGTGACGAGCGCGCGCACGCGATGCGACGTCCCCACCGCCGTCGCGGGCGGGTAGGCCCGGCCGCTCGAGTCGGCGGCGAAGCGCACGCCGTCGACCGAAAACTGCATCCCGGGCGTAGGCGGGTTCGTCTGGATGACGGCCGGGAGCGGCCCCGGCTCGGCCGCGCGGGCCGGGTTCGTCTGGATGACGGCCGGGAGCGGCCCCGGCTCGGCCGCGCGGGCCGGGCCGGAGCCGAGCCCGAGTGCCAGCCCGAGCGTCAGCGCCGCCAGCGGCGCCGTCGCGGTGCGCCGGCGGCCGGCGTGGCGGATGAGGGCGGCGGCGAGCAGGACGGCCGCGCCGTACCAGAGGTAGATCACCCAGCGCCGCGGCTCCGGGTCCCGGCTGGAGGCGCGGTCGGCGGGGACGATCTCGGCCGGGCGCGGCGGCGCGTGGAAGTCGAACGCACTCGTGAGGTCGTTGGCGCGCGCGTCGCGGCGCGACAGCGGCCGAACGCCCCAGTTGTGTTCGATGAAGCGAAGAATGGACGCGTGCTCGAGCACGGTGCTGTCGACGGCGCCGTGCCGCGCGTACGGGCTCACGAGCAGCGCCGGGACCCGGAAGCCACGACCCGGGGGCGGCCGGACGTGGTCGTACCAGCCGCCCCACTCGTCGTAGGTCCAGAGGAACGCCGAGCGCGCCCATTCACGGCTACGCGCGAGCGCCGTGACGAGCGAGCGGACCAGCGTCTCCCCGCTCTCCGGCCGCCGCGGCGGGTGCTCACTGCTTCCGGCGGGCGCAATGTAGGAGACCTGGGGCAGCGTCCCCTCGCGCAGGTCGTCGTAGTACTGATCGAGGTCGACGATGTGGCGGGACAGGCTCCGCCGGTCGACGAACCGGGACATGTCGAGAAGCGGGACGCGGACACGCTCTGCGCTGGTGTCAGGCGGGCGTGGGTCGTAGTCCTCGACGTAGAACTTCCACGAGACGCCACGGCGCTGCAGCCGGTCGAAGATGGTGGCCCGCGGCCGGGAGGAGCCGGCCACCCAGGCGAGGCGGTTCGGCACGCTTCCGCCGGGCGACGACGCGAACCACCGGTCGAACAGCACGTACTTGCCCGCCACGTTCCAGTAGAAGGGAAGGTCACGGCCGTCGTAATGGCCCATGACCGCGGCCTCGGGACGCTGGCGCCCCTTCGAGACGGCGCGGATGAAGCCGTCCATGTCGCCGCCCGCGGCCTGCGCGCGGTGGGTCGAGGCGTCGTGCGGGACGTCGGGCCCGGCGCGGTTCCCCAGCCGGAAGGGACGCACGCACGACGCTGACCGGCGCGACGAGCGGATCGGCATGCAGGTGCCGGGAGGGATCCCGTCGGCCCCGGGGTAGGTGCCGAAGTAGTTGTCGAAGGAGTGGTTCTCCTGCATCAAGACCACGAGGTGGCGGATCGGCGTCGCAGCCGGCGCCGCGCCTGACGCGGGCGCCGCGCCGGCGATCCCGGCCGCCAGCGCGAGCGCGAGCAGCGTCCGGAGCCGCGCGGTCACGGACGCACCTCGTAGACGACGACCGCCGGTCTCTGGGCGGTGTGGCCGCGGGACGTCGTGACCGGCAGCGACTCGACGTGGACCGCGCGGGCGTCGTAGCGCTCGGCGTACGCGAGCAGGCGATCGGAGAAGCCGGGCGCCCGCGACGCCGAGAACGTGTCCCACACCACGTACTGGATGTCGCCGGTGCGAAGCGCTCGATCCGGGTTCGGAATCGGCTCGTATGACGGATTCCGGTTCAGCGGATTCGGGCTCACCGACAGCCCGTACGCCTCGCGGTGGCCGTAGAACCGCACCAGGTTGGCCATCGACGGGCCGATCGTCATGAACGTCGCGCCCTCGGGCACGTGGGAGCCGATCCACTCCCCGGCCTCCCGGCCCGCCGGCAGCCCGCCCGCGCCCGCGAGCACCGCACGTCGGTCGGTGTCGGCGATGCCCGCGATCGTCGCGACGAGCAGGCTCACGCACACCACCGCAAGCAGCGGCCGCATGCGCCTGCCGACGAGCGGGCGCGCCGCCAGCACGGCGAGCGGGGCGACGGCCGGGAGCAGGTACTGGTAGCCCTTGACCGGCCAGAGCGCGAAGAAGAGGACGGGCACGGCGATCCAGCAGAGGAGCAGCCGCTCCGGCCACGAGCCGGATCTGCGCAGCATGACCAGGCCGGCGACGGCGGCCGCGAGCACCAGCGGGCCCACCGCCTCCGGGACGTTCGTGGCGTAGAAGAGCCAGTCGTGGTTCGGCCGGCGGAAGAGCTGCCAGGTGAGATAGCTCTCGCCGGTGCCGGAGCGCCCCGTCAGCACCAGGCTCAGCGGGAACGGCGCGATCACGAGCGCCATGAACCCCATGGCGATCGCGAGGTCGCGCAGCCGCACACGAAGCTCCGGCGTGAGCGCCAGGAACGCGTAGATCGCGAACAGGAGCACGATGCTCGTCTCCTTCGCGAGGAACGTGAGCCCCATGGCCGCGCCGGTCGCGTACAGCCAGGCTGCCCGTCCGGTCAGCACGAACCGCACCAGCAGGAGCAGCGTGATCGTGGCGAGCATCGTCATCGGCCCGTCGAGCAGGACCTGGCGCGAGACGACGACGTGGTACGGCATCAGCGCCACGAGCAGCGCGGCGACGAGACCGGTCCGGCGTCCGTACAGCTGCCTGCCGAGCTCGTGGACGAGGAAGACGGTGACCAGTCCGGCTGCGACCGAGACCAGCCGCTCGAAGCCGGCGTCGAGGCCGAGCCGCCACCCGAGCGAAAGGAAGGTCTGGAACAGCAGGGGGTGTGCGCGGAAGATCGGGAACAGCTCGTCGAGCTCTGGAGCGTCCGCGATGGCCGCCGCCTGCCCGGAGTAGACGGCCTCGTCGCTGTTGAAGCCGACGCTGTTGAGATGCCAGAGCCGGAGCGCGGCGGCCAGCACGAGCACCGCGCCGAGCTGCAGCCTGGGCGTCAGGTTCCTGGCGCGGACCTCGAGGGCGAGCGCGCGCAGGCGGGGGCCGGGCGACGCGCGGCTTCTAAGAGCGGACTGGCGCACGCTCTGCGTGACCGTTCCAGTTGCTGACGACGCCCGGCAGCCGCGTCCACCAGTCCATGCAGTCGCTCCTTATGAGCGTGGCCGGCAGCCCGCTCAGCGCGTGCGCCACGATCGCGCGCTCCGTGTCGGCGAGGTCCGTGCCGTTGCGCGAGCGGAGGAAGCCCTCGATCTCGGAATACGGGGGGAATCCATACGCGTCCTCGCAGTTGGCGAGCAGGGTCGCGAGCGCCTCGCGCTCGTCGAGGATCACCTCGCCGGCGCCGCCCCGCTCGATCACCACCAGTCCCGCCAGCCGCGCCTCCGGCGCGATCTCGACATTGGGCACCAGCCGCTCGACGTGGAACTTCGGCGGCGGTACCAGCACTTGCACGAGCGCGTTGATGGTCGCCGCGGGCAGATGCGTCCTGGCGAGAATCAGGGCGAAGCGGCGGCCGGACCTGGAATGCAGGCGGCTCTGGAAGACGAGCCCGAGCCGCTCGCGGCGAGACAGGAGCGGCGTCCTGACCGCCTTTAGCGTGTGCCTGCTGATCGTCAGCGGCTTGGGGTAGGTGAGCACGCGCCCGTCGGGCGTGAGGAGCGTGAGATCGTCGGACAGGAACGAGTACGGGGCGCTGTCCAGGATCTTCAGGCTCGTGGTCGTCTTGCCGGTGTCCGTGCGCGCCGTCAGGAGGAAGGCGCGCCCGCGGTCGGCGAGACATGCGGCGTGGACGAGAGCGTATCCGCGTTCGGCGAACGTCCAGCGCAGGATCGGCTCCACGACGTTCGTGTACAGCACGTGTGGCGAGCGCCCCACGAGTCGCGACGCCGTGGCCTCGATCGACCGCCCGGCGTTGATCACGAGGCCGAATCCGAGCCCGCCCGGGCCCTCCCTGTAGCGAATCGCCGGCCCCACCCGGTCGACGCCATTCGCGGTCGGACTGCCTAGGCGGACTCGGATGTCTGGCTCACCGGCGAGCCCGCCCACCCGGAATCGCTCGAGCTCGGGCAGGCGCACCTGCGAGGAGACGGACACGATGCCGTGGATGTCGTATCCGTACGGCCCGGACGTGCGGACCTCGTCTGGACCCGCCTTGGCCCAGATCCAGCTGTCGGCAAGCGCGTACCGGACGAGCGTCAGGGCCAGGAGCGAGACGATGTTCGAGACGGCGTAGTGGATCCCCAGCCCGGAGGTCAGGACCACGAGCAGCGGGCCGCGCAGCGCCAGCGCGAGGTTGTTCATCGCGAAGAACATCGCCAGCCGGGTCCCGCGGCTGCGGCGGTGCTCCCTCCCTGAGAACACCCACAGCTCGGTGAGGCAGAAGTTCCAGAGCGTCGACCCCTGGGTCGCGATCACCGCGGACACGACGTAGAACAGACCGATGACGTCGGTGAAGAACGCCAGCAGCAGCGTGTTGACGACCAGTCCCGACAGGCCGACGATGCCGAAGCGCGCGAAGCGGAGCCGTGCGAGCAGCCCGAGGTAGCGCATGGCCTCGCGGATCGAGGCCTTGCTTCGTCCTGCCCTCCTCTCGCCGAACTTGAAGGAGACCTCGGCCGCGCGCAGCTTCGGGTGGCGGACGAGGATCTCGAGCAGGATCTTGAATCCCCGTGGCCTCAGCACTTCGAGGTCGAGCGCTTCGCGGCGCACGAGGAAGAACCCGCTCATCGGGTCACTGACGCCGCCCAGCCGGCGCGGGAACAGCATGCGCGCGGCGGTCGTCGTGGACCGCGATGCCATCGCGCGCATCCATCCGAAGCCGCCGGCCTCGCCGTCGTCGCAATAGCGGCTGGCCACCACGACGTCGATGTCGCGCGATTCCCCCTGCTCGAGCAGTGCCGCGATCAGCTCAGGCGGGTGCTGGAGGTCGGCGTCCATGACGCAGACCCACGGCCCGCGCGCCGCGCGCAGCCCCTGCAGGACGGCGGCGCCCAGCCCGCAGATGCGTCGCTGCGATTCCTGCGGCACGAGCACCACCTCGTGCTCGCCCTCCTCCGCGAGCGCTTCGACCAGCTCGCGCGTCCCGTCGGTGCTGTCGTCGACGAAGATGATCTCGAGCGCGACCGTCGGGAGCGCGGCCTCGAGCCGCTCGACGAGCGCCGCTACGTTGTCGCGCTCGTTCTTGGTCGGTACGACGACGGACAGGAGCGGCAGCGCCGGCGCGTCGGCCGCCCCGGCCGGAGGTTGCGGTGCGGTGAGGGAGATGGTGGCCTGCAAAGCCAGACCAGACTCATCCGCTAGGCCCTTCCGCGCATCGAGCCAAGGGGTGATTTCCCTTCCTCGAAGGGGGCATCTTTCGCCCGGAAGTAACGAGAAACGGCCTGCGAGCGGTTGTGCACCCCGAGCTTGCGGAGGATGTGCTTCACGTGCGTCTTGACGGTGTCCTCCGAGACGATCAGCCGGCGCGCGATGCGGGCATTGGTCTCACCCTCGGCGAGCATCGAGATCACCTCGAGCTCGCGCCGGGTCAGCTCGTCCTCGAGCCCGCTCGCCGCTCGCGGCGGCGGCGGCACCGCCAGCCGCAGGGATGGCGCACCGATCTCGATCTCCGAGCGACTCAGCTCCATCATGCTGGCCTCGGTGGACCGGACGAGCGCAACCACACGGGCGGACTGCTGGCGGAGCCGGTCCGCGAGCACGCAGCGCTCGAGCGCGTAGCCGAAGCCCTCGGCGAATGCCCAGATCGTCTGGCGGTCGTACTCGGTGAGGGGGTCACCGGACGCGCCGAGGTCCGAGTAGATCAGCGCCACCGGGTGCTCGTGGCACACGATCGGAGCGACGACGAACGAGGCGGCGCCCGGCAGCAGACCGAGTGCGCGATCCGAGTGGGCGTCCTCGATGAGCATGGCGCGCTGGCGCCGCAGCGCCTCCGACTCGTGGAATCCGGGGCCGAGCGGCGGCGGCTCGGCCGCGAGCGCCGCCAGCCGCTCGAGCTCCGCGCTGCCCGCGTCGCGGGCGTGCACACTCTCGAGGGTGAGCGAGCGGCCCTGGACGCTGAAGACGGCCGCCCGGTCGAACCCAAGCTGCTCGCAGACGGCGCGCGCCGCCTCGCGGAACAACACGTTCAGGGAGGCGGGCGTTCTGAGCCGCCGGAGGGCGCTGCCCATGCCGGAGTCCGGCAGCGCGCTCATGGCAGCCTCAGCTCCTCGCCCGCCTCGAGCACGTCCGGATCGCCCGACCGGATGCGGGTACCGAGATTGAGCTCCGAGAGCCTTCGCACCGCCGCCGCGACGTGCGCGTCGGAGGCGGCCGCCAGCTTGCTCCGCGCGATTCCGGAGAGCGAGTCGCCCAGCCTGACCACGTAGGTGACCGGCTGAGCTCGCCTGACGGGCGCTCGCCTGACGGGCGCTCGCGTGGCGGAGGCAGGGGGCGACACAGGGGCGACGGGCGTGACCGGCGTGACGAGCGACGTGGCCGGAGTGAGCGCCGGCGGCGCCGGGGCGGGCGGGGCGCTCCGTGCAGCGAGTGCACGGGTTCGCGGCCGGCGGGCCCGATCGGCGGCGAATGACATCCGCGGCGGAGCTTTGCGAGCGGTAGCGCCCGCGAGGAGCACGCCCGACCGCGCGGTGTCGCGGCCGTTTCCGTCGGGGGCGGCCTGAGTGGCGAACAGCGCGCCGGCCACCGCGCCGGCGCCGAACACGCCGAGCAGGGCGGCGCACGTGAGTCCGAAGTTGAGACGCATCTCCCGCTGTCTGCGCAGGATCACGAGGAGCATCAGGGCGGCGAGGGCCGCGATCGCGGCCACGACCTCCGGCGGAACACCGTTCGCAGGCACCGGCCCGTCGCGACTGGCCGTGCCGGCGGGGAGGGGCCGGGCGTGTGGCTGCTCGTGTGGCTGCTCGCTTGCGCTCTCGGCCCCGATGCTCGGGGCCGGCGACTTGCGCGCGCTGCTGCGCCCGGTGAACAGCGACCGCTTGGTCTGGCGGCCGACGATCCCGTCGACCGCCAGGCCATGCCGCTCCTGGAACCGCTTCACGGCTCCCTCGGTCAGCGGGCCGTACAGGCCGTCAACGGGGCCGGGCTCGTCGCCCAGCCGCCGAAGACGGCGCTGCAGGATGCGAACGGCATCGGTGTCGCGGGCGCTGTCGTAGCCGGAGCCCCTCGCCAACTGCCCCGCGGACGCGAGCCGATCGCGCTCCGCGGCGTGGCCGATCGCGGGGGCCCAGAGCACCACGAGCGTCGCCGCCAGCGCGGCGATCGCGAGCAGCGACCGGATGATCCGTTGACACGCCATTCACAAGTCGAGATACCCCCGCCGGCTCGGCAGAGCGTGGTATCGAGCACCGCGCCGGGCGGTACCAGGGCGGTACCAGCGCCTCAGAGCAGCGATTTCAGGTGCGGCGGCCCCTCATCTGGCACGAATGCGCAAGTGCCCGGCGAGACCGA
>Ga0126306_10001262_pt1 | contig 13346 bp, 13 predicted proteins | sample Plot27_FD_92592 | JGI IMG/M metagenome (GOLD analysis project Ga0126306, IMG submission 92592) | Serpentine soil microbial communities from UC McLaughlin Reserve, CA, USA - Plot27 | ecosystem: Environmental > Terrestrial > Soil > Grasslands | place: USA: UC McLaughlin Reserve, Lake County...
ATCGCCGACAAGGGGCGCACGATCCGCATCCCGGTCCACATGGTCGAGAAGGTCAACAAGTTCCATCGCACCCACCGCCGCATGGTCCAGCTCCTCGGGCGCGAGCCCTCCGACGAGGAGATTGCCTACGAGCTCAAGTTGCCGGTCGAGGAGATCCTGCGCCTGCAGGAGATCAGCCAGCGCTCCATAAGCCTCGAGACCCCGGTGGGCGACGAAGACTCCTCGGAGCTCGGCGACTTCCTCGAGGACGCCGCCTCAGCGACGCCCACCGACGCGGTCTCAGAGTCGCTGCTCAAGCTGCACCTCAGGGAGGCGCTCGACGAGCTACCCGAGAGGGAGCGCCAGATCATCGAGCTGAGGTTCGGGATGAAGGACGATAGGCCCCGCACCCTGGAGGAGGTCGGGCGCGAGTTTGACATCACGCGCGAGCGGGTACGCCAGATCCAGATGAAGACCCTGAACCTCCTCCGCGAGCAGCGCCGCACCCAGAACCTGCGTGAGTACCTCCAGTAGGAGCGACCCCGAAGGGCTACACGAGTTCGTCTGTGACCTAGCCCACAGGGCCGGAGAACTTCAGCTCTCCCGCTACGAGGACCCCGGCACGATAAGGGAGAAGGCCCCCAAAGACATTGTCACCGAGGTGGACCTCCACTGCGAGGAGCTCATGGTGAACGCTATCAGGGAGCGTTACCCCAACGACGCCATCCTCTCTGAGGAGCGGGGAGGGGAGATCTCCGCCTCTGGCCGTACCTGGCTCCTCGACCCCGTGGACGGCACCGCGAACTTCGCGCGCGCCAACCCCATCTTCTGCGCCTGCGTCTCGGTTCTGGAGGGGGACGCCGTCACCCACGCCGCCGTCGCCGCCCCCCGGCTCGGCGACCTGTACCACGCGACCCTGGGGAGCGGGGCCTTCCGGGAGTCCCCCGAGGGCCGCTCACGCTTGCGCGTGAGCGACACCGAACGGCTCGAGTATGCCTTCTTCGGGGCCGACCTCGCCTTCAGGGGGAGCGGCTCGTCCGGGCCGCGGAGGGTCCTCTCCGCCTCGTGGCAGTTTCGGGCGCTAGGCAGCGCGGGCGTGCGCGGGGCCTGGCTGGCAGCCGGGTACCTGGACGTCTCTATCGGCACCCGCAACACGGCCTGGGATTACGCCCCGACGGTCTTGCTCGTCTCCGAGGCGGGCGGCAAGGCGACCGACCTCTCCGGTGGGCCGTGGACCCATGCCTCGGACGGCCTCGTGGCCACCAACGGCCAGCTGCACGCGGAGGTGCTGGAGATCCTGGCCGAAGGCTAGAAGTCTACTCGTCCCTGGGGCCTGGCGTTGTCGGCGGGCGCTCCCCGACGCGGTCCTGCGCCGCCCGGCGCGGGCTGTGGCTCTGGTGAGGCGGACCGTGGTGCAGGGGAGGCGGACTGGGGCGAGGGTTCGAACGCTCGTTGTTGTTCGGGGTCAGGCTCGGCGGGTTCGTCGAAGTAGGGGCCGTCCTCGGCGTCTGGCTCTTCGGCGTCTGTGCTCTCCGTCGTTTCGTCGGTGTCTTCCGTTGTCTCCGGCGGCACCGCCCGGCCGTCGGTCTTGATCTGGAGGTCCATGAAGGGGCTCGGGACATCGAACTCTTGTTCGGGGAACAACGACGCGGCATCCTGCATGTACAGCGACCAGATGTCGAGCGGGTAGTTCTCGCCGTTGATCTCCGGCAGGCCGTTTATGTTGACCATGGGTGTCCGCTCGTCCGGGTAGCCGACCCAGACGCTCGTCGAGAGCTGCGGGATAAAGCCGATGAACCAGGCGTCAACGAAGTTGTTGGTAGTGCCAGTCTTGCCCGCCGAGGGGCGGCCTATCTCAGCGTCGAGGTCGTGGTAGTAGCTAGCGGTGCCGTCCGTGATCACGCCTCGCAGCGCCTGGGTGACGACGGCCGCCTCGTCTCTGGTGAGGGCCTGTTCCTCCTTCAGGCGGTGCTCCTGGACCACAATCTCCTCGCCGTTCTCCTCCTTGGTCACCCGCTGGACCAAGTAAGGCTTCATGTGGACGCCCTGGTTGGGTAGCGTCGAGTAGGCCGAGGCCATCTCGAGCGGCGTAACGCCCTCCCCGAGGCCCCCGATCGCGGTGGAGGGGTAAGCCCCGACCTCGCTCGTTATCCCCATCTCGTGGGCCTTCTCGACAAAGTTCTCCAGCCCGATATCCAGGGCGAGCTGCACGAAGACAGTGTTGTCCGAGTCGGCCATCGCCCTCTTGAGCGTTATGGGCCCGCGCTCGATGAAGTCGTAGTTGTCTACCACGTAGGGCCTCTCGTAGGGGCCCATGTCCACCTCGAGGTGCTCCGAGACGTACGTGGTCTCGGGCGAGATCCCCTGCTCTATGGCCTCGGCGTAGACGAAGGGTTTGAACGAGCTGCCCGCCTGCCGGTGGGCCTGGGTGGCGAGGTTAAACTTGACCTGGTCGAAGTCCGACCCGCCGACCATCGCCCTGACCGCCCCCGTAGCCGGGTCCACGGAGACAAGGGAGGCGGAAGGGTCGCCCGCCTCGGGGTTCACGATGGAATCCACCGCGGTGTTGGCCATCTCCTGGAGCTCCGGGTCGAGGGTAGTGTGGATCTCCAGACCTCCCTCGTAGACCGTGTCGTCGCCGTACTCCTCAGCCAGCTCCTTGCGGACCGCGTTGAGGAAGTACTCATTGTCGTTCTCGTGCTCGACCCGGCCCCGGCTGAGGACGAGATCGGCCTTCACGGCCTCGTCGTGCTGCTGCTCGGTTATGTAACCGTACTCGAGCATCCGGTCGAGTACCACGTTGCGCCGCCCTTTGGCGCCCTCGGGATCGAGGAATGGATCGTAGACCCCGGGGAGCTGGATGATCCCCGCCAACAGCGCCGACTCCGGGAGCGTGAGGTTCTCCGCCTTCTTGTTGAAGTAAGTCTTGGCGGCGGCCTCGGCGCCGTAGGCGTTCGCGCCGAAGTAGACGGTGTTCAGGTATTGCTCGAGGATCTCCTCCTTCGAGTGATCCTCCTCATACTGCCAGGCGAGGGAGGCCTCGGCGAACTTGCGCTCGAAGCTCGGGATCAGACGCTCCTCCTGAGCAATGTAGGTGTTCTTTATGAGCTGCTGGGTTATTGTGGAGCCGCCCTCCTGGATAGAGAGGTTCCGTACGTTCTCCAGGGCGGCGCGGCCTATGGCCTCGAAGTCCAACCCCCGATGCTCGAAGAAGCGGTGGTCCTCGATGGCTATCACCGCCTCGTGCAGGGTCGGGTTTATGTCGTCGAGGGAGACGACGAAGCGGTTCTGGACACCGTAGAGCTCGTCCACGACGTTACCGTTGGTGTCGTAGACGAGGGAGGTCTGGGCCAGCTCGGTGGAGGAATAGTCGTCGAGTTCTGGCATGCCCTCGGCGAGCGCCATGTAGGTCTGCCCGAAGCTGGCGAAGAGCGCGACGATACTGAGGATCGCAACCGCGCAGAGGATCAGGAAGACGTTTCGAGCCTTCGCCAACCAGTTGCTCTTTTTGCGGGACCGCCGCCGACGGCGGTTCATCCTGCGCAGGTTACCGTTCTGCATGAAGCGGATATTATACAAAACGGTCCCCGTTCTCCCGGAAGGAGGCACGCATCACCAGAAACACAAATCTTTCCCGCGAGATGTTCCCGGCCCTAGCCGAAAACGACTACGTCTACCTGAACTCCGGCAGCAGCGGTCCGCCTCCCTACGACGTGATCGAGGCCATGCGCGCCGCGGACGACCTCTGCTCGGGCCCCGCCTACCTCGAGGGTGTCGGCTTCTACGCCCGCCAGACCGCGTTGAGGGAGCACGCCCGTGAGGCTGCGGCCCGCCTCGTCGGCGCGGCTCCAGATGACGTTGCCCTCACCCAGAACACCACCCATGGCATGAACCTCGGCGTCGCCTCTATCGACTGGCGTAGGGGCGACGAAGTTATCTCGACCACGACAGAACATCCGGGATGCCTCGTCCCGCTCCACAACCTGCGGGGACTCTTCGGCGTGAAGGTAACGCTCGTCTCGCCCCCCGTGACGGCGGAGAAGGTGGAGGCCGCCCTAACCCCGAGGACGCGCCTCGTCGCCCTCTCGCACGTGGACTGGAAGAGCGGAGAGGCGTTGCCCCTTGTGGAAATCTGCGCGCTCGCGCGCAAGAAGGGCGTGCTGACCCTGATAGACGGCGCCCAGTCCGTCGGCAACATCCCCGTGGATGCGCCCTCGAGCGGCGCCGACATGTACGCCTTCACCGGCCACAAGTGGGTCCTCGGGCCCGAGGGCATGGGCGCCCTCTACGTCCGGCCCGGCCTTGACGTCCACAGCACCAACGTCGGCTTCCTGTCCCTCGCCGACCCGTCCGCCTTCGACCCAGGGGGTGACTACGAGATGAAGGCGGACGCCCGGCGCTTCGAAGCCTCGACAGCCAGCCCGGCACTCTGCGCCGGCTTCGCCGCGGCAGCCGAGGCGGTCCACGAGCGGCGAGAGGCGGGCTTCGAGGGGATCCGTCACCGTGCGGACCTGCTCGCAGAACTGCTCTCCGGGCTTCCGCGCGTGGCCCTTCGCTCCACCCGGCCCGCCCGGACAGGGCTCGTGAGCTTCGAGGTCAAGGGGCTGGCGGCGAAGGAGGTCGCGTGGCGTCTTTTAGAGCAGAGGTACGTCCTGCGCTACATCCCCGGGGCCCGTTCGTACGTCCGGGCGAGCACGCACCTCTTCAACACGGAGGAGGAGCTACAAGCGTTGATCGGAGCGGTCAGCGAGTTATAGTCACTCGACGGCGAGAAGGAAGCCGTAGGAGGCCTCGCCCTTGGGCATCGTAGCGAAAACATCGACTAAGTACCTGCCAACGGGCAACCCCACGGTGATGCGCGCCTGGTTACCCGTCTGGTGCACCGAGAGCTCGGTACCCTTCCGCGCAGACATGAGAACGGTCCGACAGGCCGTACGATCACTGCTGCAAGTATATAGAGGTCTGTTTGCTACACCGACAGCAGAACGTCCACGGCTGCGTCGAGGTCGGGGACGAGGTGGTCGGGCCCGGCTGCGCGGAGGGCCTCCTCGGAGAAGGCGCCCCAACTGACTGCAACGCTCTTCACACGGGCGGCTTTGGCGGCCGCGACGTCGAAGGGTGAGTCGCCGACGTAGGTTGCTTCTTCCCTAGGGACGTTACCGAGTAGCTCGAGACCCTTGTGGAGTGGTTCGGGGCGGGGCTTGTGTTCGTTAGTGTCCTCCATCGTCACCCATCGGTCCACCACCTCCCCGAGGCCGGGGAAGGTCTTGAGGGCCATGTCCACGGAGAAGCGGCGTTTGGAGGTTACGACGGCTACCTGCACGCCTGCCCAGCGGAGACGGGCGAGGGCTTCTTCGACGCCGGGGAACTCTTTGATCAGGGCGTCGTGGTTCTCCTCGTTGTGGAGCCTGTAGGAGTTCAGGAGCGCCTCGGCGTGCTCGGCGCTCAGGAGCTCCATCTGGCGCGGCAGGGGCTGGCCGACGTTTGCCATGAGGACCTCGCGCGAGACCTCGCGCCCCAGAACCTCGCCGGCGGCATGGCGCATGGACTGGTAGATTAGGTCGGTCGTGTCGACGAGCGTTCCATCGAAGTCGAAGAGGGCGGCCTTCACAGCACCGCTTTACTTGAGGCCGTTCTCGAGAAGGTCCTCGACCCCCCACGAGCTCAGCTCCTCCAAGGTGGCGTCGTCGGTGAGCTCGAGGTGGACGGGGGTCACGCTGATCTCGCGGTTCCCGATCGCCGCGAAGTCTGTGCCGTCCTCGTCGTGGTGGCCCGGCGGGTTGTTGTAGATGTCGTAGCCTATCCGTCCCTCCTCGTCGCGCACCTCGATGAGCTCGTCCTTGTAGAACCTGCGGCCGAGCCTCGTGACCCGCGCGCCCTTGAGCCTACTCTTCGGCACGTTGGGTGCGTTGATGTTGAGGATGCGGCCCGGCGGGAGCCCCTTGAAGGCGATCTTGGCCAGCTGGGCCGTGAACTGCGCCGCCGGCCCGAAGTGTAACTCCCCTTCGAGCGGCACGTCCTCCTCGGCGGTCTCGTGCCACGGACGGTCTATGCTCAAGGAGACCGCGATGCCCGGTACCCCGATAACAATCCCCTCCATGGCCCCCGCGACCGTCCCGGAGTAGGTTATGTCGTCGCCGAGGTTCTCGCCGTGGTTGATCCCCGAGACCACTATGTCGGGCTCGAAGTCCATGAGCCCCAGAGCCACGAGGCGCACGCAGTCCACTGGCGTGCCCGTGCAGGCGTAGCCCAAAGCGCCGTCGGCCATCTCGCGCTCCTCGACGTGCAGCGTGGAGCCGAAGGTTATGCTCCGCCCCACCCCACTCCTGTTGCGGTCGGGGGCCACCGTGATGACGTCCCCGATCTCCTCCAGGGCCTGCCGGGCCGCGAGCAGCCCCGGCGCGTCTATCCCGTCGTCGTTAGTCAGTACGATGCGCATATCTCCGCGAATCTTCTCGTCCCGGCCGATGCGGCCGCTAGCTCTCTATGTGCAAAGGGTCCTGATTCTACCACCCCCGCGGCGACGGTCGGCCTCGGAGCCCTCCGGTGCTGCCGCCCCAGCGGCGGGGCGCCGATCCCGCCCGCGCGAGCCACGACTCTGGGGTCTTCCTCGTCCCCAGGCCCGTCCCCGCGCGGCGCTGTTCTGGGCGGCCAAAGGCTTCTCGCGAGGGGTAGTAGACAAAGGTGGACTGGTACGTTAGATTACCGCGGCTGTGTCCCTGGAGGTCATGTGAGGTCCCTTATGTTCTTGGACGCCGCAGAATGGTTCAGGCATCGCTCCTACGATTACCGTCAGTTCTCCGACCTTGAGGCGATGGGCCGTCGCAAGCGCGAGCTGAGGCTGACGGTGAGCGCCGTCTTGCCGTGCCGCAACGTTGCCGATACGGTGGGTGGGATCGTGGACGAGATCCTCGCCGTCAACGGGCGCGCCGGGGACGAGCCGCTCGTGGATCAGATCCTCGCCGTCGACGCGGATTCCACGGATGGGACGGCTGAGGTGGCCGCCTCCAGGGGCGCCGAGGTGTACTCGGAGAACGAGCTGATGAGCAACTACGGCGGGGCGCACGGGAAGGGTGACGCGATGTGGCGCTCCCTCTCGGTCGCCCGCGGCGACCTCATCATGTACGTGGACGCCGACACCAAGGACTTCAGGCCTCAGCTCATCTATGGCGTTCTGGGCCCTGCCTTCTACGTCCCCGAGGTGCGCTTCGTCAAAGCAGCCTACAGGAGGCCGTTCAAGAGCTACGAGACCGTCGAGGCCGACGGCGGGGGCAGGGTCACAGAGCTCTCGGCCAAGCCGCTCTTCAACCTCTTCTACCCCGAGCTCACTGGCTTCGTGCAGCCGCTTGCCGGCGAGTTCGTCGCCGACAAGGAGCTGTTCTGCTCCATCCCCTTCCTCACCGGCTACGCGGTGGAGACCGGGATTATGATCGACGTCCTCAAAGGCGTGGGCCTCGGCGCGATGGCCCAGGTGGATCTCGGCACGCGCCAGAACCGCCACCAACCTCTGCGCGACCTGAGCCGTATGTCCTACGCGGTCCTGCGCGCGGTCGCCCGGCGCTTGAGGGAAGACGGCCGCCTCGATCAGGCCAGGGACCCGAACCTGCCCGAGCAGCTCTTCCAGTTCTCCGACTTCCTGCACGCCGTCGCGACCCCCGAGGGCTTGAAGTTGCAGGAGTACGTCGAGGAGCTCGTCGAGCGTCCCCCGATAAGCGAGGCCCTGAGGGTCGGGTAGGCAAGAGCATGACCGGCGTACACGACATGGGGGGCTCGCCTGGCGGCCCCATAGCCAAGAGCCAGCACGAGACCGAGGACTGGGAGCGCCTGGCGGACGCCATCAACATCGCCCTCGACATAAAGGGCCTCAAAACCACGGACGAACACCGCCGCGCCATAGAGAGCCTCGAGAACTATCGGGAGCTCGGGTACTACGAGCGCTGGGTGGCGGCGACGGAGAAGCTGCTTGTCGAGAAGGGCATCCTGACCCGCGAAGAGGTCGACGAGAGGTTGGCCGAGATAGAACGCCGCTGGGGCGAAACGCAATGACCTTCGAGCCCGGCAACCGGATCCGGGTGCGCGCCAGCGAGAAGCCCGGCCACGTGCGCACCCCAGGATACCTGAAGGGCAAGACGGGGCGAGTCGAGTCGGTGCTCGGCGAGTTTCCCAACCCCGAAGATCTCGCCTACGGCCTCTCCGGCAGACCGAAGAGACCCCTCTACAAAGTGAGCTTCCGGCAGGCCGACGTCTGGAGCGGCTACGAGGGTCCCGCCGACGACCGCCTGTCCGCGGACGTCTACGAACACTGGCTCGAGCCCGACAAGGGAGAGACCGCATGAGCGATGCCCACCATCATCCGCACCACGACGCGGGCACGGAACAGGCTATCAGCCCCTATGCCCACAGAATCCGGGCTATAGAGGCGCTGCTCTTGGAGAAGGGCGTGCTCACGGAGCCGGAGATCCAAGACCGCGTCTCTTACATGGAGTCACGCTCGCCCGAGAACGGCGCGAGGCTCGTCGCCCGGGCCTGGGTGGACCCGGAGTTCAAGGCCCGCCTCCTCTCCGACACGAAGACCGCCGCGCTCGAGCTCGGCATAGACGCCGCCGGCCCGGTCGAGTTCGTCGTGGTCGAGAACACGCCCGAGGTGCACAACCTGATCGTCTGCACTTTATGCTCCTGCTATCCGCGCGCCATCCTCGGCCGTCCGCCGGACTGGTACAAGAGCTTCGAGTACCGCTCCCGCGCCGTCAGGGAACCCCGCGCCGTGATGCGCGAGTTCGGCTTCGAGCCTCCGGACGGGGTCGAGGTAGTCGTCCACGACAGCACAGCCGATGTGCGCTACATGGTGCTGCCGATGCGCCCGCCCGGCACGGAGGGCTTGGACGAGGAAAACCTCGCCGCGCTCGTAACGCGAGACGCCTTGATCGGGGTGAATGTCCCCCGCTACATGGGGAGCTAGGCAACCGGTCAGCAAAAAGCTGAGATGTTGACCGGCTGCCTAGCCACCGAAGGCGGCGTGCTGGCTGGCTAGCTGGCCGCCTTCTCCTCCTCTCGCTCGTTGGCGGCGAGGACCCTGTCCACCAGGTTCGGCGGGACCTCTTCGTAGTGGCCGGGCTCGACGTGGAAGTTGGCGCGTCCGCCGGTGATGGAGCGCAGGTCCCGAGCGTAGGTGAGCATCTCGATCTGGGGCACCTCGGCCTGCACGACCTGGCGCTCGCCGCGCTGCTCGATACCCATCGGGCGCCCGCGACGGCCCGAGAGGTCGCCCATGACGTCGCCGACGAGCTCGGTGGGCGCGAGCACCTCTACCTTGACGTACGGCTCCAAGAGGACGGGACGGGCCTGCTCGACGGCGTTCTTGAATGCCATGGACCCTGCGACCTTGAAGGCCATCTCCGAGGAGTCGACCGAGTGGAAGGCGCCGTCGTAGAGGCGCACCTTCACGTCCACGACCGGGTAGTCGGCGATGGAGCCCTCGCGCATCGCCTCCACTATCCCCTTCTCGACGGCCGGGATGAACTGGCGCGGGATAGCGCCCCCGACGATGGCGTCCTCGAACTCGAAGCCCTCGCCGCGCGGGAGCGGGGAGACCTCAATCCTCGCGTCGCCGAACTGTCCGCGCCCGCCGGTCTGCTTCTTGTAGCGGCCCTGGGCCTGGGCTGTGCCCGTGATCGTCTCCTTGAACGGGACCTTGGGGGGACGCGCCTCGACTTCGACCCCGTAGCGGCGGTTTACGCGCTCCAGCGCGAGCTCGACGTGCATCTGCGCCAGCCCGGCCAGGATGTCTTCTCCCGTCGCCTCGAAGCGCTCGAGTTTGAGCGAGGGATCCTCGTCCGTGAGGCGCCGGATCGCGTCGAATACCTTCTCCTCTTCGCCACGCGCCTTCGCCCCGACCGCGAACGCCGAGGTCGGCTCCGGCAGCTCCACCGGCTCGAAGGTCATCTGCCTATCCGGCTTGCATAGGGTGTCGAAGGTGTTGGTGTCTTTGAGCTTGGCGACGGCGATGACGTCGCCGGCCACCGCCTCGTCGACGGAGGTGCGCTCTTTCCCTGAGAGGTGGGCTATGCCTCCGAGCCGCTCCGAGGAGCCTGTGCGCGGGTTCGTCAGGGCCTCGTCCGAGCGGCAACGACCGCTTACGACCCGCAACACGCTCAAACGTCCCGCGTACGGGTCCTGGTAGGTCTTGAAAACGTAGGCGGCGAAGGGCCCGTCCGGGTCGCAGGGGACCTCTTCGCCCTCGTCGTTCATCCAGCGCGAGCGATCCGCAGGGCTCGGGGCGCTGCCGGCGATCACGTCCAAGAGCCTATCCACCCCGATCCCACGCTCCGCACTCGCCGCTAGAACCGGGATGATGACGCCGTCGGCGATGCCTTTGCGGATCCCCTCGAACGCCTCCTCGGTCGAGAGCTCCTCGCCCTCGAGGTACTTCTCGAGCAGCGTGTCGTCGCTCTCGGCGATGGCCTCGAAGAGCTGTATCTTGGCCTCGTCTACCTCGCCCTCCATCCCAGAAGGGATCTCCTCTTTCTGCTCCCCGTCCACGAAGGCGGTGCCACTCAAGAGCCCGTAGACGCCCTTCAGGTCGTTCTCGCGGCCTATGGGTAGGTTCAGGGGCACGACCGCTTGCCCGTACCTGGCACGCAGCTGCTCGAGTACCGCGGCGAAGTCAGTGCGCTCCCGATCGAGGTGGTTGACGACAATGACGTGCGGGATGTCCTCTCTTTCCCCCCGCCGCCAGACGCGCTCGGTCACGACTTGGATCGGGTCCTGGGCGTGCACGACGAGGACGGCGCAGTCCGCCACCCTCTGGGCGACGAACGCGTCCCCGATAAAGCCCCCGTCGCCGGGGGTATCCAGCACATTGACCTGGCGCCCCTTCCACTCGAGGGTGGCGACGCTCATCCCGAGCGTCATCCCGCGCTCGGTCTCCTCGTCGGTGTAGTCGAGAGCGTGGTGCCCCGCGGGCCCACTCCTCCCCGACGCCAGCCCAAGCATCGTCTCCGCGATCGCGGTCTTTCCGCTGCCCCGGTGGCCGACTAAGCATACATTGCGGATCAACTCCGGCTCTACCGCCACGAGGTCCTCCTTTCCTCGACCCAAACCTGATGATGCCCCGCACCCCGGCGGGGGCGTTCAGCTTAACGCAAGGTCGGCTCCCGCGCAGCCCTCTTCGAGCGAGCCGACTAGGCGCCCGCAACTCTCTTCGCGCTGGCGTAGGGTGCCTAGAGCACCGCCTCCAGGAAGCGGCGGGTGCGGGGGTCTTTCGCGCCGCCGACCATCTCGGCGGGGGGACCCTCTTCGATCAGGGCTACCTCGTGCATAAAGGCCATCCGGTTGGCGACCTCGCGGGCGAAACCCATCTCGTGGGTGACCACGATCATAGTCGTCCCCGACTCTAGGGCCAGATCCTTCATCACGGCGAGGACCTCCCCGATCAGCTCGGGGTCGAGTGCCGAGGTCGGCTCGTCGAAGAGCATCACCTCGGGGCGCATCGTCAGGGCGCGCGCTATGGCAACCCGCTGCTTCTGGCCGCCGGAGAGGCGTATCGGGTGCTCGTCCCGCTTGTCCGCGACGCCGACCTTCTCGAGAAATTGCATCCCGAGCTCTTCGGCCTCCCGCCGAGGCATCCCCTTGACCGTCGTTGGGGCCTCGACGACGTTCTCGAGCACGCTTAAGTGCGAGAAGAGGTTGAACTCCTGGAAGACCATGCCGGTCTTCAGACGGATCTCGCGTATCGTCTTGCGCCTCGCGCGGTTCGCTGGTCCGGCCTCGTAGCGGATGCCGTCCACCTCAACGCTCCCGGCGGTCGGTTCCTCCAGAAAGTTGATGCACCTGAGGAGCGTGCTCTTCCCCGAGCCCGAACGGCCGAAGATCACCACGACCTCCTCCTTGGCTAAGTCCAGGTCTATCCCCTTCAGGACCTCGTTCTCCCCGAATACCTTGCGGACGCCGCGGAGGCTGACAATCGGGGACGCGTCAGTGCCCATGCGGACCGCTCTCCCTCACGTAGCCCTTCTCGAGCCTCTTTTCGAGCCGTCCCTGGAAGTAGAAGAAGATGCTCGTAAGGAGCCAGTAGATAAGGGCCGCGACCACCAGCGTCTCCAGGTTCTGAAAGTACTGGCGGCCGATCTTCGAAGCCCGGAAAAAGAGCTCCTGGGTACCGACGATGCCAACGAGCGCGGAGTCTTTGATCATGGCGATGAACTCATTGCCCGTAGGCGGGATGATGACCCTCACGGCCTGCGGCAGCACTATGCGCCGCATCGTCTGCGCCCGCGTCATACCCAGGGCCTGCGCCGCCTCGACCTGCCCGTGCCCGACCGACTGGATGCCGGCGCGGAAGATCTCCGCCATGTACGCCCCGTAGTTGATCCCTAAAGCCAGGACGCCCGACGTGACCGTCCCCAGGATAAAGAGGTTCTGCAACGGTCCTGGGGCGTACTGGGCGAGCTGCGGGAGGCCGAGGTAGATAAAGAAGATCTGAACGATCAGGGGCGTCCCGCGGATAAAGGAGACGTAGAAGCCGCTTGCTCCGTTGAAAACGGGGTTCTTGGAGAGCCGCCCGAGGGCGCCGAGCAGCGCGAGCGGGACGGCGAGCAGGATGCCGAGAATGGAGATCACGATCGTCAGCGGCACCCCGCCGAGGATGAACGGCAGCCACTCCAGCATGAACGCCGTGTTGAACCGGAAAGCCGCGAAAAGTACCGCGAGCAGGATGAAGATCAGGACCCACACCGCGGCCAGCTTGGCGCGGAACGAGTAGCGCTCAGACCGCGCCTCCAGGGCGTCCCTTATGTTGGAGAGGGTCGAGATGGTACCCTCAGACGACGATCAGGCGCCCTGCTTCTTGGTCAGGTCGATGCCGTCGTACCACTTCTTCGAGAGCTCGGTGAGCGTCCCGTCCTCGTGCATCTCTTTTATGATCTTGCTCACCTCGTCGAGCAGCGGCTTCGGGTCGGCTGGGGCCTCTTTGTCTATGGCCGCGGCGAGCGGCTCGTAGTAGAGCGGGTCGCCCACAATCTTTATCGGGGTGCCGGATTCCTGCGCCTGCTTGAGGGTGTACAGGGAGGACATCGCCGCGTCGAGGCGCGCGCCGTCGCCGAGCGCGAGGTCCTGGATGGCCGAGGAGTCGGTGTCGTAGGTCTGTATCTGGGGGTCGTCCACGACGAACTCGTACTCGCCGGGAATGTTGAGCGAGCGCTCGAGGTAGAGCTCGTAGGTGCACGCACCGCACACCCCGATCCTCTTGCCGTCGAGGTCAGTCTGCAGGTTGGTGATGTCGGTGTTGCTCTCGTGGACTGCGGCGGCGGCGGACGCGTAGTAGTAGGGCGGGGTGAAGTGGAGGACCTTCGCCCGCTCGGGGGTGACGG
>Ga0126306_10001263_pt1 | contig 13344 bp, 13 predicted proteins | sample Plot27_FD_92592 | JGI IMG/M metagenome (GOLD analysis project Ga0126306, IMG submission 92592) | Serpentine soil microbial communities from UC McLaughlin Reserve, CA, USA - Plot27 | ecosystem: Environmental > Terrestrial > Soil > Grasslands | place: USA: UC McLaughlin Reserve, Lake County...
CGACCTCATGACCCTGATGCAGGACTACGGTCCGGAGGACGCGGCGTCGCTCACCTTCACCCAGGCGGGCGAGAAGTTCTCGGGCGGCAATGCCGCGATGATGTTCGACACCACCGGCTTCGGGGGCATCTTCGAGGATCCCGAGCTGTCGCAGGTCGCCGGAAAGGTAGGGTTCTCGTTGCCCAAGGGCCCCGCCGGCAACCCCCTGCAATGGACCTATCTGGAAGGGCTCGGCATCTCGGCCTACTCCGATAATAAGGAGCTCGCGTGGCTGTTCCTTCAGTGGCGCATGAGTGAGGAGACGACGCGTAAAGAGGCGCTAGAGCTGGGCCGGTTCGACGTCCCGAACCTCACCGTCTTGCAGTCCGACGAGTACGCGAAGGCTGCGAAGGAGAAGGGGCTCAGCGGCTACACGGAGAAGCTTCCGCAGTCCTGGGAGAACATAACGCTCGAGCACTGGCCGTTCGTCCCAGAGTTCTCCCGGATCGGTGACACCTTCATGCAGCAAGTCTCCTCCGCTATCGCTGGTGGGCAAACGGCCGAGGAGGCTATGCAGGCGGTTCAGCCCAAGCTCGAGAGCATATCGAAAGATGCAGGCTACTGTAAGTAAGAATCGGTAGGGCCGGTTGAGCGGGGCCGGCCCCCGTATCACCCCGGGAGTGCTTTATGCGGCTAAGCAAGCGCCACTACCTCATCTTCCTCGGACCGACGCTGCTCATTCTCCTCGTAATGCTCGCGTTCCCCACAGGCTACGTGTTGATCGTGAGCCTCCGCGACTTCCAGCTCACCAACCCGACGGCCGGCAATCCCTTCGTGGGGCTCGAGAATTACAGGACGCTCCTGAGCGACCCGGCGTTTTTCGCGGCCCTGTGGAAATCCGTCCTGTTCACGGTCGCGTCCGTGGCACTTACCTTCGTCCTTGGTATGGCAATTGCGCTGCTACTCAACCGGCGCGACCTGTGGGGAACCGGCCTCACCAGGACCGTGATACTCGTTCCGCTGATCCTCACCCCGCTGGTAATCGGCGCCACGTACCGCTTCATGCTGGAGCGCGATAACGGCATCATCAACGAGATCCTCGCGTTCGTCGGACTCGAGCGTATCCCGTTCCTCGCGAGCTCTGCGTGGGCGATGATCTCGGTCATCCTCGTCGACGCTTGGCAATGGACCCCCTTCGCCGTGCTCGTACTGCTCGCCGGGCTGGAGTCGCTCCCCGTGGAGCCATTCGAAGCCGCCCGGATGGACGGCGCATCGCGGTGGGGCGAGTTCTGGTATATCACCATGCCCCTGCTCGCTCCGGTTATCGCCGTGGTGCTGCTCATACGGACCATGGACGCGTTCAGGGAGTTCGACAAGATCTTCATCATGACCGGCGGTGGGCCGGGTACCGCGACCCAGACACTCCCGATCTTCCTCTACCGGGCCGGATTCCAAGACTTCAATATGGGTTTCTCCGCGGCGACCGGGGTAGTGATGCTGATCATCGTCACGCTGGTCAGTTCGCTTTACGTGAGACGGATCCACTCGGCTGGAGAGTAAGGAGCACAGGATGGTCGATCAAGAGACACCAGAACAACCGCGTGCCGAAGCCAAGCCTCGCGCACGGCAACCAAAGCGTGCCCGCTGGACCCTAGGGCGTGCCCTGGCCCAAGTCGCGATCGTAATCCTTGTCGTCGTCTCGCTGTTCCCGTTCTTGTTCATGCTGCGCGTAGCCCTCTCGTCCGCTCGGGATTACCTTTCTGGCATCAAGGTCTTGTCGGCGCCGCTCACGTTCGAAAACTTCGCCGAGGTCTACGGCAGCACAGACTTGGGCCTGTACTTGTTGAACAGCTCGCTTTATAGCGTCTTGACGACGCTTATCGTCCTCGTGATCGGGTCGATGGCCGGGTTCGGGCTCTCGAAAGCGCGTAACGCCCTGGTGCGCGACAACGTCATGTTCTTTGTTCTCTCCACCCGCATGGGACCGCCGGTTGTGTTTGCGGTGCCCCTGTTCCTGCTGCTGACCAACCTCCTGTTGGTGGATACGCGCGCCGGTATGGTGCTCGTCTACACCTTCTACAACCTCGCGTTCGCGATCTGGCTCATGTATGGCTTCTTCAGCGAGGTGCCGCCGGAGATCGAGGAGGCCGCGCTCTTGGACGGCCTCTCGCCGTTGAGCGTGTTTCGCCGCATCTCGCTGCCGCTGGTGGTTCCAGGGTTGATGGCCACCGGGATTCTCGTGTTCATCTTCACCTGGAACGAGTTCTTCTACGCGCTCGTGCTCACGCGGGACGTCGCGAAGACCTTCCCCGCGATGGTCCCGCAATTCTTCGGCGCCTTCCGCGTGGACTGGGGTCAGATGCTTGCGGCGTCTACCCTGGGGGTCATCCCACCGCTCGTCTTCGGGCTCCTTATACGACGATACCTGGTCCGCGGGCTCTCGTTGGGCTCGGTGAGGTAGCGTGCGCCTGTACCTACTGCCGCTCGGGTACTGTCGTGTCGATAAAGGACGCGTCCTTACGCCCGGGGTTGGAGAGGGTGAGCCCATCGACACTCCCGTTTGGGCGGCGCTCCTCGACACCGCCGTAGGTTGGGTACTGATCGACACCGGGATGAACCCCGTTCACATCGGAGATCCCGACGCGACGTTCCGCGGTACCCCCAACGAGGACCTTATACGGCCGACGATGACCGAAGATGATACAGTCGTCAACCGGCTGGCGGAGGTCGGCGTCGCTCCCGGCGACGTCCACTACGTGATCAACACGCACCTGCACTTTGATCACTGCGGCGGCAACGCGTCGCTCCCGGACGCAACCTTCCTGGTCCAGCGCGCCGAGTACGAGGCCGCCGAAGAGTTTCCCGAGGAGTACAACCCCCGGGACTACGCCTCCTCTGGCGTGAACTACGAGTTCCTGGAGGGGACGCACGCCGTGTGCCCGGGCGTGGAGCTCATCCCCACCCCGGGCCACACGCTCGGCCACCAGTCCGTCCTGGTGCGGTTCGACGGGCGAACGGTCATCCTCGCGGCAGACGCGATAGTCCTCCGCGAAACCCTGGAGGGTGTCCAGGGCGTCTGGCGTGATCCCGAAGCTGGTGCCGAGAGCGTCAGGTACTTGGTACGGCTGGCGGAGACAGAAAACGCCGAGTTGCTCGTGGGTCACGACCCCGTCGCCTGGGCGGAGTGGCCCCACGCCCCGAAACCCTTCGCATGAACGCTGCGACGGTATTGCACGCTACCCGTGTCTTCGATGGGGAGCGTCTACTCGATGGCCCCCACGAAGTACATGTCGAGGGCGGGCGCATCACTGCGATCGTTCCGTCCCGGGATCTCGGCGAAAACGTCTCGACAGATTTCGGCGACGCGACGATCCTGCCGGGGCTCGTCGACGCGCACGTGCACCTCAGCTTCGACGCGTCGCCCGACATAGGCGCCCTGGCACGGTCCGACACGCCCGCGACCGCGGCGCTGCGCTCGGCGATGAACGCCCGCAGGCACCTTGCGGCCGGGGTCACCGCCGTTCGCGACCTCGGCTCGCGGAATGGCCTCGTCGTCGACGTCGCCAGCGCCGTGGGCACCCCGCTCCTGCCGACCGCCTCTACTATTGTGGCGGCCGGGCAGGTTCTGACGATCACGGGTGGACACGGGTTCTTTATGGGTAGGGAGGTTGACGGCCCCGACGCGTTCCGCAGGGGCGCGCGCGCGGAGATCAAGCGCGGCGCCGGGGCGATCAAGGTCATGGCTACCGGCGGGGTCATAACCGAGCAGGGCTCACCCGGCGCGGTTGCGATGACCCCGGCCGAGCTCTCCGCAGCGGTGGAGGAGGCGCACAAGGCAGGCCTTCGAGTCGCCGCCCACGCCCACGGCACCGAGGGGATCAAAAACGCGCTCCGGGCGGGCGTCGACACGATCGAACACGCCTCCTACCTCGACGACGAAGCCATCGAGCTCTTCCTTGGAGGCGATGCGTGGATGGTATCGACGCTCATCGCCTCCGAGCGGCTCATGCCGCACCTCGACGACCCCGAGATGCCCGCGCACGTCCGCGACAAGATCCGCGACCACACCTCCCAGGAAGCGGCGAGCTTGGAACGGGCGATCGAGGCGGGAGTCCGCATAGCTGCCGGGACCGACGCGGGGACCGGGTACAACCCGCACGGAGGGCTCCCGGAGCAGATCTTGCTGCTCGGACACCACGGCATGGAGCCCCAGCACGCGCTGACAGCCGCCACCCGGAACGCGGCATACGCCGTCGGTCTTTCCGAGACGCACGGCCGGCTCGCCGCCGGGCAGCCCGCCGACCTGCTCGTGGTTGACGGGGACCCGTTCGCTGACCTGGCTGCGCTCCGCAACGTTCGCGCGGTCTATTTGGGAGGGGATCTCGTAGGAGCCGCCGCGTGAGCGTGCGCATCGCCCTTCTCGGTGCCGGAGAATGGGGTCAGCTGCATGCCAACGTGCTCGCGGATCTGCCGGGCGTCGATCTCGCCGTGGTCTGCGACCCGGATCTCTCTCGCGCTCGGCAAGTCGCGGGTCCGCTCGGCGCTGCTTCGACGGGCGACGCTGCAGCCGTAATAGAGGACGCTTCAGTCGACGCGGTCGTGGTCGCGTCGCCGGAAGACGTCCACGCGTCGCAGGCCGAATCAGCCCTCCGGTCGGGCAAGCACGCGCTGGTCGAGAAGCCGGTCGCGCTCACGTCCGAGGACGCGCGGCGCCTCGTTCACGTCGCCCACGAGACCGGAAGGGTTATCATGCCCGGACACATCCTTCGCTTCGTGCCGGCCTACGCGACGGTCCGCGAGCAGCTGTCGGATCACACGAGGGTCCATTCGGTCTTCGCCCGCCGCAACGTGCCCGCGACCAGGTTCTCCGGGCACCAGCGAACCCACACCGCTCTCATGAGCCTGGCGCACGACCTCGACCTGATCCTGTGGTACCTCGACGGGCAGAAACCCGAGCGTGTCTACGCGGTGGAGCGCAGGACCTTGCCCGGAACGGGCAATCCCGATGTTTTCTGGGGGCTCATCGAGTTCTCGGGTGGCACGGTCGCGTGCGTCGAGTCCCTCTGGACCATTCCCCCCGGCGGCAGCCGTTACGTCGACGTAGAGCTGGAGCTCTCGACCGACGAGGGGTTCATAACGGTCCGGAACCCCGACGACGCGGTCACGTTCGTCCGCGACGACAAGACCAGCCACCCTGCCGTTACTTTGGACCTCCAGGTCGGCGGTCACCGTTTCGGCGCGCTGCGCGAGGAACTGCTCCACTTCGTGGCTCTTGCCCGGGGCGATGTGAAGCGCCCGCTGGTTGCGGTAGAAGACGCCGTGGAAGTCATCGCCCTCGCTGAAATGCTCATTCGCTCGGCACAGAATGGTATACCAATGCTCGTTGCTGAAGAGCCATCGACTGGTGGCCGGAGCGATAGGAGCAAAGGTGTCCCTAACCGTGGATAAAGCCCTCCGGATACTCGAGCTACTCGGGAATGGAGAGCTGCGCCTGGTCGATCTCTCCGCGAAGCTAGGAGAGCACAAAAGCACCGTCCAGCGGCTCCTTACCACCCTGCAAGCGCGCGGCTTCGTCCGCCAAGATGAGGACAGCAAGCGCTATTCCCTGGGGCTGAAGGTTCTCCAGCTCGCGAGCGCCACGCTGGCCGACATGGACTTGCGGGAGGCGGCGCGCGAACCAATGCAGCATTTGGGCGACCTTACCAAGGAGACCATACACCTCAGCGTGTTTGACGAGCCCCACGTGGTGTACATCGACAAGATAGAGTCGACCTTCCCGATCCGGATGTACTCGCGGGTCGGGGCCCGCGCGGAGAGCTATTGCACCGGCGTCGGTAAAGCACTCATCGCGTTTCTCAGCGACTACGAATTCGAACGGTATCTTCAGAGAGTGTCGTTTACGCGGTTCACGCCGAACACCATTACCAACGCCAAGGAGTTGCGCCAGGAGATCGCTCGGATCCGCGCGCAGGGCTACGCTTTGGATCTGCAGGAGCACGAGGAGGGGGTCCGCTGCGCGGCAGCGCCTATCTTCGGTCTCGATGGCCGCGTCGCGGGGTCGATCAGCATCGCCGCGCCCGCCTTTCGCAAGAGCGAAGACGATATCCGGGGGCTCGCGCCGGCAGTAATGGCGGCAGCTCGGCAGATCTCGGACAACCTGGGTAACAATAAGGAAGAAAGGAGAAAAGAGGCCACGTGAGCGGGGAACGCGATTCGGCGCCGTTCGTGGTTACGCTCGGCGAGACCATGGTCGCGCTGGTGGCGGAGGAGGCCGGACCACTGCGATATGCGTCTCGTTTCCAGCGCAGGGCAGCTGGTGCCGAGTCGAACGTAGCGATCGGTCTGACACGCCTCGGGGTGAGCGCGGGGTGGGTCAGCCGCGTCGGGGACGACGAGTTCGGACGTTACGTGTGCGCCACCGTGCGCGGCGAGGGTGTGGACGTCAGTCGAGTAGACCTAGACCCCGATCGTCCAACGGGGATTATGATCAAGGAACTCAGGCCCGTTGGCAAAAGCCGCGTGCTGTACTATCGGTCTGGCTCCGCCGCGAGCGCGCTCTCGCCGCAGACGCTGCCTACCGCCTACCTGCAGCAAGCCCGGCACCTGCACCTCACGGGGATCACGCCTGCCCTCTCGCCAAGCTGCGCCGACGCGGCGCTGGCCGCCACCCGCACCGTTGTTGAGGCCGGCGGGACCGTTTCGTTCGACGTGAACCTCCGGAGCCAGCTGAGCGTGAAGGACCCGCTTGCCGCGTTCGAGCCTCTTATCGACCTCGCACGCTTCTTATTCTTGGGCGCGGACGAGGCCGAGCAGCTTTTCCGGACCCAGGACATCGAAGCCATCGAACGGGAGCTGGCTTCGCTCGGCGTTCCGACCATCATCCTCAAGCTTGGCGCCAACGGCGCGCGGACCTACACGTCGGCGGAGAGCCGGTGGATCACAGCGCCCGGCTACAAGGTGCCCGTCGTCGATGAGGTCGGGGCTGGCGACGCGTTCGCCGCCGCTTACCTCGCGGCCACCTTTCGTGAGTTCCCCGTCGAAGACGCCCTGCGGATCGCAAACGCGGCAGGCGCGCTGGCGACCACCGTGCCTGGAGACGTCGAAGGTTTCGCTGGCTGGGACGAACTGGAGCAATTTGCGCTCCGTTCGGAGGGGGCGGTGCAGCGGTGAGCGCACGCACCCCTGCCCCTGAAGGAGTTGTCGAACGCATACTCGGGACGCGCATGATCGCCATCCTGCGCGGCTTTACGCCTGAGGAGGCGGTACGAGCGGGCCATGCGCTCGCGAACGGTGGTGCCCGTGTGCTGGAGGTCTCCCTCGTAGATCCTCTGGCGCTACGGAGCATCGAACAGTTGCGGGAGGACCTGGGCGGTCGATGCGCGGTCGGAGCGGGCACCGTCATCACGGAGTCCGGAGCAGAAGCGGCTCTGGCGGCGGGCGCCGACTTCCTGTTCAGCCCCGGCTTGAACCAACGCGTGATTGCGGTTGCCGAAGCGCGCGGCGCGTTGGCGATCCCCGGGGTGCTTACGGCGGGCGAGGTTACCTCGGCGCTCGCGCTCGGAGCGCGGCTTATGAAGCTGTTCCCGGCCGAGCCGCTGGGGCCCGATTACCTAAAGCAGATGCTGGGACCGTTCCCGGACATACACTTGGTCCCCACGGGTGGCGTCAATGCGGAGAACGCGGCGGCTTACCTGGACGCCGGCGCCGTCGCCCTGGGAGCCGGCACCAGCGTCGCGAACCCGACGTGGGCGCGCGAGGGCCGATATGATCTTTTCGAGCGTGCCGCCGTTGACTTCCTTCGTTCTCTGGGCGACACGAAAGGAGCAAGATGACCGTTTACGACCGCCTCCGCGAGCTTGAGCTGGAGCTGCCCGCCGCCCCACAACCGGCCGGCGCCTACGTCCCCGCAAAGATAAGTCGGGGACTGATCTTCGCCTCAGGGCAAACCCCTACCGTCGAGGGCAAGAATGTGTACGAGGGGAAGGTGGACAAAGAGGTTAGCGAGGAGGATGCGTACGCCGGCGCGCGGCTCGCCGCCCTGAACTGCGTGGCCGAGCTGCACCACGTTCTCGGCGACCTGGGCCGGGTCCGCGAGATAGTCAAGGTCACCGGGTACGTCGCGTCAGCGCCGGAGTTCGGGCAGCAGCCCCGGGTCGTCAACGGTGCCTCCGAACTGTTCCAGGAGCTGTGGGATGAGAACGGCCGGCACGCCCGCGCCGCGATCGGCGTCGCAGAACTGCCGTTCGACGGACCGGTCGAGATCGAGGTGATCGCCGAGATTGACGAGTAAGCACACGCCGGACATCAGGATGCGCTGCGTGCGGTGCGGGCACACGATGGCGCTCGCCGGGTTCCCGTACCGCTGTCCTGTTTGCGACGGGATCTTGTTGATCGAGCACGATCTAACCGGTTGGGCTGGAGCGGATCCGACCGTGCCGGGGATGGAGCGGTACAGGGAGCTGCTTCCGCTCGACACCGACAGTCGCCTGGTTTCGCTTGGCGAAGGTGGCACCCCGCTGATCGCCGCTGCCCGCCTCGCGGAGAACTTGGGGGACATCGAGGTTTTCCTCAAGAACGAAACGGTGAACCCGACCGGGTCCTTCAAGGACCGTGCACTCGCCGTGATGACGACCCGGGCGTGCGACGAGGGCTTCGGGCGGGTGATCTCCTCGTCTAGCGGGAACGCAGGCATCTCCAGCGCGGCGTACGCTGCCCGCGCCGGCGTCGAGGCTACCGTGGTGGCGCCGGAGTCCACCAGGCAGATCAAGCTCGCGCAGCTTACCGTCCACGGCGCACGGGTTATCCGAGTCCGTGGCTCGACCAGCGACACTTACAAGCTGGCGAAGGTCGCTGCCGAAACGGGGAAATGGGCGAACTTGACAACCACGTTCCTCTCGCCGCTGGCGACGGCGGGATTCAAGACTATCGGATACGAGCTCGCGGATCAGCTTGACGGCCACTCGCCCAATTGGGTAATAGCGCCCATCAGTGCCGGGCCAATACTGGTGGCGGTGGCGTCCGCGTTCCGCGAGTACCACGCCGCCGGGCGCGTGGACCGGGTCCCGCGGATGGTGTGCGCGCAGGCCGCCGGATGCGCGCCCATAGCGCGAGCCTTCGAAGAGGAAGCGCAAAACGTCATGGCCTGGAGCGACCCGCCCGACACCATCGCCACCGCCATCGCCGACCCCTTGCGGGGTTACGAAGAAGACGGGACGCTGACCTTAAGGGTCGTGCGCGAGACGGAAGGGACCGCCCTCACGGTGACCGACGACGCCATCCGGAATGCGGTACGCCGCCTGGCGGAATTGGAAGGGGTGTTCGCGGAGCCCTCGGGCGCCGTGCCCGTCGCCGCACTGGCGATTCTCCGTACCCGCGGCGTGATACAGGCCGGGAGCCGCGTGGCATGCCTCATAACAGGTCATGGCCTCAAGGACCCCATGGCAGCTGACCAGAACGTGGATATGCCGCTTATCGAGCCCGATATCGAACAGCTTTTCAAAGCACTCGCGACGCGCGCTCGAACACGTGAGGAGGAGAACATATGAGTCGGTTCGCCGGACGCCATGCGTTTGTGACGGGCTCTGGATCGGGCATCGGTCGGGAGGTCGCGCGCGGCCTCGCGCAAGAAGGAGCCGCGAGCGTGACGCTCGTCGACGTCGACGAGGCAGCGTTGGAAACCCTTTCTCGGGAACTTGCGCAGGCAGGCTGCAAGGCCGTCAACATCGTCGGCGACGCCAGCGATGAGGAAACCTGGGACCGGGCAAAACAGGCCGTATCCGATGACGGACTGGACGTGATCGTCAACAACGCGGGTATCGCCCAGATCAAACCGGTGGAAGAGACGACGCTCGCCGATTGGCACCGGGTGGTTGACGTGAACCTCACCAGCGTGTTTCTGTCTGCGAAGTGTCTCTTCCCCCTGATGCGCGACGGCGGCTCCGTCGTGAATGTGGCATCTGTCGCTGCGCTGCTCGGACAATCCTCTACCCCGGCGTATATAGCCTCGAAGGGCGGTGTCGTCGCGTTCACCCGAGGGTTGGCCGTCGACTACGCGCACCGGCGTCTCCGCGTGAACGCCGTCTGCCCGGGACCCACCGATACCCCTTTGCTCCGGCGACACTTCGAGTTGCTGGGCGACCCTGACGGTGCGCGCCAACACCTCGAGAATCGCATACCGTTGGGCCGCCTGTTGAAGCCCACTGACGTGAAGCCGCTGATCCTTCTCCTGGCGTCCGAGGAAGCCGCAATGATCTCCGGGGCGACTTTCGTGGTAGACGGTGGGCTGTCGGCGACGTTCGACTACGGTGGCGGCCTCGTGCGATCGGAGCCTGCGGCGCGATGACCGACACGATTCGTACCGTCCTCGGACCCGTGGATCCCAAAGACGTTGGTGCCTGCCTGCCCCACGAACACCTCCTCATCGATTACGGGGAGCTCCTCGGCTCTCCGAAGCAGGTGCCGGAAACCGGCTCGCCTGTCGAGAAGCGGGTGATGGCCAACGTCCGTGTCTTCGCCTCGGCGGGGGGCACCTTGATGGTCGACTGCACGCCCCCCGGCTACGGTCGCTACCCGGATTTCATGGCTGAGGTTGGCGCGCAGACCGGCGTGAACATCGTCGCCTGCACCGGTGGGTTTACCGAGCAATGGGCTCCCCTACACCCGGTGGTAAGGGCACTGGATACCGATGCGCTGGCGGACGTGTTCGTGCGCGAGTTGACCGAAGGCATGGGCGGCACCAGGTACCGCGCAGGAGCCCTCAAAGTTGCGACCGGCGAGGGACGTATGACCGAAGGCGAGGCGCACGTCTTTCGTGCGGCGGCGCGGGCGCACGTCAGGACTGGCGCGCCGATCATCACCCACACCACCAACGGGCTCGGGCCCGAGCAGGTGGGGTTCTTGCTGCGTGAAGGAGTCGACCCTGCGAAGGTTGTTATAGGCCATCTGGGATTCGAACCGGACCCCAAGGCGGATGTAAGTGCCATCCTCCGGCACGGCGCGTACGTTGCTTTCGACCGGATCGGCCACCATCATTTCTTCCCGGACTCCCATTGGATCGAGCTGCTTCGATTCGTGCTCGACCAGGGCTACCAGGAACGCGTATTGCTCAGCCATGACGCGGTCACCGAGTTCGTCGGACCCGACCAGATCGCAGCGCACACTTTCAGCGACTACACCTACGTCATGAATAGTTTCTTACCCTCCCTGCGGGACGCTGGCGTGGACGAAGACACCCTGAACCTCCTCGTGCGGGAGAACCCCCGTAATTTCCTGGCGTACGCAACCGACAAAGGGACATCATGACGCAACCCCATGCCGTCGTGCTGAGCGGGGGAACGATAGTGGACGGGACCGGGTCTCCGTCCTACCGCGGAGACGTCCTGGTCGAGGGTGATCGCATAACGAGAGTCGGGACTGTGAACGCTCCCCTGGGCGTGGAACGCATCGATGTTAGCGGGCGCATGGTAGCCCCGGGTTTCATAGACATGCACTCGCACTCCGACCTGGCTCTCCCATCCGAGTCGGTCCCGGAGGTCAAGATCCGTCAGGGCATAACGACGGAGGTGATCGGCCAGGACGGCACCTCTTACGCCCCCGCTTCGCCCGAAGGCCTGGCGGCATCCCGCGAGTTGTTTGCGCCGCTGAACGGCGAAGGCGAAACGCTAGACTGGTCCTGGTCCTCGGTGCGGGAGTTCCTCGCACGCTTCTGTGACATAGGGCCGAATGCCGCTTACCTTCTACCCCAGGGCACCATCCGTTTTTCCGTCGTCGGAGCGGACGACCGAGAGGCAACGCCCGCCGAGATCGACAAGATGTGCTCACTCGTCGACGAAGGCATGCGCGACGGCGCCTTCGGCCTGTCCACGGGGCTGACCTACCCGCCCGGCGCGTGGACCCCCACCTACGAACTGGTGGAGCTTTCACGCGTCGCCGGCGCACATGGTGGCATCTACGTAACCCACCATCGCGATTACGGCGAGGGACTCTTGGAGGCCATCGAGGAGACGCTGGAGATCGGTCGGCGCGCGGACATCCCCGTACACTTCTCCCACTTCCACGTATCGGGCCAGGGCAGAGAGGGGCACGCAGGAGAGTTCCTCGCACCGATCGAGACCGCTCGGGCTTCTGGGCAGCGCGTCACGCTCGACGCGTACCCGTACACCGCCGGATGCACGACCTTAACAGCCTTCCTCCCCGATTGGCTGAAAGCATGCTCGGCGGAGGCAATCCTCGCTGAGTTGAGAGATGAGGCTGGCCGGGCGAGTATCGTAGAAGAGCTACGCGTTGGGGGGCCGGGAAAGTCAGCGGCCGTCGGATGGGAAAATTTTGCGGTAGGGGGCGCAGCAGGCGGCGTCGCCGACGACCTTCGCGGCAAGCGCCTCGGTGAAGCCGCGCAAATCCGCGGCACCACGCTGGAGGCCCTGATCTGCGACCTGCTCGTGGACTCCTCGATGCGGGTGGCTGTAGTGGTCTTCCAGGGGCACGAAGACAACGTGCGGCGCGTGCTGGCCGATGCGGAAGCTTCGGTCGGCACGGACGGGATTCTCGCATGCGGTGTACCGCACCCGCGGGCCGCAGGGACTTTCCCGCGCATTCTCCGGTATGCACGCGAGGGGTTGTTCAGCTTCGAGGAAGCTATCGAGTTGGCGTCCGGCCGCGCCGCGTCGACGCTTGGCATACGCGATAGGGGTACGATCCGGAACGGGCAAGCCGCCGACGTGGTCGTCTTCGATCCAAAGAGCGTAGCGGACACCGCAGACTACGCCACGCCGGCAGCTCCACCTGTCGGGATCCCGCACGTTCTCGTCAACGGCAAATTCGTAGTGCGCGACTCTGCGCTTACCGGCGAACTACCAGGCCGAGTACTCCACCCAAATGGTGGACCGTAGCCATCATGAGTTCGTTCTCGGCACCGACAACCTACAGGCATCCGTCTTTTGCTTGCAAATGCCGCAAAAATAGGACTAGAGGTCGTCCCAGATCAGGTAGGTCTACACGGGCTTCTGTGGTACTTCTTGCGCAAGGATATTCTTCGGGGCACTAGTTGCAAGCTCGAGCCCTGCCGAGCATTCTCTAACAGGAGCGTAATTGGCGCAGGCTTGTTAGAGTAGCTGTCGAGTTGGTGCCGAGCAACGCGGAAGGAACGGTAGTCGAACGTGAAGCACGGGGACTCGGACGAAGAGCTATACGGCACGGTCCGTCGCGATCTTTTCACGGCGGTGGTCGGCGACGTCATGGACACCATGGGGCTGCTACGCCAGTTTCTGCCGCCACACATCAAACCGCTCCGCGACGACATGGTGGTCATCGGGCGGGCTATGACGGTGCTGGAGGCCGACGTTTTCGCGGAGTCGCACGACCCGAGCA
>Ga0126306_10001264_pt1 | contig 13342 bp, 6 predicted proteins | sample Plot27_FD_92592 | JGI IMG/M metagenome (GOLD analysis project Ga0126306, IMG submission 92592) | Serpentine soil microbial communities from UC McLaughlin Reserve, CA, USA - Plot27 | ecosystem: Environmental > Terrestrial > Soil > Grasslands | place: USA: UC McLaughlin Reserve, Lake County...
ATCGCGGGCAAGAGCAACGTCGTCGTCGCCGGCTGCGGGCCGCGCGCGCGCATCGAGTCGCCCCCGGTGGCTTCCGGCGATGCGCTCGTCCAGGTCGAGCTCGGCGAGGCCGGTCACGACGTGACGCTCCGCGACCTCGCGGTCAGGGCGGACGGGCAGCTCGGCGTCCGCGTCGTCGGCGGCCGCCGCGTCGAGCTCCGCGGGCTCGCCTTCAGGCAGACGCCCGGCCGCTCGAACACGCTGCGAAGCGCCGTCCACACGCTCGGCACGGGCGACGTGCGCATCACCGACTGCCGCGTCGAGATGAGCAGGGCCTTCACCCATCACGCCGCCCTCTACCTCGACGCGCCGGCCGGGGCCGTCGTCGAACGCAACACGGTCGAGACGCTCCCTACCAGCGGCCGCGGCACCTTCGCCTGGGGCGGCATCCACGTCGCCGGCGGCTCGCGCGGCGTCGAGCTACGCGACAACGTCATCCGCGGCGGGCGCGGTCACGGCGTCACGCTGGGGAGCGTCGTCTTCCGCGCGCTCGACGGGACGCGCCTCGGCCTCGAAGGGGCCGGGCGCGGGCAGTCGAACCCGGCCCCGCCCTTCTCGGTCACGGGCGTCTACCGCCCCTTCACCTTCGACCCGGACGGGACCGGCGCGCGCGAGTTCTTCCCCGAGCCGCAGGCCGCCGTGGATGACCTGATCGTCTCCGACAACCGGATCGAGGGGGTCGGCGGTAGCGGCATCTCCTCGCTTGCGCTCCAGGTCGAGCACGACGAGCGCGCGACCCGGGCGCCCCTCTGCTTCCGGCGCACCACGTTCGCCCTGACCAACTCCGTCATCGAAGACAACCGCCTCGCCGACAACGCGCGGCAGCGCGCGACGAGCGACGGCGAGAACGTCGCCGTGGGCGGCATCGTCCTGTCGGACCCGGCGCGTGTGACCGTCCGTGGCAACCTCGTCGAAGGGAGCGGGGCGGCGACGAACGCGCCCGTCTGCGGCATCGGCGTTGCGCGCGGCGAGCATGTCTCGGTGGTCGGCAACCGCGTCCGCGGCAACGGCCCGCCCGCGGGCCTGCCACCACCGGACCCCGCCGGAGCCGTCAACCCGCGCTATCACGGCGGCATCGTGGTCGCGCCGCCCCAGTCGCGCGAGGCCGAGCTGCCGGGCAACATCCAGGTCCGCCGCAACGTCGTCGACCAGCCGGCCGCGCCGGCCCTCCTCGTGATGTCGCGCGGCGCGTGTCAGGTCACGGCCAACCACTTCCACACGCACAGGCCCCTCGGCCCCGACCCTCTCCTCGCGGCGACGGTCTCGATCTTCTCGACGGGGAAGCCGTGGGAGGCCGTCGACCTGCCGGAGGGCGAGCCGAACGTGGACCGCTGGCGGCAGCCGAACGGCTCGCGCGAGTACCTGAACGGTCGCGCACAGGCGTTGCCCGAGGGCGACGGCGGCGCGCTCTGCTTCAACGGCAACCAGGTCACGACCAACGCGCAGACGGCCTCGAACCTCGGGGGCTTTGCCGCCACGCTCCTCTCGCTCGACCACCTCTCGGCGCTCGGCAACCAGTTCGCCGCACGCGGCCTCGACCAGTCGCCGCTGCCGCAGGTGGCGGCCATCGGGCTGACGACCGACGTCTCCGTCAACCGCGTGGCCGAGTCGATCAACCGCACCGACATCTCGCTGGGGGTGCTGGGCGCGATGCTGACCGCGTGCGCGGACAACATCCTCACGCACTGCCCGGTCGTCTTCGGCTGTGCCAACAACCGCAACCCGGAGTTCTTCGTCGCCGAAGACAACCTGGCCTGGTTCCAGCCGCCGACGGGCACCTGCGATGAGACGGGCGGGCGGGTGCTGGAGAACCTACGGCGCTTCTGCTTCCTGTTCGGGCGCGTCGGCGGCCTGCCCGGCGGAGGCAGGATCAACCTCATGACCAACCTAGGCGGTAGAGAGCTATGACGACGAACGGCGACATCACACGTCTCCTCGTCCAGCCGAGCAAGCACTACGTCGGGGCGCGCATGCAGCAGGGGCGCACCGTGCTGGACTCGGACTTCAACGAAGAGGCCGCGCTCGGCGACGAGGAGCAGCGGCGCGTCCTCGCCGACATCGTCGGCACGACCGGCAGCCCCGACACGGGGTTCGCGGCGGCGCTGGAGATCGGTGACGCCGTCACGCTCCAGCCCGTCTCCTTCAACGGCGAGCCGCCCGTCGAGACGCTCAACTACCGCATCAGCCCCGGCACGATGTACGTCGGCGGGCTGCGCTTCGAGCACGAGGCGCGCGCGCTCGGCGGCGTGGCCGGCGGCGACCCCATCGTGTTCCAGCGAGACTTCCTCCAGATGCGCGCCGCGGACGCGCCGCAGACCGGTGACAACCACTCGCAGCTCACCTACCTCCACGGCTGGCAGCAGTGGGTGAGCGCCACCGAGGACGAGGAGCTGCGCGAGCGCGCGCTCGGCGACGACATCGACACCTCGCTGCGTGTGCGCGGGATGGCGCGGGTCGAGGTCCGCGAGTCGTCGAACGCGCAGGACTGCGCCGGTGCCTGGGAGGAGGTCCGCCAGCAGATCGAGGCCGAGGCCGGCGGCGCGTTCGACGACTCGGGCCACGAGCTCCTGTCGCCCGCGCGCCTCCGCGTGACGCTCGTGCCGGGCGAGGCGCTGGACACCTGCACGCCGTGCGCCCCGGACGACGTGGGCCGCTACCTCGGGGCCAACAACCAGACCATCCGCATCATGCTGGCGGCCCCGGACCGGTACGTCTGGGGCTTCGACAACGCCTCGCCGCTCTACCGCGTCGAGCTGGGCGCGGCCGCCGGCGGGCTCGTCCCCGTCCGCATGCTGACCGAGCCGCGCGACGAGGCCCGCTGGCCGCTCGTCAACACGGTGGTCGAGTTCCTCCCGTGGTCGGCCCTGCTCGACAACCGCGAGAAGGTCGCGGCCGAGGTCGGCGTCCACCTGCGCGTCGCCGAAGGCTTCGACCCCGACACGACCTCGTTCCAGCTCGACGCGGCCGACCTGCCGCAGCTCGACGAGCTCGTACGGGAGTGGGACGCCGCCCACCCCGACATCGACTGGCTACCCAACGACGCCGACCCCGACGGCCGGTACCTCTACCTCCGCATCTGGCACCGCCTCGACGCGGACACGGACCCCGTGCTGCTCGACACGGCCGCGGGGCCGACCAACCACGCGCTGCTCCGCCGCCAAGGCCTGTTGCCGGAGTTCACCGGCGGCGGGCGGCCGGGCGACTACTGGGTCGTCACCGTCCGCCCGAACACGCCGCAGCAGCTGACGCCCTGGAACCTGACGCAGACAGGCGGCGTCCCGCCGCACGGGCCGCGCCACGTGTACGCGCCGCTCTCGCTCATCACCTTCCGGCCGCCGGGACCCGGCGAGCCGGCGAACACCGAGGTGGTCGAGTCCCTCCTCGACTGCCGGAGGCTCTTCCGGCCCCTGGTCGATCGGGTCGGCTGCTGCACGCACACGGTGGGCAACGGGGTCGACTCGCTCGGCGACTACCTTTCGATCCAGGCCGCCATCGACAGCCTGCCGCCGGAAGGAGGCACGGTCTGCGTCCTGCCGGGCACCTACACCGAGGCCGTCCGCATCGAGCGCCCCGACATCATCGTTGAAGGCTGCGGGCGGCAGACGAAGCTCAGGACGCCGGCAGGAGAGACCGCCCCGGCGCTCATCCACCTGCTCGCGTCGCGGGTGACGCTCCGCGAGCTCACACTCGAGACCCAGGGACAGATCGGCGTCCTCGCCGGCCCTGAGGAGCCGAGCGAAGCGCCGGCGGCCGACGACCTCCTGCTCGACCGCCTGTTCGTCACGGCGGACGAGCGCGCCGGCGTTGGCGGTCAGGCGCGCTCGGCCATCGACGTGCGGGGCGGCCGGCGCGTGCTGGTGAGGGAGTGCGAGCTGGAGATGCTCGGCTCGGTGAGCGACGAGGCCGGCCTGTTCGTGCGCGGCGAGGACATCCGCGTCGAGGGCTGCCGCATCGAGACGGCCCGCACGCAGGACGCCTTCTCGGCGTGGGGGGGGATCCAGGTGGGCGGCTCGTCGCAGCGCGTCGAGATCAGGCGCAACCACATCGTCGGTGGCCTCGGCCACGGCGTCACGCTCGGCAGTCTCGAATGGGTCGCAGAGACGACCCGCACCACCAGCTTCGGCGCGGGGGTCGGCCTGCAGAACACCTTCGACCCCTGCGCGCCGCTGCAAGAGACCGTGCAGCCGGTGGAGGTCGAGAACGTCCGCTTCGACCCGGAGACGGCCGGTGACCTCCAGGACGTGCTGATCTTCGACAACCGCATCGAGGCGATGCAGGGCAACGGCATCTCGGCGCTGACGATGCTGCGGCTCGAAGACGACGGCTCCCAGGACATGATCACGGTCGACCGCCTGACCATCGAGCGCAACCGCATCTCGGGCTGCGTCGTGCAGTCGCGGACGCTGGCGTCGAACGCACCCGTGCAGAAGACGAAGAAGCTCCAGCCCGGCGAGGAGGAGGTCTTCGGGCAGTTCCTCGTCTCCTCCATCCCGCCGGCCGGTATCGCGCTCGTCGACGGCGAGCACATCGTCATCCGGGCCAACGAGATTCGTGACAACGGGACGACCGACCCCGGCCCCATCGCCGGCGTCAGCATCGCCTTCGGCAACGACATCCTCATCGAAGAGAACCGCATCCAGAACAACGGGCTGCGGCAGCCGGCGTCGATCCCTTCCATCTCCAGCATGCGGGCCGGCGTCGCCGTCTCCCTGGCCGGCGTGGCGTCGAATCAGCCGACGCAGGATCAGGCCGACACGCTCGGCAGCTCCCTGCGCGTCATCGGCAACGTGGTCGAGCACCCGAACGGCCCGGCCCTGGCCGCGCGCGCCACCGGCCCGGTCGTCATCGAGGACAACTACCTGCTCTCGCTTGGCAACAACGCCACGGCGCAGCAGGCGAGCACGGCCCACGCCGTGGCCATCGTCAACGCGGGGATGCCGTGGGAGTCGGTCGATCTGCCGGAGGGCGAGCCTTCGCCGGACCGCTGGTCCTTCCCCGCGGGGACGCCCGAGTACCTCGCGCGCCAGCCGGGCGACGCCGACGGGCCGGGCGGCGTCGGCGCTCCTGGCGAGGGCGGCGGCATCATCGGGCAGGGCGGCCCCGTCCGCTTCAACAACAACCACGTCACGCTGCGCTGGGTCGAGGCGAGCAACGCCGCGGCCGGGTTGGGCTCGGGCTTCTCGGTCGGTGTCTGCAGCCTCGACGACCTGACGATGTACGGCAACCAGTTCGCCCTCAACGTCGAAGACCCCGGCCTCAAGAAGAAGGACGGGACGACCTTCAACCGTCAGCCGCGCATCTCGGCCCACGTCGTCGCCGTCGGGACCACGACCAACGCCTCGCATAACCGCGTCGCCGAAGGTGTCAACGACGCGCTCATCTCACTGCTCGCGCTCGGCGGCTTCCTCGTCACGGCCAGCTACAACATCACCACGCACATGAGCTTCGCGGGCACCTGCAACGGCGTGCGCGGCGACGGCGGCGGGCCGGCCAACGACCAGGACCAGTTCCGCATCTTCCGCGGCAACCTCGTCTGGCTGCGGCCGGCGCTGGCGACGAGCAACGACGACCTGGTCTCGGTCGAGACGGTCAACGAGGTCGCGCAACAGTTGTTCGTGATCCTGTGCGACACCTGCCTCGGCCTCGGCGCCGCCGACCCGCAGGTCCGCTTCGCCACCATGTTCGTCCTGTTCAGGCAGGGGAGGTAGCGCAGCATGAGGGAGACGCCGGAGGTGAACCGCCTCGTACCCGTCGCGCAGGTCGAGCGGGAGCTCGACGCGCACCTGACGTCGCTGCGCCGCAAGCTGGAGCGGGCCGCCCGCCGCGGCGAGCCCGTCGAGGGCTTGCGGGCACGCATCCACGGCGAAGAGGAGCTGCTGCGCCGGATGCGCGCCTACCAATCGGGGCGTCGGGAGACAAGGAGACCCGAATGATCAGAGGGGCCGCCATCCCGGACAAGCGGATCATCAACGAGTCGGAGCAGCGGCGCGCGTCTCCCGCCCCGCGCCCGCAGGCCGCCGCCACGCTCAAGGCGTCGACCGGACAGACGCCGGCGGACGGCTCCGGCCTGTCGGCCCGCATGGCCGAGGCGGCCGACCTGCCCTGGCTCCAGACGTGGGCGGCGCACCTCGGCCTCCCGGCCCCGCGGTCGCGCCGGGTGCGCTCCTTCATCCTGCTCAAGGACGCACAGCGCGTCGGCTACCTGGCCACGCGCGAACAGATGATCGACGCCGAACGCGGCCGCGAGCCCATTCTGTGGATCGTGTCCGCGTTTCTCATCCCGTCGCTCCGCGGGCAGGGGCTCATGCCGAAGTTCGGCGAGATCCTCTCCGAGCAGTTCTACCAGCAGGGCAAAGTCGGGTTTCGCGTGGCCGCCGACAACACGCGGATGCTGAGGCTGGCAGGGCGGCCCGGCTGGAAGAAGCTCCGCTCGACGCGGCGCTTCGCCGACTTCATGCTCGAGCTCGACGCCCCGTTCCGCGCCTCGCGCAACCGTTAGCGAAGGAGCGAGATGGCAACACTGGCCGCTCCCAAGCGCAAGCGATCCGCCAAGCACGGCCCGCCCGGCGGCGAAGGCACGCAGGCCTCGCCGAAGCACAAGGGTGGGCCGCGCGGCGCGGAGTCCGCGGCGGTTGGCGTCCTCCAACCCAAGCTGCGCGTCAACGAGCCCGATGACCAGTTCGAGCGCGAGGCCGACCGCGTCGCCAACCGTGTGCTGAGCATGCCCCAGCCCCAGGCGCGGAGCGGCATGCCAGCCGGGCGCGAGCGGGAGGAGCCCGAAGAGGCCTCCGTCCAGCGACAGGCGGCCGAAGAAGAGGAACCTGAGGCAGCGCAGTCCGCTTCGCTGCAGCGCCGCGAGGACGAAGACGAGGAGGCAGAGGCGCGGACCTCGTCGTTGCAGCGGCAGGAGACCGACCCCGAGGCGGAACGAGATGAGACCGCCCAGACCTCCGCGCTCCAGCGGCAGGAGGAGGAAGAAGAACCGGATCAGGCGCAGACCGCTTCGCTTCAGCGTCGTACCGACGAGGAGGAGGAGCGGATGCAGCAGCGGGCCAAGCGTCACCGCCGGCCCCACATCACCCCGCAGTTCGAAGCCGGCCTCAAGCTCCTGCGCCATGGCGGCGGCCAACCCCTGCCCGAGCCCCTGCGCGCCTTCCTCGAACCGCGGTTCGGCCGCAGCCTCGCCGACGTGCGCGCACACGACGGCCCCGAGGCGACCGCGCTCGCCCGCGAGGCCAACGCGCGGGCCTTCACCGTCGGCCGTCACATCGTCTTCGGCGCGGGCGAGTACCGCCCAGGCGTCGAGCAGGGACGGCGGCTCATCGCCCACGAGCTGACGCACGTCTTCCAGCAGCGCGGCGGGCTGCACAGCGTCCAGAGGGAGGTCGGCCCAGACCGCGCCGCCGAGGGGCAGCGCCCCGCGCCTCCTGACCTCGAAGAGCTGCGCGCGGCCTTCGACCTCCGCCCGAAGGCCGCCCCGGCCTCCGTGCTGAGCATCGCCCTCGACCTGCTCCGCGGCGCGCTCGGCAATCCGACCGACGCCGAGCGGCTCAAGCCGCTGACCACGACGGAAGCGGGTGCCGTCGTGCGCCGCATCGAGTCGGGCTCCTACACGCTCGAGCTCGCAGCCCGCCGCAGCGGCGGGAGCATAGAGACGAGCTGGAAGCTGACCCACCGCGCCAAGCGGCAGAGCTTCGTCTCGCGCTCCAACTCGGCCGCCCAGCAGTGGCCGGGCGCGTCGCAGGGCGCGGACGTGGAGACCATTTCGCTCACCACGCCGAGGAGCGGCCAGTATCCCGAAGAGACGATGGCCAGCCGCCTCGAACCCGACCGGCCGGGCGTCGAAGCTCCTCCCGGCAAGCCTTCTCCGCTCCTGCCCGAAGCCGTCCCGGCCGACTCGGTGCCCGGCGCGAAGGCCAAGCCGCCCTACCGAGCTCCCGCGATGGACGAGGCGGCCCCCGCCCCCCAGGTCGAATCAGGAACCAAGCCCGAGAGTGAGCCCTTGACACCGACGTCGGCCAGACCCGCCGACGTTCCAGGCACGCCCGCGCCCGTCGAGGCCGCGACGACGGAAGCCGGCGCGGCCGTCCCGGCCGTCACGGAGGAGCCGGCGGCCGAAGGCGAGGCGGTCGAAGAGGAGGCGCACGCCCCGCGCACCCCGGAGGAAGACCTCGACTTCCAGAACACCGTCGCCAAGGTCGGCCGCACGCGCAAGGCGCAGGCGGCCCACGCGCGGCCCACCGACAAACGGAAGGAGACCAGCAACGCCGCCTTCCTCCCAGAGGAACAGCAGCGTGGGGTCAACGACCGCGACGCCCACTTCGACGAGATCGGCAAGACGGCCGAGGAGTCCAAGGAGTCCAAGAAGCACTTCACGCCCGAGGACTTCAAGAAGACGCTCGCCACGAGCATCAGTGCGATCTCCCTCCCGAGGAACGAGGACGAGGCCAAGGAGTTCAAGCACAAAAAGCCGCTGGAAGCGGCGAAGCAGAACATCCGCGGTCAGGTCCAGGAGCAGAACCAGAAGATCGTCGGGCCCCTCGCCAACGAGGTCGCCGTCGAGCAGCCGCCGACCAGCCGCAACCGGCCGGTCACGAAGCCGGGCGAACTGGTCGAGGAGAAGGCCGGCAAGAAACCGGCCCCCATCAGCCGCACCGCCGCTGCCCCCAAGCCCCGCCTCGACAACGAGATCTCGTTCGAGAAGGAGAGCGCCTCGCTCGACGAGCTGATGGCCGAGAACGAGATGACCGAGGAGCAGTTGGCCGTCTCGAACGAGCCGCAGTTCGTCCAGGCCCTCGACTCGAAGAAGGAGGCGCAGCAGAAGGCCGCCGAGGCCCCCGGCGTCTACCGCGAGGGCGAACAGACGGTGCTGGAGGAGGCGCGTGGCCGGGCCGGGCACACCGGGGCCAAAGGCTTCGGCGGGATGTTCAAGACGCGCGAGGGAGTCTTCACCACCGTCTTCTCCAAGCAGGACTCGACCGCCGCTGCCGACAAGGCCGAGCAGTCCAGGATTCAGGAAAGGCTGGCCGGCATCTACTCCCGGACGAAGTCCGACGTTGACGGCACCCTCGAATCGCTGACCAAGGCCGTCGAGTCCATCTTCTCCATCCAGGTTGGGCTGGCGAAAAGCACGTTCGAGTCACGCGTCGAAGAGCAGCTCGACGAGATCTACGGCTGGACAGTCCTCGACGACTGGATCTTCGGCGAGGACACGGAGGCCATCGACGCCGTCTTCAACCGGGAGAAGGAACGCTTCCTGAAGACGATGGACGATGTCATCAACCAGATCGCGCGACTCATCGCCGCCTTCCTCAACGCGGCCATCCTGCGCATCGAGACCGGCCGGCAGGAGGCCAAGACCTTCTTCGACGGCCTGACCAAAGAGCAGCAGAGGCTTTCGGGGGAGGCGTACAAGGTCTTCCAGTTGCAGTTCGAAACGCTGGAGGACAGCGTCCGCGAGAAGGAGCAGGAGCTGGCCGACACGCTGGCCGAGTCCTACCGCAGCAACGTCGATTCGCTCAAGGGGTCGTTCGACAAGATCAAGGAGGAGATCAGCCGGGGTTGGATCGGCGGGGCCATCGACTTCGTCGTCGGTGTGGCCGAGGTCATCGGCGAGCTGGGCGACCTGCTCTTCTCCGTGCTCTCGCGCATCGCCAACGTCATCGGCGACATCCTCGCCCACCCGATCCGCTTCATCGAGAACCTCGCCGCCGGCATCGGCGCAGGCTTCGCGCAGTTCATCAAGAACATCGACAAATACCTCGTGAGCGGCTTCTTCGAGTGGCTCCGCGGCTCGGCCGGCCCCGCCATCAAGCTGCCCGAGAAGTACGATGCCGCCGGCCTCTTCGACCTCATCGCGCAAGTCCTCGGGCTCAACTACGAGAACTTCCGGAAGATCGCGGTCAAGGTGTGGGGCAAGGCCGCCGTCGAGTTCCTGGAGAAGGGCGCGGCCGTCGCCGAGAAGGGGCTGGAGATTGTCCAGCTCATCCGCGAGAAGAGGCTCGCGGGGCTGTGGGAGTACATCCATTCGTCGCTCTCCAGCCTCGTCGAGGAGCTGATCCAGAAGGTCAAACAGACCGTCCTCTACGCCACCATCGAGAAGGCGCTGGCCTTCGTCGCCAGCCTCTTCACGCCGGTCGGCGCGTTCATCAAGGCGGCGCAGACCATCTACCGCGGCATCCGCTTCCTCATCGACAACAAGGACCGGATCAGAGAGATCGTCGACGCCTTCCTCTCCTCGGTCGAGCTGGCCGTGGCCGGCAAGACCGACGCCATCGCGGAGAAGATCGTCACCGCCCTGCGCAGCTTCATCGTCCTCGGCATCGACTTCCTCGCCAAGCTCCTCGGCCTCGGTGACCTGGCCGCGAAGGTACGTAGAGTCCTCAAGGCCATCACGGCGCCCTTCGAGCGCGCTGTCGAGGCCGTCCTGAAGGGGCTCAAGTCCCTCGTCAAGGGCGTGATGCGGAAGCTCGGCATCGGCTCCAAGGGCGAGAAGAAGACGCCCGCCCAGAAGCGGAGGGAGAAGGAGAAGAGGAAGACCAGAAAGATCGAGAAGAAGGGCCAGCGGCCGCTCTCGCACAGCGAGGTCGTCACACAGGTCGTCTCGGCAATGTCGAAGCCGACGAAGGCGACGACCCCCGCGGCCGCCCTCGCCGAGAAGCAGAAGCAGGCGCAGAGCCTCACCAAGACGTACCAGCCCCTCCTCAAGAAGGGGCAGCTGCGCATCGTCATCACCGACCCGAGCGTCAAGCAGGTCGAGGAGGACGCGGCCGTCGACTTCGACGTGTCGGCAAGCCCGGGCAAGAAGGGGGAGGCCCGCGTGGCCCTTGCCGCCGCGACCCCACATGCCAACGATGGCCGCGGGAAGATCCTGGTGGGTGATACCGGGCCGTACCGATCAGTGAGCAAACGGCAGGATCCCCGGTATAGGGCAGACCGCGTGAAGCACCCGTTCCTGGCACTGGTGGCCGAGCACGTCCTGCCGAGAGCCATCGTCGACCGAATTGTCGACGCGATGGGATTTCAGGGAATGCCCCGGATCGGCGCCGAGTATCGCAATGCGGAGACGATCGCGATCTACCAGGGTGCCGCACGCATCAAGACCGATCGGTACGACAACCCCACACTGCGCACCGTGGAGAGCGAGGCCAAGGAGATTGCCGCTCCGCTGCGCGTCGGAAGCAGCGATCCGGAGACGCGAAGCGCGGCGCATGCGGAGACGCGAAGCGCGGCGGATGCGGAGAAGGCAAGCGCGGCGCATGGGGAGCTGACCGAGCTAATAGATAGGCATACTCAGCTGTCGATCCCGAACACGATGATCTCGGTCACCGAAGAGGACAACACCAATCGCGGAGTCAGAGGTAACGACGCCGCACTCCCGCAGGTCGGAAAGGTCTCCCAGGTTGCCAATAGTGAGGCGAAGCAGGCCACCCGCTCCCTGTTACGCCTGCAGGCGTTCATGGAACGGGCCGCGGCAGGACAGCCCGCGAACAGCCCCTTCAACCTGGCAATCGAGCTGAACCGCCTGCTTGGCCGAAAAGCAGAGGTCACGTCGATCTCGGTGAACCAGGCCACGGTCAAGTGGGACCTCGAGTACCAGAGTTGGACGAAGGACCAGACCGAGACTCTTGGCAAAAAGCGCGTCCGGATCAACTTCGAGTTACACGCCGGCCGCGTCACCTGGTCGATCCAGCCATTTGGGATGGAATCGGCCGGCAGCGGCGAGGCCGTCGACACGTCTGCCCTGGCCGAGATCCAGCAGGCGCTCGCCCGACTGCGCGGGGAGCTGGAGAACGCGGCCAGGGCGAGGGCGAGGCGAGATGAGCAACCAGCGGCCGCGGGAGCGAGCGCTGCCGCTCCCCCCGGGCCTGCTACCCCGGGCGGCGACTCGGGTGCGTCGGCGTAGCAGCCCTTGGTCTCACGCCAGCTTGGCGCCGCGAGGTTGTCCGGCTCCATGCCGCCGGACAGGAGGTAGCGGCACTCGGTCGCGTGTGCGCCTATTCGGCGCGGGCGCGCGTGTTGGTGGTGATAAAGCTGCCAGTGCCGTTGTAGAGAGGCGTCGGGTCGGGCACGGGACCGCCGGCGCTGGGGAGCGACGCGGGGGCATTGACCTGAAAGCGCGCGCGGAACTTGCTGCCGCGGAGGATGAAGACGCGGCCCCCCGACTTGCCCTTCTGAGCCTTCTGATCCGGCCCCAAACTCTCGATGGTGAGCGTCCCCGCGCCGGGGGTGGGGAAGGACGGCGTGAAGTAGACTGCCCCGGCCACCACGATGGAGGACTCATCGCCCTCCGCGCAAGCCAGCAACCCACTCACCTTCCCCTTCGCGGTGCCCGTGATCACGCCCGGCGGGGCGATGACCGTGGCGGGCGGGAACGAAGGATCAAAGACCGCCTGATCGCCGTTGATAATCACGAAGTCCATACGCCTATCACCTCGATTTGGATAAGAGTACCACTTGAATCGGCGCCATAGAACCATCATTTCCACTCCCCCCGGAGTATGCCGTCAGTCAATTTACTCTTGGGCTGGGTCCTGCCTATCGCGCGGTTCGGTCGCTCCTGGTACATCCCCAACGTCCATCCCGCCTGGCCCCTGCGCACCGCCGAATTGCTTGCACTCGACGACGGCCTGGTCGCCGCGGCCGCACTGGCCGACCTGGCCCGCCGCCGGCCCGACCACGTCGCGTTCAGCGACGGCGTACCGGCGGAGTTCGCCGTCCTGTGCGACGACGAGGACGGTCTGCTCAGCACCTGCACCGCACCGCCGACCTCGGAGATGCCGTCGGCGTGCTGACACTCGACCCATGGTGGTTGAATCCGCGCGGCGGGCTGGACCGGCTGTTCGACCACGTGCGCAGGGTCGGGGTGCCGATCGCGGTTGCGTTGGAACACTCGGCTGACCCCCTCGGGGTTGGCCCGCACCACGCGAGGTAGTCCCTCCACTCCGGGTTGTCGATGCGCGGGGTCCAGTCCGCCCACGAGTGACCGCCGGGGTCGAGCGGCGCTGATCGGCGATCCGGCTGTAGAGGACGTTGGTGTTCCGCGCGTCGTCCAGGGGACGGGCGGCGACCGCGGCGTGCAGCACCTGCCGCGCGTCGTGCCCGGCAATCTCGGCGCGACGCAGGACGGTGGCAACCTCTCTGGCAACCCAGGCGTTACTACCAGCCGGCACAGGACGGGTCTAGATCGAATCGGTCCCGCTCCTGAGCAGCCAGGATGGTTCTGCGCGGGTCCAGTTGAAAGGTTTCGGTCCGACTCGTAATCGGAAGGTCGTCGGTTCGAATCCGACCTCGGGCTCCAAAA
>Ga0126306_10001265_pt1 | contig 13339 bp, 14 predicted proteins | sample Plot27_FD_92592 | JGI IMG/M metagenome (GOLD analysis project Ga0126306, IMG submission 92592) | Serpentine soil microbial communities from UC McLaughlin Reserve, CA, USA - Plot27 | ecosystem: Environmental > Terrestrial > Soil > Grasslands | place: USA: UC McLaughlin Reserve, Lake County...
GTGGCTGCCTTCTCCTACGACTCGATGGTGCTGCTCGAGCGCCACGTGGCGGGACGCGACCTGGCGGTCTCGATCCTCGACGGCGAACCGCTGCCGGTGGTGGAGGCGGTTCCGGAGGGGGAGGCCTTCTACGACTTCGAGGCCCGCTACGAGATCGGTCGCACCAGCTTCGTGTGCCCGGCGCAGCTGCCCGGCGGGCTGACCGAGCGGGCGCAGGACCTGGCCCTGCAGACGTACCGCCTGCTGGGATGTCACGCGTTCGCGAGGGTCGACCTGATGCTGGACGCCACGGAAGAGCTCACCGTGCTGGAGGTGAACCCGATCCCGGGCCTCACGGAGACCAGCCTGCTGCCGCAGGCGGCCGAGGCGGCCGGGATCCCGTTCGACCGGCTGGTGGCACGGATCGTCGAGCTGGCGCTGGCCCAGGCGCCTACTGGTCTTCGCCGCTAGCGAAGTCCTCCGGCGTGACGTTGTCGAGGAAGTCCTTGAACTTCTCGACGACCTCCTCGGTGTCCTCGACCTCGTGCTCGAACTCGATCGCGGACTCGGAGATCACGTCCTCAGCGGCGAAGATCGGCGCGCCCGTGCGAACGGCCAGCGCGAGTGCGTCGGAGGGGCGCGAGTCGATCGGGATCTCGCGGCCGTTCAGCTGGAGGGTCACCTCGGCGTAGAAGGTGTTCTCGCGCAGCTCGGTCACGGCCACGCGCGTGCAGGAGACGTCGAGCTCCGAGAGCATCTCGCTGATCAGGTCGTGCGTCATCGGGCGCGGCGTATTGGCCCCCTGGAGCTTCATCAGGATCGCCGCCGCCTCGGGATGACCGATCCAGATCGGGAGGAACTTGTTGCCGTCGCGAGTCTTCAGGAGCACGATCGGCTGCTTGCCGACCATGTCGAAGCTGACGCCGTAGATGACCATCTCCTGCATGAACTCTCGACAGTCTAGAGGCGCGGGGAAACGGTCGGTGTACGCGACGAGGGCCCCTCCAAGTGGATCCGCGCGCACTCGGCCGAGCCAGGTGCTTGCGGCTGAGGGACCCTCGCGGCACTCGCCTGTTATGGGCGATCCTGGACTCGAACCAGGGACCTCGTCCTTATCAGAGACGCGCTCTAACCGACTGAGCTAATCGCCCTCGCCAACGGCCTCTCGGGCCGTCGGAGGGCCGATTGTAGCGGCGGCCCGGCGTTCGCGAACGGCCCGACGAACACCCACGGCGAGCATCGACCGGGCCAGCTCGATCGCGTCCGCGGGGTGCTCGAACTCCATCTCGATCAGGCAGCGCTCCCCCTTCGCGCGCGCCCTCACCTCGTGTCCCAGCGCGGCGGACATCGCGTCCTCGGCGGCGGCCAGCGCCTGGGCGAGGTCGGGGTGCACCACCCGCGGCGCCGGGCGTGGCTGGGGACCCTGCTCGGCCTCGCGGGCGCGGCGTTCGGTCTCCCTCACCGACCACGCGCCGTCGCGGGCATCGAGCGCCAGGCGACGGCGGGTGGAGTGGTCCTTGCAGACCAGGATCGCGCGGCCGTGGCCCTCGCTCAGCTCGCCCCGCTCGATCAACTCGAGCGCCTCCTCTGGCAGGTCGAGAAGCCGGATCAGATTGGAGATCGCGACGCGGCCGCGACCGACCCGCCTGGCGACCTCCTCCTTGGTCAGCCCGAGGTCGTCCACGAGCAGCGCGCAGGCGCGGGCCCCCTCGACCGCGTTGAGGTCCTGACGCGCCATGTTCTCGGCGAGCGCGAGGTCGAGCCGCTCCCAGTCGTCGGCGTGGCGGAGCATCGCGGGGATCAGACCGATCTCGGCGATCCGGGCGGCCCGAAGGCGCCGCTCGCCCGCCAGCAGCTCGTAGCGCCCGCCGGTCAGGGGCCGGACCACGATCGGCTGCAGCACGCCCCGGATGCGGATCGACTCGGCCAGCTCTGCCAGCTTCTGCTCGTCGAAGCGGCGCCGCGGCTGACGTGGGTTCGGATCGATCAGATCGACGGGGATCTCGCGCAGGCCGTCCTCGTCTCCGGGTCCGCGCGGGAGGATGGCCGCGAGCCCCCGGCCCATGCCGCGCCGATCGTCAGCCACGCCCTGGTACCCGAGTGGCCACCGCTACCCCTTCGTCACCCACGTGCCGCGACCTCCTTCGCAAGCTTGAGGTAGGCCGCGCTGCCGGCGCTCTCCGGGGCGTGCTGGATGATCGGAAGCCCGAAGCTCGGCGCCTCCCCGAGGCGGACGTTGCGGGGGATCACCGTCTCGAAGACGAGCTCGGGGAAGTGCTCGCGCACCTCTCGCTCGACGTCGCGCGCGAGTCGCGTGCGGCCGTCGTGCATGGTGAGGATCATCCCGGCGACCGCGAGGCGCGGGTTCAGCTCGCGCCGGATCAACGACAGCGTGTCGAGCAGCTGGGCGAGACCCTCGAGCGCGAAGTACTCGGTCTGCACCGGGACGATCACCTTGTCGGCCGCCACGAGCGCGTTGACCGTGAGCGGGCCCAGCGACGGCGGGCAGTCCAGCAACGTGAAGAGGTAGCGCTCCCTGACGGAGCCGAGACGGCCGCGCAGGACGGTCTCGGACCCGGCGATGCGAGGGAGCTCGGCGTTCGCGCCCGCCAGCTCGGGCGTGGACGGCACGACGTCGAGCCGCTCCACGCCGCTCGGGAGGGACGCGGCGGGGAGGGTGAGGTCGCCCGAGAGGCAGTCGTAGACGTTGGGGCTCCCGCTCTTGGGGAGGCCAAGTGCAACCGTAGCATTGCACTGCGGGTCGAGGTCCACGAGCAGGGTCGAGTAGCCCGCGTCGGCGATCGAGGCGCCGAGGTTGACGGCGGTGGTGGTCTTGCCCACCCCACCCTTCTGATTGGCGACTGCGAGAACGGTGCCCATGCGAGGGGCCAAGCTACGGTTCGGGCCGGTCGGAATCGGCGATTGTCGCCTTCGTCGGCCTGACGCCGACGGATCCGACACTCGGCGCTCAGGCCAGAGGCCGCTTCGCGGCGACCCCCACCCGCCGTGGGAAACGCTCGGGCGTGGGCGCCACCTTGCGATACACGTGCAGGTGCCGCTCACGGGCCCCCGCAAAGGGCTCGACCCGCCGCACGTCCTCGAGCGCCATCCCGACCTCATCCGCCGCCTCCCTACCCCGCCCTTCCTCGTGCGCGTTGCGGGCCCCCTTCCAGGCCACCAGCACGCCCGACAAACGCAGCAGCGGCGCTGCGTACTCCACCAGCACGGGCAGCGCTGCCACCGCCCGGGCCGTCACCGCGTCATAGGCCCCGCCCCCACCGCCGAGCGCTGGCGCCAGACGAGCCCACTCCTCAGCGCGCGTCACAACAGAGCGGGCGTTGTCGATCTTTGCCGCCTGGATCAGGCGATCGATCACCGCGGCCTTCCGCCCGGTCGACTCGATCAGGTCGACCCCCACCGCCGGCAACGCAATCGCCAGCGCCAGCCCCGGGAACCCAGCGCCCGCTCCGACGTCGGCGATCCTTCTCGCGCGCGCGAGGTCCGCGATCTCGAGCCCGCTCAGGCCGTCCGCCACGTGAACGTCGAGCGCCCGCGCCGGCTCCGCCACCGTGGTGTGCGGGTCGGGCTCCGCCGCGAGCGCCTCCAGGAGCAAGCGGATCTGCTCGTCGGACCCGGCGGACAGCCCGAACCGCGAGCAGAACGCCGCGAGCGTTTCCCGTGAAACGCTCAGCGCTCGCGGAACGCGGGCGCCGGGCTGATCACGAGGCGCCGGTCGGGCTCATCGCCCTCCGAGTGCGTCTCCACGTCGGTGCGCTCGCTCAGGTACGTGTGCACGATCTTGCGCTCCGGCGCGCGCATCGGCTCCAGCTCGACCGCGCGGTCGTACCGCAGCGCCTCGGCGGCCGCCCGGTCGGCCATGCGGTGCAGCGCCGTCTCGCGGCGGTCCCGGTAGCCCGCGGCGTCGACCGTCACCTGCTTGCGCGTCTCGCGCCCACGGAAGGCCGCGCGAAAGACCAGATGCTGGACGGCGTCGATCGTGGACCCGTGCTTCCCAATCAGCAACCCGAGTTCGTCGCCGTTCACCGTGGCGCGGATCTCGTCATCGGTCTCCTCGATGTCGACCGTGGCGCGGAGTCCGAGCGCGTGCACCACCCGCGCGACGACCGCGCGGACCCGCTCGCTCGGCTCCTCGGGGATCGCGTCGGCGGCATCGCGCCAGGCCTCCTCATCGACCTCGGCCCGGACCCGCGCGCTGCCCTCGCCCCCGGGATCCGCGACCACCTCGAAGCGCACGCACTCCGCGGTGATTCCGGGGAAGCGCGGCTCGAGCTGCTTCATCGCGGCCCATTTGGCCTCCCCGAGGCTCTCTCCCTCGGCCTCGGCGACGAGCCCGTCGGGAGGCGACGCGTCGTTCATCGTCGGCGTCCCGAGCGCTTCTTCTTCTTGCGCGGCGAGCGTGGCGGAGCCTTGGCTGGGGCGCCATTGCCGCCCAACCCGCTACCGCCCTTTGACCCGCTACCGCCCTTTGACCCGCTACCGCCCTTTGAGGCGCCATCAGCCACGGCGGCGGCCGTGGACGGCTTGGGGGCGGGCGGTTTCCCGCGGGCCGGCTTGGCCTCGTCCTCCTCGTCCCGCGGCCCGAGCGGCTCCGGCTTGGGATACAGCTTGCGTACCAGGAGCTGCTGCCCGATCGTCCACACGTTCGTGGTGATCCAGTAGACGATGAGCCCCGCCTGGAAGTTGACGATGAAGATGACGAAGACAAACGGCATCGCGAGCATGATCCGGCGCTGCATGGGGTCCGCGCTGATCGCTGTGACCGCGCTCGCCGCGAGCTGCGTGCCGACGTAGAGAACGATGAGCACCCCGAGCAGGACCGGATCACCGGTGACCTTCTCGGCGAGGTCGTCGATCGCATAGAAGCCGGGGTTGTCGGCGATGTCCCGCTGAAACGCGTCCGAGCGCAGCAGATAGAACAGCGAGATGAAGAACGGGATCTGGAGTATCAGCGGCAGGCAGGACCCGAGCGGGTTCACCTTCTCCCGCTGGTAGAAGGCCATGATCTCCTGCTGCTGCCGCTGCTTGTCGTCCTTGTAGCGCTCCTGGATGCGCTTCATCTCCGGCTGCAGGCTCTGGAGGCGCTGCATCGACTTCACGCCCTTGAACGTGAGCGGCAGGATCGCGATGCGGACCGTGAAGGTCAGCAGGATGATCGACCAGCCCCAGGAGTTCGGGAAGTCGCCGATCAGGTCGTGCCAGAACTCCAGGATCCACTGGCAAGCATCGACGAGCGGCTGTAGGACGTTGGCGATGTACATGGGCTAGCCCTGCGGCTCCGGCCGCGGCCGCGAGCGGAACAGCTTCTGATCCTCCACGAAGTCGACGCCGCCGTGGCTCCAGGGATTGCAACGGAGCAGGCGCCAGGCGGCGAGCACGACGCCTCGCAGTATGCCGTAGCGCCTGACGGCCTGGACGGCGTACTCGGAGCACGACGGATGGTACTTACAGCGCGACGGGATTCCCGGCGAGATCGCGCGCTGATAGAAGCGGATCGGCGCGGTGACCACGGAGCGGACGACGCTCACGTGCCCTCCCCCGCACCACGCGCGAGGCCGGCGTCGGCAAGCACCGCACGCAGCGCTCCCTCGATCGCCTGCTCCCCGCCTTCCTCCGCGAGCTCTCCCGCGGGCGGCCGGGCCACGATGACGAAGTCGTGGCCCGGCTGGAGCTCGTCCGCACTCGCCCAGAAGGCCTCGCGCAGGAGCCGCTTCATCCGGTTACGCTCCACGGCGCCGCCGAGCTTGCGGCCGACCGAGACCCCCAACCGCGGGTCGCCGTCGTCCTCCGGGCGCGGGAAGGCATAGACCACGAGGTGCCGGCTCGCATGCGAGCGCCCCTCGCGGTACACGCGCTCAAACTCGCCGCTGCGCGAGAGCCGGCGGCGCTTGCGGCGCGCGCGATCGGCCATGCGCCTACGGCGTGAGCCGCTTGCGGCCCTTGCTCCGGCGGCGCCTCAGCACCTCACGGCCGGCGCGCGTGCGCATCCGCGCGCGGAACCCGTGGGTGCGGGCGCGCTTGCGTTTCTTGGGCTGATAGGTGCGCTTCATGAGGATCCCTGGTGGCGCCGGGACGACCCGCTGACGCCGGAGGCGGAGGGTACACGACGGGCACGTCTCCGCCCTGTCGACAACACCGCGGTGGGGTCGCAGGAGGGGCGCCCACCCTTTTCTCGCGAAATGCGGGGAACCCTCCTGGACCCGTCGCGAACCACTCGGGCGGAGTTGTATGCTCGGCTCGCCGAGGGCAGCGCGGCGTCGCCGGAGCAGTCCCTCTCCCTTCCATTGTTCCTCTGTTCTAGGCCCCGAGGAGGGTCTCGATCGGCTGTGCCCGCACACCTCGACCAGCTCTGGGACGACATCCGAGACGAGCTCCGCCGAGAGACGCCGGACTTCAAGTTCCGCATCTGGATCGAGCCGCTCGAGCTGGCCGCAGTTCATGGGAAGACGCTCTACGTCCGGGCCCCCGAGCACGTTCGCACGTCGGTCAGGGAGCGCTATCTGCCGCTGCTACGCCACGCAGCAGCCAAGCGCTTCGATCAGCGCGCCGTGGTCGAGGTCGTCGGAGCGGGCTGGGCCGAGCCGGATGATGCGGAGGTCGGGGGCCCGTCCGCCGGGGCGCCCGCGCAGCTCGGGCAACTGAACCCCAAGTACACCTTCGAGCAGTTCGTGATCGGCGAGGGCAACCGGTTCGCACACGCGGCCTCCCTCGCCGTAGCCGAGCTCCCCGCTCAGGCGTACAACCCGCTCTTCCTCCATGGTCCGCCCGGGCTCGGCAAGACGCACCTTCTGCACGCCATCGGCAACTACGTCCACCGCTACGGGTCAGGTCTGCGTGTGCGCTACGCGACGATCGAGGAGTTCACGACGCAGTTCGTGGACGCGATCCGCGAGCACCGCACCGGTGACTTCAAGGACGGGTTCCGAACTGCGGATGTCGTCCTGATCGACGACGTCCAGTTCCTCGCCGGCCGCGCGAAGACGCGCGAGGAGTTCTTCCACACCTTCAACGCCCTGCTCGACTCCGGCCGCCAGCTGGTGATCTCCTCCGACCGCAGCCCGGAGGACCTCCCGGATCTCGAGGCACGGCTCGCCGAGCGGTTCCGAGCCGGGCTCGTCGTCGAGCTCGACCCACCCCCGCCGGCGGTCCGGCATGCCATTCTCGCCAAGCGCGCCCATCTTGACGGCGTAGAGGTCTCCGACGCGGTGCTGACGGAGATCGCGCAACGAGTGGACAGCAGCGTGCGGGCGCTCGAGGGTGCGCTCATCCGCGTTGTGGCCTACGCCTCGCTGAAGGGCGAGGAGCCAACGCCCGGGTTGACCCGCCACGTGCTGCGCCGCCTCGGCGCCGACACGAGTCCCGACATCTGCGGGTTGTCGGAGATCATCGACGCGGCGGCGCAGGAGTTCGACGTCGCCCGCGAATCGCTGCTCGCCCGCGATCGGCGGCCTGCGGTCGCCACCGCGCGGCAGGTCGCCATGTTCCTCGCTCGCGAGCTCACCGAGCACAGCCTCCCGGAGATCGGCCGCGGCGTCGGGGGGCGCAACCACACCACGGTCCTCCACGCCGTCAACCGCGTCAGCGCGGCCCTGCACACCGATCCGGCTGTGCGTACCGCGGTCGACAACCTGCGCCGCCGGCTTGGGCGCCCCGCCTGACGGCCGCCACCGATGCGACAATCAACAGCCGGTTTCCCACAGCCATGCCGAATCTCGCCACCTATCAACCTGTCAACAGCCCCTACAAATCCAAGGTCAGGTAGCCGACGTTGAAGCTCACTGTTTCTCGTGAAACGTTCCTCGCCAAGCTCGGCATCGCCGTGCGGGCCGCCTCGACCCGAAGCGCGATCCAGACGCTCGCCGGCGTTCTCCTGAAGGTGGAGGACGGCCGGGCGCAGCTCGAGGCGACCGACATGGAGCTCGGCGTGCGCGTGTCGGTCGAGACGGCAGACGCCACTCCGGGCCACGCGGTCATCCCCGGCAGGCTTCTGCTGGACGTGGTTCGTTCGCTCCCGAGCGACGAGCTGTCGCTGGAGTACCGCAGCGCCCAGCAGGACGTCGAGGTCGTGTCCGGCCCAGCCAGGTTCCATCTCCGCACCCTCCCGCCGGAGGACTTTCCGAAGCTCCCCGAGGCACCCGCCGAGGGCGGGATGACCGTGCCCGCCGCGGCGTTTGTCGACACGATCGCCCGCGTGGCCCGGGCCGCCTCGCGCGACGAGACGCGCCCCCACCTCACCGGCGTGCTGGTCACGGCCAGCGGCCGCGAGCTCCGCATGGTCGCCACCGACTCGTACCGCCTGTCCGTCAAGGAGACGCAGCTCGAAGCCCCGCTCGACGGCTCCATCGAGGCGAACGTCCCGGCACGGACGTTGCAGGAGCTGGGCCGGATCGCAAGCGGCAGCGGCGCCGACAGCATCGGGGTGGCCGCGCTCGAGAACCAGGTGGTGTTCACCGTCGACGAGGTGCTGCTCTCGTCCCGGCTCGTCGAAGGTCGCTTCCCGAACTATCAGCAGCTGCTGCCCGAGGCGTACGAGCACGAACTACGCGTGAGCCGCGAGGAGCTGCTCGAGGTCGTCCGCCGGGTCGGCCTGCTCGCCCAGAAGAACGCGCCGCTGCGGCTGCGCTTCTCGGAGGGCGCGGTCGACGTCTCGGCGCAGACGCCGGACGTGGGCGAGGCCAGCGAGTCATTGCCGGTGCCCTTCAACGGCGAGCCGCTCGAGATCGGCTTCAACCCGGAGTTCTTTCGCGATGGCCTGGAGAGCGCGGAGTCAGAGGAGCTGGTCCTGAAGCTGATCAGCCCGCTGCGGCCGGGGTTGATCCAGTCCGGCGACGAGGGGTCGGACTTCATCTACCTCGTCATGCCAATTCGTCTAAACGTGTAGGCGTGCGCGTCGAGCGGCTCCAGCTGCGCGACTTCCGCAACTACGAGGCGGCCGAGCTCGAGCTGCCGCAGGGCCTCGTCGTGGTCGCCGGTCCCAATGGCGCCGGCAAGACCAACCTGGTCGAGGCCGCCTACTTCGGCTGTACCGCCCGCTCGCCGCGCACCTCCAACGAGCGCGAGCTGGTGCGCCGTGGCGCGGCGGTGGCGCGGGTTGTGGTCGACACGCTGGGCGATGACGCCGCGCATCGGCTCGAGGTGGGCCTCGAGCCGGGTCAGCCGAAGCGCGTCAAGGTCGACGGCAGCTCCGTCGACGGAGTCCCGGACGACCGGGTCCGCCCGCTGCTCAGCGTCTTCCTCCCGGAGCGCCTCGAGCTGGTCAAGGGGGCTCCATCCGCGCGCCGCGCGCACCTGGATCAGGTGGTGGCCGCGCTCTGGCCGGCTCGCGCCGACGCGCGATCCGCCTACTCCCGCGCGCTAGCTCAGCGGAACGCCCTGCTGGGCCGCATTCGCGCCGGGGCCTCTGGGCCGGGGGCGCTCGACGCCTGGGACCGGGAGCTTGCCCGCCACGGCATGTGCCTGATGGAGGACCGCGCGGAGGCGGTCGAGGGCCTCCACCTGCCCTTCGCGCGGCTGGCGGAGCGGCTGGGGCTGCCCGAGCGGGCCGAGCTGCGCTACCGACCGCGGTCGGCGGCCTCCGACGCCGCCGGGCTGGTGGCCGAGCTCGAGGAGCGTCGCGCCGCCGACCTCGAGCGGGGCTTCACAGTACACGGCCCACACCGCGACGAGCTCACGCTCCTGCACGGCGACGCGTCGCTTCGGGCCTACGGCTCGCAGGGGCAGCAGAGGATCGCGTTGCTCGCGCTGCTGTTCGCCGAGCGGGAGCTGCTGTCCGACCGGCGCGGCCGCGCGCCGCTGATGCTCCTCGACGACGTGATGTCGGAGCTCGACCACGAGCGCCGCGAGCTGCTCGCCTGCCTGCTGCGCTCGGGCGGCCAGGCCGTGGTGACCGCCACCGAGGCGGACCACGTGCCCGACGTGGACGGGGACGAGCTGGTCCGCGTGAGCACAGGGACGGTTCTGGGGCCGGTGGTCGCATGAGGCGGCTCGCGCCGCGCCCGCTCAGCGCGGCCCTCGAGGGTGCGGTTGGCGTGGCCAGACCCGTGGGGCTGCTGGCGGCGGTTCAATCGGCGTGGCCCGGGGTCGCCGGACCCGTGCTCGCGGGCGCTGCCACGCCGGTCTCCGAACGCGCCGGAACGGTGACCGTGGCCTGCGAGGCGGCGGTCTGGGCGCAGGAGCTCGAGCTGCTCGCGACCGACCTGCTGGAGCGTCTCAACGCGCGGCTGGGGGCGACCGGCGAGCAGGGTCGAGTCGAACGTTTGCGATTCGTGGTCGGTTCGCGCACGAACTAGTCGTTTGCGGTCCACATTTTCGTGCGATTTGCGGGCATTTTGTAACGCTCCGAACCGTCCGATCGAGGGGGTAGCCTGCTAATATCTAAGGCGGTCTTATGTACCGCCCCGGCCCGTGAGCGGCATTGCCACGGAGTCGGGGCGTTTTCGTGGGGTTTCGGGCCGCGCGGGCGGCCTCAATGACGGAAGGGACGGCTTGGCCGAGAAGAAGAAGAACACGGGCAACGGCAGCTACGGAGCCCAGGACATCACGGTCCTGGAAGGGCTCGAGGCGGTCCGCAAGCGCCCGGGCATGTACATCGGCTCCACCGGCGCCCGCGGCCTGCATCACCTGATCTACGAGGTTGTCGACAACTCCGTCGACGAGGCCCTCGCCGGCGAGGCGGATCAGGTCGAGATCGTCATCCACCCGGACAACTCGGTCACGGTCACCGACAACGGCCGCGGGATCCCGGTCGGCATGCACGAGAAGGAGAAGCGCCCCGCGGCAGAGGTCGTGCTCACGGTGCTGCACGCCGGCGGCAAGTTCGGCGACGGCGGCGGCTACAAGGTGTCCGGCGGCTTGCACGGCGTTGGCGTGTCGGTCGTGAACGCACTGTCGGAGTGGCTCCACCTGACGGTCTGGCGCGAGGGTCACGAGTGGACCCAGTCCTACGAGCGCGGCTCGCCCATGGGCGAGCTGAAGCAGGGCGCGAAGAGCGACCGGCGCGGTACCAGCATCACGTTCCTCCCGGATCTCGAGATCTTCGAGACGATCGAATACGACCGCTTGGTGCTCGAGCAGCGCTTCCGTGAGATGGCCTTTCTCACGAAGGGCCTCAAGATCGATTTCCGCGACGAGCGCGGCGAGCGTTTCGAGACGACCTTCCAGTACGACGGCGGCATCGTCGACTTCGTCAACTACCTCCACGGGCAGGGCACGCGCGAGCCGCTCCACAAGAAGGTCGTCTACGTCGAGGACTCGAGCGACATCGGCGAGGTCGAGGTCGCGCTCCAGTGGAACAACTCCTATCAGGAGGCGCTCCTCTCCTTCGCCAACAACATCAACACGCACGAGGGCGGCACACACCTCTCGGGCTTCCGCTCCGCGCTCACGCGCACGATCAACGCCTACGCGCGTCAGACCGGCGAGCTGAAGGAGAGGGACCCCAACCTCCAGGGCGAGGACGTCCGCGAGGGGCTCACCGCGATCATCTCCGTGAAGATCCGCGACCCCCAGTTCGAGGGGCAGACAAAGACCAAGCTCGGCAATCCGCCGGTCGAGGGGTTCGTGCAGGCGGCCCTGAACAAGGGCCTCGCCGAGTTCCTCGAGGAGAACCCGACCGAGGGGCGGCTGATCATCCGCAAGTCGGTCGAGGCCGCCCGGGCTCGGGACGCCGCCCGCAAGGCGCGGGACCTCACGCGGCGCAAGTCGGCGCTCGAGAACTCCACGCTGCCGGGCAAGCTCGCCGACTGCTCCGTGCGCGATCCCGCGCTGGCCGAGATCTTCATCGTCGAGGGCGACTCGGCGGGGGGCTCCGCGAAGGCCGGCCGCAACCGCAACACGCAGGCGATCCTGCCGTTGCGCGGCAAGATCATCAACGTCGAGAAGAACCGGATCGACAAGGTGCTCTCGAACAAGGAGATCCAGGCGCTCATCACCGCGATCGGCACCGGGATCCGAGAGGAGTTCGACCTCGAGAAGGCCCGCTACCACAAGGTCATCCTGATGACGGACGCCGACGTGGACGGCGCCCACATCCGCACGCTCGTGCTCACCTTCATCTATCGGGAGATGCCCGAGCTGATCGACGCCGGCTACGTCTACATCGCCAAGCCACCGCTCTACAAGGTCAAGTCGGGCAAGCAGGACGTCTACATCGAGAAGGAGTCCGAGCTCGAGGAGGTCCTCCTGCGGGACAAGCTCGAGACCATGCGGGTCAGCGATCGCGAGGGCCGCGGCTTCGAGCTCACGCACGCGCGCTGGCAGAAGTACGGCCGCCTGCTGAAGCAGTACGAGGGTTGGGGGGCCGCGCTGCGCGCCGAGTACGGCCACGACCCGATCTCGTTCCTCGAGGAGTCGTCGATCCTCGACGAGGGCCTGGCCGACCCGCAGGCCGTCATCGCGATGCTGAAGGGCGCCGACCCCGAGGGCGAGCCCTACGAGACGGAGCTCATCTCCGAGGACCCAGCCGAGGTGGTGGCGCGCGTCGTCGAGCGCAAGACCGGCACGGCGAAGACCTACCGGCTCTCCCGCGCGATGTTCGCGACGCCCGAGTACGCCGGTTTCGTGAAGATCCACAAGGAGCTCGAGTCGCTCGCGGGCACACCGCCCTTCCACGTGGTGCTCGGCAAGCGCGATGCCGAGGCGCTCTCGTTCGAGGAGCTGCGCGCGAAGGTGCTCGAGGTCGCGCGCGACGGCGTCCCGCTACAGCGCTTCAAGGGCCTCGGCGAGATGAACGCCGACCAGCTCGCCGACACCACGATGGATCCGGAGCGGCGGACGCTGCAGCTCGTCACGATCGACGACGCGAGCGCGGCCGACCAGGTCTTCTCGATGCTGATGGGAGACGCCGTCGAACCAAGGCGCGAGTTCATAGAGAACCACGCCCGTGAAGTCACCAACCTGGATGTGTAGACATGTCGATTGACCAGCTGACAGGCGGGAACATCGAGCCGCGCGGCCTCGAGGAGGAGATGCGCTCCTCCTACCTCGATTACGCCATGAGCGTGATCGTGGGCCGCGCGCTCCCGGACGTGCGCGACGGGCTCAAGCCGGTGCACCGGCGCGTGCTGTTCTCGATGCACGAGGCAGGCCTCCAGCCCAACCGCCCGTTCCGCAAGGCCTCGCGCGTCGTCGGCGACGTGATGGGGCAGTTCCACCCGCACGGCGACGCCGCGATCTACGACACGCTGGTGCGGCTCGGCCAGGACTTCGCCATGCGGTATCCGCTGATCGAGCCACAGGGCAACTTCGGCTCGATCGACAACGACCCGCCGGCGGCCATGCGGTACACCGAGGCGCGCCTCTCGCGGCTCGCCACGGAGATGCTCCGGGACATCGACGCCGACAC
>Ga0126306_10001266_pt1 | contig 13337 bp, 11 predicted proteins | sample Plot27_FD_92592 | JGI IMG/M metagenome (GOLD analysis project Ga0126306, IMG submission 92592) | Serpentine soil microbial communities from UC McLaughlin Reserve, CA, USA - Plot27 | ecosystem: Environmental > Terrestrial > Soil > Grasslands | place: USA: UC McLaughlin Reserve, Lake County...
AGCGCCTCGTAGAACGCTCGGCTCCTCTCAGGATTGGTAATGCGGTACATCGTGTGCAAGTAACGAGTCACTGCGGCATCGTATGCGGACCCGCGCACGGAGTCGGCGTCGGCAGCCGGCCCAACGCCACGAACGCAGAAAGGCCGGGCACGCAGGGTCCAGCATCTTCGGGCCGATGAACGGACCCGAGTAGATGCCGTCGCGGGCCCGCGCGTGAGGGAGGTCATGAAGACCTATGCGGCCTTCTGCCCTGCTCGCCCCGGCGCGGATTATCCCTGCAAACTAGCTACTTCGAACGAGGGTCACCGCTGATTCGTTCCTTTGGCCTTCGTCGCGGCCTTGTGTGCCTGGTACGCCTCGCCGTCGGTGCCGTCGAGGAGGCCGTGCATCTCCCGAAGGCGTCGCCGCTGGTCGTCGTGCCGGGGCGGCCGCTCGCCGCGCTCGAACTGCGTGATTGGATTAACGGGGGGATGCCGCCTCTGGCGCGGCTTGGGCGAGACTCCGTTCGTGGAAGGGTTGGTCGAAGCGCCCGACGGGTTGACACCGGCGCGGCAGGCCCACGAGACTCGGCCCGTGCTGACATACGTGCTGATCGCTCTCGCGCCCATCGCGGTGACGGCGAAGTTGGTCGAGAAGCGGACACCAAGGTTCTACGAAGCTGGGCTGCTCCTGGCAATCGTGGCTCCGCTCGTTGCCACCGTCTACGCGATGTGGCGGCTCTGGGAGGAATGGATCGGCTGGCGGGAGCTGACGCTCTTCGTCGTCCTCTACCTCCTCACCGGGATCGGAACGACGGTGGGCTACCACCGGCTGGTCGCACACGAGAGCTTCCGGACACGACCGTCGGTCAAGGCCGTACTTCTCGCCCTCGGTGCCATGAACGTGCAGGGCCAGGTCATCAACTGGGCCGCATACCACCGACGCCACCACGCACACTCGGACCGAGAGGGCGACCCGCACAGCCCGCGTGAAGGCCTTCTACACGCGCACGTCGGGTGGCTCTTCCGGGCCTCTCCCGCCGAACGGGAGCGCTACTGCAAGCGGCTGCTCGCCGACCCAGTCATCGTCCTGATCGACCGGACAGCGGTGGTCTGGACGCTCGCGGGGCTACTGATTCCGTACATTGTCGCGGGCTCGACCGGCTTGCTCTGGGGTGGACTGGTGCGGATCGCCTTCACCAACCACGTCACGTTCGCCGTCAACTCGATCTGCCACATGTACGGCTCGCGACCGTTCGCGACGAAGGACGCGAGCCGCAACAACCTGCTGATCGGGCTGCTCGGCTTCGGCGAAGGCTGGCACAACAACCACCATGCGTTCCCGCGCGCCGCCTTCCACGGCATCGGCTGGCGGCAACCCGACGTGTCGGGTTTGATCATCCGCGGGCTCGAGCGCGTCGGGCTCGCGTGGGACGTCAGGCGCGCGCCCGCGACGGCGGTGGACGCACGGTGATCACCGAGACCCGCTCCCCGGCGGCCGAGGCCACGCTCGAAATCCTCGGCAAACTGTTCGAGGGATTCGACGGCGAGTTCGCGATCCGGCTGTGGGACGGGACCGCCTGGGAGGCGGCTCCGGGCCGGCCCGCGCGCTTCACGCTCGTCTTGAACCACAGCAGGTCGCTCCGAGCGATGCTCGCCGATCCGCGCCGGCTCCAGCTTTCGCTCGCCGAGGCGTTCCTGAATGCGCACTTCGACATCGATGGCGATCTCGAAGGAGTGCTACCGCTCGCCGACTTTCTGTTCAAGGAGCGCGAGTGGGGCCCGAAGGAGCAGCTCTGGGCCGCGCGTGCTGTGCGTGCGCTCCCGTCGAGCGGCGGGCCGCACGACCGACGCGGGCGCCCGCGCTTGCACGGCCGCCGCGACTCCTCCGACCGGCTTGCGCAGGCCGTCCACTACCACTACGACCTCGACCCCGAGTTCTACGGGCTCTTCCTCGACTCGCGCCTCGTCTACACCTGCGCCTACTTCGCGAGTCCGGACGAGGACATCGCGACCGCGCAAGAGCGGAAGCTCGACTACGTCTGCCGGAAACTCCGGCTGCAACCTGGAGAGCGGTTGTTCGACATCGGCTGCGGATGGGGCGCGCTCGTGATGCACGCGGCGCGCGCGTACGGCGTCGAGGCCCTCGGCGTGACACTGAGCCGCCGCCAGGCGGATCTCGCCAACGAGCGGATCGGCGCCGCGGGGCTGGCCGACCGATGCCGCGTCGAGGTCCGGGACTACCGCGACGTCGACGGCGAGTTCGACAGCGTCTCGAGCATCGGCATGTTCGAGCATTTGAGCGAGAAGGGACTCGCCGAGTACTTCGAGCGCGTGTTCTCGGTGCTCCGTCCGGGCGGTGCCTTCCTCAACCACGGGATCGGCGAGCGATACGGCAAGGTGCGTAGGCGTGGCGGGTCCTTCTTCATGACCTACCTCTTCCCGGACTGCGCGCTGCTGCCGATCTCGACGACGTCACGGCTCGCCGAGGCGGCGGGCTTCGAGGTCCGTGACGTCGAGAGTCTGCGCGAGCATTACGCGCTCACGGCGCGTGCCTGGCGGCGCCGCCTCGAAGCGAACCACGATCGTGCGGTCGCCGTCGCGGGCGAGGCGGCCTACCGAATCTGGCGGCTCGGAATGGCCGGGTTCGCGTGGGGGCAGGACACGGGCGAGCTCAACCTCTGGCAGTCGCTCCTCGTCAGGCCGGGGCCCGACGGCGCGTCCGGGCTCGCGCTTCAACGCTCCGACTGGTATGCGTAGCGACCCGGCCGCCGCGACGCTCGCGCTCCTCGACGAGCTTCTCGACGGCTACTCCTGTGACTTCGCCGTCCGGCTCTGGAACGGAGCGCACCGCAATGCCGACGCGGGACGGCCGGAGCGGTTCATCCTCGTTCTCCGGCACCCGGGGGCGCTGCGCGCGCTGCTCTGGCTGCCGTCTCGGCTCCCGATGGCCGAGGCCTACATCTACAACGACGTCGACATCGAAGGCGACATCCACGCTGTCTTTCCGCTCGGCCACTACCTGCTCTCGGCGCACCGCCCCGTGTCGGAGCGACTGCGGCTCGCTCGCGCACTCCTCTCGCTCCCGTCGGAACGGCGGCCGCGGGTCGGCCGTGGCCGTGCCCGCATCGACGGCCGTCGCTTCTCGCTCGAACGCGACAGACACGCCGTCACGTACCACTACGACCTGTCGAACGACTTCTTCTCGCTCTACCTCGATCGCCGCATGGTCTACACCTGCGCGTACTTCGACTCCGCGGAAGACGACCTGGAGACGGCACAGGAGCAGAAGCTCGATTACTTGTGCCGGAAGCTCCGCCTCCGACCCGGCGAGCGCTTGCTCGACATCGGCTGTGGCTGGGGCGGTCTCTGCCTCTTCGCCGCGGAGCACTACGGCGTCGACGTACTCGGGATCACGATCAGTCGTCCGCAGGCGGAGCTCGCAAACGAGCGCATCCGCGCCGCCGGCCTGGCCGACCGCTGCCGCGTCGAGCTACTCGATTACCGTGAGCTCGAGGCACCCGAGGCGTTCGACAAGGTCGTAAGCGTGTGCATGTTCGAGGCGGTCGCGGAGAAGCGTCTGCCCGACTTCTTCGCCCGGGCGCAAACCTTCCTGAGGCCGGGCGGCGTGCTCGTCAACCAGGGTCTCGGCCGGCGATACCACGAAGCGGGAGCGTCCACGAACGGCCGCTCGTTCATGGGCCGCTACGTCTTCCCCGACGGCAGCATCGTCCCGATCTCGACCGCGCTGCGGGCCGCGGAGTCGGCCGGGCTCGAGGTGCGCGACGTCGAGGGGCTTCGGGAGCACTACGTGCTGACGCTGCGGCACTGGGTGGCGCGGCTCGAGGCAGAACATGACGCGGCGGTTCGCTCCGCTGACGAGACGCAGTACCGGATCTGGCGGCTGTACATGGCGGGCTCGGCGCACGCCATGGCAACCGGACGCCTGAATCTCTACCAGCTGCTGCTCCTCAAGCCGGATCGAGGCGCGAGCGGCCTGCCGCTCACCCGCGAGGGCTGGTACGCCGAGAGCCGCCCGGCCCCTGCCGCGGTCGGTTAGGGATCTTCCACGAGCCACGCAATCGCGATCGCGCCCGGCCCGGCGTTGGCGCCGATCACGGGACCGAACACGAGCCGGTGGTCGAGCGACGCGCGCGACCGCACCTCCTGGACTCGCTCGGCCAGGCGCTCCATTTCCGACCGAGCGTCGGCATGCACGAGCGCGGCATGAATGGCCGCCCCGTCGGGAGTCTCCGAGACGAACGAGCGCTCGAGCTCCGCGAGGGCACGTGCGCGCCCGCGCACGCGCTTGACGACGACGATCTCGCCGTCGGCGATGCGAAGGATCGGCTTGGTGCTGAGCAGCTCCCCGGCGACGCCGGCCGCACGGCTGACCCGCCCACCGCGGATGAGGTACTCGAGCGTCGCGACCGTGAAGATGTAGCCGGAGCGGCCGTGAAGGCGATCGATGAGCGCGACGACGTCGTCCTCGGTCGTCCCGCGCTCGAGCCGGCGCTGGATCGCGTCCGCGAGCAGCACGGTTCCCGCTGAGACGCTGGCGCCGTCGAGGACGAGCACGCGGTCCGGCCCGAGGGCCTCGGCCGCGAGTCGGGCGCTCCGGAACGTTCCGGACAGCCTCGACGAGACCGTGAGCACGAGGACGCGCTCGTAGTTTCCGAGGTGCTCAATGCACTCGATGAACTCCCCGGGAGAGGGCTGCGAGCTGTGCGGATGGACGGGCGACTCGCGCAGCCGTCGGTAAAAGGCGTCGGCATCGAGGTCCACGTGATCGCGGTACTCCTCCAGACCGAAGTGGATGTGGAGCGGCACGACGCGCCAGTTGGCGTGTCGGGACTGGGCGTGCGGCAGATCGCACGTTGAGTCGAGCACGAGAGCGGTGTTCTCAGCGGTCAGGTCCAGGCGTACATTGTCCTCGATGTTATGTCCTGCTTGCGGCTCTCAGTCCCGCGACGGCGCGCGGTTCTGCGCGGAGTGCGGCGTCCCGCTCGAAGTCCGATGCCGGGATTGCGGCGCGCAGGCCGACCCCGCCGACCGCTTCTGCTCGAGCTGCGGCGCGTCGCTCCAACGACCCGATGCACCACCCGCACAAGCGGTCCACGAGGAGCGGAAGACGGTGACGTGTCTCTACGCAGACCTCGTCGGCTCGACGGCGGCGGCGGATCGGGCCGATCCCGAGGACGTCCAGGCTCGGCTCGCTCCGTATCACGCGCGTCTGCGCGACGAGCTGCAGCGCTTCGGCGGCACTGTGGAGAAGTTCATCGGCGACGCCGTCGTCGCCATCTTCGGCGCGCCCGCCGCACACGAAGACGACGCGGAACGCGCGGCGCACGCCGCACTAATGATCCATCAGGCGATCGACGAGCTCAACGAGCAGGACCGCTCACTCGACCTGACCGTTCGGGTCGGCATCGCGACGGGCGAGGCGCTCGTGCAGCTCGACGCCGACGCGCGCTCCGGCGAAGGCATCGCGGCAGGAGATGTGATGAACGTCGGTGCGCGCCTGCAGGGCGCGGCGCGGCCAGGCGGGATCCTCGTCGACGAGGCGACGCAGAGGGCGACACGGCATGCAATCGAGTACCGGCCGACCGCGCCGATCGTGGCAAAGGGCAAGGCGGAGCCGATGCGTGCGTGGGAGGTCGTCGGCACGCGGCGCGACATCTTGACTGACCGCGACGCGCCGCTCGTCGGACGCGCGGACGAGCTCGTCCTGCTCGTCCAAGCGCTCGCGCGGGTGAGCCACGCGCGCCGGACGCAACTCGTGACGATCGTCGGCGTCCCCGGGATCGGCAAGAGCAGGCTCGTCTTCGAGCTCTTCGCCGCCGCGGCTCGTGACGGCAGACCGCTTCTGCGCCTGCAGGGACGCTCCGTCCCGTACGGCAACGGGATCAGCCTCAGTGCGCTGGCCGAGATAGCGAAGGCCTCGAGCGGCATCCTCGAGACGGACGATGCGGACACGGCTACGACGAAGCTTCGAAACGCAGTCGACGCTGTCGTGACAGATACGGGCGACGCACGCTGGGTCGCCGAGCACCTGCGACCCTTGGTCGGCCTCGCGTCCGGAAGCGAGCTGGACGCCGACCGCCGCACCGAGGAGTTCGCGGCGTGGCGTCGCTGGATCGAGGCGCTCGCGGAGGGTTCGCCGGTCGCGCTCGTCTTCGAGGACCTGCACTGGGCTGACGACACACTGCTCGATTTCATCGAGCATCTCGTGGAGTGGGCGCGCGACGTGCCACTCTTCGTCGTCGCGACGACGCGCCCGGAGCTGTTCGAGCGAAGGCCAAACTGGGGAGCCGCGAGGTGGAACGCCTTCTCGATCTCGCTCGAGCCGCTCAGGGACGAGGACACGAGCCAGCTCGTCTCGGCTCTGCTCGAGCAGGCAGTGCTCCCGACGGCACTGCGTGCCACGCTCCTCGACCGCTCCGGCGGAAATCCGCTCTATGCGGGCCAGTACGTCCGGATGCTCGCCGACCGGCGGCTCCTGCCGCGCGACGACTCCTTCGATCTCGGCGGGCAGGCGCTCCCGCATCCCGAGACGGTGCAGGGCATCGTCGCCGCCCGGCTCGACTCCCTTCCTCCGGACGAGAAGGCCCTGCTCCACGACGCCGCCGTGCTCGGCGAGGTCTTCTGGGCCGGCGCCTTGGCGGAAGTCGCGTCCGTTTCGCGCCCCGTCGTCGAGGAACAGCTGCACGCGCTTGAGCGCAAGGAGTTCGTTCGTCGCGACCGGCAATCGTCGGTCGCGGATCAGTACACGTTCGGACACGCCGTTGTCCGCGACGTCGCGTACAGCCAACTGGCGCGTGCCAGCCGGGCGGCCAAGCACCAACGCGTCGCGGAGTGGCTCGAGTCGGTCGCGGGCGACCGCGCCGACAACTCGGCGGAGCTCCTCGCCCATCACTATCTGACGGCTCTAGAGTTTGCCCGCGCGACGCGGCAACCGACAGCCGCCCTCGAGGTGCGCGCGGGGCGGGCGGCGGCGGAAGCAGGCAGCCGCGCGGCGTCGCTCGCGGCGCACGCGACGGCCGCGCGGCTCTTCGAGACCGCCCTCGAGCTGCTGCCGCGGAACGACCCCTCTCGGCCGGCCCTGCTCCTCCAGCTCGGCCAGGCTCGCCTTCGGTCCGAGCAGTCCGGAGCGGAGGAGCTCGAGGCTGCGCGGGAGGCGTTCCTCGCCGCCGACGACGACGACAATGCCGCTATTGCAGACGTGGTGCTCTCCATCCTGCGGATCAACCAAGGCCGACGCGCGGACGCGCTCGCGCACATCCGCCGCGCCGCCCTGCTCGTCGAGTACGCCGAGCCGTCCCCCGTCAAGGCGTTCGTGCTCAGTCACGCCTCTCGCTCGCTCATGCGCGTCGGGGAGGCGGACGAAGCGATTCGCTTGGGGCACGACGCGCTCGCGCTCGCCGAGCACCTCGACCTCGACGAGCTGAGGGCGCACGCGCTCAATAACATCGGCGGTGCGCGGCTCGTCAAGGGCGACCACCTTGGCCTTGACGAGTTCGAGCGCAGCCTTGCGATCACGCGCCCGCTCAACTCGCCCGAGGCGACACGGAGCTGCAGGCTGCTGGGCGGGGCGCTGAGCGTCGAGGGCGATCTGGAGCGTGCATCCGAGCTGTTCGCGGAAGGTCGACGGTTGGTCGAACGCTTCGGCGATGTGTTCGAGCGACGCTGGCTCGACGTGGCGCTCGTTCTCGAGGACTACTGGCGAGGGAGCTGGGATGCCGCGGTCAGCGTCGCCGACGACTTCATCGCCGAATCGGAGAGGGGATCGCCGCACTACATGGAGACGGCGTGCCGCCGGGTGCGCGCCTTGATCCGGATTGCGCGCGCCGACGACATCGGAGCCGCCGACGACTCGGAGCGCGCGCTGGCGGTTGCGCGCATGGCGAACGATCCGTGGTTCCTCAACCAGACCATCGCGGCCCGAGCCCGCGTGCTCACGCACGTCGGCGACCTCGAGGACGCCGATGAGCTCGCCAGCGAGCTGCTGGCGATCTGGGGCCGGGCGGAGGGTGCGACGGCACCGGGCTACGACGCCGTCGACCTGGCGATCGCGCTGACGGCGCTCGGCCGCGCCGACGACCGCGCGAAGGTCGCCGGATCGCGCCGCCGCACGCGCTGGTTCACCGCGGCGCTCGCGCTCGCCGCCCGGGACTTCCGCGGAGCCGACGAGCTCTTCGGCCAAATCGGCTCAGTTCCGGATCGGGCCTACGCGCAGCTGCTGGCGGGGCGCGAGGCCGGCGACGACCGCGCGCTCCACGCCGCGCTGGCGTTCTTCCGTCGCGTCGGTGCGAGCGGCTTCCTCCAGCAGGTTGCGGCCGAGGATACGGACGCGAACGAAAGCGGAACCAGGCGAGTCCCGCCGTATCGCGGCGCTAACAACGGCCAATAGCAAGGGGCCGACCGGGTCGCCTTTACGACCCAGGGCGGGGGCACCATGTGAAGGCCGATGGAGCCCGACCGGTGCCGCGCTTCGGAGCCCAACGACTGTCGCCACCGCCTCGGGCTCGTCTCGGATCTCGCTGTCACCGCCTGAAAAGGCAGTATCCGCCCGTGGCGGCGGGCGTCATACGGACTGTCCGCGGGGACATCGCCCCGGCCGACCTCGGCCCCTGCGATGCGCACGAGCACCTCTTCCTCGTCACACCGGCGCAGCCCGGCGACGAGTACTCGGACGTCGACAAGGCGATCGAGGAGGCGAAGACGCTTCGCGCGGCCGGCGCGCAGGCGCTCGTCGACTGGACTCCGATCGGGCTCGGACGCGACCTCGACGGGCTCGAGGCGGTGTCCGAGGCGGCGGGCCTCCACGTCGTCGCTGCGACCGGTCTGCACCGGGACCCGCACTACGCGGCCGACGATCCCGTGCGCGGCGCGACCGAGGAAGCTCTCGCCGACCGCTTCACCGCGGAGCTGAAGCGCTGCGGGATCATCAAGGTCGGCGCGGGCTACCACGCCGTCACTCCCTTCGAAGCGAGGGTGCTCGCGGCGGCCGCGGCTGCCCACGTCCGCGTCGGCGCGCCGGTCTGTGTCCACACCGAGCACGGGACGATGGGCGGCGCGCTCGTGGAGCGGCTCGGCGAGCTCGGCGTGCCGGCAGAGCGCGTCGTCCTCGCCCATGTCGACCGCAACCCCGACGCCGGCGAGCACGCGGAGACCGCCGCGATGGGCGCCTGGCTCCAGCTCGACGGGCCGGGAAGGACGAAGTACTGGCCAGACTCCACGATCCTCGCGCTGACCGCGGAGCTGGCCGACCGGGGCCACGCCGGCCGGCTGCTCCTCGGAGGCGACACGGGTCGGCGCTCGATGATGCGGGCGTACGGCGGCGGGCCGGGCCTCGACTACGTCTTCGCTCGCTTCAAGCCCCGGCTCGAGCGTGAGCTCGGCTCCGAGCTCTCGGAACGAATCTTCGTCGAGAACCCGGCCCGCGCGTTTTCCTTCGCCGGCTAGGAGAGCGGCCCGCAGACCGCGGGGAATTCGCTCGCCTCCTGGCGCCCGACCGACTTGACGATCTCCTCGATCGTGGCCGGCGGGAAGGTGCCGACGCGGAAGCCAATCCGCAGGCCGACCGTCGCGAAGATGAGGCCTTCGCCGGGTGCCACGAACCGGCCGTCGTTGCCCGGCACGGTCACCAGCCATGATCCATCCGGCTGAGGCTCGCCGATCGCCGGGCCGCCGAGCGGCGTCGTCAGGCTCTTGCCGCTGAGCGGATTCGTGTAGGTGATCGTGAACGAGCGGAGGTGGATCACACGGCGAACGAGGTTCCCGTCCCGATCAGTGAAGTCCTTGATCACGCGCGTCCCTTCGATGTGCGCGACGATCGGGAACGGACAGGTCTCGGGCAGTGCCGGGATCACGACGTTGCGGTTCACCTCCAACTGCTCCACGAGGGTGGGCGGGTTGCCGGTCGCCGCCGGAGCGAACACCACCGTGAGCGCGCAGGCCAGCGCGGCCGCGGTCAGCAGCTTCGTCATTCTGGGTCTCCTTCTGGTCGCGGAGGCCGGCGCCGGCGTCCTGTTTCGTCAGTAGCATTAGACGGTTATGCCACTGACTAAGTTAGCGGCCAGCGAGCGCGACGACCTCGCCCTGGCGGTCGACCTGGCGAACACGTGGGAGACGCTCGACCCCCCGAGCGAGCGGCTGCCGGGCGTCGACACGCTGCGCCGCATCCTCGTCCACCACGGCCGTGACTCGGCTGCGGCGGTCGCGACCGAGGACGACATCACGCGCGTACGAGCGCTGCGCGACGCCCTGCGCGCGACCTTCTTCCTCGACGACGAGGCGACGGCCGTCGCTCACCTGAACGCTCTGCTCGAGGGCGTGCCCGCGCCCCGGCTCCTCCTTGACCGGGACGGTTGGCAGTTCGGCTGGGAGGAGACCGACCCAGCGTTCCTGGCCGGGACGACGAGCATGGCGATGCTGGGCGCGATCCACGGTTATGGGTTCGCCCGCTTCGGCGTCTGCGTCGGCGCTCCGTGTACCGGCGTCTACGTCGACCGCTCTCGCAACCACAGTCGCCGTTACTGCTGCTGGCTCTGCGCCGACCGCGTCACGCAGGCCGCTGCGCGCGCCCGCCGGCGGAAGAGCTAGGCGGGTTCGGCGGAATCTCGCTCGAGGGCACAGCGTGATTGCGCCGAGCCCTCCTATAGCGACTCGCGCACCGCGCGGGCGCCCGCGACCATGTTCGCGAGCTTCTCGCGCGCGGCCCAGCGGGCCGTCTGCGAGAGCCCGCAGTCCGGACTGACGCTCAGGCGTTCGGGCTGCACGTATCCGAGGCAGGCGCGGATGCGCTCCTCCACGTCGGTCGGCGTCTCGACGTAGTAGCTCTTGACGTCGATCACGCCGACGCCGACGTCGTGCCGCTCGCCGATTGGCCCGATCACCTCGAGCTCCGCTAGCTCGCGGCTCGCCATCTCGAGGTGCAACTCGTCGGCCGCCAGCTCCACGAACGCGGGGAACATCGGCGCGTACCGCCGCCTCCCCACCGCCCGGCCCTTGTAGTTGCCGAAGCAGAGGTGCGTGCCGACGTACGCGCGCCCGGCGACCGCCTCGACCGTCCGGTTGAAGACGTCGACCAGCCGCTCGGGATCCTCCCGGTGCGCGTAACAGCTCATAGAGGGCTCGTCGACCGTGACCGTTCCGCAGCCCGCAGCGACGAGCGCCTCGAGCTCCGCGCGGACGACCGGCAGCAGCGCCTCGGTGACCGCCCACCGATCCGGGTAATCTCCGGACGGCTCGATGCGGCCGGCGAGGGTGTACGGGCCTGGCACGCTGGCCTTCAGCCGCACGCCCTCCGGAGCGAGCGACCGCAGGCGCTCCCACTCCGCGACGACGCCGAGCCCGTTCGGCGCCGCGAGTTCGCCCACGATCCGGTGGCGACCCCGCTGGTCGTGCGCCGGCGGGCCGAAGCGGCGGCGCGGCTCCTCGTCGACCTCGAGCCCCCCGAGGAACGCGTAGAACGAGAGGTTGAAGTCGAAGCGCGTCTGCTCGCCGTCGGTGATGAGGTCGAGGCCGGCGCGGAGCTGGTCGCCGATCGCGGCCCAGACGGCGTCGCGGATCGCCTCCTCCCGGTCGTCCGGGCCGAGCTGGTCGAGGTGCGCGCCCGCGAGCTCGAGCCAACCGGGGAACGGATAGCTGCCGATCACCGTCGTGCGGATCGGTTCGTGGGGCACGGCTCAGCCTAACCCGCCTCGTTGCCCTCCCGTCTAGACAGCTATACAGTCAACCGCCGTGTCCGCCTTCGACCTGAGCAAGCGGCGCGTCGTCGTCACCGGCGCCTCGAGCGGCATCGGCGAGGGCATCGCCAGGGCGTTCTCGCGGGCCGGCGCGCGGGTCGCGGGCATCTCGCTCGAGGGGGATCCGCCCGTCGAGGGCATCTTCGTGCACGGCGACACCGGCGACCGGGAAGCGGTGGAGGGCCTCGCCACCCGGATCGTCGACGAGTGGGGCGGCATCGACGTGTGGGTCAACAACGCCGCCCGGCTGATGGTCAGGCCGATCGTCGAGACGGGCGACGACGACTGGCACGGCCTCCTGCGCGGCAACCTGCACGGCTACTTCTACGGCGCCCGGGCTGCGGCACGCCAGATGCTGAGACAGGGCAGCGGGCGGATCGTGAACATCAGCTCGGCCGCAGACGTCCTCGCGGTTCCCGGCCTCGGCGCGTACACGGCGGCAAAGGGAGCGATCGTCGGCCTGACGAAGGTCCTCGCGCTCGAGCTCGCGCCGGCCGGGATCACCGTCAACGCCATCGCGCCGGGCGCCGTCGAGACGCCGCTCAACGCGGACGCGTACACACCGGAGGTACGCCGCACCTACGAGGAGCGGATCGCGCTCGGGCGAATCGGCAGCCCCGACGAGGTGGCCGACGTCGTCCTCTTCCTCGCGTCCGACGCCGCCCGCTACGTCACAGGCCAGGAGCTGATCGTCGACGGCGGGCTGACGATCAACGGCGCGGTCGGCCACGCCCGTGATTGAAGTTCTGGTCGACGGGCTCGACCACCCGGAAGGCGTGTGCTGGGACCCGGGCGCCGGGAACCTCTGGGCGGGCGGCGAGGCCGGGCAGCTGTACCGCGTCGACCTCGAGGCGCGTCGCGCCGAGGAGGTCGGGCGCGCACCCGGCTTCGTGCTCGGCCTCGCGGTCGACGGCCGCGGCCGCGTCGTCTTCTGCTGCTCCGAGCGCGGGCTCGTCGGCGTGCTCGAGCACGGCGCCGTGCGGACGGTCGAGAACGGATTCCGCTTCCCGAACTTCCCTGCCTTCGCGCCGGACGGGACGCTGTACGTCTCGGACTCGGGCTCGTGGGGCGGCTCGGACGGCCGAGTCTTCCGGCTCTCCGCGGACGGCGACCTGGACGTCTTCTCCGAGCAGCTGACCGACTTCCCGAACGGCTGTGCAGTCACCGCGGACGGCCGCTACCTCTGGATCGTCGAGAGCCACCGTCCGACCGTCAACCGGTTCGACCTGCATACCGGTGAGCTCGAACGGGTGACGCAGCTCGACGGGACCGTGCCCGACGGCGTCGCGTTGACCGCGGACGGCGGAGTCGTCGTCTCGTGCTACCGGCCCGACCGGATCGTCCACGTCGACGCGTCCGGCGCGGTCGAGATCGTTGCCGAAGACCCGCAGGGGACCCTGCTTGCGGCGCCGACGAACGTCGCCTTCGCCGGGCCGCAGCTTGACCGCCTCGTCAGCGCGAACCTCGGACGCTGGCACCTCTCGCTCGTCGACTCCGGCCTGCGCGGCGCGTCGCTCCAATACCCGACGACCTGGGCCGCCGACGCATGAGCGAGTTCATTCCGCGCTACCTCGAGATCGAGCTGTCGCTCCGCGGGCGGCTGGCCGCG